>Ga0157374_10000209_pt1 | contig 53821 bp, 55 predicted proteins | sample M25metaG_FD_115308 | JGI IMG/M metagenome (GOLD analysis project Ga0157374, IMG submission 115308) | Miscanthus rhizosphere microbial communities from Kellogg Biological Station, Michigan, USA - M2-5 metaG | ecosystem: Host-associated > Plants > Roots > Rhizosphere > Soil | place: USA: Michigan...
CGTCAACGGTGGCATTCTCAAACGCAATTTCTAATTCAGGGCGCGGCAAGATCCCCTTCAACCACAACCCCTAGTGGTCGTACCAGCCTTTTCTTTCGGAAATTTATTTCGAGAGATGCTCTATACATCCAAAGCGGGGGCGGTCGGCGACTCACAGAGGGCGGCAAATCGGGAGGATGTTGTAGTCTGCCCCGGATTGCCGGCTGCCGGGGTTCACGCGATGAGTAATGCCGATTTGCACATAACCAGTCCGCCGTGGTTCCCGGTTTTTCACCCGGGATCACCCGACGCGTGGGCGATTCAATCGCTCTCGGGATTTGTCTTTGCCGTGTGCGCGGTCATCCTGGCCATTGTGACGGGTCTGGTGGTGTTCTGTCTCTGGCGTTTCCGCCGGCCCGAGAAAAGGGAGGAGCCGCCGCAACGCTTTGGCAACGTGAAGCTGGAAATCGTCTGGATCACCATCCCGCTTCTCCTCGTGGCCGTGATCGGAATTGCCACCGTTTTCACCATGAAAAGCATGGCCGCCCCGGCCTCCCGGCCGCCCGATCTCATCGTGCGCGGGCATCAATGGTGGTGGGAGGTGGAATACCCGCAGCCCGGGATCGTCACCGCCAACGAAATTCACCTGCCCGCGGGCCGGAAATGGCTGGTGGAATTGGAGGCGGCGGATGTGATCCACGATTTCTGGGTGCCGGAGCTGGCGCGGAAGATGGACATGATTCCCGGCCTCAAGCGCCGGATGTGGCTGGAGGCGGATCAACCGGGCGTTTACCAGGGGCAGTGCGCCGAGTTTTGCGGAGCGCAGCATGCGTGGATGCGCTTTCAGGTCGTCGCCCAGTCCCCGGCTGATTTCTCGGCCTGGCAGGCGGGTCAGTTGCAGCCCGCGGCCATTCCTTCCCGTGCGGAAGCCCGGGAGGGGCAGCAGCTTTTCCAGCAAATGACCTGTGTGACCTGCCATGCCATCGATCAATCGCCCGGTGCCCTGCGCACCGCCCCCAATCTCGCGCAGCTCGCGTCCCGGTACCAGATTGCCGGTGGCGCGCTCGCCAACACGCCGAAGCAGCTTTTCCAGTGGTTGATGGACCCGCAAAAATACAAACCCGGCTGTAAGATGCCCGACCTCAAGCTTACCGATGCGCAGGCGCACGCGCTGGTCGCCTACCTGGAGGGAACCCCATGAACGGCACCGCCGAAATCGCCGCGCCGGTGCCAGCCGTGGAAAAGGAAAGCGCTCACGAGGGGCTGCTCGCCTGGGTGTCCACGGTGGACCACAAGCGCATCGGGATTCTCTACCTGCTCGCGGCAGCGTTTTTCTTCGCGCTCGGCGGAGGGGAGGCCATGCTGATGCGTCTGCAGCTTTCGTGGCCGAATCTGCACGTGTTGGCACCGGATACTTACAACCAGCTCTTCACCATGCATGGGACGACCATGATCTTTCTCGTCGCCATGCCGGTGATCTTCGGATTCGCAAACTACCTGGTGCCGCTGATGATTGGGGCGCGCGATGTGGCTTTTCCACGGCTCAATGCGATGAGCTTCTGGCTGCTGCTTTTCGGCGGGCTGCTGCTTTATTTCAGCTTCGCCGCCGGTGGCGCGCCGGATGCGGGCTGGTTCAGCTACGCGCCGCTCAGCGAGCAGCCCTACTCCTCCTCCAACGGCACGGATTACTACGTGCTCGGGCTGCTGGTGACCGGCATCGGCTCGGTGGCGGGTTCGATCAACCTGCTGGTCACCATTCTCAAGTTTCGCGCGCCCGGGCTCACCATGCGCCGGGTGCCGCTCTTTGTGTGGATGGTCTTCAATACGGCGGTGCTGGTGATTCTCGCGATTCCGGTGCTCAACGCCGCGATTGTAATGCTGTTGATCGACCGCAAGTTCTCGAGCGGGTTTTTCCAGCCGGGGCAGGGCGGCTCCCCGCTCATCTGGCAGCATTTCTTTTGGACCTTCGGGCACCCGGAGGTTTACATCCTCGCGCTGCCCGCCTTTGGGATGATCTCCGAGGTGATTCCGGTCTTCTCCCGCAAGCCGATCTTCGGCTACGAGTTTGTCGCCGCCTCCACGGTCGCCATCACCGTGCTCAGCTTCGGCGTCTGGGCGCATCACATGTTCGCCGTCGGGCTGGGGGTGCTGGCGAACAGCTTCTTCGCGGGCACGAGCCTCTTGATCGCCGTGCCCACCGGCGTGAAAATCTGGAACTGGATCGCCACGATGTGGCAGGGGCACCTCAAGCTCACGACTGCGATGCTGTTTGCCATGGCGTTTCTGGTGGAATTCACAATTGGCGGCCTGAGCGGGGTCACCTTCGCAGCGGTGCCGATGGACTGGCAGTTGACCGACACTTATTACCTCGTGGCGCATTTGCACTACGTGCTCTTTGGGGGTACAATCTTCGGGATCTTTGCGGCGCTCTACTACTGGTTCCCGAAAATGAGCGGGCGGATGCTTGATGAGCACCTGGGACGCCTCCACTTCTGGCTCACCGTCGTGGGGTTCAATCTTACCTTCCTGTTTCATCACGCGCTCGGCATCATGGGAATGCCGCGCCGCGTTTACACCTACCCCGATCTTCCGGGTTGGGGCATTTTGAATCTCGTCTCCACCATCGGCGCCTCCATCATGGGCGTCTCGGTGCTCGTGCTGGCGCGCAATCTTCTGCACAGCCTGCGTCACGGCAAAATCGCCGGGGACAATCCATGGGAGGCCTGGACGCTGGAATGGGCCACCACCTCGCCGCCGCCCGCGCACAATTTCAACAAGGTTCCGCCGGTCAACGGACGCCGTCCGCTGTGGGATTTGCATCATCCGGGGCGCACCGACGAGGAACTGCAAAAGCAGGAAGGGGGCGCGCGCGATCCATGAAAACGGTGAAGCTGGGCATGATCTTTTTCCTGGTCTCCGAGGCGATGTTTTTCCTCATGCTCATCATCGCCTACGTCGCCCTGCACCATGCCTCGTCCGGCAGCGCGCAGGCGGAGCGCACGCTCGATCCGGCGAAGACCGCCGTTTTCACCGCGTTGCTGCTCGCCAGCAGCTTCACGATCTGGCTCTCGGAGCGGGGAAATGCGGCCGGGAAGCATTTCCTGGCGCGGGGCTGGCTGGCGATGACCCTCCTCCTTGGCGGGATCTTCCTGTTCGGGCAGGGCCGGGAATACGCGCACATGCTTTCGAGTCACGTGACGATCAGCAGCAGCCTGTTTGCGACCACTTTTTTCACCCTCACCGGGTTCCATGGCCTGCACGTATTCGTGGGCTTGCTGGCCATGAGCGTGGTGCTCGGGCTGCATTTTTCTCCGGCTTTTACCGGGTTGCGCGGCTCGGCCCTGCCCGCCGTCGCGCTTTACTGGCACTTTGTCGATGCCGTGTGGATCGCGGTCTTCAGCGTCGTTTACTTGCGTGTCTTGTAATGAATACCTTCCCGCCATGGCTCGCGAATGGGAACTGGCTCCTCTGGCCGCCCGTGCTGGTGCTGCTGGCCTTGATCTTCTGCGTGGCGCGCGGCCGGCATCACTTCCGTTGGGCCTGGCTGGTGGGCGGGTTGCTGGTTTTTCTCGTCGCGCTGGAGCCGCCGATTGATCCGCTCGCTTCGGGCGGCCTCTTCAGCGTTCACATGGTGCAACATCTCCTGCTGCTGCTCATCGCGCCGCTGCTTCTATTGCTGGCCCTCCCGGCGGGAAACGCGGAGGCCAAGCCCGCCGGAAAATTCGCAGCCGCCATCGGCTGGAGCGCCGGGGTGGGTGGGATGTGGCTCTGGCATCTTCCCGCCTTGTGCAGCGCGGCGGCGGTCAATCCGGTGCTGCATGGCGTACAAGCGGTGAGCCTGGTTGCGATGGGCCTCGCCTTCTGGCGTCCGGTTTTCAGCCCGCGCCCGTCCGCACGCATTCCTCCCCTGACGGGCCTGGCCTATTTGTTCAGCGCCTGTGCGGCGTGCTCGCTGTTGGGGGTCTGGATCACCTTCGCCCCCTTGAGCGTCTGTCCCGCATTTCTGGCTCCCGCGGGGACGCTCGTTCGCAGCCAATGCGGGCTCGACGCCGCCCACGATCAACAACTCGGCGGCCTCATCATGTGGGTGCCTGCCTGCCTCATTTATTTCACCGCGATGATGACGGTGCTCGCGCGCTGGTATCGCGACCATCCCCACCCAAAACCGGCTTCCATCCATGCCCGACCTTCCGCCTGAACTTTCCCCCGACGAAACCTGGAACGACGCCCGGCCCGCGCGCCTGCCCCGCCCCACCTGGTGGCCGGCCGCCCTCGCCTTTGGCATCACCTTACTGGCCTGGGGGATCGTCACGTCGTGGATGATTTCCGCCGTGGGTCTGGTCATTTTCATCGTCGCCCTGGGCGGCTGGATTCGGGAGATCATTCATGAGCACCAGTGAAAATCCATTGCCTCCGTGCGCGTCGGAAACGATGCCGCGCCGCCAGTTCCTCGAACGCCTGTGCCTCGCCCTCGGCAGCGGCATGGCCGCGCTGATCGGGCTGCCCGTCGTGGGCTTCATCTTCGCGCCGCTCTTTGAAAAGCGGGTACAGCAATGGCGCGACGTCGGCCCGGTGGGGCAGTTTCAGATCGGCAGGACGGTAAAGGTCGCCTACGAAGACCCGGCGCCACTGCCCTGGGCCGGGGCCGTCGCCCGCACCGGTGCGTGGTTGCGTTGCGAGGCGGAAGGGAAGTTCACCGCCTTCTCCATCAACTGCACCCATCTCGGCTGCCCGATCCGCTGGGAGGAAAAGTCCGAGCTCTTCCTCTGCCCCTGCCATGGCGGCGTTTATTACAAGGATGGCACCGTCGCCGCCGGCCCGCCGCCCCAGCCGCTCGCGCAATATCCCGTGCGCGTGCAAAACGGGCGCGTCCAGATTCTCACCCAACCGCTCCCCATCACATGATTGCCCGGATCAAGCGCAGCGTTTATGCGGTCGGTCAGTGGCTGGAAGACCGCACCGGCCTCGTCTCCATCCTCAAGCCCGCGCTCACCCACCTCGTGCCCCACGATGCCCGGTGGTGGTATGTCTTCGGCAGCGCCACGCTCACCGCCTTTCTCGTCCAGGTGGTCACCGGCGTTGCCCTCGCCCTGGAATACGTGCCCTCCGCCTCCCAAGCCTACGCCTCGCTCCAGTACATCACGAACGGGGCGCCCCTCGGTGCGTTGCTGCGCGGGCTCCACTATTACGGAGCCTCGGCGATGGTGCTGATGGTCGGCCTGCATATGGCGCAGGTCTTTCTTTTTGGGGCCTATAAATTTCCCCGCGAGATGAACTGGATGACCGGCGTGCTATTGCTGGGCTTTACGCTGGTGATGGGCTTCACCGGCCAGCTTCTCCGCTGGGATCAAAACGCGGTCTGGTCGATGGTCGTTGGCGCCGAGCAGGCGGGCAGGGTCCCGTTGATCGGCACCTGGCTGGCGCACCTCATTCTGGGCGGCCAGATGCTCGGCGGCCCCACGCTTACGCGCTTTTTCGTCATCCACGTCTTCGTGATGCCCGGCCTCATCTTTGCCTTCGTCGGGCTGCATCTGTTTCTCGTGCTGCGCCATGGCATCTCCGAGCCACCCCGGGCGGGCCAGCCGGTGAATCCGCGGACCTACCGCCAGGAATACCAGGAACGGGTCCACAAAACTGGCGTCCCCTTTTTCCCGCACGCCGCCTGGCGGGACGCAGTGGCCGCCTTCATCGTAGTGCTGGGGATCGTCCTGCTCGCCTGGTTCTTCGGTGCGCCGAAGCTCGACAAACTGCCCGATCCCAGTCTCGTGAAAGCGAGCCCGCATCCCGATTGGTATCTGCTCTGGTATTTCTCGATCCTCGCCCTGCTGCCCAAGGGGATCGAATCCGCTTTCATCGTGCTTTTCCCGCTCACCATCGGCGCGGTGCTTTTCTTCCTGCCGGTATTTTTCTCCAAAGGGGAGCGCGCGCCCAGCCGACGACCGTGGGCGATCGCGATCGTCATTTTCGTGGTGATGATGATTGCCGTTCTCTGGGTGCAGGGCATCCGCGAGCCGTGGTCCCCGCGTTTCGAAACGCCGCCGCTCCCGCCGCAAATCGTGGGGGCTACCACCGGGCCGGTGGCGGAGGGCGCGCAGTTGTTTCACGACAAAAGCTGCATCGTCTGCCATCGCATCGCGGATCAGGGCGGCCTGCGCGGCCCGGACCTGACTACCGTGGCCGACCGGTTGAACCGGGACCAGATCGTCCTGCGAATCAACAACGGCGGCGGAAACATGCCCGCCTACGCCAGCAGCCTCAATGCGGACGATCTGGAGAAAATCGTCCAGTTTCTCGAGACCCGGCATCGTCCCGCCGCGCAGCCGTGAGCCGAAAATTGAGCCGCGGAGGAGATAGATGAGCACGGATAAGAAGCCCCTCGTTTCCCGTCTCTTGACCGGGAACGAGGGTAAAATGATTTTTGCCTCCGCTCTACGTTCTGTTCACGAATTGGTTCCCCTCTTTGTCCCTCCGGGACTCCGGCAAATTCGTGAACACGGCCGAAAATGGATTTCCTCCGCGATCTCCGTGTCCTCGGTGGCTAAATTCCGTTCCTTCAAGCTTGGGACATCGGTGTGTCATCGCGTCATAATGTCTCAGTCATAGTGTGACGCTGCGTCGCTCATCCTTGTGATGAGCATCTGATGGAGTGTGCATAAGTCATTAATGAACAGCCATTTAGGATATTAAAAGTCATCTGGAACGGCCATTGCTAAAGGAGTTGGAAACCTCAATTCCCTTTTTTAAACACTATGGCAAAAATTCTTGGCATTGACCTCGGCACCACCAATTCGTGCATGGCCGTCATGGACGGCGGTGAGCCGACGGTGCTCGAAAACTCCGAGGGCGCCCGCACCACGCCTTCCATCGTCGCTTTTTCCAAAAACGGCGAGCGTCTGGTCGGTCAGGCCGCAAAGCGTCAGGCCGTCACCAACGCCACCAACACCATTTTCTCCGTCAAGCGCTTCATGGGCCGCAAGTTCGACGAAGTGCAGGACGAACTCCACCGCGTTCCCTACAAGGTCGTGAAGGCTGCCAATGGCGACGCCCACATCCAAGTCGATGTGAACGGCGAGAAGAAGACCTTCTCCCCGCCGGAAATCAGCGCCATGATCCTCGCCAAGCTCAAGGCCGACGCGGAATCCAAGCTCGGCGAAAAGATCACGCAGGCCGTCATCACCGTGCCCGCTTATTTCAACGACTCGCAGCGCAATGCGACCAAGGACGCCGGCAAGATCGCGGGCCTCGAAGTGCTCCGCATCGTCAACGAGCCGACCGCCGCGTCGCTCGCCTACGGCCTCGACAAGAAGTCCGACGAAAAGATCGCCGTGTATGACCTCGGCGGCGGCACCTTCGACATCTCCGTGCTGGAAATCGGCGACGGCGTGTTCGAAGTGAAGGCCACCAACGGCGACACCCACCTCGGTGGCGACGATTGGGATCATGCGATCATGGACTGGATCATCGCGGAATTTAAGAGCGAGTCCGGCCTCGACCTCACCAAGCAGCCCGACGCCGTGCAGCGCATCAAGGAAGAATCCGAAAAGGCGAAGATCGCCCTTTCCTCCTCGCAGGAATACGAGATCAACCTGCCGTTCGTGACCGCCGACGCCACCGGCCCGAAGCACATCCAGAAGAAGCTCACCCGCGCCAAGCTGGAGCAGCTCACCGACCGTCTCTTCGAGCGCACCATCGGCCCGGTCAAGGCTTGCTTGAAGGATTCCGACCTCACTGAATCGCAGATTGATGAGCTCGTGCTCGTCGGCGGTATGACCCGCATGCCGAAGGTGATCGAGACCGCGCGCAAGCTCGTCAGCAAAGAGCCGCACAAGGGCGTGAACCCCGATGAAGTGGTCGCCGTCGGCGCAGCCATCCAGGGCGGCGTGCTCAAAGGCGATGTGAAAGACGTGCTCCTCCTCGACGTGACCCCGCTCACCCTGGCGATTGAAACCGCCGGCGGCGTGGCCACCCCGATGATCCCGCGCAACACCACGATCCCGACCCGCAAGTCGCAGACCTTCTCGACCTACAGCGACAACCAGCCCGGCGTGGAAATCAAGGTCCTCCAGGGCGAGCGCCCGCTCAGCCGCGACAACAAGAATCTCGGCACCTTCCACCTCGACGGCATCCCGCCGGCCCCGCGTGGCACCCCGCAGATCGAAGTCACCTTCGACATCGACGCGAACGGCATCCTGCACGTGAGCGCGAAGGATCTCGGCACCGGCAAGGAGCAGAAAATCTCCATCACCGGCAGCAGCGGTCTCGACAAGGCCGAAGTGGAGCGCATGCAGCGCGAAGCCGAGGCCCATGCCGAGGAAGACAAGCAGGCCAAGGAAAAGATCGAGGTCAAGAACAACGCCGACAGCCTGGCCTACCAGTGCGAGAAGCAGCTCAAGGAACTCGGCGAGAAAATCCCCGCCGACAAAAAGAGCGAGATCGAAGCTGCGATCAAGGATGTGCGCGACGCGCTCAGCGCCGATGACACCGACAAAATCAAGACCGCCTACGACGCGCTCCAGAACAAGTTCCAGGGCGTGAGCGAAGACCTCTACAAGCAGGCCGCTGCGAATGCCGGCACCCAGGCTGGCCCCGAAGCCGCCGCCGACGAACCCAAAGCCGAGAAATCCGCCAAGGGCGACGTCGTGGACGCCGAGTTCGAAGTCGTGGACGAGGATAAGAAAAAGTAATCTTCCCATCTTGAAAGCCAGCGTCATCCAGGAACTCTCTGAAAAATTCGCCTCCGCATCGCAAGATGCGGAAGGCGTGGAGTTCCTGTTTGCACGCGATCTGCAAAAGCTACTGGACTACACGGAGTGGCGGAATTTTTTACAGGTTATTGATAAGGCTCAGATTGCCTGCGAAAAAGCCGGGCAGAATGCACCAGATCATTTTGTTGACGTCAACAAAACGATCCAAATGCCCAAAAGTGCCGAGAAAGAAATCCCGGACATGATGCTCACGCGCTATGCGTGTTATCTCATTGCCCAAAATGGCGATCCCCGGAAGGAACCCATCGCATTTGCGATGAACTACTTCGCGGTGCAGACGCGAAAGCAGGAATTGCTGGAGCAGCGCATTGCGGAGTGGGAACGGGTTCAAGCTCGCGAGAAATTGATGGCATTGGAGAAGCAATTCTCTGGCATCATTTACCAGCGCGGGGTCGATGACAAAGGCTTCGCCCGAATTCGAAGCAAAGGCGATGAAGCACTTTTTGGGGGCAATACCACTGGCCAGATGAAAGCCAGGTTGAAGGTTCCGGATGGTAGGCCATTAGCTGATTTTTTGCCGACGATCACGATCAAGGCCAAGGACTTTGCCTTGGAAATTACTAATCACAACGTCCAGCACAAAAATCTGAATGGTGAGCGTGACATCACGCACGAGCACATCAAGAACAACCAAGGAGTTCGACAGGTCTTGAAGGACAGTGGTATTCGACCAGAAGCCCTTCCTCCAGCAGAAGATTTAAACAAGCTTAAACGCCGACTTTCTTCCGATGAGAAGAAGCTTGCGAAAGCAACGCCGAAGCTTCGTAAAAACAACGACAGCAGCACCTAGCATATTTACCAGATTTCGCCTCGTTAGCATTTAGCTGACACGGCGGTTCATCAGAAACCAACCCAAAAACCAAAGAACATAACTACTATGGCAGTTAATGTGAAACCCCTCGGAGATCGCGTCCTCGTGAAGCGTCTCGAAGAGAAAGAAACTAAAAAAGGCGGCATTATCATTCCTGATTCCGCGAAGGAAAAGCCGCAGGAAGGCGAAATCGTCGCTCTCGGCACCGGCAAGCGTGACGACGACGGCAAGCTTGTCGAGTTCGTCGTGAAGAAGGGTGACAAAGTGCTCATCAGCAAGTACGGCGGCACCGAGATCAAGGTGGACGGCGAAGATTACCTCATCATGCGTGAGGACGACATCCTCGGCATCATTGGCTAATTCACCCGCGGCGTAGCCCGCTCTTCATTCTTTGTCTTGCTCCTGCTCTTGATCCCGCGGGGTTGAGCAAGAGCAGGAGCAAGACAAAGAGTAAGAAAGTGGTTCGCCCAAACCAATCAATCATCAACCAATTACCATCCACATAAAGTATGGCAGCAAAACAACTCCAATTTGACGAAGCCGCCCGCCAGTCCCTGCTGCGCGGCGTTGAGAAGCTCGCGAAGGCCGTGAAGGCCACGCTCGGACCATCCGGACGTAACGTCATTCTCGACAAGAAGTTCGGCAGCCCGACCATCACCAAGGACGGCGTCACTGTCGCCAAGGAAATCGAGCTCGAAGACCCGTATGAAAACATGGGCGCCCAGCTCGTCCGCGAAGTCGCCAGCAAGACCAGCGACATCGCCGGTGACGGCACCACCACGGCGACCGTGCTCGCCGAGGCCATCTACAAGGAAGGTCTCAAGAACGTGACCGCCGGTGCGAACCCGACCAGCCTCCAGCGCGGCATCAACAAGGCCGTGGAAGCCATCGTCGCCGAGCTCGCCCGCATCAGCAAGAAGGTGAAGGACACCAGCGAAATCGCGCAGGTCGCCACCGTCTCCGCCAACTGGGACACCACGATCGGCCAGATCATCGCCGACGCGATGGACAAGGTCGGCAAGGACGGCACGATCACCGTCGAGGAAGCCAAGAGCATCGAAACCAGCCTCGACGTCGTCGAAGGCATGCAGTTCGACAAGGGCTACCTCTCGCCGTACTTCGTCACCAGCGCCGAGAGCATGGAAGCCGTGCTCGACAACGCCTACATCCTCATCTTCGAAAAGAAGATTAGCAGCCTCAAGGACCTCCTCCCCGTGCTCGAGAAGGTGGCCAAGACCGGCAAGCCGCTCTTGATCATCGCCGAAGACGTGGAAGGCGAAGCGCTCGCGACGCTCGTCGTGAACAAGCTCCGTGGCACCCTTCAAGTGGCCGCCGTCAAAGCCCCGGGCTTTGGTGACCGCCGCAAGGCCATGCTCGAAGACATCGCCGTCCTCACCGGCGGCCGTTGCATCACCGAAGACCTCGGGATCAAGCTCGACAGCATCAACCTCGAAGACCTCGGCCGCGCCAAGCACATCAGCATCGACAAGGAAAACACGACGATCGTTGAAGGCGAAGGCACCAGCAAGGACATCCAGGGCCGCGTGAATCAAATCCGCCGCCAGATCGAGGAAACCACCAGCGACTACGATCGTGAGAAGCTCCAGGAGCGCCTCGCGAAGCTCGCCGGCGGTGTGGCCGTGATCAATGTCGGCGCCGCGACCGAAACCGAGATGAAGGAAAAGAAGGCCCGCGTCGAAGACGCCCTCCACGCCACCCGCGCAGCGGTGGAAGAAGGCATCGTCCCCGGCGGCGGCACTGCCCTCATCCGCGCCCAGAAGGTGCTCGACGGTCTCAAGCTCGAAGGTGACGAGGAGATCGGTCTCCAGATCATCAAGCGTGCGATCGAAGCCCCGCTCCGCCAGCTCGCCGACAACGCGGGCCAGGAAGGCGCGCTCATCGTCAGCGAAGTCAAGAAGCGCAAGAACAACGAAGGCTACAACGTCGCCACCGGCGAATATGTGGACCTCATCAAGGCTGGTGTCGTTGACCCTGCCAAGGTGACCCGCAGCGCGCTCCAGCACGCGGCCTCCATCTCCGGCCTGCTCCTGACCACGGAAGCCGTGATCAGCGAGATCAAGGAAGCGGAGAAAGCCCCGGCCATGCCTCCGGGCGGCGGCATGGGCGGTATGGACTACTAAGCAACGCCTGACGTTGCGGTAGCATCCAACGCTTCACCGTAAAAATTGAAACCCCCGGGTTCGCCAGAGCCCGGGGGTTTTTTGTGCTCACGCAGAGACGGAGATGGAAATTGATCATTTCTCAAAATCACTTTCCAAAACGCGTCCTGCTTCGGCGTCATCCTGAGCGAAATGGAGCGTAGCGGAATGGAGTCGAACGGATCCCGTTTTAGTGGCGCGCGACCCCAACTGCAACTTAGGCCTCACTCTCCACTTAAACTAAAGACTCTGTAATTTCATCACCGGCCACTATTACGGGATTTGTCGTGGGATGAGTTGGACAAGGAGTGCACGACATCTCCGCTTCGCTTCGATTCTCGATTCCGCTGCGCTCCACTCGGGATGACGAGCCAATGGAGGCGCCATTACACTTTCGTTTTGGGGCCGCCCCTTGTGCCGAAACTGAGAGTTTCGCCACGCACTTGCCCGGGGCAATTCCATTGCGTGGAGGTGGAGGAAATAAAACCTCTGCGCCTCCGCGCCTCTGCGGTGAAAAATCCCGCTATTTCGTCGCCGTCACCTTCATCGAAAGAATCATCGGGATATTGTTGATCGGCCCGAAGGCGGTGATGTTGTCGGTAAAGGTGTAGTGGCTCTGGGTGGCGTCGGTGAACTTCTCCCCAAACCGGTCCACGCCGGCCAGGTTGTCATTCAGTGCCGTGCAGGTATAGCAGCCCTGGTAGTTGCCGTTCTTGGTGGTATTCCAGTTCTCCGAGGTGCTGTAGCTGCTGGCGAAGTAACTCACGTTAAACGTCGCCAGCGTCCCATACACCGTGCTGTTCGCGAGGTTTGCCAGCTTCAGCGTGCTGGTGCTGGTATCGTACCAGTAGTGCGCGCTGGCGGTCGCGACGTTCTGGTAACCAAAGAAATCCAGCAAGGTGCGCACGCTCAGATGAATCGTCTTCGTCTTTGAGTAGGCCGAGCCCTGATAATCGGATGGCTCTTGGAGCGTTCCGGTGACGACAATTTTGCTGGGGGAAAATCCGCCCGCCTGTGCCGTTATGCCGCCCGCCATCAGCGCCAGCAGCGAAAAGAGAATGCCAATTGGTTTTTTCATAGGTGTTACGTGGTAAAACGGCCTTGAAACAACAGCCTTGCCCGCCCTTCTATCCGCCGCATTACCAACTGGCAATGCTCTTATTCCCAAAAACAAACGCCTTCCCATCTCGTGCGAAATGGGAGGCGAAAGCGGGTCACCAAATGGGTGGCAAAGCTCCTCGTGTCGAAACTGAAAGAGGTTTCGTCCACAGATTGACACGGATTTTCACAGATTGGTGGATGCCGATGGTCAGTTAAATCGGTGAAAATCCGTGTCAATCTGTGGATCAATCAAAAGCGGCTTCCACCTGATCACCAGCAGGGGAGATTTTCCCCTCTCTGTGCCCTCGGTGGCTAATTTCTGAAAAGCAAAACGCCTCTCATCCCGGGAGAGATGAGAGGCGAAAGGCGAATGACCGATGGAGGGTGGCCTACGAGCAGCCCTGGCTGGTGCCGCATTCGGTGCAGCAGCCGCAGGCGCCGGCGCGGATCACTTTGCTGGAACCGCAGTTCGAGCAGGTGGTGTCCATATACATGCTGCCGATGGCTTCCTTCACGCGGTCGGCATGGGTGTGGCCGCCGCCGTTGAGGTGCGGATGGCCTTCACTGCCCGCGCCGTGGGTGATGACGTCGATCACATCCGGCGTGTCGCGGGAGAGATCGGTCACCGGGCGGTTGAGCGCCTTCTTGTCGATCTCGCTCAGCTCGCGCATCGGCAGTTCGGTCTGGCCGCGGTTCGGGCTGGTGGCTTCCTTGTAGCCGGCGATGAACTGGCAGCCGAGCCAGCGGAACACGTAGTCGGTGATGCTGGTCGCGTTGCGGATGTCGGGGTTCTTGGTGAAGCCCGAGGGCTCGAAGCGCTGGTAGGCGAATTTCTTCACCAGCGACTCCAGCGGCACGCCGTATTGCAGGGCCATGCTGGTGAGGGTGGCGATGGTATCCATCAGGCCGCCAATCGTGCTGCCTTCCTTGTTCATCTGGATGAACAATTCACCGGGCTCGCCATTCTCGAACATGCCGACGGTGAGGTAGCCCTTGTGCCCGGCGATCTCGAACTTGTGGTTGATCGCGACGCGGGTTTCCGGCATGCGATGGCGGATCGGCTGGCCGGCCTTTTCCCGCAGGCCGGTGATTTCCTGCTCGAGATCCACGATGCGGGTTTCGAGCTGTTCCTTCTCGGCGAAAATTGCATCGGCCTCGGCGTTGCCACCGGTGGTGGAGCCGTGCTTCTTCTTGTCCACCGCGAGCGGGGCCGAGCGCTTGGAGCCGTCGCGATAGATCGCGATCGCCTTGAGGCCCAGCTTCCAGCCTTCGACGTAGGTATTGATGATGTCCTCGACGGTCGCCGTCTCGGGCAGGTTCACCGTTTTGGAAATCGCGCCGCTCAGGAAGGGCTGGCAGGCCGCCATCATCTGGATGTGCGCGCGGTAGTGCAGGCTGCGGGTGCCTTTGAAGGGCTTGAACGCGCAGTCGAAGATCGCCACGTGCTCGGGCTTGAGGCCGCTCTTGATCACTTCGCTGCTCTCCGGCACGGCGACGTCTTCAATCGTGTCGTGCGCATCGATGTGGGCGATGACCTTCGCGATTTCCGCGGCGCTGTAGCCGAGGTTTTCCAGCGCGGGTCTTACTGTCTGGTTCACGATCTTGAGCATGCCGCCACCGGCGAGCAGCTTGTATTTCACCAGCGCGATGTCGGGCTCGATGCCGGTGGTGTCGCAATCCATGAGGAAGCCGATCGTGCCGGTCGGCGCGAGCACGGTCACCTGCGCGTTGCGGTAGCCGTTCTTCTTGCCGAGCGCGAGCGCGCTGTCCCAGCACTTCTGCGCTTCGTCCTTGAGGTAGCCGAAGCGGTTGCTGGCCTGGATTTTCGACACGTGGGAGCGGTGCAGTTCGATCACCTCAAGCATTGGCGCGACATTGTCCTTCGCGAGCGGTTTTTCCACGCCGGAGCAGCGGGCATCCTTGTAACCGGGGAAGGGGTTCATTGCCTTCGCCAGTTCGGCGCTCTGCTCGTAGGCATGGCCGGTCATGATGCTGGTGATGGCACCCGCGAGCGCGCGGCCTTCGTCGCTGTCGTAGCCGAGTCCGTAGCTCATGATGAGCGCGCCGAGGTTGGCAAAGCCCAGGCCCAGGGTGCGGAAGATGTGCGAGTTCTCGGCGATCTCCTTGATCGGGTAGCTCGCGTTATCGACGATGATTTCCTGCGCGGTGATGTAGATGCGGACCGCGGCCTTGAAGCGCTCGACATCGAACGTGCCGTCCGTCTTCTTGAAGCGGAGCAGGTTCAGCGAAGCGAGGTTGCAGGCCGTGTTGTCGAGGAAGAGGTATTCGGAGCAGGGGTTGGTCGAATTCTGCCGCGCGGTGCCCTTGCAGGTGTGCCACTGGTGAATCGTGGTGTCGAATTGCATGCCCGGGTCGCCACAGATGTGCGTGCCCTCGGCGATCTTGCGCAGCATCGTGCTGGCGTCCTTCTTCTCGCAGGGCTGGCCGTCGGTGACGCGCTTGGTCCACCATTCGCGGCCTTCCAGCGCGGCGTTCATGAACTCGTCGCTCACGCGGACGGTCAGGTTTTCGTTCTGATACATCACCGAGCCGTAGGCATCGCCGTTGTAGCTGCCATCGTAGCCCTGCTCAATCAGCGCCCAGGCTTTCTTTTCTTCCTTCTGCTTCGCGTCGATGAACTCTTCGACGTCCGGATGCCAGTCCTTGATCGTGTTCATCTTGGCCGCGCGCCGGGTTTTGCCGCCGGATTTCACCGTGGCCGCGACCTGGTCGTAGATGCGCAGGAAGGAGAGGGGACCGCTCGGGCGGCCGCCACCGCTCAGCTTCTCGCGGGTGGAGCGCAGCGGGGAAAGATCGCTGCCGGTGCCGCTGCCATACTTGAAGAGCATCGCCTCACTGGTTGCCAGGCGCATGATGTCCTCCATGTTGTCGGAGACGGACTGGATGAAGCACGCGCTGCCCTGCGGGTATTCATACTGCGTGGGGGCGCGGCGGGCCTCACCGGCCTCGCGGTCGAAGAAGTAGTTGCCCTCGCCCTTGCCTTTGCCCACGCCATACTGGTGATGCAGCCCGACGTTGAACCATACCGGGGAGTTGAAGGCCCCATACTGGTTCACGCACAGCCAAGTCAGCTCATCGTAGAAAATCTCCGCGCTCTTCGCGTCCGCAAAATAGCCATCCGCAATCCCGCAATCGGTGATCGTGCGCGTCACGCGATGCACGAGCTGCCGCACCGAATTTTCGCGACCGCCCTGGTAAGGATCGGTGCCATGCGCGATGTCGCCGTAGAAATACTTGGAAACCGCGATCTTTGTCGCCAGCTCGCTCCAGGACTTGGGCACTTCCACGTCCTTTTGCTCGAAAATCACCTTTCCGCTGTCGTCCGTGATCTTCGCGGTGCGCTTGTCCCACTCGATCTGGTCGAATGGCTTGACGGCTTCGTCGCTAAAAAGGCGGCGAAATTTCAATCCTTTGGATTGAGAAGTGAAACGGCGGTTGCCGGTGGGCGCCGGCTTCATCTTTTTGACAGACATTCCTTTTTTCAACTGAATCATGGCGGCGGTTTGCGGGTTTAAGTTGCGACTAATTGAGCCTGGGGACGCGAAAGGCTGTGAATATCCTGTGAATTCCCTGAGGATAACCACAATCTATGGGCGACTTCCGAGAGACTACCTACCAGATGTTGTGGATTCAAGAAAAAATCCCGGCGTGATAAAGAATCTTCGTAACCCCCTGAAAACACGCATTTTCAGCATCCAAATCCGAAGGGCAACCAGTGCATTTTCGCGCATAAAAATGACAATTTGGCGACAAAAATGGAGCGCTTTTGAAAAATGGGAAAACGCTCTGCAACCCGCATGAAATCAGGCTTGCCAAAGGAATGTGGGATTAAAAATCCCCACTTTTCCACTTTCATTTTAAAGGAGCCCACGCCCGACGAGGACTGTATCCACACGGAGGGTAATATTTACCGCCCGCGCACCTTGTGGTAATTCATGATCCGCCCACAACATATTGTGGTATCCTGTTTTATCCATTTTGAGGATGCGCAGGACGTTCGCCACGGCATTTTCGCCGCGCCTCTGCGTCTTTGCGGTGAACCTCCTAAAAAAGAAAAGGAGCCCCTCCGGAGAAGGGCTCCCTTTTATCAATCCTTGCTTAAGGTCAAGGACCCTCAGGATTACTGAAGGAGCTTGAGCACCGACTGGGTGCTGCTGTTGGCCTGGGAAAGCATGGAAGTGCCGGCCTGAACGAGGACGTTGTAGCGGGCGAGCTTCGTGGATTCCTGGGCAACATCAACGTCCGCAATACGGCTGTTGGCGGCAGTCAGGTTGTTCTGGTTCGTCGTGAGCATCGTGGAAGCGAAGCCCAGCGTGCTGCTGTCGGCGCCGTTTTGCGCACGCATGCCCGCCACTGCGGTGATCGCAGCGTTGAGCTGGGTAACGCTCACAGCGGAGAGGCTGGCAGCGCCAGTCACAGCCGAAACACTGGCGTTACCAGCGAGGTCAGCTTGCGTGATGGCGGTCGTCTGCGAACCGTCTTCGGTCGTAGCCACCGAGAGGGTGCCACCGCCGAACAGGTTGACGCCGTTGAAAGCGCCGCCGGCTAGGTTGGTGACTTCCGTCTGCAACGCGGTGAATTCCGTGTTGTAGTTGGCGATGTCGCCCGCGTTCTTGGTCACGTCGGTGGACATCGTCTTCAGCTGGGACATACGATCGAGGATGCTGCCCACGGTGCTGAGCGCGCCGTCCTGCGTCTGCAGGAACGAGGTGGCATTCTGCACGTTGGTGTTGGCAGCATTGCTGCGGTTGATGGCAGCCGTCATGCGCATCGAGACCGCCAGGCCACCCGCGTCGTCCGCAGGGCTGGTGATCTTGTTGCCGCTCGACAGGCGGTTGATGCTCTGTTGGAGCTGATCATTCGCATGGCCGAGGTTGTTGGCAGCCAGAGTTGCCGCAATGTTGGTATTGATAATAACTGACATATATTTGGGTCTTCCTTGATTTTAAAAGTGCGGCGTCCGTGCCGCATTCGGGCCACTTTTGAAAAGGTGTCTGACCTCACCGTCGGGCAGTAATGCCTGACAGCACCACTCATCGAATGGCTGGAAGGGGACTTTAGAAAAAAAACAAAAAATCCTTGGTGAAAAAGAAGGCTGAGGCCGAAACAACCTTTGGTAGTGGTTGACAAAGAGCCCTGGTTTCGGGCTTTGAGCGATCCGGGCCAGCAAGCGTGCAGGTTTCCTGGCCGCTGGCTTCTATATAGTAATGGGCGGGTTGTTTCTTGGCTGGGGTTTGCATGAGGCGCTCGGATTCATCGCCACAATGGGTGGGGGCTTTCTTGAGTTCGGCATCATCACTCTTTTCCGGGTGCTACGTATCACTGCACCCAGAGGCGAGCACTGACCAGGGCGCCTTCAAGTCCAGTTTTTTGTTCCTCGTGCCCGGGTGACGACGGGTGCGCACCCCTGTCGGCGCGATTCCTATAGCTCAGGAACAACCGGCAAGGTGTGGGTGCTCCAATCTTCATCAACGAGCCTGTTTCTCCTCTTTCTGGCAAAAAATGCCTCTTTTTCCCAAAAAGCGGCAAATTTTTACTCAAGCCACTCCCTTACGCGCCGATGTGTCCCCCTCAAAGGGAGAATACCGCGGCGCAACCACGGAGATTCTCCACCCAAGAGAAACACCACACTTATGGCAGGCGTACAAATATCGGGACTCGCTTCCGGGCTGAACTGGACAACCATCGTGAATGAGTTGGTTCAGGCCGATAGCGCTCCTGTGACCAACTTGCAGGCAGCTCAAACCAAGCTGACGGCCAAGAACAACACGCTTACCTCCATCCAGACCAGCATGCAGACACTGCAAACCAGTGTAAATGCGCTGAATGATCCCACTCTTTTTACCGCCCGCACCGCCTCCGCCAGCAATTCACTGTGGTCGGCCACGGCTGATGCCGGCACCACCGCGGGCACGCACACCATCAGTGTGAGTCAGCTCGCGACGGCCAGCAGCTACCAGGGAAGCAGCCAGATTTCCAGCCCCATCAGCAATAGCAACGATGTGAGCGGCGTGCTCATCTCGGGCATGAATGTGGCCCAGACGATCACCGCGGGCGATTTCACCGTCAACGGAGCCCGCGTCACCCTGGCCACTACGGACACCTTGCAGGACGTCTTTCAGAAGATCAGCACGGCGACGAACGGTGCAGTGATCGCTTCCTACAATAGCTCCACGGATGAAATCACCCTGAACAGCAGTGGCAGCAGCCCAATCGTGCTCGGCAGCGCCAATGACACGAGCAATTTCCTTTCGGTGATGAAACTGGGAAACAACGGCTCCGGTAACATCACCAGTTCCAGCCGCCTTGGCTCCACCAATCTCGATACCGCGCTCTCTTCCGCCGATCTTTCCGGGACGTTTTCCGGGCAGGATTCGAGCGGCAACGGCGTGATCACCATCAACGGCGCGGCGATTTCCTACAATACCGGCACCGACACCCTGCGGACGCTGATTTCCAAGATCAACGCTTCCAGCGCGGGCGTGACCGCCTCCTACGATGCGAAAAACGACCGCATGGTGCTCACCAACAACGTTACCGGGGATCTCGGGGTTTCCATCCAGGATACGACTGGCAACCTCGCCAGTGTGCTCGGCCTCACCAGCGGTACGCTTGCCGAGGGCTCGAATGCCCAGTTTACCGTGGATGGCGGCGCGACCCGCACCAGCACTTCGAACACCCTTTCGGCGGACGATCTCGGCCTGCCCGGCCTCTCGATCACGGTGGCGAGCAAGACCACGGAGAACGTGACCGTGGCCAACAACACCACCTCGGCCCAGACCGCGATCCAGAATTTCATCACGAACTTCAATTCACTCCAGCAGTTGATCTCCGACAGCACGTCGATCTCCACCAGCGGCACCTCGGTGACCACCAATACGCTCACTGGCGATACCAACATCCGTAGCATTGAGACGTCGCTCATGAATACCGCCTTCCAAAGCTTTGGCGGCGCGAGCGGGACGGACGCGATCCAGCGTCTGGACTCGATGGGCATTGATTTTAGCGGCACTACCGGCCAGTTGACGATCAAGGACTCGAGCAAGCTTGCCAGCGCTTTGAACACCAATAACGCGGCAGTCTCGAACTTCTTCACCAACTCCACCAGCGGCTTTGCCAGCGTCTTCAACACCCTTTTGAACAAGGCGGCGGGCTACAACGGCTCGATCGCCCAGGAGATCCAGCAGAACAACACGGCGAGCAGCCACATCACCGATCAGATCAGCCAGTTGCAACGCCAGTTGGATGCGGAAAAGGCCCAGTTGACCAGCGAGTTTACCCTGATGGAGACGATGCAGACGCAGTTGCAGAACCAGCTCCAGTCGCTGAACCAGATGTTCAATAACGGCAACACCAGCACCACCAGTTCGAATATTTCCTCGGCCTTCAGCTCGAAGGCATCCGACTCCTCCAGCAGCAGCTCTTCCAGTTCCAGCAGTAGCACGAGCTCCACCAGCAGCTCCAGCTAGTCCCTGAAGAAAGTACTCAAGTTTTCTGTTAATCAGACGAAATCAGTAATATAAGCTAATCGTATGCAAGTCACCGCAAGCCAAACTACTTCATTGTCGAACCTCCCGGTTGAGACAAAGCCGGCTCCGACGACAGCTCCGACCCAGGAATCAGCCGCGACGGACACGGTTGATTCGGTATCGTTGAACCGTGTTTCTTCGCTGCTGACTGAATTACAGAGCGATCCGAAAGTGCGCCCCGAAGTGGTGGCTCGCGGCCGGATGCTGGCGGAAGATCCCAATTATCCGCCGCAACAAATCATCAATGCGCTGGCGAGCATGATCTCCAGCACCGGTAGTAGCGCGTCCTGACCGGCCCTGCTGCGCCCACTTCCAACCCCCTTTTTCCCGACTTTATGAAGCACAAGAACTGCGCCCTCGCGTACCGGGCCAACTCAATCAATACCGCCACCCCGGGCCGGCTGATCCTGATGCTGTTCGACGGCGCCCTGCGCTTTATGAACGGTGCGATCACTGGCTTTGAAGACCAAAATGTGATTGCCCGCAACACGGCGATTCACAATAATCTCATCAAAACGCAGGCGATTTTTTGCGAGCTCCAGGCCAGTCTCGACCCCGCGCATGACCCCGATTTTTGCCAGCGCATGCACGATCTTTACGACTTCATGCGCGACCAGCTTCGCAAGGCTAATCTGCAAAAAGCCGTCGAGCCGATCCGCATTGTGATCGAGTTGCTCACCAGCATTCGCGACGCCTGGGCGGAGATGCTGGAACAGGTCGAAGTAAACGCTTCTGCCGCGTAAAAATTGCCGGTGGCCCGGCGAAGAGTCCGGACGATTACCCCAGAAAATGGCCATGGAAAGAAATTTCCATGGCCATTTTTCGTGTCGCGCTGGAAACCGCATGAAATCTGGGCTTGCGGTTTTTTTTGGCGGTTTTTTCCGGGGCGATGGAAGGGGTTTTGTCAAGGGTCTGTAAAGCGGGTGGCACAGCCATTGCTAAGTGTGCGGCAGGTCCATTGAACGACCATCAACCGAACACCCACCCAACCATGCTGCCACTGCTTCTCATCAACGCCATCTCCGCGGCCGGAGACATTTACCACAACATGGCGACCCAGGCCGCCGAGAATAAGGCAAATAGTGCCACGGTCACTCCCACCGGCCAGAGCTTCCCGGCCATGTTGCAGAAAACGGCCGCCTCTTCGCTCCCCTCCCTCTCCCCGGCGGCGGACACTGCCACCATGCAGAAGGATCTCACCTCGACCCTCTACCACAGCAACGATGTGGTTTCCGCCATCAACGCCAGCGGCGCGAAGGGGCCCTTCCAGATCAAGCTGGAAGCCAATGGCGCCGCCTCGCTGCATGCCGCGGATGGCACGGTTAAGCCACTCTCCCTTTCTCCCGACATGAAGGCCGTCGCGGAAAAGCTTTACCTGCTCGGTAGCTCCTCCACCAGTGCAACCACCTCGCCGTCAGCTACTTCGTCGGCTTCGACGGCAGCTCACGCGCCGGTCGGCGTCACCTCCGCCAAGAGCGTCATTCTCAGCCAGAGCTAAACGTCCACTCCTTCGCGAAATGCATCCCGGCAATTATTCCCCATCCCGCTTTTCCACGGTCCGTCGCCGTGCGGATCGCCTCGGCAAAATGTGCCGCAGGGTGGGTGAATCGCCCCGGGACTGGAGCGAGGACGGGCTTTTTACTATTTTTGCAAACTATTCACTGTAAACGACTTGTGATATAAAAAATACGGGTGGCATGCGTGCTGCTAAGCAAAAACTGCCATGATCGAAGCCCTGTTCAATTCACCGAACTATGAGATGTCGAAGGTCATGCTCGACGTTTCCACCCAGCGGCAGGAAGCGCTGGCCTCGAACATCGCCAACGTCGAGACCCCCGGCTACCACCGGGTAGATGTCTCGAAGAGCTTCGAGCAGGAGCTGCAATCCCATTTCAAGGCCGGCGACCCCACCACCGCCATGCTGCACCAGAACGCCATCGCCGCCGATCCCGACGCCCGCAGCACCCGTGCCGATGGCAACAATGTGGAGCTCGACAACGAATTGCTGAAGATGGGTGCCAACGAGATGCAATACGAGACGCTCACCGAATTCGTGAGCAGTTCGCTCGCCCAGCTCAAGACCGCCATCACTGGCAACGTCCAGTAAACCCAGCCGCAACTAGCGTCAACCAGCCTCAACCAACCCAACCCAACCCACGATGAACCTGATCTCCGGCATTGATGTAACCGCCAGCGCGCTGAATGCAGAAAAGACCCGCATGGATGTGGTGGCCGAAAATATCGCCAACGCGAACACGACCCACGGTCTCGATGGCAAGCCCTACCAGCGCAAGCTGGTGAGCTTCCAGAGCGTGCTCCAAAGCACCGGCGGCACCGGGGTGCAGGTTTCCCAGGTGAAGAACGACCCCACCCCCGGCCCGGCGGTTTACGAACCAGGCAACCCGGACGCCGACAAGAACGGCATGGTGCACAAGCCCAACGTCAACCTCTCCTACGAGATGGTGGATCTCATCTCCTCCACCCGCGCCTACGAGGCAAACCTCGCGGTGGTGAAGAACGCGAAGCAAATGGCCCACAAGGCTCTCACGATCGGCCACTAATTTTTTCTCCCGCTTAAAACCTCATGTCGCTCATCGGCTCCATTTCCGGAATGTTCACCCGCCCGACGGACCTCACCAGCACGGTGCAGTCCGCGCTCAACGCGACCAAGGGCGACGACAGCAATCTGCTGCCCGCGATCGACGGCAAACGCACCAGCCTCGCCGGAGCGCAGGGCGTGCAGGGCACGGCGGCCACCGGCAACACCGCCAGCTTCGGCAACATGCTGGAGCAGTTCGTCAGCGACGTCGATGGCACGATGAAGACCTCCCAGGCCGAGCAGGGCAAAGTGCTCAGCGGCCAGAGCACGAACCTGCACCAGGCGATGATCGCGATGCAGGAGGCCAGCACCTCCTTCTCCCTCATGGTCGAAGTGCGCAACAAGCTGGTGGAATCCTACCAGGAACTCATGCGGATGCAGATCTGATGCCCGCCTGACGCGCAACCCTCTTTCCCAACCGGTTTTTAATTCATGAAATCATTTGTCGAACAATTGCAGAAGCTCTGGGGCCAGTTCACCATGCCGCAGCGGATGACGCTCGGCCTGGGCGTCATCGGCGTGGTCATCGCCATGACCGCCCTGGTGATGTGGTCCCGCCAGCCCGATATGAAGCTGCTCTACGGCCGCCTCAGCGAAAAGGATGCGGCCGATGTGGTTTCCGCCCTCGAAGCGCAGGGCATCAAGTACGAGATCGGCACCGGCGGCAATTCCATCTACGTCCCGGCGGACAAGGTTTACCGCGTGCGCATGGATCTCGCAGCCAAGGGCACGCCCGGCGGGGATGGCGTGGGCTTCGAGATTTTCGACCGCTCCAACTTCGGCATCAGCGACTTCGTCCAGCGCACCAACTACACCCGCGCCTTGCAGGGCGAGCTTTCCCGCACCATCTCCCAGTTGAACGGCGTTTCCGAGGCCCGCGTGATGATCGTGATGCCCGAGAACCGCCTGCTCCTCAAGACCCCCGATTCCCGCCCCACCGCCTCCGTCTTTGTGCAGACGGGCAGCGCTGGGCTCATGCCCGATGCAGTGAACTCGATCCGCTCCCTGGTGGCGAACTCGGTGGAGGGCCTGCGCGTCGATGATGTGGCGGTGGTGGACAACCACGGCAACGTCCTCTCCGACCAGCTCAAGAGCGACCCCGCCCTCGGCAGCGCCTCGAGCCAGATCAAGTATCGCAAGCAGGTCGAGGATTACCTCGCCAACAAGGTGCAGAGCATGCTCGCCACCGTGCTCGGCGATGGCAACGCCGTCGTCCGCGTCTCCGCCGACATCGACAGCTCCGCCTCCAACATCACCTCCGAGAAGTTCGATCCCGAGAGCCAGGTCGCCCGCCAGCAGACGACCACCGAGGACAGCTCGATGACGAGCGAGAAGAGCGCGGACAACGCCGCCGCCGGCACCAACTCCAATCTCCCCGGCGGCGCCGCGGCCCCCGCGCCGAACGGCCCGCAGAAGAGCAGCGACGACACCCGCAAGAGCACTTCGCAAAGCTACGAAATCAACAAGGTCACCACCAGCACCGAGCAATCCCCCGGCAGCATCAAGCGCCTCAGCGCCGCCGTCTTCATCGCGCCCAAGCCGAAGACCTCCGACAAGGACCCCGCCGCGCCCGCCCGCACCCAGGCCGAGATGGATTCCATCCGCCAGATGGTCGTCAACGCCCTCGGCGTCCAGGCTACCACGCCCGACGAGCTCGCCAAGATCGTTTCCATCCAGGAGGTCGCCTTCCAGCAGACCCAGGCCCCCGTCGAGCCGATGACCACCGAGAAGCTCGCGGGCTACGTCGAAATCGCCAAGCCCATCCTCACCATCCTCCTCGCCGCCGGCATCTTCTTCTTCTTCCTCCGCATGCTCAAGCGCACCAAGGCCGATGACGCCCAGTTCCAGTTGATCCCCAACGACGCCCAGGCGCTCCTTACCGAAAACGCCACCGGCGGCCCCGCCACGGCCAAGTCGCAGATCTCGCCCGAGCTCTTGAACGACCTCATCCGCCAGAAACCCGACAACGTTGCCGCCGCCCTGCGCAACTGGCTCGGCGAAAAAGAACAGAAGGAGGCCTGATTTCATGTCCCAACTCGATTACAAGAGCCTCACCAAGGTTCAAAAAACCGCCGCCTTCATGGTGCTGATTGGCTCCGAGGCCGCCGGTTGTCTCCTCAAGTATTTCAGCGACCAGGAGGTCGAGGAAATCGTCCGCGAGATGGCCAAGCTCCCCGTCGTCCAGCAGGAGGCGCAACGCGAGCTCATGGTTGAATTCACCGGCCTCATCAACGATGCCGCCACCGTCGCCCTCGGCGGCCTGGAGTATGTGAAAGAGACGCTGGAGCTCGCCCGCGGTGCCCACGGCGCCACCACCATCCTTTATCGCGCCATCCCGCCGAGTGCTTCCATCGCGGCAGTCCGCGAACTGGCGATCATGGAGCCCAAGCAGGTCTTCAACCTCATCAAAAACGAGCAGCCGCAGACGATGGCCTTCATCCTCTCCTACCTCGACACCGGCAAGACCGCCTCCATCATCCCCCTCATCCCCATCGAGCGCCGCCACGAGGTGGTGCAGCGTCTCGCGGATATGGACCCCACGCCACTCGAACTCATCGAAAAAGTCCTCGAGCATTTAAACCGCCACTCCGGCGAGCAGCAGCAGGAACTCGAGCGCCGCGGCGGCGCCGAGATCGTCGCGCAGATGCTCAACCGCGTGGAGAACAAGCTCACCAAGGACGTGCTCGGAAAAATCGAGGAAAACAATGCCCCGCTCGGCATGGCCATCCGGCGCAAGATGTTCACCTTCGACGATTTCATCCGCCTCTCCGTCAGCGATCTCCAGCGCATCCTGCGCAACGTGGAGACCAAGGACATGGCGGTCGCCCTCAAGTCGGCCAACGAGCACATCAAGAAGACCATCTTCGCCGGCATGTCCAAGCGCGCCGTCGAGGGCCTGCTCGAGGAAATCGACATGCTCGGTCCAGTCCGTCTCCGCGATGTCGAGGCGGCCCAGGATCGCATGATCCAGGCCGCGCGCGCCCTGGAGGAAGCCGGTGAGATCACCCTGGCCCAGGAGGATGCCGATGAGGTCATCAATTAAAAATCTCCGCCTCAGCGCCCCGCTCCGCCGGGTCAGCCTGCGCGCGGAGGAGATCCAGGCCCTGCGGCTGCACGAGGAAATCGAGCGCGCCCGCAAGGCGGCCTACCAGCAGGGCTTCGAGGATGCCAAGACCTGGCTCGACAAGCAGATGGCCGAGCAGCGCAGCGAGGTGATCCAGATGCAGGAGCAGACGCTCCAGGCGATCACCCAGGGCTACGAGCGCTTCATGGGCCAGCTCGGCAGCGTCCTGCCCGGCCTCGCGGTGGAGATCTGCCGCCGGGTGCTCGGCGGGATGGAGCCCGATCGCGAGCGGATCGAGCGGATCGTGAACGAGACCCTTTCCGAGATCGCCCCCGGCACCAGCGACATCGAGGTCGCCCTCTGCCCGGCCGATTTCACGCTGATGAACCACTATCACGCGCAGTTGCAGGACAAGTTCCCCGGCCTCCATTTCGTGGCCGATGAGGGGCTGCAAGTGGGCGACTGCCGAATGCGCAGCGGGTTTGGCATCGTGGATGCTAGGCTGGAGACGAAATTGCAAAACCTCTCCCGCTCCCTGAAATGATGATGACCCTCGATTCCATTGCCGAGAGAATGCGGCAGCAAATCCAGCAGGCCCCCACGGTCGGCAAAATTGGCCATGTGGTAAATGCTGCCGGGCTGGTGATCGAATCCGACGGGCCCGCCCTCTCGCTGGGCGAAGTTTGTCAGATCCAGTCGCCACGCCACGATTTTACGCTCACGGCCGAAGTGGTGGGCTTTCGCAATTCCCGCCTCCTGCTCATGCCCTACGGCGATGCGCACCAGGTTTATCCCGGCTGCGAAGTGGTCGCGGGCAGCAATTCTTCCAAGGTGCCCGTCGGCCCGGCGCTCATCGGGCGCGTGCTCGACGGCCTCGGCCAGCCGATTGACGACAAGGGCCCGCTCCACGCCACCTATGTCGATGGCCTGCGCGCCTCCCCGCCCAATCCGCTCCGTCGCCAGCGCATCCGCACCCCGTTTCAGACCGGCATCAAGGCCATCGACCTCTTCACCCCGCTCGGCTGCGGCCAGCGCGTCGGCATCTTCGCGGGCAGCGGCGTCGGCAAGTCCACCCTGCTCGGCATGATCGCGCGCGGGGCCGATTCCGAGGTGAATGTGATTGCGCTCATCGGCGAGCGCGGCCGCGAGCTGCGGGAGTTCATCGAGCGCGACCTCGGCCCCGAGGGCATGGCCCGCTCGGTCGTCGTCGTGGCCACCTCCGATCAGCCTGCGCTCGTGCGCCTGCGCGCCGCGATGCTCGCCACCGCCATTGCCGAGTATTTCCGCGACGAGGGCAAGAAAGTGATGTTCATGATGGATTCCGTCACCCGCTTTGCCATGGCCCAGCGGGAAATCGGTCTCGCGGTCGGCGAGCCGCCCACCAGCCGCGGTTATACGCCCTCGGTCTTCTCGCTCCTCCCGCGCCTGCTCGAGCGCACCGGCACCGGCGAGCGGGGCACGATTACCGCGCTCTACACCGTGCTGGTGGATGGCGACGATATGAACGAGCCGATTGCCGATGCCGTGCGCGGTATTCTCGACGGCCACATCGTCCTCTCCCGCGCGCTGGCCACCGCCAATCATTTCCCCTCCATCGACGTGCTGGAGAGCATCAGCCGTCTAACCCGCGAATTAATGCCGGAAAACGAGCTCGCTGCCGTGGGCTCGGCACGCGATTTGCTAGCGCTTTTTCGCAAGAACGAAGACCTCGTCAGCATCGGTGCCTACAGCAAGGGATCCAACCCCCGGCTCGATCGCGCGGTCGATAAACAACCCCACCTCATGAATTTCCTGCGCCAGAGCGTCACCGAGAAGTGGCCGCGCCAGCGCAGCCTTTCCGAACTGGCGAAACTGCTATGAAACCCTTCCGATTCACCCTGGAGTCCGTCCTCGAACTCCGCCACCGCGAGGAAGACGCGGCCCGGCTCGAGCTCTCCCGCGCGCTGGAGCAGCAGACCGAGGCTGCCACCGTGTGCCGCATGGCTCGCGAGCGCCTGGAGGATGTGCTCCAGCAGATCGCGGAGGCCAGCACCCACAGCTTCAATGTCGCCGAGCGCCGCCGCCAGTGGTCGCTCAAGCAGGCGCAGCAGGAAATCTGTGATCGCTCGCAAAAGCTGCTCGACGAGTGCACCCGCGTCACCGAGACCCGCCGCACTGCCGTCATCAAGGCCCGCCACAACCGGGAACTCCTCGACCGCCTCAAGGCCAGCCGCCGCGAGGATGCCGAGCGGGAGCAGCAATTGCAGGAGCAGATTTTGTTCGATGAGCTCGCGATGTCGCGCCGCCATCGCCACGCCACCCACGGAGAGGCCCTCGCATGTTAAAATCACCCTGGTTTATTGTCCTGCTCGGCGTCCTGCTCGGCGTTGGGACCAGCGCGTTTCTCGTCATGAAAAGCGTGAGCGGCATCGTCGCCGCCCAAAAGCCGGTCAAGCCCGTTGAGCAGTTCGTGCAGTTCGCCCCGCGCGACTGGACCATGCGCAGCAACGAGGTGGAGAAGCTGGCCAAGGATTTGCAGGAGGAAAAAGCCACCCTCGACGCCCGCCAGAAGGATCTGGACGACTATTCCGAGCGGCTCGTGAACGAGCGCAAGGAGATCGAAAAAGTCCGCGTCCAGGTCGATGAAATGCGCAAGCTCGTCACCGACAACCTGCCCAAGCTCGATGCCAGCGAGAAGGTGAACATCAAGAGCCTCGCCAAGACCTACGCCACCATGGCCCCGGCCGATGCCGTCGCCGTGCTCCGCGAGATGGATGACTCCACCATTGTAAAAATTCTTTCCGTGATGAAGGCCGATGTCGTCGGCGCGATCTTCCAGGAAATGGCCCGCACCAAGGATGGCGACACCACGCTCGCCACCCGGGCCGCGCACCTTTCCGATCAACTGCGCCTGCTCCAGACGCCGCCCACGACCTCTTCCACCACACCATGATGTCACCTGCTCCCGCCCCTTCCGCTGCGTCCACGGCTACGGTTGCCGCCTCGCCTGCGGCCAGTGGGCTGTCGCTGCTGCCCGCGATTGCCGCGGATACCGCCGCCCCGTCCTCGTTCGAGACCATGCTGGCGGGCAGTCCGTCCGGGAAGGCTTCGGCGTCAGTGAAAGACAAGGGCACCAATGCCGGGGAGAAAGGGAAGGATGAGCGGAAGGATGCCCAGGACGAGAGCCTGCAAGCCACCTCGCTGGCGGGTGCCTTGCTCGCCACCCAGCCCCTGCCGCCCCCTCCGCCCGTCACACTCAGGGTGAAGGCGGTGGATGATAAAGGGACCGATTCTGACCAGCCTTCCGATCCTGCGACCGGCTCCGCTTCGGCGCTGGCTTCGGTCGCCCCGGTCGCTGCGACCCCCACTTCCGCTGTCCAGTCCTGGCCCGGTTCCACCACAGCGGCGGATGGCAAAACCCCCGCGCGGCCCAGTTTCCCGCTGCCGCCCGGCCCCGCCACTGCCACTGCGCCCCGGCCTCCAGCTTCCAAGCCTCTTTCCCAACCTGCCGCTGCACAAGCGACGGTGCAAAAGGCGGTGCCGCCCATTCCGGCATCCATCGCGGCCCATCTGGCATCGCAGGCCGCTTCCCTGCCACCGCCGGCTTCGGCTCCCGCAGCGGCCCCGGCGCAGCCCGCCCCGACCATTGTGCAATCCCCCTCGATAGATTTCACGAAATCAGCGAGTCCGATGGTTCAGGAGCAACCTGCGGTGAATCCGCCGGTTCTGTCTTCGGTGCCATCCTCAACGGCCCACGGGGCCGTGGCGACCGCACTGCCCGCTGACGCGGGAGAGGGGACCCCGGTGAGCCAGGATACTTCCAAGCCCGCGCCAGCCTCGAGTGATCCAGCGTCCACGCCCGACCTCGTGACGCAGAGCGTCGATCCGACGGTGCCAGCGCCGGTCAACCCGCCTGCGCAGCCCGCGGAGACGGCGTCTTCGCTCCTTTCTTCCGCCCTTCAAAGTGTGGTCACGCAGTCATCGGCGGCAATTAATGCCCCTGCAAATTCTGCCGGTTCCGCCCAAATCGCTTCGCCCGCCCGGTCGGGGAAATCGGAAAAAATTGCCCCGGCCACCGCTTCCCGGCGCAGTGATCCGGCGGCTTCCGAAAAAATCGAATCGCCCGCCAAGGCTGATGAATCCTTGCTCGGCGGGGTAATTGCGCGGGTGCGAAAGGCGGCTGGCACGACCGTTGCTAAGGGAGCAGCCGACATGGTTTCCACCACCTCCAATTCCAGCTTCACCCTCGCCGGGCATGACTCCGCGAGTGAGGCCGATTCGCTCCAGGGTGCGCTCGCGCAGGCTGGCGATGCGGGTGACCAGTCCTCCGATTCGTCGGACTCGCACCGCGAGCCCGAGTTCGTCCTCACCACCACCCGCGCCGATCGCAGCGAGGCCACGACTTTCACCGCCCCCATTTCCCCAGCCGGCCCCGATTTCACCACCGCCTCCGCCGTGGTGAAGAGCAGCACGCCCAGCACCGTCCCCACCTCCACGCTCGAAGCGTTGCAGACCGCCGTTGAGCACCTCCGCACCCAGGGCGATTCCACCGTCCAGTTGAAGCTCTCGCTTGAAGGGGCCGGTCAGGTCGATATCCAGCTTTCCCTGCGGGCCAACTCCATCCACGCCACGGTCGCCACCAGCTCCCCCGAGTTGCAGGAAGCGCTGAGCCGGCACTGGTCCCAGTTGCAAAGCAGCAACAACGGCAGCGATCAGAGCGTCCGCATTGCCGATCTCAAGTTCACTCCTGCTCCCGATCAGGGCGGCAGCAGCTTCGATTTCAACCGCCAGTCGTCCTCCCGCCAGCAACAGCAGCAATCGGCACGCGGCGAGAGTCCTTTCGCTTTCTCCAGTCCTTCCACGTCAACCAACCGCTCCAACCCGCCCACCCCGGCGGCCCGCGCCTCCCGCAGCGGGCTCAACCTCTGGGCCTAACCCTGATTCACCTATGTCCTCTGTAAGCTCCGTCAGCAGCGCCACGAATGCCGCCTCGGTTGGCACCACGACCTATACGAACACCGATGCCAATGCCGGCAAGTCCACCCTCGGCGTCACCGATTTCCTCAAGCTCCTCTCCACCCAGATGCAGGCGCAGGACCCGCTCAACCCGACCGACGACACGCAGATGATCGCGCAGATGGCCTCCTTCACCTCGCTGCAGCAGATGAGCGATCTGTCAACGACGATGAGCAACTACACGACCACTTCGGCGGCCACCAATGCAACGAGCTACCTCGGCAAGAATGTGACCCTCCTCTCCAACGGCCAGTCGGTCTCCGGCACCGTCACCGGGGTGGATCTCAGCTCGGGCACCCCGATGATCACGGTCGGCGGCAAGTCGTACGATCCCTCCACGATCACGGCGATCCAACAGCCCACGGCCGCGACGACGTCCACCAGCACGACCACCGGCAGCTAATTTCAATCCCAAACCTCGAAACCAGAACTCAACTCATCGTTAACCACTAGAAAACAAATATTATGGCACTTATCGGCTCTCTTGCGACCGGCGTTAGCGCGCTGGATGCGTTCTCCAAAGGAATGGAAGTCATCGGCGACAACATCGCCAACGTCAACACCACCGCCTTCAAGGATTCCACCGCCAATTACTCGGACGCCTTTGCGAATCTTCTCCAGGGCTCGGCCGCCTCGCCCTCCAGCGGCAATGGCTCCGACGTCATCACCCGCCAGGTCGGTGAAGGCGTGCAGATCAGCAGCATCAAGCAGAACTTCAGCCAGGGCTCGCTGAGCTCGACGGGAGTCAGCTCCGATTTCGCCGTCTCCGGCAACGGTTACTTCCAGGTCAAGGACCAGCAGAACGGCACCGCCTACGCCACCCGCGCCGGTGACTTCCGCGTGGACGACTCCGGCTACCTGGTCACCACCCAGGGCTACCGCGTGCAGGGCCTCTCCGATGGCACCGCCGCGCTCACCGCCAGCGTGGATGCCAATGGCAACCTCACTTTTTCCCTCTCTTCGACGACCGCGCCGACCACGGTGGGCGACCTGAAGATCGACTCCAACCTCACCACCGCCAACGGCGGCATCATCGACAATACCGGTGGCGCCTTCACCGCGGCCCAGATCAACGCCGCCTCGCCGAAGATCACCAGCTACACGGTTAACAACGCCGGAACGATCCAGGTGAACCTCAGCGACGGCGAGAGCTACGCCCGCGGCCAGTTCCTCCTCCAGAGCTACCAGGACCCGAATGCGCTCGTGCGCCAGCAGGGCAACCTCTACACCGGCATGCAGACGGCGAACCCGATCGGCGGCATGACGCTCAGTGCGGCGAACAACTCGCCGAACACCAACGGCAACGGCATGATCCAGCAGGGTTCGCTCGAACTCTCGAACGTGGATCTCACCAACGAATTTGCGAACCTGATCAACACGCAGCGCAGCTTCCAGGCTGGTTCGCGCGTGATCACCACCGCCGACCAGATTCTCCAGACCATCGTCAACCTCGGCCAGGGTTAATCCCCGTCCGTTTCCTGAAAACCTGAAACCAGACCCCGACCATGTCCGATACAGCGACAGCAGCCCCGGAAGCAGCAGCGGAAGCGCCCGCGAAAAAAGGCGGCGGCGGCGGGATGATGCCCGTTCTCGCCGTCATCGTCCTCGTGCCCGTCCTGAGCTTCGTTACCACGCAGTTCGTCCTCATTCCCAAGATCAAGGCCGCCGTGGGCACGCCAGCCGCGGAGGGCGGCGATGCCGCCGCCGGCAAGACCGATGCGAAGGAAGGAGCCGCCAAGGCCAAGGACGGCAAGGAGGGAGCCGCCGGCTCCAAATCCACGGGCCAGTATGCCCACACCGCGGACTTCACCGACATCATCGTGAATCTCGCCGGCTCCAAGGGCACCCGCTATCTGCGCACGCACTTCATGCTTGCGGGAGACAGCGAGCAGCTTGAAGGTCTGGTGCAGAAGAATATGGACCAGCTGAAGGATGTTGCGATCTCCGTCCTCTCCGCCCAGACCCTCGACAGCCTGGACGTGCCCGGGGCGCAGAGCGCCATCCGCCAGGAATTGATCACCCAGTTTAACCACAACCTGCACGGCGAGTACATCGAGCAGCTTTACTTCTCCGAATTCGTCGTCCAGTAATTCCGATCCGAACCCCCGCCCATGTCCGACGTCTCCGATATCCTCAATCAATCCGCGATTGACCAGTTGCTGGCCAGTGCGGCCGAGGCGACCCGCTTCCCCGTCTTCAATCACGAGGGGGAGCAAATCGGGATGACGTCCGACATCGAGGTGGCGCCGGTGGATTTTCGCAACCCCACCTTCCTGGCGGAAGGGGAGCTGCGCCGCCTGCGCAACATGCACCAGGAGTATGCGCGCACCCTCGGGACGCGCATTTCCGCCTTCCTGCGCATGGAGGTCGGGGTGAGTGTGAGCCGCTTTACCACGCAGTCCTACGAGGGCTTTTTGGAAACGCTCAAGAATCCCACCCAGCTTTCGCTCTTCCGCGTGAGCACGCTTTCCGGGGTGGGCATTCTCGAGATCCCGCCGAAGCTCGCGATGGCCTTTACCAATCGTCTCCTCGGTGGCCGCGATTACGCCTCGGAGCAGAACCTTTATCTCACCGAGATCGAGGTCGCCCTGCTGGAGGATGTGATCTCGCTCATCACCGGGGAATGGTGCCACCTGTGGAAGGACGAGGTGCCGCTCGAGGCCAGCCTCGTCGCGCACGAGACCAATCCCCGCTTCGTGCAGGCCTGCTCGGCCAAGGCGGTGATGCTGGTGCTGGCCCTCGAGGTTTCGCTCGGCGACCAGCTCGAGATCATCCAGATCGCCGTCCCGGTGCTGATGATCGATCCGATTGTAAAACGCCTGCATGCGGCGCGCTCCCGCGAGAACAAGCATGTCGTCGAGGAATCGCCGGTCTGGCGCGCCACTTACGATTTCATCAGCGTGCCGGTGGATGCCGATCTCAACGCCTCGGAAATGACCGTCGCGCAGGTGCTCCAGCTCAAGCCCGGCGATGTGATTTCGCTTCCGCAAAATGCTTTGGAACACACTCGCATTCGCGTGGCGGGTGCGTTAAGGTTCATGGGTCGCACCGGCCAGCAAAACGGCAAGGCGGCGGTTCAGATTGAAACCATCAACCCTTCCGCAACCAAATGAACACCACTATGGAAGCACCTAATCTTCAGCTCGTCATGGACGTCAAGGTCGAGCTGTCGGTTCGCATCGGCTCCTGCAATCTCTCCATGAAAGATGTCATGGCGCTGAGTGCCGGGACCGTCCTCCAACTCAACCAGGCCGCGACCGAACCGGTCGGCCTTTACGTGAATAACAAGCTCATCGCCTACGGGGAAGTCGTCGTGGTGGATGAGAACTTCGGAATCAAAATCACCAAGCTGGTCGGCGACGGAGTATGACCTGGCGTGGAGGATTGTGTGGCCTGGCGACGCTTCTGGCGCTCGCCTCATCGGCGTTGGCGCAGAGCTCACCCAGCCCCGATGAATTCAAGCAGGAGCCAAGGCCGACGCCCCAGATGGTGGGCAGCCTGTCCCCGAATGCGAAGCTGACTCCGCAGCCGAATCTGGCGGCGGATCTTTCCAACAGCCTCGGGAACAGCCTCGAACTCGTCGGCTACTTCGGCGTGCTGGTGGCCCTCGTGGCGGTGGGCTTTTATTTCATGAAGCGCGGCGGGCCCATGCGCGGCCGGCGCGGGCTGGAAAACAAGCTGAACATCCTGGAGACCAAGATGCTGGGCAACCGGCAGTTCCTGGTCGTGGTGGAGTATAATGACAACCGCATGCTGCTCGGCGTGAGCCCCGGCACGATCCAGCACCTTTGCGTGCTCGATACCGGGATTCCCGAGATGGATGAACTCCCGGAGGTGCCGGAAGCGCTGCCCACCCCGCTGCCCATGCCGAAGGAGGACAAGCCATGATGCCGCCGCTCCTTCGGGGCCGGTATCGGCTGGCCTGGCCCGCGTGGCTGATCGTCTGCGTGGCGGTGCTCTTTTTTCTACCCGCGGCGGTGCAGGCGCAGGGCTTCGGCTTCGGCGCTTCCGCGGCGGCGACCCCGGCTCCGGGCGGTGGCGGCAGTCCCGCCCTGCAGTTGAATGTGGGGTTGAACGATCAGAAGAGCGTCAGTGGTGCGATTCAGGTTCTCGTCCTGATGACGATCCTCACGCTTGCGCCCTCGATCGTGTTTCTCATGACGAGTTTCACGCGCATCGTGATTGTGCTCGGCTTCCTGCGCAACGCGCTCGGTGTGCAGAACGCGCCCTCGAACCAGATCATCATCGGCCTCTCTCTTTTCCTCACCATGTTCATCATGGCCCCGGTCTGGAATCAGGTGCAGGCCAATGCGCTCAATCCCTACATGGCAGGCCAGATGACCGCGCAGGACGCGGCCGCCCGGGCGGAGGTGCCGCTCAAACAGTTCATGCTGCGGCAGACGCGGACCAGCGAGATCGAGTTTTTCCTGAGCCTCTCCCATAGCGGGCCGATGAGCGTGGCCGATCTGCCGATCACGGTGGTCGTCCCGGCCTTCGTCGTCAGTGAACTGCGCACGGCCTTTCAGATGGGTCTCATGCTCTTCATTCCCTTCCTCGTCATCGACTTCCTGGTCTCGGCCACCCTCATGTCCATGGGCATGATGATGATGCCGCCGACGGTCGTTTCGCTGCCCTTCAAACTGCTGCTCTTCGTCCTCGTGGACGGCTGGCATCTGGTCATTCAATCCCTCGTGCAAAGCTTTGGCGTATGAACCTCGAAACTGCGGTTGATCTTCTTCGTTCGCTCATCAGCATCTCGCTCCTGCTGGTGGGGCCCATTGTCACGGTGGCGGTGGTGATTGGCGTCGCGGTGAGCCTTGTCCAGGCGGTCACCAGCATCCAGGAGCAGACGCTCACCTTCGTGCCCAAGCTGGTGGCGGTTTCGCTGCTGCTCGTGATGGCCGCTCCCTGGATGGTGCGGAAGATGATGGAATTCACCATTAGCTGTTTCGCCCGCCTCCCGGACATGGTCCGGTAGCCGGGGCGGCCAGGAGAAATCCACCTTGGAAGCGCTTTTCGATCCGACCCGCATTTACCTCCTGCTGCTCATCTTCTGCCGGGCGGGCGGGCTGATCACCATCCTGCCCGTGATTTCCTCGGCCGGGGTGCCGGTAATCCTGCGGCTGGCCCTGGCGATGATGCTTTCCGTGCTCATTTATGCCCTGGTGCCGACGCTGGGCGCGCCGCCGGCGAGCATCGTCCTCGTCATCCTCGGCGTGATGCACGAGGTGGTGGTCGGCCTGCTGATGGGGATGGCCGTCCGGCTCATTTTCTACGCGCTGGAAATGGCCGGGCAGATCATTGCCACCGAGATCGGGCTGATTATGAGCTCGAGCCTCGATCCCATTACCGAGGGCGTTTCCAGCCCGCCCACGCAGATGCTGGCCTACTTTGGCGCGGTCATCTTCTTCGCCTGCGGGGCGCATCATGCGGTAATTTTTGCCTTTGCCCGCAGCTTTGAACTGGTCCCGGCGGCGGCGGGAAATTTCGATCCGCACGTGGTCGATGTGGTGGTCGCCGAGAGCGGCAAAATTTTCCTCCTGGCCGTCCAGATGTCCGCGCCATTGATTGCGATCAATTTTCTCGTGAATTTTTCTTTGGCGCTTTTGAGCCGTGCCGCGCCCACCATTAACGCGTTTGCTCTGAGTCAATCGGTGCAAATCATCGCGGGTTTAGCCCTTTTAAGTATGAGCCTCGGGCTCACGGCACATTACCTGCTAAGCGGTCTTGGCGAAGTCCCGGAGCTCATGCTTCGGTTCGTTCGCTAAGACTATGTCACACGAAAACAAGACAGAGCAACCTACCGAGAAGCGCCTGCAAGAGGCGCGGGATCGCGGCCAGTTCGCCCGCTCCCCCGAACTTCAGATGGTGGCCGGCCTGTTGGCGACCTTTGCCGTCATTCTTTTTGCGGGCAAGCAGACTGGCATCAAGGTTTCCCAGATCTGGGTCGGCATCTTCAGTCATTTGAAAGATTTCCAGATCACCGGCGAGCGCGCCGAGGATTGGACGAAGATCAGCATGTTTACCATGCTGGAGCTCTGCCTGCCCGTGCTCACCATCACCATGGCCGTCAGCATCGCGGTCGGCCTGCTGCAAACCCGCTTTACCCTCTCCCCGAAGGCGCTGGGGATGAAATTTGAGCGGCTCAACCCCGGCCAGGGGCTGAAGCGCATCTTCTCCAGCGATGGCGCGATGAAGCTGCTGGTCGATTCGCTCAAGCTGGGCATCGTCGGGTCGCTCGTCTATTCGGCCTCGCAGACCATCCTGCACGACCCCATTTTTTACACCGAGGTGGAGTCCTGGCGCCTCGGGCAGTTCATTTACGACAGCGCACTCATGCTAATCATCCGCCTCGCCGCCGCGCTCGGCGGGCTGGCCCTCCTCAGCTACCTCTACCAGCGCCACAAGATCAACCAGCAGCTCATGATGTCGCGCGAGGAGGTGAAGGAAGAGCATCGCTCCTCCGAGGGCGACCCGCTCATCCGCGCCATGCGCCGCCAGATGGCCCGCCGCCTTTTGCAAAAGCAGATGCTTTCCAAGATCGCCACCGCCGATGTGGTGATCACCAACCCCACCCACTTTGCCATCGCGCTGAAGTATGAGCGCGGCGTCGATCAGGCCCCGGTCATCCTCGCCAAGGGTGAAAACGCCTTCGCCCGCCGTATCAAGGCCCTTGCGGCCGAACACGGCGTCCCCATGGTCGAGAACAAGCCCGTCGCCCGCATGCTGTTCAAGTACGGCAAAGTCGGCAAGGCCATCCCGATCCAGCTTTACCAGGCCGTCGCCGAAATCCTCGGCTTCGTCTATCGCACCCACCGCCTCTACTTCCACGAGCTCAAGCAACGCCGCCTGACTGCCTAACCCCTTTCCCCGTAGCGACCCATCATGTCCACCGCCGCCGCCCTCCCCGCCGCTTCGACCAGCCGGTTTCAGTTGAGCACCCTGCTCAAGAATCGCGACCTCTTCTTCACCTTTGCGCTCTTCGGCACCGTCGTGCTGCTCGTGCTGCCCGTCCCCGCCATGCTGCTCGACGTGCTGCTCGCCCTGAGCATCGGCATGTCGCTGCTCATCCTGCTCGTCATTATTTACGTTGATGATCCCTCGGAGTTCTCCGGCTTTCCCACTTTGTTGCTCGCCGTCACCCTTTACCGATTGGCGCTCAACGTGGCCTCCACACGTCTGATCCTGCTCGATGGGCACGCGGGCGAGGTCATCCAGTCCTTTGGCAGCTTTGTGGTCCGGGGCAATTACCTCGTGGGCGCGGTGATTTTCTTCATTCTCGTCGTGATCAACTTCATGGTCATCACCAAGGGTGCCGGCCGTATCGCCGAGGTGGCCGCCCGTTTCACCCTCGACGCCATGCCCGGCAAGCAGATGGCCATCGACGCCGAGTTGAATGCCGGCGCGATCGACGAACCCACGGCCCGCGCCCGCCGCCGCAAGGTGCAGGGCGAGGCCGATTTCTACGGCGCGATGGACGGCGCGAGCAAGTTCGTCCGCGGCGACGCCATCGCGGGCATCCTGATTACTTTCATCAACGTCGTGGGCGGCTTCGCCATCGGCATGATGCAGAAGGGCCTGCCGGTGACCGAGGCGCTGCAAAAATACACGCTCCTTTCCATCGGTGACGGTCTGGTTTCCCAGGTGCCCGCGCTCATCGTCTCGGTGGCCGCCGGTCTCCTCGTCACCCGCGCCTCCGACAACACGAACCTCGGCACCTCGCTGGTGCGCCAGCTCGGCATGCAGCCCCGCGCGGTGGGCATCGCCTGCTCCATGATGTTCGTTTTCGCCATCGTCCCCGGCCTGCCCGCGGCGCCCTTCATGCTGCTCGGCGGCATCGGGGTCGGCATCAGCTACCTCATGCGCAAGCACGCCAAAGCCCTCGCCGCCAAAGCCGCGGCACCCGCCAAGCCGCTCCCCGGCGCGCCTGCGGTGGGCAAGGATGGCAAGCCGCAGCCCATCGCCGGCAGCACCCAGGATTTACAACAGCTCATCGACACCGAGACCTTCACCATCGAGCTCGGCTACGGCCTCGTGCGCCTGGCAGACCGCGCCAGCAACGGCGATCTGCTCGACCGCATCACCGGCGTCCGCAAGACCTTCGCCCGCGACATGGGCCTCATCGTCCCGCCGATTGCGGTCCGCGACAGCGTGGAGATTGATGCCAGCGACTACCGCTTCCTCCTGCGCACCAAGCAGGTCGCCAGGGGCCAGCTCATGGGCACCCGCTGGCTCGCCATGAACGTCGCCGGCAGCCCGGTGAAGGTGAAGGGCGTGCCCACCGTCGAGCCCGTCTTCGGCATCGATGCGGTGTGGATCGACGCCCCGGAAAAGACCGTCGCCGAAATGAACGGCTACAGCGTGGTCGATGCGCCGTCCGTGCTCATCACCCACCTTTCCGAGACGCTCAAACAGCATGCGTGGCTCATGCTCACCCGCCAGGATGTGCAGACGCTGATCGACCACATCAAGTCCACCCATTCCGCGCTCATCACCGAGTTGCTGCCCGACATGGTGAACATCGGCATCATCCAGCGCGTCCTGCAAAATCTCCTCAAGGAAGGCATCCCGATCAAGAACCTCGCTGTCATCCTCGAGTGCATCGCCGACTTTGCCCCGATGACCAAGAACCCCGACGACCTCTCCGAGCAGGTGCGCAAGCGGCTGGGCACCTACTTCATCTCGCAGTTCGAGAGCAGCCCCGGCATCGTCAAGGCGATCACCCTCGACCCACGCCTGGAGCAACTGCTGGTCTCCCGCGTGCAGAAGTCCCAGTTTGAAATCGGGCTCAGCCTCGACCCGACCATCGCGCATCACCTGCTCAACGAGCTCAACCGCCGTTGCTCCGAGATGATCGAGGGCGGCTTCACTCCGATTATCATGATCACCGCCGAGGCCCGTCTCGCCTTCAAGCGCTTCTTCGAGACCTCGCTGCCCAAGCTCGCCGTGCTCAGCTACCACGAGCTCCCGCCGCAGACCGAGATCCAGAACTTCGCGATCATCACCCCGCCGCAAGCCCCGGTGAACCACGCCCCGCAGATGCAGGCGGCGTAAACCGGATTCATCATAAATTTGAGTCCCGAAGGGACGACGGAAATAAGGCGGTGGTGAAAACCACCGGAATCACACGGATCCCAAAAATAGGCGTCCTGGAGGGCCGCTGGAGCAATGGCAACCCAGGGTGGAAAAGATCTTCACAGATAACGCTCGTCATATTTCACCCCGCTGCGTTGCAGGAGTTCACGATACTCCTCCCGAAATGTTCGGCGACGATGGTGCTCTTCCTGGTGGGCAATGTAATCGCTGACCACAGCGCATTGGGAGGCACTGACCGTGAAGGCACCATAGCCCTCCTGCCACGCGAAATTGCGGACGCCGATTTCGACATGAACCCATCGCGAAGAGGCTGCTTTCAAATCTCGGACCACCTCAGCGAGGCAGTGGGTGGCCCGCAGGCCCAGCAATAAATGCACGTGATCATTCGTGCCACCTACTATTTTCGGAATACCATCGACGGTTTTGATCGCTCCGCCGAGAAAGGCATGCAGCCGCTCTCGCCACTCGGATTGAATCGAGGTTTCCCGATCCTTGGTGCCGAAGATCACATGGTAATGAAGCGAGAGCCGGGTAGATGACATGGGCGATTCGACGATTTTCGGCGCAATTTCCAGCGGCCCTTCGGGACGCAAGGGTCTTTGATTATCAGATACCGGTGGTTTTCACCACCGGCTTATTTCCGTCGTCCCTTCGGGACTCAACGTGAGTTGCGATTTGGATTTAGACTCTGCAGTTGATCTAGAAATCTAACTCGAAAATTCCATTCAGCAGTCTCGTCGAAAGTAAACGAACTTTCGGCGCGGAGAACCTCGCCGAGAATCCATTTGCAGGTGGCGATGATGAGAGGGGTATCATTTCCATAGGGGTTAGGCGACGTTCGTGACATTGGGTTATCTGGATTCCGTCGAAGATGTGTCTGGCAGCGGCTCGCCAGTGAGCTCTACGCCTATGTCGGGACGTGGGGCTGGGGCGAGATACCCGCAGGAGCCGAAATCAAAAGGAGATTCTTCGCGTCCGGTGGCAACCTCAAGAAACTTGGACGCACAGACCCTCCAAGCGTGGTGAGGCATCGCTACGGTGCGCTTGCGTGAGATTGGGCTGTCCGAGACGACAAGAAGCCACTCCTGCAAGATCGCACTGTCGCCGGTGTGCAATGCCGAGACGGCACGGAGGTTGCTCGCGAACTCGATAAGTTGGGGTGCGGCTCCGCGCAAACGCACGCCTGTTCCGCTCTCGATGAGTTCGGCGCCTTGCGGTGGCTTTAGTTCAAGCGGCATATGCGTCTGAGTCGCCTAACGTCCAAAAGCTGAGCCACGTCGCCGGTGGCTTCCGCCAACCGGAAACCCGCAGCGAAAACTGACCGGCGTAATCGGCGTTGGCTCCAGTGTTGTGTTAGGCAGCACGGTCATACAGCTAAATCATACTCCCTCGGCGACTGAACTGCCGGAGTAAGGCGATACCCACTCTGCCAAAGCTCGTATGCCTGTGGGCCGACATAAAATGCCTGAACACTCTGAAAATACTTGCTGATGGCAGACGTGAAAGCACGATAAATTTGCTTGGAAAAATCGCTCGATGAAGCTGAACCAACGCGGCCATGAAGCAAAACGCCCGGTGGATAAATGCCGCCGGGCTGGATAATAATGCTTTCGGAATTTACTAACTGGTCAATGGCATAACGGATGCCGCCTGACTTCTGCGGAATATCCCGAATGGTAATGGGATGGCCTGCTGCTGTGACCAAATACGCAGGACAAGAAATCGCGTTTGGAAACGGTGCGGGACTTCGTAAGGTGGGAATAGCCACGCCGGATGAAACCGAACTCTGTTCGCGGGTCGGATGCAAGCCGCAAAGCGTATAAATCAAACGATGCTTGGCCTCGACCCGCTCAAAGACGGGTATCAAGTCATCTGCTGTAGCAAAAAAAGGGCGCTGCATAAGTGACGCAGGTAGTGCTACCTAACGACCAAAAGCTGAGCCACGCCGCCGGTGACTTCCACCAATTGGAAACCCGCAGCGAAAACTGACCGGCGTAATCGGCATTGGCTCCAGCGCTGTGTTAGGTATCGTGATCATACTCAAATTATCTCACCTCTGAAATAACATCTGCAATGTCGGCAAGCTGAAAACCCAACTCATCCGGCTGTGAAATGGCTCTGCCGCCGATCTTCACAATCTCACGTCCCCACGCAAGATAAACCTCATGGATACAGCGACCATCTACGAGAACCAACGTGACTCGAGTCGCACCGTAGAAAATCTCACGAAATCCAATGGTTTTGTCTGCAAGGTGGTCTGGAATTAAAAGTGCCATGCGCGGACGATGCCTAACGAGAAGTAGTCCCCAACATGGGGCATAACCTGGCGATGGTGTTGGGGAAAACCCGCCCAAAATTGAGTGCATTCAGTGACGAATCCATTTTTTCGGGTCTAATCCTCTTGCTTTGAAAATAGGCATGCCGTCCATGCCATCGGAAGTGATTTGTCAAAATCCTCCATGCCGGACAAGTCAAAAATGACCCGATCCCGCGGCACTCGGTCCGATGGGATCCTTTTTCGGTTTCCCGTCACTCACGGGCAGTGCGGCAAATATTGCCGGTTCGATAATTCCTGGTTAACCCCGGGAAAAACCCGCCGATAAGACCCCGCAGGGGAGGCAGAAAAGGCCGGGCTTTTGCCGGGGGTTTTCACCGGGGATAAAATTTCAAAGGCGTTTCGAGCCTTTATTGGTGCGGGTTTCCGGGTGGTGTGAAGTTTCGGTAAAAGTCGTGGCACGGGACTGGCTATGTGCGGAACCGACAACCAACAACCCATTTCAACCAGCATGAAATACTTTCTTCTAATCGGTGGTTTTTGCGGTTTCACGACGGCCTTCGTCGCTGGCATCGCCGGCGGGAATGACCTCGCTTATGTCCTGCGCAATGCCTGCATCGGCTGCGTCTTCGGGGCGATGCTCATGCGCGGCATGCATGCGCTGATGTCCTACCAAGTGCGGCAGCTCGCCCAGCAACAGGCGGCGGCCAAGCACGATCACCCCACCTCCGGCGCCACTCCCAGCCGGGCCTGATTTTCTCTCCCAGACCTTAACCTCTTTTCCAACCGCTTATGTCCGCTCTTGCTGTTCTCTCTGACCTGGATTCCCAGCCTCCGCTGAAGGAAATGCCCGCTCCGGCTCCCGCTCCTACGACCGTTCGGGCCACCCAGGCCTGGCGCGCTTATCGCAATGGCCCCGCGTCCGCCGATTCGGAGGACGAGTTTTTGAAAGCCCACCTGCCGCTGGTGCGCAGTGTGATCGAGCGCATGAAAGCCTCGCTCCCCCCCCATATCGACACCGAGGAACTCTACAGTGTCGGTGTGCTCGGGCTGGTGCATGCCTCCCGCGGGTTTCGTCCCGACCAGGGCTCCTCTTTCACCACCTACGCCACCACCCGCATTCGCGGTGCGGTGCTCGATGAACTGCGCCGGATGGACTGGATGCCCCGCCGCTCCCGCACCAAGGCCAAGCAGCTCAAGGAAGCAATCGGCCAGCTCGAGCAACGCCTGGGCCGCATCGCCACGGAGGCCGAAGTCGCCGAGGCGATGTCGCTGACTGCGGAGGAATACGCCGACCTGCTCGACGAAGTGCGCCCGATCTCCTGCGTGGAACTCGATGCCCCGAGCGCCGAGGACGAAGTGGACGGCTCCACCCTGCACGAACTGGTCGCCGACCTGAGCCAGGGCACTGCTTACGACGAAGTCGAGCGCCGCGAGGTGATCGAGATCATGTCCAACCGCATCCAGCAAATGCCCGATATGCAGCGCAAAGTGCTGGCCTTCTACTACTACGAGGAAATGCGCCTCGCGGAAATCGCCGAAATCTTCGGTGTTACCGAATCCCGCATCTGCCAGATCCATTCGCAGGCCATCTTCAGCCTCCGAGCCTACCTCAAATCCGCCCTGGAACGCTAAAAGATCATGCTTGTCATCGCCGGATTCATCGTTGTGTTGGTTGCCACGCTGGGCGGGTTCATTCTCGCCGGCGGCAATCCCCTGGTTCTCGTCCATGTCTCGGAGTTCGTGGTCATCGGTGGCATCGCCATCGGCATTCTGCTCACCGCCACGCCCATGGCCACGCTCAAGCTCACCATTTCCCAGATTCTCGGGGCAATGAAAGGCGCGGGCAGCAGCAAGGGTGAGTATTTCGACCTGCTCAAGGTGCTTTACGAACTGTTCAACCTCGGCCGCAAGAGCGGGGTAATCGCGCTGGAAGAACACCTCACCAACCCGAAGGAGAGCTCCATCTTCAAAAAATACCCCTCCTTCGTGGGCAATCACCATCGGGTGGATTTTCTGTGCAACAGCCTCCGCCCGATCGTGGACGGCCGGATCAAGCCCGAACAGCTCGACGCGGTGCTGGATAACGACATTGCGGCCAAGGAAGAGGAGGCCGAAGGGCCCATCCATGTGCTGCAACTGATTGGCGACTCCCTCCCGGGTGTCGGCATCGTCGCGGCGGTGCTGGGCATCATCAATACCATGGCCGCGATTGCGGACGGTCCGGCGGCGGTCGGTGAACGCGTCGCGGCGGCGCTGACGGGAACTTTTCTCGGAATTCTCGCCGCCTACGGTTTTGTGAACCCGCTGGCGGCACGCATCAAGGCCGGCAACGGCGTCCAGCTTCTCTACTACGTCGCGATCAAGAAGGGCGTGGTGAGCTTTGCCAACGGATTCGCCCCGCTCATGGCGGTGGAAATCTCCCGCCGCTGCCTGGATCACTCCGTGCAACCCGGCCCTGACGAAATGGAAAAGACCCTGAAGAGCATGGGCAGCGGAGGAGGCCACTAGTATGGCCAAGAAAGGTGGCGGACATCACGGCGGCGCCTGGAAAGTGGCGTACGCGGACTTCGTGACCGCGATGATGGCCCTCTTCATGGTGCTCTGGATCTCGACGCAGAACATCGAAATCCGCAAGGCGACCTCGAAGTTTTTCCAGGACCCCTACAACGCCTTCCCCGAGCGTTCCTCGGGCATGATGAATGCCCAGGTGGCCGGCACCCGCAGTGACTCGAGCCACACCGACCCGACGGCCCCGCCTGACATGGGCTATCTCCAGGCCATTGCGAAGGAGCTCTACCGCCTCACCAACGTGGAGGAAAAAGAGAACGACAAGCCGATCGACATCGAGATCACCTCCGACGGCCTGCGGATCAACCTCTACAACCGCCCCGGCAAGCCGATCTTTGAGAAGGATTCCTGCGAGTTCACCCAATGGGGCCGTTTTGTGATCCAGACCCTCGCCTGGTTGATCGACCGCTACCACTTCAAGGTGCTCATCGACGGACACGTCGCCGCCGGCATGCGCCCGCTGCGCAAAGATTACGGGAGCTGGGAACTGAGTGCCGACCGTGCCAACGCCTCCCGCCGTGCCCTGGTCTTCTACGCGGTGGACGATGCACTGATGTCGCGGGTCACCGGCTACGGAGACACTGATCCGCTGCCGAACATGGCCCCCGAAGCCATCTCCAACGACCGGCTTACGATCAGCCTCTCCGCCCGGCAGAGCAAAGAATTCGCCAAACAAGCGGCCGCCAGCAAACAGGCCAGTCCGCTGACCAACTCAACCTCCACCAGCCTGAGCAATGCAGAGTTACCTTGATAGCACCCCCGCCATCGTCCTCGACGAACCGGCCCCCGCGCGCATGATTACCCCCGCCGCCAGCGTGCTGCCGGTCTTCGGAGGCGGAGCCAGTGCGGCCGTGCCCACGCGTTCCGCCATGGCCGCCCCGGCCTTCGCGCCCGCGCCGCACATCCATCGCGACGCCACCGTGGAAACGGTGGAGGCGAATGGGGTGATCCAGAAGATCATCGTCATTTGCGGGTGTGGGGAGCGCATTGAGGTGCACTGCGCTTATTGAGGCTTTCTACTACGGGACTTGCTATCAGCGGTGCTTTTGCGCTGCTTTGGTTTCTTGGACAAGCAGGCGCATAAGTTCAGGAAGGGTGAGGGGAGACCGCCAACGGCGTTCCTTCAACCAGCCCACGGGTTGTGAGGTCACGAACTACCCTGGGATTTCATCCGCCATTACCTCAACCCTGAAGGGGTGGTTCAATCCCAGACGTATCGTTTGTCGAACGTCACCGTGTAACGTTCAAGAAGGCGGCGGAATTCGTCTTGGAACGAAATGGTTCGATGGTGTTCTTCCTGGCGGGCGATGTAGGTGCGCACTTCTTCGACTTGCGACTGGCCAATGGAAAAGACGCCGTAGCCGCTTTGCCAGGCAAAGCCCGCGGCAACCGGCGATTTCGTTTTCAGCCAACCGGTCGAAGCGCGTTTCAATTCTTTGACGACCCCGGCGATGGTTTCAGTGCGGGAAAGCGTGAAGAGGAGATGAACGTGATCGGCGATGCCGCCGATGATGAGCGGCTGGCAATCGTGCTGGGAGAGAATGCCGCCCAGGTAGCGATGAAGCTCATCCCGCAGGGACAGATCGTGGAGGAAAGGCTGGCGTTACTTGGTTGAGAAGACCAGCTGGAGGAGAATCTTCGCCAGCGATTGAGGCATGCAGGGATGATGGCAAGGGGGACAAATGGATTCAACCCCTACAGGGTTGGAGATTTGTGGTTTGTGATTCCCAGGGTAGCGCGGTGCGCAACTCTGGGCTTTGGGGCGGAACGCCGTTGGCGTTCACGGAAGGCGAGATGGAATCATGGTAGAATCAAGTCGCTGTCGCAAAAGCAGATGACGCCGGAGCGGCAAAGGAGAGGCTTGCGCTTCCGCGATTCAATTTCAGGGAAATGGCGGGAGTGATTGATCTTGGCGCAACTGCCGAAAGTTCTTTCCGTTTCCCAGTGATCATGCTCGCGAAAGGGCGGGGCACTCATCCTTCGCCAGCCGAGGCGCTACGGACTGAAGCGGAAATAATTTTTGGCTGCCGCTTGCTCTGTAGAAAAGATCAATCCGGCGACCATCCCACCACGGAAAGGAAGCAGGAAACCAGAAATCCAAAAAAGGATCATCCATTCGTCGATCCCCGCTTTCCTGGCCTCCTGGTTTCCTGCTTCATCTTTTCTACAAAGTAGCTGCCGCTCTATTTCCCACGGAGCAGGTCTTCGACTTTCGCCTTCACCGCAGCATCCATTTTGATCAGCGGGGGCCACTCGCGTTTGAAGCCTTCGCCGGGGAGTTTTTTGGTGGCGTCGATGCCGAGTTTGCTGCCGATGGCGATTTCGCTGGTGGCGTGATCCAGGACGTCGGCGGGGCCTTTGGTGAAGAGGCTGTCGCGCTGGGGGTCGGTGTTCGCGGTGAGGTGGAAGAGGACTTCGCTGGTGTTGTGCACGTTCACGTCGGCATCGACGACGATGAGATACTTGGTGAACATCATCTGCCCCATGCCCCAGAGGCCGTGCATGATCTTGTAGGCCTGCATGGGGTAGGTCTTTTTGATGCTGACGACGACGAGGTTGTGAAAGACGCCCTCGGCGGGGAGCGCGATGTCCACGATCTCGGGGAAGTTCATCTGGAAGATGGGCAGGAACAATTTCACGCTCGCGGCGCCGATGTAGAAATCCTCCATCGGCGGAATGCCGACGATGGTGGCGGGATAAACGGCGTCCTTGCGATGGGTGATGGCGGTAATATGGAAGACGGGGTACGGCTCGGGGAGCGTGTAGTAGCCGGTGTGGTCGCCGAACGGCCCTTCCTCGCGCAACGGCTCGGTGGGGTCGAGGTAACCCTCGATCACGAAGTCGGCATTGGCGGGGACTTCGAGGTCGTTGGTCTCGCATTTCACGAGCTCGATGGATTTCTTGCGCAGGTAGCCGGCGAGGAGAAATTCGTCGAGGCCATCGGGCAGCGGGGCGGTGGCGGCGAAGGGGAAGGCGGGATCGCCGCCGATGAAGATGGTGACGGGCATGCGCTCGCCCTTTTCGTAGTAACGGCGGCCATGGCGCGCGGCGACCTTTTGCAACTGCCAGTGCATGCCGGTGGTGCGGTCGTCGTAAATCTGGATGCGATACATGCCGAGGTTGCGCTCGCCGGTATCGGGATCGCGGGTGACGACGCAGGGCAGCGTGATGAAGCGCCCGCCATCGAGCGGCCAGCATTTCAAGATCGGGAGATCGGCCAGGGTGGGCGGCTGGGGATCGGTGCCGTTCTTCCAATCGGGCGCGGCGGGCCAGGGCGCGGTGTGACTGGCGGGCGCGTCGAAGCGGTGAATGACCTCCTTGCACGGGCCGGTATGGACGGTCTTCGGCCTGGCGTGGCGGAGTTCCAGGGCGGTGCCGAGCAGCTTGAGCGCTTCGCGGAAACTGGAGGGCGGCTTGGCCTTCATCAGCGCGCCGAGTTCTTTTGCGACGTCATCGACGGATTCCGCGCCCATGCTCATCGCCATGCGCTTCCACGAGCCCATGGTGTTGATGGCGACCGGGAAGGGCGAGACCTTGCCGTTGATGGTCGGCTGCTCGAAGAGGAGCGCCTGGCCGCCGCCGGGCAGCTTCATCTCGCGGTCGGCGATTTCCGTGATCTCCAGCTCGGTGGCGACGGGCTGCTTGATGCGCTTGAGCTCGCCGGCGCGTTCGAGTGCAGCGATGAATTCCCCAAAACTTTCGTAGGCCATGTGGTGGTGTTTTCCCGGCGATCAGCGCGGCAGGGTGGAGTCGGCCCATTGGACGACGCGGCCATTGACGAAGGTGGCGGCGCGGTAGGGCGAGGTGCGTTGAATATAGACGGGCGAGTAGATCGTATCCATTTCATCGCGGCCGTAGAAGCGGGCGCGGAGCGGGACAATGGGCGCGTAGGTCACCGGGTCCTGCTCGGTGGCGAGATACAGCCAGGTGACGAAGGGCTTGCCCTTTTCGCTGCCCTGGATGACCTGATCGGCACGGCCCCAGGCGATGTAAACGGCATCGGGCGACCAGCCCTCGCGAATCCGGCCCTGACGGGCGAGCGATTGGTCGGTCGCGGAAAGCGCCGCGAAGACCGCGGGCTTCGATTCGATCCGGGACTTGATGCTGGAGCAGGCGGAGAGCGCCACGACCAGGAGCAGGCACCACGCAACGTGTTTCATAGAGGGCAAGCTATGACACCTCCGCAACAGGGTCAACGCCCGGCTCTTGCTCTTTGTCTTGCGCCGGCTCTGACCGGAGGGCGGGGAATTGGGAGTAGAGCAAGAGCAAGACAAAGAGCAAGAATGCAGAATGCCTTTTCCCTCGTCGGCACTTCCAAATCCTGCTTACTTTCCCCCCATGGAACCCACGCCCGCTGCCGCGCAATTCTCCCATCTCGACGAACAGGGGCGGCTCCACATGGTAGATGTCTCGGCCAAGGAGGTCACGGCGCGCGATGCGACGGCCAGCGGCCGGATTTCGCTCAATGCCGAGGCGTTGCGACTGATCGAGAGCAACCAGATCGCCAAGGGCAATGTGCTGGCGACCGCGCGGCTGGCGGGCATCCAGGCCGCCAAGCAGACGTCAGCGCTGATCCCGCTCTGCCATCAGCTTCAACTCCAGCATGTGGAGGTCGCGCTCAGCCCCACCAGCGAGGGGATCGAAATCACCAGCACGGTGCGCACGATTGGTCGCACCGGGGCCGAGATGGAGGCGCTCACCGCCACCAGCGTGGCGGCGCTCACGATTTACGACATGTGCAAGGCGGTGGACAAAAAGATGGTGATCGGCGAGATCCGGCTTGTCTCCAAAACCAAAGTGCCGCTTGCTGACGCTTGAACTCCCTATGATCCAGACCGGCATCATCACCATTTCCGACCGCGCGGCGCGCGGCGAATACGAGGACCAGGGCGGCCCGGCCCTGCGCGCGGAAGTTACGCGGCGCGGCTGGATGGTGCTCGCCGAGGCGCTGGTGCCGGACGACATTCCCCAGATCCAGCAGGCCGTGCGCTCCTTTTGCGAGCAGGGTTGCGGGCTCATTCTCACCACCGGCGGGACCGGCATCGCGCCCCGCGACGTGACCCCCGAGGCGATCCGCCAGATCATGCGCGTCGAGCTGCCCGGCTTTGGCGAGGTGATGCGGGCGGAGTCGATGAAATTGACGCCGAACGCCATCCTCTCGCGCGGCCTGGCCGCCGTGGTGGCGAGCTCGCTGGTGATCGCCCTGCCCGGCAAGCCGCAGGGCGCGGTGGATTGCCTGGGCTTCGTCGCCGGGGCCATTCCCCATGCGGTGAAGCTCGCCCGGCACGAGCCGACCTCGTGCTGAAATGTCATTCTGAATAGAATGACATCGTTTTGCAAAAGAGCCTGAGCGCGAATGATGCTTCTCGAAATTATTTTCGAACCCGGCCCCACCTATTTGCCCGCCCCGGGCGGCTGGCTCGCAAAGACCCGCGCCAGCAATTGCGAGAAGGCATGCGCGCCGGTGTCGTTCAAATGGCCGCCATCGAAGCGGTTGGTGAGATCGAAGAACTGCGCGTATTGCACCGCATCGTTGAAGGCCAGCACTGGAACTCCAGCCCTGGTTCCGAGAAAATTCCCGCCGCGCTGCGGATAGGGCGGGATCACGAGACACGGCTGCACACCCGCCGCTTTGATCTTCTGCAACTCCTGCAAAAACGCCGCCGCGCTCACCGGCTCGGGAACGACGGTCACCGGGGTCTTCGCGGACATCGCCACGAGATCGTCGCGGTATTTCTGCGCCTTCTTCTCGTTTTCAAAATGCGTCCCCGGCAGCGGCATGTAGCCTGCAGATTCCGTGGCGGCCTGCGCCTCGTCCGGTTGCGGATTGAGCACCGCGGGCACGCGCCCGATATTGGTGAGATTCAGCAGGCAGATGCGGAGATTGGGAAAAAGATCGGCGGTGTGCTTGTAGAGACCACGCAGCCCATTTTTGCTCGCGAGGTCTTTCGCCACCAGCGCGGTGGCGGGCGCACTGTGCCAGGCGATGGAGCGCAGGGTGGGCTCGTTGTCGGTGGTGTAAATGGGGGCCAGTTCCAGAAACACCCATTTCAAATGGGCCGGTCGGGAACGCAGCACCGTATCGAGCATTTGAAAGGTCGCCGGGGGAAACATTTCCTCCACCCCGAGATTGAAGGAATGGCAGGCCACGCCTTGCTGTCGCATTGTCTCGTCGAACGCGGCGGGCACGATGCCGTGGCAGATGCGGCTCGAGCCGATGAAAACGGCATCGAACTCGTCCTTGTGCTGGAGAAAATAGGCGAGCTTGGGCGTGACCACCGGCAGCACCGGCTCCGGCACCGCCCGGTGCAAGGCCACGCAGGTAAGGGCAAAGGTGACCCCGGCCAGCGCGATGCTGGTGAGCGCGCGCGCCAGTCGTCCCACGTGGGCAACGGCCAGCGGACGCTCGAGCGGAGAATCAGAAATCATACCGGCGAAAGACTCGCTCATGGTGCGACAATGGCTCCTGCCCCCGGCGAAAAATGCTGCCGCCGGGCTTGCGATGCTGGACTGATCGCCAGCGTGAATTGTGTGGTGGCCATTTCCATAGTTCCCTTCTTTCAGGGACCAACGGGCTCCCCGAAATACCAGCCGCCTCTGCCGGTCATTTGAAATTTCCATAGCTGCCGCCGCGGTCCAAGGCAATGATTTTCTCGTCGCCCGGCCTTGCTCGAGGCAGCGAACGGGCCTACCAAGATGCGCATGCACCATTGCCCCGTCATCCAGGAATCCCTGCCCGAGGCCGTCTGGCCCTCGCGCCGGGCCGCCCACGAGGAACGGGTCGCGCAGTGGATCGAGCCCCACCTCCAGCGGGCCGCCGGGCGCCGGAAGCATCCGGTTTACGACTTTCTTTTTGAATACTACTCCTTCCCCCCGGGCTGGTTGCGCCGCTGGCATCCCGGGCTCGGCGTGGCTTTGCAAGGCGAGTCCGCCCGCGAATACCTCGCCTATCCCGGCTATATCGAAGCCGGGGACGGCATCGTGGCCGATCCCACTTTCTGGAAACCGGAGCGCCGCGAATTTGGCCGCTGGCTGGTGACCCTGCTGCGCAACACGACCGAGCGGACCGGGCTGTATGGCTGCTTTGGAATGCACGAGTGGGCGATGGTTTACCGCGCGCCCGAGGTGCGGCATCCGGCGTGGCCGCTGCGCATGGAGCCCGGGCAGATCGCGCAGATCGTGGAGGCACAGCCACCGCGGTGCACGCACTTCGACGCCTTCCGTTTCTTCACCGCCGAGGCCCGCCCGCTCAACCGCTGGCAGCTCGAGCGCACCAGCATGCACGACTTCGAGCAGCCCGCCTGTCTCCATGCCAATATGGATCTCTACAAGTGGGCCTACAAACTCGCACCGTTCACGCCCTCCGAGTGGATTGCCGATGGCTTCGCGCTCGCGATGGACATCCGCGAAGTGGACATGCGGGCCAGCCCCTACGATTTCTCCGCGCTCGGCTTCGCGCCGATCGAAATCGAAACCCCGGCGGGGCGCGCCCTTTATGAAGAGCATCAGCGCGACTTCGCCCGCCGGGCCAGCCCGCTGCGCGAGCGGCTGCTGGCCCTCGCCGAACGGCTGGTGCAATGCTGGGAGTGACCGGTGGTTATTCGAAATTCGCCGCCGCGTTGATGGCGCGCTGGATCGCCGCCGGGTAGCGCGCGATCTTTGCCGCGTCGCCTTTGATCGTGATCGACCCGACGGGCGCGCCGCCCTCACCGGGCAGGTTCAGCCCGCCGATGGCGATGAACCCGTCGTCAAATCCGCCATCGGCCATCGGCGCGACGAAGACCTTCGCCGTGCGCAGGATGGAAATACCCATGGTGCCGAAGGTTTTTTCCGTCAGGGCCGGATTGGCCCGCATCACCCGCCCAGCCAGTCCCGCGGGCAGCAGGGCCAGCCCGCGCATCGCGCGAAAGGTGGCCCCGCTCCGGGACCGCGCTCCCGCCACCAGGCGCTGGAACTCGTTCACATACGCCGTCAGCCCATTTCGTCGAAATGCGCCCGGGGCAATCCCGATCAAATCCACCGCGCGTGGAAACTCCCCATGGTCCGGCACATCCACCGCCACCGCGAATTTCCGCCCCGCAAACTCCGGCTGCCGTTCCATGAGCCACAGCAGCAGTGCGACCAGCGGTACCTCGCCGGTCTCCGTCAGCCGCTTGCGCAAGACCAGGAGCGGGCGAAAATCAAGGAACGCGCCGGCCAGATGAATTTGCCGTTCATCCCCGGTGGCGGCGCACAAGCTCACCCGCGGCCGCGATCCCGCTTCCAATGCCTTGGGAAAAACGGGCCGCGCCGACGGCCACGCCTTTTCCAGCCGGTCGAGCAGTTCCTGCATGCTGCCGCCATCCGCGCCGGTGTGATGCACGTGCAACCATACATCCACGCGCTGCTCCACCGCGTGCCAGCGACAGAACACCTGCAAAAATCCCGACCCGGGAATCCGCCAGCGCCGAAAATCCGGCGGGGCAAAACGATCCTCCTCCGCCTCCGGTAAAAAGGTGATGAAAACCCCGGCCAGCATCCGCCAGCACCCGCGCCAGATCGTCAGCGCGGGACGGCTCACTTGCTGCAAAGCGAGCCGTTCCAGCTCCCGCACCCGCCCGATTTCGGAAAGATGCCGGGTGGCATTGTATTGCTCGATGATGGCCCGGCGGGCCACAGCGGACTGGCCTTCGGCGAAGAGAAACTCATGGGCCGGATCGAAATGCGCCTCCAGCTCCACCAGTTCATCGTCCGGGCCGTAACGGGCCACCGTCACATCCACCGGCTTCTTCGGGAATCTCCGCACCAGCGCCCTTCCATGCCGCAGGGAAAAGCGCAGACATTCTTCGCTCCGTAAAAAAGCCGCCAGCTTCTCCA
>Ga0157374_10000212_pt1 | contig 53314 bp, 14 predicted proteins | sample M25metaG_FD_115308 | JGI IMG/M metagenome (GOLD analysis project Ga0157374, IMG submission 115308) | Miscanthus rhizosphere microbial communities from Kellogg Biological Station, Michigan, USA - M2-5 metaG | ecosystem: Host-associated > Plants > Roots > Rhizosphere > Soil | place: USA: Michigan...
ACGCCGCTGGGAGACAAGGCCGCCGGCGGTTTCCGCAAAACGACGACGGACGCGAACGGCCCGCACGCTGATCGATGACCAAGATAGCTTCGGCCGCACGCTGAATCACACCGACTTGGGCGGGCACGTCTTCCATTACCACTACAACCTCGCGGGCCTCGTCGGCAGTCAAACGGGGACGAGCGGTCAAGCCATCACCTATCAGTATTGTAAGCGTCCTGCGACACTTTCAATTACCCACAATTTTGCACCAATAGCAAAGCCCGATTCGATATCTATTAGCCGCGACATCCCTCGCCATAAAACGTGGTTGCCTGGCGGAGAATCGCGCGCACGTGCCAAATAGCCGCCGAGTTGAGCGGCTGTAGTCAAATAAGAAGATAGCGTTTTTTGTTGGCGGCGCTGATCATCTTTGTCTTTTATCAATGGATCCAGCAAGACCATTTCATCCGAAGTAAACACCAGGGTTGGTGAGATGTCTGGGATGGATCGATTGAGCATGGTCATCCAGAAGATTCGCCAACTGAGGATGCAATAGACCGCGATCAAATTCACCAGACGCGCCGCCGTTCTGAGCTTAGCGTCTTCTGCCTTGCAACCCGATTTTAGAATTTTGTGGAACGTCTCGATCTTCCATCGAAGCGCATACCAAGTCAGTTTTTCAATGGCGCTTCGACGAGAGCTAACCGGTATATCCGTGATCAGTTGCCAATGGATGGGCTTTCTATTGTCGGGTGGGCCTTGCTCGTCCGCACGGATTACCGTCAATGTCAGTGCGGGATAGCGGCATTGCTTGCCTGTCGGCGGCAGTACTCGAATGCGGCGATATTTGATTTCCAGGCGCGCTGTTGAGATTTCCCCCTTAGCGTTCCTTACCTCGATGCAATGCAGTCCTTTCACGCTGACTTCGTTCATTTCATCGGCGACTGTATGTTTATCTTCGCCGGCCAGACGGTCAACACAGGTCCTGATCAGAAAATGGGTTTTGAGTTCGTGCGCCTCACAGAACAGTTCGTACATATCACTTTCACGATCACCGATATGTACGCACCGATCCGGTTCATTGAAAAGCAGCGTTGATTGCCGCAAGTTTTCCAGCCAGCGAATACTTTCCTTCTTTTCGATCGGCACTCGCGTTGGATTAATGCGCTTCTTCAGCGCATTGCAGCCCTTGAATTTCTTGCGCGTCCAAAACTTGATGGCAGTCAATCCCAGCGGCAGTCCTTCCAGCGTAACGGCAAGGCTTGAATGCATCAACATGCCACAGATCGTGTGCATTCGGCAGCGACCCGTCTTGTCGCTTCCACTCGCTGAACGCGTTGTCATGCCAATGCGTTCAGCATGCTCTCGCCGATAAGAAAATTCGGTCGTATCATGGAGAATCAGTACAGGCCCCGTCGTCGATATAAAGCGATCTCGGATCGATTGAAAATGCCCACTTAAAATAGCTTTCTCGCTGAGAATATTTATATGGGGAAATTGTGGGTAATTAAAAGAGTCGCAGGACGCTTACCTACCGCAACGATTTTGCCCGCATACAGCGGTGGCACGGAATAACGGCTGCCTCGGTAATGCACCATCGACTCATTGCTCACCGTGCGATTGACCGGATCGCAATAGCGATAGGGTTTAGCATCGGCAAATGGTATTAACGTTTCCTCGGTGAACCGCTGCCGCGGTATAGCACTGCGTAGTGCCATGCACACGTGTATTCGCCGTGTGAGACAGTCAATGCAACGCTTGCGCATTGAGATCCGCTAGGTCGGCAAAACACCGGTCAGCCAGAAAGTTATCCTTGAGATAATCCACCATACGCTCGACCTTGCCTTTCGTTCGCGATTGCTTGATCGACTTCATGTTGTCGTACAAAATCGTTTGCGGCCAGCCATTGAAGAACGCAAACGCCTGCTGATGGCAATCGATCAACTCGCCCATTCGCATGGATGTCGTAAAGCGCACATACATCTGGCGGCAACAACCCGTGAGCCGGGAAATCGCGCGAATCGAGTGCCCTTCCTTCTTCAGTAACTTGATATCCATGTAGTCCTCCACCTTGAGCATCACCGCCTTCCTGATCCAGCAGAAAAGCAGCAGATTAATCAACTTTATTTAGACAGCAGGTGGGTAACTTTGACATGAGCGGTGACACGAGGGTTGCTTGGAAATTAAACAGCAGCGTTTATGCGGCAGGCGTTTTTTACGATGCCGTTTCTACATTTTTCCTGTTGTTTGATCTTTGCTTGAAGAACTGAATTGAATACTAGACTTAATTAATGAGGTCGGTAAAAGAGGGGTGGATAGAGCGTGGCGTTGTTGCTCCGCTTTGCATGGAATGGCCATGCCGCGTTGTCGCGCCTAGCCATGCCACCTGCAAAACGCACACTCGAGAACGTCCAATCGCCGTTTCTAGGATAACGTGAACCAGCTTCCATTGCTGGTCGTTATGTGATGGCCTCGCTAGGGAGACCGCGATCGTTGCAGTTTCATCGCGCAGTTAATCCCGTCATAACGATTCCGTTATTTCGATCGAGACCGCAAAGGATAGGACCGGTGAGAGAGGATGTGTTTTTAATCGGGTTAACTTTAGTGGTATGCATTTCGCATATCGTGCAGGGATATTTTTGAAGTAAGCGAAAAGCATTTTTTGTCGCCGGGCGCTTCGGCGATTATCGGGAATATAAAGGCGGCGCAGTCATGTCAATGAGTGATGCAGAAGATTTCTGGGAAGATTTACTTGCCAAGATAGAGTGCAACCAGGTTATTCCCGTTGTCGGATCGCAGTTGCTAACGGTTGTGGAAGGCGGACGGGAAGCCTTGCTTTATCGTGTGCTCGCTGAACGCCTCCTCGCACGGTATGACTTGACCGCCAGGGGCATAGGGCCAGGAGATGTGGGGGCGCTGGGTGAGAAGGATGTTGCGCTCCGCCCACATCAGGAAATCAATGACGCGGTCTGCGCGATTCTTAAACAACGGGGCAAGCGTGTGCAGAATCTTTACTGTCCCATCTACGAACTGCTAAAGCCTCTCGTGGACGAGGCTGCGGAAGTCTCGCTTCAACCCCTGCGGAATCTGGCCTGTGTCACCGGCTTCCATCTGTTCGTCACTACGACGCCGGATGACTTGCTCGCGCGGGCGATCGACGCTGAACGTCATGGTGGCGTGGAGAAGACGGAGCACATAGTCTTCGCGCCCAAGCTAGCCAGCAATGCGCGAAAGGATCTGCCGGAAGTGCGCCCTTCCGGCTACACAGCCGTCTGTTATCTGTTCGGTAAGGTCTGCCCGTTGCCATTGGCGTTCGCCATTCACGAGGAGGATACCCTGGAGTTTGTCCACGACTTGCAAATCAATGCTGCGCAAAGCATGGGGCGTGTGTTGTCGGAGTTGCGTACGCAGAACCTCCTCCTTATTGGATGCGACTTCGCTGACTGGCTTAGCCGGTTCTTTATTCGTCTTTCCAACACACAACGGCTCGCAGAGAATCGCTACAAACGGGAGTTTTTGATCGAGCAATCGGCGGACAGCGGTAGTCTTACGCTCTTTCTCGAACGGTTCAGTCCGGATACCTGGATATTTCCCGGCAGTGCGCGGGAGTTCGCAGATGAATTGGCGCGCCGGTGGAGAGAGAAGCATCCCTCAACAGCGCCCTCGGCAGAAAAACCTCCGCCGATCCCGTTGAAAGACGCAATTTTCATCAGTTATTCCCGAACGGATCTTCCAGCGGCAAGGCGGCTATTCGCCGGCTTGAAGGAAATCGGCGCCGACGCCGTTTGGTTCGATAATTACGAGCTGGCGGCCGGCGATAATTGGGAGCGGAAGATCCGCGACGCGATTAAAGACTGTTACTTGTTTATGCCCCTCATCTCCGCCAGCACGGAAGCTCGCCACGAAGGCTTTTTCCGGGAAGAGTGGGATGTGGCGACTAAGCGTGTTTCCCGCATCATGGGCGAAAAATTCATTATTCCGGTTGTCGTGGACAAGGACTATAACGGCGACGCCGACCGCTTCCGGCTAGTGCCGGATTGTTTCCGGGAGGTTCATTTTGGACATGCTCCCGAAGGCGGCTGGAGCGACGCGCTTCGACGGGAAATCATAGAGCTGGTTCGCTCTCGTCGTATTCAGCGCATTAAAACCGCATCATGAATCATGCACCGGGATCGGCCGGCTTCGTCATTGACGAACAAAATCCTTGGCCAGGCCTGAACGTATTTCATGAGGAAGCGGAGCGCTTCTTCCGTGGACGCGAGGCGGAGTTGGCCGAGCTGCTTCGCCTGGTCAGTCAAGCGCCGCTCACGCTCCTATTTGGCAAGTCCGGTCTGGGCAAGACTTCCCTGCTGCAAGCGGGACTTTTTCCGCTGTTGAGGCAGCAGAATATCTTTCCCGTCTACGTTCGTTTGGATATGCGGGAGCAAGCGGCGCCGCTCATCGAACAAGCCGCCGCAGTGTTATTGGCGGAAATCAACAAGCATGATGTGGAATCTTCGCAACCCCGAAAGAACGAAAGCCTATGGGAGTATTTGCATATTCGCCATATGCAATGGTGGAGCTCTAGAAACCAGCCCTTGACCCCTCTGTTTGTCTTCGATCAGTTCGAGGAGGTATTCACCCTTGGCACGGAGAACGCCGACGCTGTCCGACAACTGTGGGGCGATCTCGCGGACATGATTGAAAATCGTATACCCGCGGATTTGGCACGACGCATTGAAATTGAGATTGAAAAGGAAAGTGGGCATGAGTGGGAGGATGCGTTGTCTCTCCGGGGACAACACTACAAGGTTCTGTTGAGCTTTCGTGAAGAATATTTACCAAACGTAGAGGATTTGAAGGCGGAGCTGCCGTCGCGCATACATAACCGGTTACGTTTGCTTCCCATGAGCGCCGGCCGGGCCGTGGAAGTTGTGACCGGAAAAACGCCTGAAGGCAAATTGCATGAGCTGGTGAACGATGATGAGACGGCCAGGGAGATCGTTCACTTCGTCGCCGTGGCGCAAGATGGCGGCAAAGAGACCGGCTTGGGAAAGGATTCCAGGAATAAGACCGAAGCCCAATGGGAAGGCTTGGAGATCGAACCGGCCCTGCTCAGCCTGGTATGCCAAGGCCTCAATGAAAAACGCAAGGCGCTTAAGCAAGCAGCTATCGACGCCGTGTTGCTCAAGAACACCGGCGCCTCCATCATCTGCGACTTTTACAAACGTTGCTTAAAAGATGTTCCCAAGACAAGTCAGCATTTCATTGAAGACAAGTTGATAACGGAAGGCGGCTTTCGCAATAGCTACCCGGTGCAGGAGGCGTTGGACCAGGGAGAAATCACGGAGCCGGTGCTCCGCCGTCTTGTAGATCGTTGCCTGTTGCGCATCGACCATCAGTTAGGCATTGAGCGTGTGGAGCTGATCCATGACCGGCTTACGAGCGTGGTGCGCGAACGCCGAACTCAGCGGCGGGAAGAACGCAAGCACAAGCTGTGGTCGATGGCGGTGGCGCTGGCTAGCACGATTGCACTGGCGCTCTTATGTGAATTGATCATAGCGCTTCGAGCGGAAGAAAAGGCGAAGAGCGCCTTGGAACAGGCGACCGTGCTCAAGCTCGGCTTTCAGAGCGGAGCATCTCTCAGCGAAAATCAACGGAGCAGCGATCAAGAAAGCATACAGCTTGCGCTCGCAGCATTCAGGATGGGCGGGCAGGAAGAGCGGGCAATACAAAGGCTCGCGAATGCGTCATTTTCGATTGTTCCAAATAAAAGCATTCCAAAGTCGGGCCGCGTTGACGTGTTCGCTTTTAGCCCGGATAGCAGGCGTATCGCTTTAGGCGGCTCGGATGGCTATGTTCGCATAGTGAATTCATCCAACGGGGCGCTTATCGCAAAATCGACCAATAGGCATAAAGATGCAATCACAAGTCTTGCGTTCAGCCCGAATGGCGAACTTATCGCATCGGGCAGCAAAGACAACACAATCCAGCGGTGGCGTGCGGCCACCGGCGCTCCGATTGGCGAGCCGCTTACCGTGGATAATGGCGCGGTTTGGACCCTTGCTTTTAGCTCCGACGGGAAACGAATAGTCTCGGCAAGCGGCTTAACGCTTTCTTTGTGGGATGCGGTGACGGGCACACGTCTCGGGGAGCCGCTACGCGATGGGCACTGGGGCTACATTAAGAGCGTCGCGTTTAGTCCCGACGGTCACCGGATCGTTTCGGGCGGGAGCGACCACACATTACGGCTGTGGAATGCAACGACAGGCGCCGTGATCGGCAAGCCTTTAAACGGCCACCGCGGCGAGGTCGTCAGTGTCGCGTTCAGCCCGGACGGCAAACGCATTGTCTCTGGAGGATATGACAAGACTGTGCGCTTATGGGACGCATTTACCGGTGAGCAACTTTTCTCCGGAGGGTTCGCCGGGCACGAGGCAGGCGTCAACAGCGTTGCGTTCAGTCTGGATGGCCGCCGAATCATATCTGGCGATGGGGACGGCGCTATCTTGATGTGGGACGCGGGCTCCGGCGAGTCCCTTGGCGAGCTGGTCAGAGAACACATGGGCTCGGTCTTGCATCTGGCGTTCAGCCCAGATGGTCGCCAAATTGCCGCGAGCTTTGCTGACGAGACGCTGCGATTATGGGAGGTGGCCGGCCATATTCCGCTTACAGGGCATAAAGAGGGCGTTACAAGCGTTGGCTTCAGTCCTAACGGCGAGCGCATCGTTTCCGGCGGAGACGATAAAACCTTGCGCGTATGGGATGTCGCAACAGGTTCCCCGGTTGGGAACCCGCTCTATGAGGGGGACAGTGATGCTGTCGCTAGCGTTGCCTGGAGCCCGGACGGCCGACGCATGGCATCCGGCGGGGTGAACGGCGTCGTGCGATTGCGGGATGCGGCCACAGGCATGGTGATTAGCAAGCAAGAGACAGTGCACCAGAATCGAGTCTTGGCTCTGACGTTTAGCGCCGATGGCGAACGCCTAGCATCGGGCGGCTGGGATGGCGTGGTGCAATTCTGGGATGGCTTCAGTGGGTTGCCCATCGGCAGCCCGATCAAAGGGCTGGGCGCCCCCGTCGGCAGCATCGCCTTTAGTCCCGATGGCAAGTACATCGCCGTGGGTGGAAGGGATGGAACTATTTCGTTGCGGAACGCCGAAACGGGTGCGGTCATTGGCTCCCCTTACAAGGGACACTCAGGGGTGGTTGGCGGCGTGGCCTTTAGCCCTAATGGCAAGCGCCTCGTCTCAGGCGGCGGCGATGGAAAGGTGCTGTTTTGGGATTTGGATAGCGGCGTCTCCAGCGGCGGTCAGTTCGAGCGTCATAGGGGTGCGGTTTTGAGCGTCGCGTTCAGTTCTGACGGCAAGCGCGTCGTTTCGGGGGGAGCTGACAACATGGTGCGGCTATGGAACGCTTCCAACGGCGAAGCAATTCGCAGATCGCTTCGAGGCCACACTCGCGAAGTCGTGAGCGTCGCCTTCAGTCCCGATGGATCCCGCATTGTTTCCGGTAGCCGTGATGGCGCCATAAGACTATGGAGAGTCGGTAAGCCAGAGCATCTTTGTGAAAGGCTCCAGAGCAATCTCAGTCACGCGGAATGGAAGAAATACGCCGGGGATATTCGGTATGTTAAGCAATGCCCGGAATTGCCGGGCCCAGAGGATTAGATGAGACTGGTCGGAATTGCGGGAAACTTGCATCCAGAATAAGTGTCTGGAGCGGTTGATGAAATTTCGAGTGGAGGTGGCTGTTGAAGACGATGCGGGTCAAACAACGAAGCGCATTGTGATCATGGAAAAGCGATGTGATTTTGAGAAAGCGGTTTCGGTTGGGTTAGGGATGACATTGGCGGACGGCAAGGACTTGCTTCACGCTGTCCAAGGCGCTTATATCGAGGCGCCAGTTGAATCGATTTCCCAAGATCATTCGCATTGTGCTCAATGTAAAGAACCGATGAGGCGCAAGGATGCAACGCAGATGCCGTATCGAACGGTGTTTGGGACGTTTATGCTGACGAGCGAACGGCTTTCAACGTGTGGCTGTGGCGATCAAACGAAGCAATCATTCAGTCCCTTGTCGTGCGCGCTAGAATCACATACGCATCCTGAATTGGATTATCTTCAAGTCAAATGGGCGTCACTCATTTCATATGGCCAGTCACTGCAATTACTCGAAGACGTGTTGCCCATCGAAGGGGGGATCAGTCTGACAGGAATGAAGGAGAAGATGCTGGCGATCGGCCTTGCGCATTGAGGGAGATCATGAATATCAACTCGCGATCCTGTTGTGCTATCTGTAAGGCATCCGGCTTCCGACCACGCGCACGATAAACTTCACCGACTCAACCTTTGCTTTTTTCAGCAGAGGCTACATCGCGTAGGTTCGGATATTACTTATGGCCGGAGACACTAGATGCTATATTTTAATTAGCGTTACTCTTCTCGATCATTCCGTTTTTCTCGTTTGCTTCGTGGCGAAGCAAACACTACGCCTAGCCCCCTGAAAGTAATGCCGAATGGAAGTCATACTCATGACCAAATCACCTATGGAGCGCTTGTCGAGCGGCTACAGCAAAAAGTGTCCGCGAGTTTCGAAGAGTTACTTCCAACCATCCCGACCGAATATCCAAAGAGTGAGACGCCACAGTTGCGTGGACAAGCGAACCGGATGGAAGAAGGTTTTCTGCAAGCGTGGTTGGCATCGAGATGAAGAATGTGCGTAAAGTTTTCGACAATCGAATTAGGAGTAAATCATGGCAGATATCACACCGAGCGTACTTGCCAACTCAGTTATGGGCAAGCTATATGATGTGTTGACGAATGGGGACGCAACTGCTCCGAAGTCCGCCGACAATTTTTTTAGTTGGGCGACACCCGGCCTTCCTGTCACTCCTGAGGACTTCCAATTCCTGACACAAGGATTCACCGGCGTTGTAAAACCAGCTGCCGCACAAACATTGCGACAGGCAATAGGGGGAGAACAAACAAGCACGCCGGACAGCAACCCACCGTCGCAGCCCACATTGACTGCCGCACAGTTGGCGCAGCTAAGGGCACAGGACACAAATGGACTATTTCAACAGGCAGAGTTCTTCGCTCGATTGGTGGATTTTGTTCCGGATGTCTCTCGCATCAATAACGATCACTTTGCCATGTTGTCGGTAATGAATAACGAAGGCTCCCTCTCTGAGATATATGAGCGCGTGCTGAAATTCAGTCAAGTAATGGAAACGTCGTTGCCGGAAGACGTAAAACAGAAAATCACTCATTTGCGCTCGCTGCTAACCGCCACCACCGAGAAAACCGACCTCATTACAAGGGAAAAAGTACAAGTGAGCGGACCAAGTCCATTGGTACAGGCTTACACTAATAAAATGGCCGCTTACGATAATGCGGCACTGGAATATAACGCCCGTCGCATCGATGCAATGGCGGCTGATGATCCGAAAGCCGGGAGCTATTGGGCAATTAATGCCAGCATATTGCGCAACAAGGTAAACGCAGCGATGTCCGATTGGATCACTAATGGCTATAAGGAGCAATATGAAGAGATTGCGGCTTATATTTCACAAGTGGAAAACCAGGATCTCACCTTGCTGAAGCAACAATATCTGGATGATCTGCAAAAGGCGAAATTGACCGGCATCGCGTCGAACAGCGATTTCTATTACACGGCGCTCACACCAGCAGATTTTGCGAATTCCTTAGGCTGGTCGCGATTCACCTTCCGTTCGGGCGACTTTAACAGCTATTCAAACGCGACATTCAATGCCAGCGGCTGGGAAGCGCATGCGAGTGGAAGCTACCTTGGCATTTTTGGCGGCAGCGGTGGCGGTGGCGGTACGTCCTCTCGCCAGGAATATAACGGCCACTTCAATTCCGATCATTGCAGTATGAGCTTCGAGATTGCGCAAATTCCGATTATTCGCCCCTGGTTCAAATCCTCTTACCTGTCGAGTAAGACCTGGCGTTTCAATCCCAACAATCCCGATTTCAAGAACGACGTGCTATGCGATGCAGGCAGTCCTCCGAATGGATTGATGCCGGATTATCCGACTTCGATCATCTTTATACGCAATCTCTCGCTAGATTTCGGCAGCGACAGCGGATTCTCACATTACCTGGATGAGCAGAAAAGTTCACATGTGGAGGGCGGCGGTTGTGTATCGATTGGGCCATTCTTCCTCGGCGGTAGCGCCAGTCACTGGTCGAAAGAAGGCAACACGGAATTCGACTGGGGCTATTCGTATACGGAGCAAGGACTGACCGTACCGGGCATGCAAATCATTGGTTTCAAGTGCCATATCCTACCTAAGAGTCCCAATCCTTCGCCTGATGTCAGGGAGTGGGTCGGCGGCTGATTGTTTATTGCCTGTTACAAAATTTGCATCAGGGCCATTCCTGCGACCAGTCTACCCATAAGCGCGTCGCCGGTATGGCCTTCTCTTACTTCAAATTGACGACTCATTAGGCCAAAACAGTATGGATACGACTGTACAGCTCGCGTTGATGGCGAAGGCCAAGCGGGTATTCGAGAGCCCGGACAATTTTTTAAGTTTTCCTGCACTCACACCGATTTCTTACAAATCCAACAAACTAGTTTTCGCGAACGCACTATCGAATGCCGAGATCGGTCGAACACTGGCGGAATTTTCCCGGTTGGTAAACTCTCTACCCAGCGGTACCTTATTTCAGGGGGAAGGTGACAACTACCTGTGGCTGGCTTACGACCATTGGCTTACCAGCATGACCCTGGCACAGGACCAAATGACTGCCGATGAGAAAGTGCAATACGAGAAGGCCAATACCCTGTTGACAGTAACCGATGCCAACGGGTTTCCCATCGATAGCCCTACGTTTACGGCTTATAAACAATATCGCGATGCATGGTTCATTGCCGATCAGAATTACAAATCGCAACAACTCACCGCCACGGCATTGAGTGATGCGGCGGGGCTGACACAATGGAACGACGTGGACGAGCCGCGTTTGCGAGCGCTCGTCGCACAAGCGGAGGCGGATTGGGAGAGCAAGGGCAATAAAGCAGCGGTGGAGCAAGCGAAAGTAGTCAAGATGCAGTTTGACATGCGCGCCCCGTCCCGGGCGTGGAATGAATGGCGTGGCGCTTTCAATCCAACAATAGATGTATTAACCGAACCGGCAAGCAATATGGCATATGCGCCAACAGGATTCTCGCCATCCGACATATTCGAGCAGGATTGGCCTACGCTTCGCATTACCAGCGCGGAAATCCTGCAATTGGCACAATCAGCGCAACAGGAACTACGTGACGTTTTTGCGGGGAGTGGTAGCGCCTCCACCGTAACATCGCTGTCGTTCGAATTCCGTTCGGTATCGCTGGTACGACCATGGCTACGTTCGGCTCTGTTCGGCGCGCGCTTCTGGAAGTTCAGCGAGGGAACTCCTCCACTAAGCGACGGTGGCACGCCGCCGCAGGGAAGTTGGCCATATTACGCCACTGCAATCGTGTTTGCGCGCAACATTCAGGTGACAACGCAAGCAGCCCCGCAAGCACCGCAGCCAGTAAATGTTCTCCCGCCCGTCGCGATAACCCCTGAGCACCGCCGGCAATTGATGAGAGCACCGATCGAGGCCAAAATGCAGCAGGCGCTAACGCCGGAACAATCCGCCATTAACGAAAAGATGCAGATGAGAGCAAGATTAGCGCATATCGATGAAGCAGCTAGAATAGAGACGGCGCAAGTGCCAGAGGCTTCGGTCGCGCTACGTCTGAACACGGCGACTTATCAATCACTAGCATCCCAATCCTTTGCTGAACTATCCCCGCCGCCTGATACGCCACCACCTCCACCACCAGTTCCATCCGCCGATATACCACCACCTCCACCACCAGTTCCATCCGCCGACATACCACCACCTCCACCACCAGTTCCGGCCGCCGACATACCACCATCGACGTCCAATCCGCCAACTACCACAAGTACGGTAAGCAGTGATATTTCAATCCTGGCCTTTATCTGCCGCCGCTTGCCAAAGACACCCGATCCCGATCCTTCATTGAAATGGTGAGTCAGACCAATTGGAAGACATAATCCAGAACCGAATATACGGATCGGAACACCGTGCGCGATGTTAAGGTGCGGCACATCACGCACGGTGGATGGTTCACGCTAAGCCGATGCGCGCAAAGCCTTAGCGGCAGCCACCATGTTGGTCAATGCAGGAATCACTTCCGGCCATTGGCGAGTTTTCAAGCCACAGTCCGGGTTTACCCACAATCGCTCGGCCGGAATTCGCTCTGCGGCTTTCTTCATCAACTGCACGATGTGTTCCTGCGTCGGGATATTCGGCGAGTGGATATCGTAGACGCCGGGCCCGATTTCGTTCGGATATTTGAAGTCGTCGAAAACATCGAGCAATTCCATCGCAGAACGTGATGTTTCGATGGTGATTACGTCAGCATCCATGTCGGCGATAGATGCAATGATGTCGTTGAACTCGGAGTAACACATGTGTGTATGGATCTGGGTTTCATCCTTTACACCGTTAGCCGTGATGCGGAAGGATTCGACAGCCCAGTCCAGATAATGCTTCCACTGTGACTTGCGGAGGGGTAAGCCTTCGCGCAGCGCGGCTTCGTCAATCTGGATGACCCGTATACCGGCCTTTTCCAAGTCCAGCACTTCCTCGCGAATCGCTAGCGCCAATTGGTAGCAGGACACCGAACGTGGTTGATCGTCACGCACGAAGGACCAGTTCAGGATAGTGACCGGGCCGGTCAACATGCCCTTCATCGGTTTGTTGGTCAATGACTGCGCGTATTTGATCCATTCGACCGTCATCGCTTTCGGACGACTGATATCGCCAAACAGGATAGGCGGTTTGACGCAACGCGAACCGTAGGACTGCACCCAACCAAACTGGCTGAAGGCATAACCATCGAGTTGTTCGCCAAAGTATTCGACCATGTCGTTGCGCTCGGCTTCGCCATGCACCAGCACGTCTAGCCCAAGGGCTTCTTGTTCGCGCACGCTACGCTCGATTTCGGTCTGCATCGCGGCCTTATAGCCTGCCTCATTCAATTCGCTGGCCTTGAACTGGCTGCGTGCCTGCCGAATTTCTGCGGTTTGCGGAAAGGAGCCGATAGTCGTGGTGGGGTAGTGCGGCAGATTCAATCGTTCCGCTTGCTTTCCGGCGCGGACCGGGTAGTTGCTCTGACGCTGGCCTAGCGCCGGATTAATATTGGCAATCGCAGCTTTGACCTTCGGGTTCGTAACACGTGGTGAGGAAAGGCGTGCGGCGATAGCGACTTGGTTAGCGGCTAATTCGGAAGCCACCGCTGCGCGCCCTTGATTCAATGCGGTGGCCAGCACCTTCAACTCGTCCAGTTTTTGTAAAGCGAAAGCGAGCCATGACTTGATGTCGGCGTCCATCTTTTGTTCGCTGGCCAGATCGACCGGCACATGCAACAGCGAGCAGGACGGGGCGATCCATAGCCGATCACCGAGCCGTTCGGCTAGCGGAGCCAGCCAATCGAGTGTTGCGCTGAGGTCGGTCTTCCAGATGTTGCGGCCATTGATAACGCCCAGCGACACCACTTTATGGGACGGCAGCAGATTGAGTAGCGGCTGGATTTCATCGCGAGCATTGATGGCATCGAGATGTATGCCGGCCACCGGGAGATTACAAGCGAGATACAGGTTGTCTTGCAAGGTGCCGAAATAGGTCGCGAGCAGTAGCTTGATGCGGTTACTCTTGAGATTCTGATAAGCCGTATTCAGTGCGTGTTGCCAGTCGGCATCTAGTTCAGTGACCAGCACCGGCTCATCAATCTGCACCCACTCCACTCCTTCTGCCGCAAATCGCTCCAGCAGTTCGGCGTACACAGGCAGTAAGCGTTCGAGCAAAGCGAGTTTGTTGGAATTGTCCTTAGCTTTGCCGATCGACAAGTAGGTGACTGGACCGATGATGACAGGTTTAGCCTTAACACCCTGCGCTTTGGCTTCGCTCAGTTGTTGCAGGAGGCGCGAAGCATCCAGTTTGAATGTAGTGTTGGCCGTGAACTCCGGGACGATATAGTGGTAATTGGTGTCAAACCACTTGGTCATTTCGCCTGCTGCGATACCGCCGCAACAACCAGCATGCTCTTCCGCACTTTGTGCAGAGCGACCGCGCGCTACACGAAAGTAGTTATCCAATTGATCGCCATGGAAGCCAAGAGCTCGCTCGGGTAGATTGCCTAGCGTGAAACTCATATCGAGCACTTGGTCATAAAACGAGAAATCACCCACAGGAATCAAATTCAAAGCGGATTGCGCCTCCCAATGAGTCTTTCGTAATTGAGCGCCCAATGCCGTTAATTCTTCGCGGGACGATTGTCCCTTCCAATAACTTTCCTGCGCAAATTTCAATTCACGCTTTGCGCCAATACGAGGAAATCCCAGATTGTGTGTAGTGACCATTATTAAATGACTCCTGACTTGAATGGAAAGCATAATAACGGTTTCTACTCATGAAAAATAATGGCATTATTTCATGGACTCATTATATTAATTCATAGGATATATGCTTGAACGAATTCATTTATCTATCGTCAGAGAGCTTGATCGCCGCGGTTCTTTGACAGCCGCCGCCGTATCTTTATATCTGACGCAGTCTGCGTTGAGCCATGCGATCAAAAAAATGGAGCAACAACTAGGCACTGCCATTTGGATGAGAGAAGGCCGCCATTTGCGATTAACACAGGCAGGTGAATATCTGCTGAGCGTGGCCAATAGATTGCTACCGCAGTTGGAGCATGCCGAACAAGTAATGCAGCGCTATGCAGAAGGGCAATGCGGTAGTTTGCGGATAGGTATGGAATGCCATCCCTGTTACCAGTGGCTATTAAAAATCGTATCGCCTTATCTGACCAATTGGCCCAAAGTGGATGTGGATGTTAAACAAAAATTTCAGTTCGGCGGCATCGGTGCGCTATTTGGATACGAAATCGATATTCTTGTTACACCGGACCCGCTCTTAAAGCCCGGCTTGCGGTTTGAACCGGTTTTTGATTATGAGCAAGTGCTTGTGGTTCGTCGGGATCACCCATTAGCCAGCTTGCCGTACGTATCGCCTAAGCATCTTTCCGATGAAACCTTGATCACCTATCCGGTTGAAATTGAACGATTGGATATCTATAACCAATTTCTCCTACCGGCACGATGTTCGCCCAAAAAACATAAAGTAATTGAGACAATCGATATCATGTTGCAAATGGTGGCGACCGGTAGAGGTGTAACGGCACTTCCCGGTTGGTTGGTGACTGAATACGCCGATAAAATGGGTATATGTTCAGTTCGTTTAGGGCGGCACGGCATTCGCAAACAGATCTTTCTTGGCATACGTGAGACCGATAGTGAAATCGATTATTTGAAAGCATTTGTTGAACTTGCACGCCGCTCTAAAACAACACTCCGATCGACTACTAAGCAAAGAAAGTAAATTTGTGGATGAGCCCTTTGCTGTTGCACGCGTTATCTAGAGCGGATTTCGACTTAATGTACGGTATCGCTGAGTTTCTTTGGGGCGCATTGCGTCGTTGTTCGTCGCTTGCTTGGAATACCAAGCGGCGTTCCTCTCGCCTAGCACTGCACCCCAAAGAAACTCAGCCCGAAGGGTTGCCTCCAAATGCGGCCCCCGCGTCGTTGCGCTCCTTGCTAAGGGAGTAACCATTAGCCGCGTCGCGACGCCTAGCGGGAATCCCCATTTGGGGGCAACGATATCGTACATTAAGTCGAAATCCGCTCTAAGGCCTGCGGAGGAAGCAAGCGCAGAGTTTTGCATTTCCTCTTCGCTCCAAAAGCGTTGCCTTTTGGCCTTCGATGGCATCATGCCGTCTAATTAGCACGTTGAATAGAGATTCTTATGACGAATGCATTCTTCCGCACGCATAATAGATTGCAGCAGGACTAGAACTCATTTCATAAATATCCTAGCCTGCGCCGCATAAGAAAATTCGAAGAAAGTCGCTTCTCTTTTCATTTGCCCCAACCTCTGACGAATCAGAGTAAAGAGATCTATTCAGAGGACTTGCCATTACTTTAGTCCAAATCCTTGATGAGGCAGGCGCTGCAACTCCGTTGGAAGGCTCTTTCCTTTTTGTAAACATTCCTCTCCCTTTTTGGTCCGTTGATTGCTCTGATCTAGTAAGCCTAACTGCTGTAATTGTTCATTGGAAATAAACGTGAATACGGCTCTGGGGGTAGCGCTTTGGCCTATTTGCATTTGTGTATAAGCACCGTTGGGGGTGATTGAGGAAAAGGGAGCGATTAAGGGATGTTTTCCATTCCATTCGTAGAACTCAATGGAAATTCCTGGTGCCAACCCGGCATCTTTCTCTAATAACTTGCGATCACTTGCGAGCTGCGAATTGCTATCCAGATTTTGTTTTCTAGCTTCTGGCGAAGAAGACCGAGACTTGGTTGCAGATCCAAGTTCTTGCGATTGGATTAACGTAGGTGTCTTTCCTTCCCAGGTTCCTTTATTGAAAGAGAGCAGTGGGTTATATTGTTTTTCTGGTCCAAGTTCTTGCGATTGGATTAACGTAGGTGTCTTTCGTTCCCAGGTTCCTTTATTGAAAGAGAGCACCTCCCCAGGGGTTAATTTTTCTGTAGAAGGAGGATTTCCAATAAGCAACACCTCTTCTCCTTTCTGATTAACGGCAGCGAATAAATGGCTTTTGTTATCGTTGCTTTTTCGTAAGAAGAGAAGTTGGTTATATTGTTTTTCTGGGTCGATAGGTGTTGGTTTTAATGCGTCGGTTTCTAGGCGATGAAGATTACTAATCGATGCGGCTGATTGAGCGGTTTCCTTGCTTGCAAGCCTTTCTAAACGCCCGCGTTCACGCTCTTGTGCATCGATTCTTTTCTTAAAATTATTAACCTCACCAAGATTATCCTGCGCGTCCGTATTACTCCATTTCAATTCGCCTACAAAAAAATCCACCGGCGTTCGCTGGCCGGCTTTTAATGGTATTCCTTTGATATTCTCTGCGCTGACCTGCACCAGTGAAAACGATGTCCCTTCTGGTTTGATCCAGGCATCTCCTGCCTTATTGATTTTGACGACGAATAAATCTCCTAATCGATCACCTTGTTTTGCGATCGTTGTATTGAAGTGTTCGCTAATTTTCGCGGGCGGCATGTCTTCTAATCGTCGACCAAGCGCCTTGGCCAGCTTTTCGTGGTCCGCTGGCTGAGGTGTATAACCTTTAGCGGAGAAGACTTGTAATTGCGCGGCTAACCAGATGTTTGGTTTATCTGCTGCTTCGCATGCGGGGGCAATCTCGACGGTTTTTAATGAGGGGTGCATTTCTTTCGCGATTTCTAATTCCATGCGATAGAAATCTTCGGTTGCGGTAGGAAAATTTTCCGATGAAGCAATCAACCCACTGAGCGGTTGCACGGTATAAATTTCTTGTGGACTCTCTGACAATTGTTCATGAACCCGTATCCGTGCTGCTTTGGAAGCTTGAACGAGCGACATCACTAAATCGCCAGCCCATTTCTCAATCTCTTTGCCATGTTGCTCGGCACTCTGGTCCCATGCTGCACGTTTCGTAGCTTCATCGGGAATGTCCTCAAACTCACGGCCTTTTTCATCCAAGAGAGCTTTCCTCTTCTTGAACGAATTGAGAAATTCACTTCTTTTTCGCAAACTAAATTCCAGCGATTGATCTGCTAATAAAAGTTCTCGTTCCGAAGTCCAGGTATCAATGTTTTTAAAGTTATCAGACAAAGGCCTTTCTAACGGCAGCGGTGTTTCTCCTCTTGTTGCTCGCAGATGGTTCGTTGCTTCTATTCGTTGATTTTCTGTTTGTATTCCTTCTTCTGCGGCCTGCATGAGAGGGGCTAGATGTGCCGCTGCTGCTGCCTTGTCGCCTCGTTCGATGGCATTGATAATTTGCAATGCGCGATTTACGCGTGCTTCGTTCATATCAGGATCGGGATACTGGCAATCTTTCGGTGTCGTTATCAAATGCAATTTTTCACCGACCTTAACTTCCAGTGTTTGCTTCACATGAATTGGCTGGAAGTAAATACTCGAGCGAGGATAGTCTTTGAGCTTCGCGTAAATTTCTAACGTGGCTATCTTCCCTAAGGTTTCCAATCTCGCTTTTTCGACGTCAAATTGAATAATTTGTTGTGTGGATAAATTTCCTTTCTCTTTTTGGTACTCCGTGTATGCCGTTCTTAATGCTTTGACAGCATCCAGCACTTGATCATTACAAGCAGCAAGTGCAGTGATAAATTGTACGTTGTTAGCTTCACGGAAGTTTCTATCCGCAACTACCGTCAGAAGAAATTCGCCCAACCATTTTTTAGTGTCTTCCGCTACGGCTTCGTAACCTTGTGTTTGAGGCAAACGATCGCAAATACGCGACAGGGCATTCAAGCCTTTCAAGGACTGCATTTTAGATTTTGCATCGGTAATGGCTTGCTCTTCAGCGCTTGTAAGAGGCTTATCTTCTACTTTGTGTTTGATTAATGCTAAAACAAACGGTTTGCTCTGCGCCTTAAGATTGTTTTCGACGTGTTTAAAAATTTCTGGACGAATCGTGAAAAGAGCATTTTCCGTGTCTTCCGAAAAATATTGTTTAAGATCTTCATCTGCTTGTTCTAAGAGATCTTGAAATATTTTTTGGGGAACACTCTTAGGTAAAAAAGGGGCCACCGAATCACCTAATGGAGGTGCAGCGGCAATATCGTTATTTAGACGCTCTTCGTCGGCCGGGACATTATTCCATCGCAGTATTACCATTGGAAGATCATCTTCTCGCCACAGCATTTGGGCTGGAATGGCGAGCTCAGGCAGATTTTCGCTATCAATGAATTTTCTAACCAGCGGCTTCGTATCGATGTGAATGTCCTCATCGCGAAACTCTGAAGTGGCAAGTGACTCAACGGTAGGAAATAGAGATGCCTCAGTTTCAATTCGTGTCGCGATTGCGGGACTACTTTCAACCAATAGCTTTAATGTTGTTGAGGGCTGATCTTCACTGTCTGAGGGGCGGTCATAATCCTTGTTAACGACCCAATCGACCTTCCTCATTCGTAAATAGTCAACGTGGTACCCAAGCAGGCGGTGATGAGTATCGAGGTCTTGAGATAATTTTTTTAATTCTCTTATTTGATGAAGCTGTTCAAGCAAAGGCGCTCTGCGTTCAAACGCTATTCCGAAGTCTGTTAGGTCTTTATGGTTTTGAAAAAATTGCCGGTATGCGCTAACTACCTTTTCTATGGCACGCGGCATAGTGATGAATTCCGGCCATCTTCCCTCGTTCAGTTGAGCCATGCGTGCAAGGTATTCGAAGGGAATTCCTAATGCCGACGGAGAGCGCTCTATATTGATATCCATGGTGAAATAATTGCTTAGCAGAGTTTCTATTTGCCTTGCATCAAGGTTGTACTGTTCGCCGGCAGCAAGATGGCGGAATGTTTCGATTGCCTGTTCGGTTTTCCTCTGTGTTGGTGGCCTTTGATGGCCTGCCATTTTAACGATGTTTTCAGCCAGTTCTATTTCACGGGTTGTTTGTGGGTTGCGTGTGGCGGGCGTGTTGGCTTGATGAGTATTGCTGGAAGAGGACGCACCAAAATAGGAGGCCGGTTGGGGAGGTATTGAATAAGGTGGTACCTGTTCTCCATAGTACATAGGCTGCTGTCCACCATAGTACATGGATTGTTGCCCGCCATAGTACATGGCCGATGCTGTGCTGGGTCCAGATTGGCTGGGGAAAGAAGGATAAGGCGCCAATGAGTTATTGTCGGCTTGCGCAGGTGGGTTCGTTGCAGTTGAAGAGGCATTTAAACGTTCTCTTCTTATATGGGATTTTTCATGTTTTTCTAATGCTTCTGCATAAACCTCTCCGTCTGGTCTTCCCCATCCGCCGTGATGGTGTTTTGGATCCCAAATATAGTATTCAATACTTTTAGTGCCTGCATTCCAACGCACTTGGAAAGCTTTTTGAAGCGTATATTCGCCTTCCACCCTTTGGCGGCTATTTGCATCACGCAAGTTATCGAGCACCGTGCGCTCTTGTTCCGCGGTGAGGCTGAACGAATCAAGTGCGATCGCTTGTTCCGTCGCGAGCCCTGCAAACTCATTGAGCGGCCGATTTTCTAGATCGCTGCGACTCAGGTTTTGAATTGCTTCCGTGGTCATTTGCCCGAGCGGTCTGTAGGGAGGTATGGCAGTTTGCTGAATAGGTTGTGGCAAAAACATCGTTTGGGGCAGCGTGGGGGGGGCATAGGGAGGGTATAAATAGGCTTGAGGATTATGGCCATAAATAAATGGGGCAACTCCCATGGGAGGGGCGGAATACCCATAACCTTGATGCACCGGTTGGGGGAAACCGAAATTCATTGGCCCTTGGCCAGCTCCCATTGCATACCACGGCTGATCATAGGTCGGGTTATAAGACGGCGCCGGCGGAAGATTTCGTGCAGGAATGTTGGTTTGGCGCGTATTTGTAGGGGCTGGAAGTGGATTTCCCTGCCAAGCCATTTGTATTTGAAGTTGTTCCGGAAGAGATCTGGATCTTAATAAGGCTCTGCGTGTCTCGTCTTTTAGCACTTCCCCATTAAGTTGCAAAAACTCCTCTAAGGGGTGCGTCCTTAATTGATCTAGACTAAGGCTGTCAATTTGGTCTTCAGTCATATTCTGCAGCGGAATGTAGCCAAAATAGCGATCCATAAAATTCATTTCATTACCTCTTAACATGTTGTTATTTGGCAAACATAGAGAGAGTTAGGCAGTTTTCGCCATGATTCGTTGATTATTTATCTGATCAAAAGTTTTTAAGAAACGAATCTGCTCGTTTCGAATTTAATAGCTACTGATCTGTTATTCATATGAACTGATGACGAAATTGAAGCGTAAGTGAAAAATCAAAGCAGGGAATGTGATGTTTTTCACATGTTATCCGATCGTTCTGTGCCTTCTTCGACTTGCCGTGCGGGACTTCGTGAAAGCCGATCATTTCTTCTCTCATTACGATGTTCGATTCCTGCTTGCAGGGCTATTGCCTTTGTTGCAATGCGCCATATGTAATTGAGCATGATCAAATAGAGCCTGTCTTTTTGGGTTTTCACTCTTACGGTGTCGAGGCCATATCAAATGTCTTTAACGTTTCTTCTTAGCCCTTGCCACATCGAAGCAAGATTCTTTTTCTTTCGTTTTTGAAACAAGACCATTAACAGCTTTAGCATTTTTGCTGTTGTTCTCGCCTGCATGCAAATAGACGCAGTGATATATCCATGAGTAACAATAAGATAATGAAATATTTATTGATTATTCCGCGTGGCCTATATTTTGCTTAATGCCGCATAGACGAAAACTAGTAGAGAAGTAAACGCAGTGCTTCCTTGTCTGCGTAGCGCGAGTCCCGGCCAGATAAAGCATCAAAGCACTTTCTAAGTTTGTGTTCTGTGATACCTGAACCGCAAGAACAATCATTCGAACTAAGGAAATAAAACAACATGGCCATTAGTCGTGAGAACTTCGAAGAACACCTTGTTCGTTATCAATCGTTGCCGATTGAAAATATAAAAAATGATCGGAACACATTCGCAGAGAAGCTTGCAGCGCTCGCTCCATTAGCTTTTTACGGCTTCTACACGAGCATCAATCCTTCATTTATTAAGGATCATTCCTATTACCTTGACCATACCGTAGAAGATCAAACAATTGAGATTCAATCAATCCAACAGGCTCTGGTGACGCGTGTTCGTGGTATGAGCCCTCTATGCTTTTATGCTTTCAATGGCGCATTGGAAAAGAAGGAGTATTCAGAGGTATTACGTATAGCGGGTATGGCCAACGAGGCGATTGAAGCCGAGTGGGATGGGCTATATAACGATCCGGCGCGGATATGCAGTTTAGCCATCAAGACCTACGAAACGATTCAAACGCTCGGTAAGGAGAAAGGCAAGAAGGGAAAAATTCTGATATTGCCGATGCACGTTGTGCAGGATGTAGATGCGGTAAATAAACACATCGGCAAGCCTGGCCAGTTTCATATCCAAGCAGAGATCGATTCGCGGTTACTCGCCGATAAATATCCTGGGCAGACGCATACTGAGCTGCTGTTGTATATGAACGGAGGATTTAATATTGAGAATGATCCGTTTCATGCGGATGTCAGAGCGAAAGGAATCCCCCTTGCCAATCTAGATCCGGAGCAAACCGATTTGCCGGTCATACCGTTACCGGAAGACCGGATGCGGCGGATTAAAGATTTTCTATACGGCGATGCATCGGACAATACGCAAGAGGAATCACTAGCCGTTTATATCTATTGTGCGAATGTTCAGGGCGATCAATACGAACGGTTAGGCGCCGCCTTTCGTGCCGCACCGATTGCAAAGCTATTGCGTGATTTAGGCGTATTGAACGGCAATCGATTTAAATTTCTCCAACTCAATGTCGTCGCCTGCGATATAGGTACTATTGAGTTTCTCGATATCTTTAGTCAGCGGATTCAGGGCAAAGTAGCAGAAGATTTCGCGAATGCCGTTAAGGCACTGAGCGGGCCGGTAAGTGATGCGCATGCAGAAGAAATCGTTACGCTGCTGCGGTCGAAAGATGACCGGGCGATTCCTTGGGCGATTAAGAAAAATGCATTGCAGGACAGAGCGGATAAGATCGCAGCCCGAAAGAAAGAAAAAGGCGTTACGGCAGCGATTGAAGCAGAAGAGGCAATTGTGGCTGCCGAGAGAACAACGCTGGATGATGCAATTAACGCTCTGCTTCCCGCAGAGAACGGCCGTATTGATGCAGAAGAACAGCAGCTTGTTAAGTTAGTTGCACGAGGAACGTTTTTTTCATTATTGCAGATCCGGTTTCCGAATTATCCCGTTTGGCAGCAGGAAATCCTTGGAAACAAAATATATAAGATGCATCGGGACAAGGGTACCTTGTTTTCGTGGCAAGAGATGTCTGCGGTGCAACGAGCCGCTTATAAAAGCGTGTTCTATCTACTACCGGACAACAGTTGGCTACGCACGAAAGGAAGAACCTCCGATCAAGACTTAGAAAAGTGGATTCATGAACTGCAGATTTGGAGAGCATTACTGGCGGACTTGAGCGATCTTCCCAAAGATCAAGTGGAGATCAGCGGCAAACAAGCTTGGACCTTATGGGCTCATGATATAAGGCAAGGTGGGATTAGAGGGAAAGTCATTGCGCTCGATGAACGGCGGCGGACCGTTGTCCGGTTGGATGCGGATGGCAAGCCTTATCGTAAGGGGGAAGGCAAAATATTAATTGGGCGGATTCCTGCCCAAAATTTCCCTGAAGGTAGTGGCGGCGTTGGCCAATTATTCGAGATGCCGAATGGGTTCAATCAACATGGTGGGCGAGTTACGCTGATCGGCGACTCCATTCCGCCCATATCCACTGTGTCTTCTAAAGTCCAGGCCGCTGCTGCGGCGAAGCTTCCCGAAAACGTTACGGAAGAATACCTCGCCGCGCGTATGAAAACGGAAAAGTCGTTCATTGATATTCGCCGCATTGGTAAGGATCAGGATAGCTGGGATAAAACAGATTTGATCTCCACTATCGTGCAGGTAAGGCGGGAATATCAACAAGAATTGCCACAATTTAGCGTTGTAGATTTCGACGACGAGAAAGTCCTCTTGTGGCAACGTTTCCCGAATACCTATCCTGAAAAGTGCGTACTAGAGCTATATCGCAGTGAGTTTCCTGAAGCATTTAACAATCTGCATAAAAATCGCCTGTTTATTGTAAACGCCATAGTCGACTCCGAAGGAAAATCTGCACTGCAATGCGATCGTTTGCCCCACTATCAAGAAGGCGGCCAGGCGAACCAAGTTGTCGGCATGCTACGGGAAAAAAGGCGCCAAGAGGCTGCCGAAAGATTGCCACAGAAACAGCAAGCGGAATGGCACGCATTAAAACAAGCGATACCCGATGCGCTTAACGTATTAAGCGAATGGCTACAGCACCTCGATCGTTTGGCCGATGCGGCGGACGATCCAGAAATCACTGCGCTTCGTCAGATGCTTGCGGTATCGATTGAAACAGTGCAACGGCAGAAGGAGAATCTGGAAAACCCGCATGACGCGCATGTGCTTTGGTATGCGAAGAAGGCTATACGGCAGGAAATCACGTCTTACCTTACCCATGAGGTGATGAATCGATTAAGGGATATGTCGCGGCCTACCTCCACTGGTCCGGTGTTTCCCGAACAAAGGCTAAGCAGATCTTTTGAAACTCGCCTTGCTGAATTCGAGAAAGATGTTTTGAGAGATCGCGATTTAGCGGAAATCCAAAACGCAGCGCAGCGCGAAGGAATGACGACCAAGCGATACATTCTAACGATCGCGAATCGTGGAATTACTTCACTCGCGGATGAAGGCATCGGAACGACGGATCCTGACGAAGAAGGGCGTATTCGCTTTTGGCCGAGGTTGTTAGGACCAACCGATAACCGAAAGATATTTGCGCTAAAACGTTACGGGCTTGTCGAAGCGAGCTTGCCGTTACCCGGCGGTGTTAATCGCAATGGAAACGATGAGACAGAAAAAACGGTTTTTACGCTTCTCCTAAATAAGACGGATTCGGGCGAAATTCAAGACGCACATCTTCCTATTCAAGAAAATTCCGAACTAGATAGAAAATTCGGTGCACCGTTAAAGCCGCTGTTTATAACGCCTAATGAAATAAACGAAGGCGCGATCGTTAGTCATCCGGAAGTACGCATTATTGGTCCTGGAGATCAGTTAACTTTCTCCGATACGGAAATAGCTGCTTTGAAAGCAGGAAAAAAATTATATTACTTAGTCGACAAATGGGGTTATTTACGAATCGGTGATAACGATTTGTTGCTAGGCGCCGGAGAGAAAGGCCGGATCGGCGGAGAAATTCTTCATGCAACGCATGAAGGGAAGGACATTTTCTATATCACGAATTGTTCTCGATATTCGCGTTACGATAACGAGCGTGAATACCAACAATTAAAAAATGTGCTGGGCCTCTTTTGGTCAGCCGGTCTACAAAAAGTCATTACGCAAGCACGCTGGTTTCAATGTGAAAATGGTCGATTTAAAGAAATCGGTGCGAAGCCATATCAGCCATTAATGTTACCAACCGTTCATTGGACGATTACGGAAGAGAGAGGCGTTGCTCTGCATTCCGGTCCTGGACTAGAAGAACGAATAAGCAAACTCGATATGGAGGCGGCGCATGCTGCTGTAAAAAACGATTCGCTTTTCGACGATGGAGGGCGTCGCTATAAAGCCTGCCTCGATGCAACGATATCCTCGTTCAATATCGAAGAGTTTTTACGTTATCTACTAGTACTTAATAGAGCAATAGAGGACTTAGGCTCTGACGAGGTTTCTTCTTTCATTGGTGATCATGAGAAGAATACGTTATTCAAGAAAAGCAAAGCGGCATTGCAAAAAGCAGTGGTTCATTACATCGAATCGGTTCATGACAAAGTTTTGTCATCCGGCGTTGCAGCATCGAAGAAAATAGAATGGTGGTTGTTGTTATCGTCATACTCTAGGAATTTAGAAGACGGAAAACAATTTCATTCAAAGATCGCTGAGGGAATTATTACCGTTCCTATAAATGAGCTATCAAGTGTCGATCAGGCTTCCATTGTCGCATTAGCAAAAACGATAGGCGAGTATGCCGTAGACGATACATGCCGGCGCAGCTTGAATCACGTTGCTAACTATCTATTGTCACGGCATATTGAAATAAGTCGTCTTGACTCCGACACTGTGGCGTCTTTGATAAGGGCTTTTGAAAAATTACGACCCTATAAAAAACAGTCGGCTGAGAATACCGGTGCTGCAGAGCAAGTACTGGAGTCGCTAAAAGAATTAAATGAAGCCTATCGAGTTGAGAAGGCACTTGATAGTCTTCATAGTCTTCGACTTGAGGATGCCAATAAATATTTATTGATTGCCCGGTTCTTTGAAAAAGAAGGAATTGCCACAGCAGTCTCTTTCCTGGAAAAAGCGAAGGCACAGACTCTCATTAATAGCGATGATGTGCTGCCTCTATGTAATGCGCTCGCTGATAATCCGAAGTGCCGCGCGAAGATTGGCTCGTTCTACCAACAAGACTTCGACGCCGCTACTAAAGATTTACGCGACACGGTAATGGCGGTTAATACAGCGGTTGGAATAAGCAAAGAAAACGGAAAGAATTACTGGAAAAAAATCGTGCAATATGCAGCCGAAAAAAAGGCGAACGGCGCCAGTGCCGATATTGCATGGGATAAATATGTGAGCGAGATAGTCCAATCGCATCGATCATATATCGCCGCCATCGGACGGGCGTACGCGACACTCGTTGTGGGAAATCGATCACCGGCTTTAAAGGGTAAAGAGCAGCTTGCTCACCTAGATACAGTAAGACGCACATGGATCGACATCAAGCAGAAAGAATTGAGTGATGTAGAGCGGGACACGGTGGTCTCGTTAACACAAAGGCTGTTGCTCGAGAAGCTTGCATTAGAGGAAGCCAAAGCGGTTCCGCAGCAGGGGGAAGCGGGGGAGCAAGTAGACGTCGTAGTAGGAGAGAAATCTGGTAAAAAGAAAAAGAAGAAGAAAAAAAAGAAAGGCGAAGAGGAGAAAGATACTACCTCATTGCATGCCGTCACAAAAATTGACGGGGATTTCGTGCGATTAAATGAATTGCTTGATTGGCATGCCGGCACTTTGTCAAAAAAAGACGAGCTATTTGCTAATCAGATTGTAGCGGCTAGAGAGATCGCTGAAACATTGCGGTTAAAAACACACAGAGAATGGATCGCATTGTTCGTCGAAGCCGAGAAGAAAAAAATAAAACAGATAGACGGCTATAGAAACCATTTACAAAAAAACATTGCACCAGAACGAGCAGAAATGTTTTTGTCGATGGTGCGCGTCGTTATTTCGCTTGAGTCGAATTTTGGATCGGATGTTTCCAATGTTTCGCGAATACTGCCGAAATTTGTCGGTATAGCAAGTTGTTCACAAGAGGAGTCGGACTGGATCTCGGCTTTGCATATATTTTACTCGGCGCGTAATGCACTTTATGGCGAAGTTATGCCGGCGGAGCCCGCACAAGCGGTACAGCGAATATTAGCGAATAAGGCAGAGCATGAAGAAGCCGAGCGGTATGTGTATGGACGATCCCTGTTTAGCGATATTATTACCAAGCGATTGATCCCGGTCGTTGTTCGAGGGTTCATCCAACAAATAAAAGCTGAGGCATATCATCTTCCTGACGTCCATTGGGGAAACGTTGTTTCGATAAAGAATGCTATTGGTGGAAATGAACTCATAAGCAAATTTTTAAGCGCTGATGAGAGGTGGATAGAGTATCTCTCTAAAGAGATTCCGGATCAGAATATTAGGGTCGCTGTAAATCACTTGAGGGACACAGCCAAAAAAATAACGAAGCCACTTCCATCGCAGTATCTCTCTCTCTATTGGGAAGTAATCAAGGATAGCCTTCATGAGAAGGTCAGCGATGAATACGACTTGGCTACCAGCATACGAAAGCGCGCAAGCGAAGCAGTATCGGGTGAGTCTCAATTGGAAACTTTTTCTGGTATCCAAGATGCGATTCGTATAGGTTCTTTGGAGATTCTTTCGCAAATATCAACATTGACAGAGATGCAGACGTATTTGTCAGTGGTTACTGATAGCGCGGAACCTGCGGACAAAGCGAAAAAGGTCTGTGAAAAACTAGACCACGCAGTTGAAATGCAGACTGCAGAAATTAACGACGCAATTAGCGTGCTTGCGGTGCCGATTGGTCAAGTGCCGAACGATTTGATGTTCATTCTGCGAGAATCCATTAACGAATTGATTAGAACGCGTGATACCAGACTCACACAGTCCGACGTAACTCAACAGCTAGACGCACTCCAACAGAAATTAAGCGATCGATCATTTTCTCCGGAGGACGCTAACCGGATCAGATTTATTGTGAAGTATTACGGCGAAAATGAAATCGCGGCGCCAGACGACTTTGAGATCGCCCGTCAATATGTGCTGTCGGTATTTCAGAGTAAAAAGGCAGCATTGGATTCAATAGTGAGGATTCCTTCTAATACAAACCCATCATTTATCGTTGGCAATCCATCTGATCCGCAGGTTACTGAATTTATAACATCGATCGAGTCTTTTACTACAAGAGCAAAGAATCATATAGAGGCTGAACAACAGTTATTCTATTTTCTGCACGAGAAATCTGATGATGAATGGGAATCGTTGCTAGCAGCTCACAGCGGGCGCTTACTGGAAATAGCCAATAGTGAATTGGCCAACGATGTTGCGTTGTTGGATCGCTTACCTGCGGAGCGGGCTAAAGAGCTATTGCTGATGATTGACAGATTTTTCGAAAATCAATCATATGACGAATTTAATCAGTTACCCTTTAATGAGCGAGAATGGACAAAGATAATATCGGCATACTATGACGGAAATCCGTACGAAAACGGCGGGGTTCCAATAGATGTTAACGTCGCAATTCGTACTATTAAGGAAAATCCCGATAAGCATCGCGAGGTTATTAAACGTCAAATAGCCGGCGATTGGGTGAAGTTGTTTATAAGAAAAGAGCAGGTCAGTAATTTTGCTAGAAATCTTCAACGTCTGATCGAAGGACGGCGCCAAGCGGATGCACCGAACGCATCAACATTTCTAAATAATTTGGCCGTGTACATTGCGAGCACGGAAAAGATAGATTCACATAATCGAGAACAGTTTATTGAACAATTAGCTGATTGCCGTCACTTTTCCGCATGGCTTGAAAATACGGATTCAGGCATGCAAGCAGGAATAAAATTGGCTGCGGAAATGAAGAGGCATCTTTCTATTGAGAATGCCGATATTTATTTTCGAGTGATTAAAGAGCTATCCGATGCAGAAGATAGAGCACTTCATCCCCATGTACTAGCCAGCTTGAATCAGCAGTTATCCAGGAGCCCGACAGCGGAAGAACTGCACACGATTAATGTGATGCAACATTTTCTTCGTCAGTATCCTGAAGTAAAAATTAACCCCAACCTTAGCGACATAAAGGATGTGCAGAACGAGTTGTCTGCCTTGCTCCTTAATCTGTCGGCGCGCGATGCAATAAAAAATGCTTTCCGCGAGTTGAATACGCAATTTAACGCCGCGATAAATGATCTGCGTGAGACGGTTATGCCGATTCTCAAACAGCAGCTATCACCGACGACAGAGGATCATTGCACCATTGTTGCTCTTGCGGCGGCGGAGGCTGTAGAGGTGATGCAAAATCACACGGCCGCAGGCAGAGAATTCGAATCGGTGGTAGCGGAGATGCATTCTGGATTAAAGAATGCGGGAATAACAAATAAATCTGATCTTGATATTATTTTCCAAATTTTTCGCTGCTATGCGGATCCCGATATTAAGTTTCCCGACACTTTAGAAGATGCTCACAGCGAGGCTATAGAAACGGCCTCATCGAATGAATTGTTGCTTTCTCAATTCGCGGCAACGATTGCTTATCCTCGCCACGACCGTGAACTAACCGTCGACACTCAATCGTCAGAACTGCTCGATGAGATCGATTCATTTGTAGAATCGTTTGTCGCGTGGGAGTTTAAAAAGGACAACGACTTCCTCAGTGCATTGCCCGAAATAATCGATATTTTGAAGACAAAGCCGGCCGATCTTGATGATGCTTTTTTAGCCGAGGATATGGTTAAGCACGCAAAATGGCGTTCTCATCTTGATAGTAAGACCTGGAAGGGATCGGGCGAGGCGCTGAGTAATGATGCGAAGCTGAAGTGGGCGGTACCATTGTCTTCAACGAACAATGAAGCATTTTTTAGTGCATTCCAGCAATTCGCTATTAACAAAAGTATTAAGCCGTCCAGTCTATTTTCAACCGGCGAATGGAGAAATAAAGCCAGCATCGAAGAGCAGAATTGCATAAAGGCAATGGAAGAATTTGTTGAAGCGGAGGATGAGTCGATTCCATTCAATATCAAAAATATGGAAGGCTTGCGGCGGCATTTAGAAACAAGAAGCACGATGTCGTCGTTAATCGATGCAACGGCGGCTGCATTAGAGGACTTCAATGATGCTGTAGACGGTGCGCGTCAAGAACTGCTATCGATAGTGGCGCCGTTAAGTATTCTATTTGGCGCGAAAGCACAGAAGATAGAACATCAAATCCATCAGCGAATAGTAGCGTTAAGAGACTCTACTAGCAGTGGAGATGAGCGATTTAACGATCTGCAATCACTCGGCTTAGATGACGACGAGACGAAGCGGCTTTATCACATTGCCGCTTTCTTTAGGCGGCATCCGAATAAAAAGATCCCTTCAAAGCTGGAAGATATGCGCTTTGAAGTGGTCACAGGGATCGGTAATGAATTAGATTCTCTGGATTACGCTACGACGCAACACCATACGCAAGAAGAAAAATTGCTGCTGCCGGATAGCGAGTTTATAGACGATTCGATGGCGTCCGACCCTGCTGAAAAACTTGCGTTCTGGTTAGTGGAGTTGCAGAGACCCGAAGGTGGCGGTGTGGAACTGAGCGCATTGCTTAAAATGCTTGATGTCAAAGAAGCGCTACGCGCCAATGGCGATATAGCGGAACAAGTGGCGCGAACTAAACTTTGGGCTGATAGCAATGTGATGCCGGAGATAGAGCTAGGGCCCTTGGCGGAGCCTTTCGAGATGGCAGTTTTTCCAAGCACTCTTTGGGAGGATGCCATTAAGCGCTTTATTGGTGCTAAAGACAGGAAAATTGCGACGCTCACTTTGGGGACGGTTGTCGAGCTGATAACGGGGCAAATATCTGATGAAGATCGCAGACGCATATCCAGAATTCAAGAATACTTCACTCATAATCCGGACGATCGATTGCCTTCGAATATTGATGATGTGGAAGGGATTCGTCGATTTGTAGTCGCGCGTATTAGTAACGAATACCTCATTAAAGAAGCGAGGGAGGCTTTAGCGCAATTTGACGAAGCTATCACTAAGCAAACTAACGAAAGTTTCCGGCAGTTTGACGAAACTATCGCCGACGACGAAATAGCGAAAGCGATTGCTTCTGCAATTTCTCGTGAAAAAATCCCCGAAGAGACATCCCCAACTAGCGAAGCACCTTTCCCTGAACGTCTTGCGAGCGGGATCGGGCGAAATGAGCTGACGTATTATCTACACCTTATTAAATTCGTCAGAGAACGATCGGAAGCAGAGGTTAATGAATTAGTCCGCGCGCTCGCTGCAAATTCGGAATGGCGGGATGAGTACCCTGCGGTATTTCAAGCGATTACCGGCGAAAAAATCGACGAAGAAATTAAAGCTTTTGAAGACAAGATAGCGCTTATTAAAGGGGCGGTGGCTTTGCCTTCTCAATTGGAGGCCTCATTCGACAAAAATATTCGCCGTTTTTTAGATGAGCATATAGAAGAAGAGAGCCTGCAAAAGAGAGCGGATGCAATACAGCGGGCAAGGATATTGCTTACGAGAATAGCGCTTCCGGAAAATCTCATTCCTGGCGTGTTGTCTGTCGTGTCCCAACTTCTTGTTAACCAAATTTCTTATCCGAATAATTTTGGTGATGCGAGGAGAATGGTGCTGGATCAATTGGAATATAACTTGCGGGCAATAAAGCCTACATCGCAGGATGATTTACTAACGGCGACAAAATCGTTATTTAAAAAGCTACAACAACCAACGACGCAGAAGGGACTACGAACTCATATTCTTAGCCATACAAAAAAACAAAGTGCTTTGTCGCGAAGTAAGTCGGATGAGTATTTCAAAAAAGCGAAACAAGCAACGGAACGCACTAATGTTGCCGGTAGAGATATAAACCGACTGTATGGCGAATTTACGCTATGGAGCGGTGCTACGGTTGCGTCGTTGCGCGAGGCGGTTGCTGGTATAAAGTTCCATCGATATTTTATAGAAGAAGCGAGTCTACGCCCGGGTTTTCGGAGTGAGGAGGTGTTGTACTCTGAAACGATGGGGCATTGTGCAGGACATTTGATGGATTGTCTTAACAATGACTTTGCTAAAGCGATGAACTCCATCGAGCTGCTGTGCGGGCTGGCCAATGGCCTTGTGAGTCTTTTGCCGAATGAAGAATTTAAAAAAATATCACGGGAATTAACTCGTCATAAAGATTATTTACAAGCATTTTTTGAATATGGAAAGCGATATCTTGATCGGCTGGAAAAATCTATTCTTGAACGACGCTTTGTTACTCTCGATGAAGAAATGGATGGAAAGATTGAGTATGTACAAGACGTTATACATACTGGTACACCAAAAGAGCAAATAGAAAAACCCTTTTACGTCTAGTAGAAGGAAAATCGGTGCTTGATCTTCACGCTATGGCTAGCGTAATAGAGCACGATATATCTCCTATATCCGGGCAAACTTCTACGAGTGGTGCATTGCTCATCAAAATGCAAGCCGAAGGTTCATCGGTATCTTCATTGTTGGAGAGGTTGTCCACCGACGCGAGAAAAAGAAGTGAAGTTGTTTCGGAAGTGGTCAGGATGGCTAAGGATGAAAAATACGATGATGTAAGGACGTATTTAAAAAGCGCCGTTGAGAAATTGTCCCCAGCGAATTGTCAGTTATTGGTTGAGTCGCTTCCTGTGAATGTCCAGATTGCAATGCTAGAACACGTATTTGTTTCAGATAACGGCGAAACTAAGAATATGTCGGATAGCGTGATAGAAATTAATCATGAGATCCGCTTAATGAGGAGCGCATTGACAGTAACTCCGGTGATTCCCGGGCAAGACATGATCGTAAGATATCTTGATGCCAATCGAGCCGGTGATGTTATTGGAATGATGCTAACAAAGGAAAAGTGGGACCGATTGTATTCCGATAAGCCGCACCATGACATCGGTGAGATTATACGAAAATCGCTAAAAGCAGATTTCGCAGATTTCCCCGCGACATTCAACGATGCGGTAGAGCTGGTAAGTGAAATTCAGAGCAATCAATTGACTCATGAGTTGTGTAGCTTTACCTCGGCTTGTCTCCAACGCTGGGGTGACGACGCATCGATTACGAAAGAGGTGGAAGAGATACACGAAATATGCTTAGAGATGCAAACTTATTTAAGCGAGCCGTTTGATGCGAAGACGTTAGAAAATGAAGACAAGATTACTTCTCACCTAAAAACGTTGAAAGAGGCCGAGGGGCTTAGCAATCAAGAAGTCAGCCAGGCAATCAACACTTTTAGTCAAAGCGTCAAACTACTAGTTACTCCCGGAGACCACAATAAGATAAGAATATGTGTCCAGCAACTGTTGACGATTAACGCATTCCCGTTACCTGGAGACGTGACTGCGTTGAGGTTTCATGCTGTGGAAGGGGTAAACAGGATTCGTGAAATGCTATTTGAAGAGGGTGGGAGAGAACGGCTGCCTCAATTTAGGAAAGCAAAAAATGTCTATAACTTGATACTGACCCAACATAAAAAGCTGCTAGCCAAAGAAGAGGAACGCCAAGTTGTTCCAGGTGGAAGTCAGACGCCGCCTCAACAAAGAGAGTCTCGTCCACGTACTTTTACGGAACGCGCGGTGGAAGCCGGATGGCTCACGGAACAGCAACTTCAGGGACTGAATACTAAATACGATAATAATTGGATTCTCGTGGCGAGCGAACATAATGTGCCGTCATCGTTCAAAAATATTAAGGCCAATAAAGTTGTCTGTACGGATATTGCGCCACCGGGCACTTCGCATACACAGATAAGGTCTTTCCTTATTCCCGTGGAAGGAGGCAATGACGGTAAACAACGGCTTGCTTTTATACGGGCAGCGGATATTCCGGCGGACAAGAAAAATGAGGTATTGCGGAAAGTATTTGGTGGCGGCCGCAAAGATGTATTGCCAACCTTTACGCCGAGTTGGGAGTTTCAAAGAAATAAGCTTCGAGAGTGGCAGCAGACGCCTAAGCCATCGTCAGAGAGCGTTTCATCGACGCGGGAGATCAAGAAAAATTCGAAGACGCTCAGGAAATCATAAAATATCCGACGGCCTCAATAACAACTTGGTAATCAAAATTTTAATCACAAGTTCATAACTGGCTCTAGTTCATTGGGAGGACGTATAGCCATGTCGATAGATACTTATAAATTTCATCAATACCTGGCTAATTTCAATTCAAAAAATATTACCCAATTTGAGCGAGACAGAGACCACTTTGCCAATCGCATCGAGGCAGGTGAGCAGTTCGAGACAGCCACTCGTTTGCTTTCTGCAATCACCGATGAATCTTCTTTACCCGGAAAGAACAATACGGAGTTAGCAAAGCTCATTCGTGACATGAGTCCGGTGCGTTTCAGCGCTTTTGCGCATGATCTCGAAGAAAGAGCGGATTTGTCGGTGCGCTATCTATCGATGACGAATGATGCGTTCACGGCCAACTGGGAACAGTTAACCAATCAAAGTCATCGGTTGCAAACATTGCAGGAGATGATTGATGGATATCGAAACATCCAGTTATGGCGCAACAAGGCAGGCAAAGAAAAGCCATTGATACTCGCGCTGGACGTGGTTCAAGGCGACGACACCAACGCGGGGCCCCATACGCTTAATAAGCACATCGGCCACCCTGGGGAATTCTATAAGCAAATATTAGTGGATATGGACATCCTCGTCCGCAAGTATCCCGGGGCGCATAAAGAGCTTTTATTGCTGATGAATGGTGATTTCAGCGATTCCGCTAATCAGAGTTACGACGCCATTCGGCAGATTGGAACGCAACTGACGCTGGGTGCGAATCAAACCGATGTTCGTCGGATTCCCATCGACCAAACAATCGCTGATCGCATCAAGACTTTTTTGGCCAATCACGAAAGCGATGAGTTGGTGGTGTATGTACTAGCCGGTAATCGTCCGGACGATGCTTATCAACGAATCGGCGGCGCATTTCGCGCGGCTGCAATTGCGCGCTTGCTGCGGGACTTTGGGGTGTTGAGTAAATTCAGCAAAGTGCAGATAAACCTTCAGGCTTGTGATGTCGGCTATAACGCCTACAGGAACGCCACCGGACAGAACATCAGCGGAAAAATCGGAGAGGATTTTTGCAACGCCTTAAAGGCGCTTAGCGGCACTCTATCGGATGAGAGCGCAAACAGCATCGTCGACTTATTGACTGCGCGGGATGATAGAACCATTCCTCTGACTATCGAGGAGAAGAAGGTTAAAGAGGAACTCACCACGTTGGCCGAGCAAAAGACCAAGGCTACCGATGATAACGTAAGAACGACTATTGCCGAACAGGAAACGCGTGCCCGAACTAAGTTGGGCGCGCTTGTTCAGCAACGGGCGGCAGCTCTCTCCGAGGAGCGGTGGCGTATCGAAGAAGAAGATAGAACGCTTGCTGCGCTGAAATCACTATCACCTCACGATTTTCAATTGCAAGTTCGCTTTCCCAATTACACATTTTGGATAGAGTTGTCCGGCCACAAAGTATACAAGCTGGCTAGAAACAAAAAGCCGTTGTTCTTGCGGTCGGAAATGAATGAGGCGCAAAGAAGCGAATACAAAACTACTTACTATCTTTTGCCGGATGGCGAATGGTTGAAGGCCGGCCCTCGTTTGGATTTGGAAAAGCTGATAGACGTGGCGGCTATGGAAATTCGTCTTCTGAAAAAGCAATGGTTAGCCTGGGATGAAGAATCATCGATAGCAGATCAGGATTCGTTTTCCAAAAGGGCGCTAAAAAAAACCAAGCTTAACGATTTCACAGCTGAGGTAGTCGGCAAGATCGGCAGCGATTGTTATTTCGTCAAGCTAGAAGGCGATCTACCGTTGCGAGAGTCAAACAAGCTTGCTGTTGCTAAGACCGGTGCCGCAAATATCGAGGTCGAAGGGGGCGGCGGCATCGGTCAACGCTTTACAGTGACGTTCGAGAATCAGCAACCTGTTTTTGCGCTCATCGGCGACATCATCCCCCCGCAATCGAAGCCACAGTCGGTAGTTGCTTCTACCGAAACGCCGCTGGAGAAAAATCTAGAGCAGGTACTTGCCCGGCAACTGAAAGTGGAAGCGACTCGCATCGATCTTCGTGTGCTTGATGACGAGGGTGAAGAATTGCTTCAAACCGCTCGCGATGTGCAACAACATTATCGCGAGATCAAAGGCCGCATTGGTGTCATACGGCATGAGGATGAAAATGCCCCTCCGCAATTTACGATGGAGACGCGATCGCAAAAGATTTACCCGCGATTCCTCGTGACGCATCTAGATGAAGAGCACGTTTATCTTCAACAGGATTTCCCTCCGACATGGCCGGAGAAAAGGGTCATCGAAGTAAAGCGCGATCAATTCCCGGCGGCTTTTTCGAATCCTGATGAGCCCTTGCGGGCAGATCAGGCTTTCATATTCGAGAGCGACGTCGGTGAGGCTGAACTACCGGTATTGCAATTTAAGCGAGACAGGCCCTATCAGGAGGAAGGGGCTATTAACACGTGGGTGGGCCAGGGCCGAGAAACGTTGCGGAAAACCGCGGAAGCGTCGCTGTTGGAGCAATCGACAGGCGAATGGAATCGAATGCGATACATAGTGCCTGCTGCTATCGCAGAACTGACTAGACTGCAGACTTATCTTAATAAGCCTATTGATCTTGCGATACATCCTCAGTTAGTAAATCTTCAAGAAAGTATTGCCACATCGCTTGAAAAAATGATCAAGCACGTGGAGCGATTGGGACAGCCATTCGATAAAAACAACTATGTCCACCAATGCGATCTCTGGGACATAAAAAAGACCCTGCGGCAGGAGAAACGCTATAACGATGGCGCTCGAGAAGCTGCGTGGAAAGAAATGTATCGCGATCCCGAGTGGAAGTTGCGGCAAACCATTGACGCTTACCAAAGGATCCAGGAAATAAATGCGGTCAAGGGCAAGGAAAATATTCTCTTGATGGGATTGACCGTGATTCGCGGCGACCAGATTCCTGACGGCCCCTATGCTCGTAATGAGCATATCGGGGTGGATGGAAAGTACTACATACAAATTCAATTTGACCTGGATCTTCTCGCCGGTAAGTATCCCGGCAGAACACACAAAGAAGTGCTTGTGTATTTGAATGGAGATTTCAGAGATCCGCGGCATGAGGAGTCTCGGCTGATAGGCACCCAATTGACGCTGGCTAGCGATGCCACACATGTTGCTGAAGTGCCTATTCCACCACAAAGCGAGAAGCGCATTCAGCAGTTCTTGCGCACTGTAGAAAATGCGCCTGAGCATAACGATACGTTAACGTTGTATATATACGTCGCCAATTTCCAGAATGATCCCTACGAGCGCGTAGCCGGTGCCTTTCAAGCAGCCCCGATCGCAAAAGTAGTGCGTGATCTCGGGCTTTTGACCGGTGAGCGATTTAAGCAAGTGCAGATCAATCTGCTTGCATGCAATGTCGGCCATAACCAGTACAGAAATATTCCGGGAAAAGTTGCCGAAGACTTTGCCAAAGCGATAAAAGCCTTCAGCGGCACATTGCCTAATCAGCGTGCTACCCAAATCGCCGACGCCCTTCTAGCCGAGGATGACGCTGCATTGACCGATCTGGTAACCATGCCGCCGCGAGATTTCAATTTACAGATTCGTGTGCCGAACTACGTGCTTTGGGTACAGGAAGATGGCGGCAAAGCGTGGGCGATGGTCCGGGATAAAAAGCAATTGGTTCGCCGATCGGAGATGAGTGCAAGAGAGAGGAATGAATATAAAACCATTTACCATCTGCTTCCAATCGGAGAATGGCTAAAAATCAGCGCGTCGACGAATATGCGGCAGCTCATTCTCGACGCCAAAATAAAGCTGCAGGTCATGAAACGATGGGGGATCAGTCCGGACCATGTATTCATGATGATCGACAAATCTGTGCTGGAGATGTGGAAAAAAGATTTTATTGCCGAGGTAATTGGTGAAGACGGTGAGGATCGTTATGTCGTCAGGATGCATAAGGTAGGACAGCACGAACTTGGACCGACACTGACGGTCGCAGGACAAATCAAAGTTGGACGATTGAGGGCGAATCACTTTGAAAACGGCGGCGGCATCGGCCAGCAATTCAGCGCTACGCATTCCGGCAAAAAACAGCCAGTGAAGATCGAAATAATCGGTGATCCGATCGAACCGCAGCAGGAACCTCAGGTCGTTATTGCCCCGGAAAAAAATCTGGAACAACATCTTGTCGAGCGATTGAAAACGGATTCATTCTTAGTCGATCTTGTGACTGAGGAAAACGTGCTGGAGGACTTAATCGAAACCTTCAGCGAAGCAAAGCAGAAGTACCACAACAATCTCGATAAGCCGGATCATGTCGAGACTGATCCGCCTGATGATGATATCAAGGTCCGCCCGCAGTTTAAGGTGACGTATTTCGACGAGAAGCATGTCTATCTGCAACAACATTTTCCGCCGACATATCCTGAGAAACGGGTTTTCGAAGTACCGCGCAGCCGATTTTCCGCAGCCTTTTTGAATCAAGAAAAGCCGTTACACGAGGATCAATGGTTCATATTCGAAATGAGCCACGACGAAAGTAAACAAGATGTGCCGCAATTTGTAAATCGACGGTCCTATCATGAGTTGGGGAAAGAGCATTTTTGGATTGGGCGGGCGCGGCAGCGTATACAGGTAGCTGCCGAAAGAGCGATAGTGACCCAATCGAAGAGGGAGTGGGACGCGCAGAAGAATACGGTATCGGCTGCTGTTGCGGTGCTTACTCAATGGCGGGATTACTTAGATGGACGAGAAAATCTATCGGCGGATCGAGAATTGACGGCGTTGCGAGAGATGATTGGCAAATCGCTCGATGTAATGGCTTCGCATCAGACGCAATTCGAACTGCCGTTCGACGCATCCAATGCTTCTCATCAGTACGCGTTATGGCGCATTAAGAAGGACATGCGGGAACAGAGAAAGCGCTATGACAATAATTCTTTGCTAGCCGCGGCGGCAAACGCAGGCATGCTATTGCCGATTCACCAGGGGCAGAACGCACACACTATTGGTGCCGACTTCGATCACCGCATCACCGAATATATAAACGGTAGAGCAGATGACGACCTGCAAGCAATGGAAACCGCAGCGAAAGCGGAAGGATTAGTAGATTCGAATGGTCGAGGAAATATAAGACGGTATATTCTTGCCCTTGCTAAGGTTGGCATTCCGGTGGACCTGTCTCAGGATATCGGTGATAGCAAATCGACTATTTTCTCGAATGCGCCGGCCGCTTTATTTTGGTCCAATCTTCCAGCTCCCTATCATGTAGAACAGTGGCTAGAACCCGTTCAGAAAACCTATCACTTCAAAGATTCGGAACGCAGCCTATCTCTTGTGTTCAATAGCACTGCTTCGGGCGAAATCCATAGTGCGCATGTTCCTATTCCAGACAATCCGGAATTGATTGGCCTGTTTGGCAGTCCCGGAAAACCGACGCGCGTAGGTTCGGCGATAGTACATGAGGGCGCTATCGCAATGGATCCGATCATGCAGATTTTTCCTTATGGAAAAAAAGTGAGGTTATCTGCAGAGCAGCAACAGATGCTAAAAGAAAACAGCGATGCGAAGCTCGCGTATGTCATCGATAAACGTGGAAGCATTCGCATCGGCAACAATCATATTTCCTTGATGGCTGGCGGAGATGCGTACTTTGGTGGGGAGCTGGCGTATGACAGTGCAGAAAATAGTTTCTACATTACTAACAAATCTCCATATTCTCAGCGCACATCGAGAATCGACAACCAGCATATAAATGCTGTTTTGGCGTTTTTTAATCAGCCTGGGTTTTCAACACAAGCACGCTGGTTTGCACACGAGGGAAATTGGTTTTCAGAAAGCAATCCGAAAATAGCCAAACCGTTCATTTCAATATTTCCGTCTGCACCAAAAATCGAAATCCCGGTGTCGACTGCCGTTGCCGCGTATTCGCTTGAGGAAGTTATCAGCAAAACGGATATGCAAACCGCTTTTGAGGCCATCAATAACAATAAGCTATTCAGTCATGGCGGCTACCAGTATGAGGCATGCCTTGAGGCAACTATTTCATTCTTCGATGCCGAGGAATTTTCGCGTTACGTGCGAGTGCTTGGCCGAGGAATTGCCGATTTATCATCAGGGAATTCTTCGGCATCTACACTCAGCGAAAGCGAAAAACGAAGGCTGCTCGAACAAAGCTATGATCGTTCGTCAAAGGCAGTGCAGCATTATATCGAATCCATTCATGCCAAGGCTCTGTCTTCCGACATGCCTGTAGCGCAAAAGATCGGCTCTTGGCTAGCTTTGTCATCAGGCTTTGATTACATCGAAGGCACCGAGAGTTTTTATTCGAAAATGGCCACAGGGCTCATAACGATTCCAGTTGCCGAATTAGCGAAAGCAAACCAAGAAAATCTTTTTGCGCTGACTACGTCACTCGGAAAACATGCAGCGGATGCTTCGTGCCGCCGTGGTTTGAATCGGATTGCCGAATATCTCTTATCGCCGCATGTTCAGATCGATCAATTGGATGCGGATATTGCGGCGTTGTTAATCGCCTCGTTCGACAAGTTATCGCAAGACAATAAGCAATCTGCCGGAAAGAAGGGGAGCGATGCTTGCGGGAAAGCGCTGGAGCAGCTGAGAGAACGGAGTATCGATTACAGAATAGATAAAACCATCGGTCGGATGCAGCAGCAAGGCGCGGATAAATTCAGGTTGATCGCCAATTTTGTCGAGCGAGAAGGTGTGGAGTTCGGTATTTCTCTCATAGGTAAAGCGAGAAGAGAAAATCTGATTGTACAAGATGAGATGCAAGCGCTATACGACACGCTGTCCGGGACACCCGTATGGTTTAAGCATATCGAATCGTTGTATCCCAACGATTTCGACGAAAAAACCGCAGATCTGCGCCGGAGGGTCAAAGAACTCGATCAGAAAGTTCAGATAAAGAAGGATAACGCTAAGACTCATTGGACGGCGATCGAGCGGTACGTACAGATGAAGCAAAGCGGGAATGCGAACGCGGATAAAACGTGGAATGACTACGTCGAGAAAACCTTTACCTCGCATCGGTTATACGTCAAAGCAATCGGCGAAGCGTATGCGGAGCTTTATTTCAATGGTGGAGTTCAGGCCAAAAAGGTTAAAGACCCATTGATGCATATGGAGTGGGTGAGATTAAAAGTATTGCCTATGAAACAGGATGAACTCGCGCGAACGGAGCGGGGGACGGCGTCGACGTTAACGCAGCGATTGTTGGAAGCCCGTCTTGGACGTGTGGAGAATATCGATGAACCTAAGGAAGCGGCAGGCCATGTAACGAAAGCCGACATCGCTAGTGAGGCTACTGTCGAGCGCCACACTGATTTAGAGGAACCTGATCCGTCACGCCGGGAAGATGCGCAGGGCGAAGACGTTTTAAAGGTGGAACGGAAGGAAAAGCAGAAGGCGGGTTACGGGACGAATTCGGATTTTCTGCGGCTGAAAGCCGCAGTCGATAAACATAGGCAATGTTTACTCGATAAAAATGCCAGTGTGCCGGATCAGCTAAGCGCCGCCAAAGCCATAGCGGAAATCATGCAGTTAAAGGATGACGTTGAATGGGCGAGATTGTACGGTGAGGAAGTTGACGCTCTACTCATAGCCAAAAAAGTTGCGGATATAAGACAGAATCTTTTGAAGCATTCGATAGTGCCGGAGCGAGTAGCGGCGCTGTTTTCTATGGTGAGGGTGGCTTATCGGCTTGGATCGGATAGCGGTAAATTTGCCGAAGAGGTATTGAACGCGTTTGCGGAAAAATTTACTTCTATAGAAGAGAAGCGCTGGATGTTTGCCGTATATACCTTCTACGATGCGAGTAGAGGTCTTTATGGGGACGTTTTGCCATCGGACGCCGAGCGTGCAGTGAAACGAATTCTAGAAGATGAAATCAAGCACAAACAGTGCGAAAGATATGCCATCGGGGTTTGGCAGATAAATGTGCCGATTATCGACGATATGGTGATGCCGGCTGTGGTTAGAGGTGTTACGGATTTATGGAAGTCTAAGAATCAAGATGGCTTGGATTCTCGTTGGTTGATTGATTTGGCATTCATACAGAACGCGTTTGGTGGAAAGGATAAGTTAAGCCGATTATTAGGAGGAAGCAAGCATTTTAGAGCCTATCTTATGGGTGATGTGGTTGACCCGGAAATCAAGGATCGAACGGCAGCAGATATCGAGGATGCAGATCGAATTGGCGAACGGTTGTCGTCAGAACCGGAACATAAGCGGATTTACTTGGAAGAAATCAAGAGTGCTATCGGAGAAAACAACTCCGATGAAGTGGATCTAATCACCGCAGCGCGACGCCGTTTAGGTGCAGGCAAATCTATGCCGGAGCAAGATTCGAATTTTCTCAACCTCGTACAGACATGGCTCAAGGTAAGAAATGTAAATGATGTTACTTCATACCGCCTGTTGACCTTCGAGGAACTGCAGGTATATATCTCGGAGGACATGAGAAATTTGCAGCCGGCGATATTGGCCAAGCAGATGATAAAAGCTTTTGATGAGACGGTTCAACGCACTGTCGTGGCGATTCCTACCAATACTCTTGCGACGCGTGACTCTCTTGTGATTGGAAGTCCTTCCGATTCGAGTATCGAAGAATTCCTTATGCTGTTGGAAAATTATAAGGGTTCGAATATCCATAAATCGACGGAGGCGGAGCGGAGAATATTCGAAGTAAAAGACGACAAGAGCAACGAAGAATGGGAAGATTTACTTAAGTCGCATGATAAAAAGTTGTTCGATATATCTAGAGAACAATTTGAATATGAGCGGCGGTGTCTAGATTACCCTATAGAAAAGAATAGAGCCGAAGTGCTGATCGAGATTGCCCGCGGCCATCTTCGACACATAGGTGAAAATGATTTAGATGCAATCGAGACGCGCGCGAGTTGGCTGAACCGACTGAATGGCTTGACGATCGACGAGAAAGATTGGGCCACAGTAATTTGCAACTACTACGATCGCTATCCGCATGGAGAAGACAATATTCCTCAGGACCCGGAAATGGCTGTTCGAATTGTCAAGGAGAATGGCGAGGGGCACGAGGATCTTATTAAAGATACGTTTGCCGCGTACAAGCTCGGCGACCTTGACTGGCAGCGAATATTCGTATCATTTGCCGACGGACTTGAGCAACTGCTTGTCGAGCGGCGCAAGCTTAACGAACCGAAGGATTCGGATTTCTTGAGCTATTTGGTTTTACGTTTGGTAAAGAGAGTACCCCCTTGTGAAGATAATCAAACGCTAATTAATGAATTAATGAAATGTCATGCATGGCGGATGTATCTTCTAGAGACATATGAAGATCTCCGCAATGACAGGGATTCGGCCACGGTAATGCGGTTGACGGACCGTGCCTTGAAGGAAATGCACTTCCAAGTTATTGCTTGCAGAGAAAGACTATCCGAGATGGATGTGATGTTGGTTGATCCATCGTCGCTGAAAATACAGTCGGAGAAAATGCCGGATGTCATTGGCATTGTTAGTGGCGCGATTGAGCACGCAAGGCAATTGTTTGAAAAAGATTTGATGTCGCGAGAAAGCTATACATTGCTGGTGGCAAGCATGCGATCCCATTTGATGCGGGTTGGAATAGATAGTGAAGTTGATCTGGCTCATATTTCCCGAATTTTTCGTTGTTATTCTTTGGATGCGGAGTTGGAGTTTCCCAAGATATTGGCAGCAGCGCACACGCAGGCGCTTGCCACAGTTAGCGCGGATCTGCAGCTCATCGATTCATTCGCGGCAATTGCTGGTTACCCATTCGAAGCGGGACATGCGCATACGACGCATAACCTTGCAGCTTCGGCGGCGGTGCGCACCATCGTAGAGGAGTCGACTACTCTTGATGAGATGAATCGCAGGATGGTCCAGTTGACAAAAAGTTTGGAGGGTTTAGGAAATAAAGCGCCCGATATTTCATTTATCCGGGGCGAAGAAATTATGGAGTCGCTTTTAGCTAAGTTAGAAGAGCCTCGGGAAGCCAATCTTGATAACGATATAGAGGAAAACTCTGAGGTTATCCGCACTTTTTGTCGCACGTTGCGTCTTGGTCGTGATGTGGAAGCGGCGGTTGAGGAGATCGGCGCTTATTATTTTAATCGGACGAACGAGACGGTTCCGGAAAATCTTGAGGAAGCATGGATAAGCGTACGTAATGACCTTATGCGCGAAAAGCAGCTTCTCGCCGAGAAAATTACGCGGTTCAATGAGTCCGCCGCAAGAGGCGATGTTGAGGCGGAAGATGGGCTAGCAAAGAAAAACAAGAAAAAGAAGAAGAAAAAAACAAAGGGAAATGTTTCGGCGGTGGAAAATTCCGAACAAGTCATTTCCGCTGAAGTCGCGGAACTCGCGGATCTCTATATCCAATTGGGAAATGTTGGAGGCGTAGAGGAAACGGATCGCTTTGAGGCACTGATTAATGACAGGCTGATGCACCGAAGCAATGCGGAGTGGGCGAAGCACATGGCGCAAAATCCGAAATGGATTGATATCGCCGTCGGAGAAGAAGAGCTATCGGCTCAAATAGGGGAGATGTTAGAAGCGGTACGTTATCCAATAGACAATGAAATCGATCACGATCGATTTAAGAAGCTCTTGGAACAAATTCGAGCAACCATCTCGGAACTAGACCTTAATGATTCCAATTTGCCACACTTTGATTGGCAAGATGTCATTGCCAATATTTCTCCGGAAGAAAAAAACTGGGCCGACGAAGTACTAGGCTTCTGTGCCAGATACCGGGGCGATGGGGGCATCCTTTCAGACGATCCAATCGATGTTTCGCAACAGATATTAAACAGCCCAATAAAGTACGAGCGATATCTCAAAGAAGAGATGATTAAGGGTTGCTTGGATAGCGTTAGGCCAGAAGATCATTCTCTAGAGGCAGATTTACTTTTATTTAAAGAAAAATTTACTGCGTGGCAAAGCGAGGATAGCGAAGATAATCGGATCGCTCTCATGATTGGCATGGCGAAGGCGAAGATTCGTCTAGGGGACAATGATCGCTTGAGTGCTACTGCGGGGCAGTTGACTAAAGACAGCTTGGATCGGTTTGATGACGAAGTTGAAGCCGCAGCAACGAAGCTTCAATTAGCGCTTAGTGAGTTGACACCGAAGCATCAAAATTTGCTGCCGGAAATCGATAACAAACTTGTCGGAGTTATTCGAGAGTATAGAGAAAAACAGATGGCGCTCCGAGATTCATCGGATACCCTAAGATATATTCTGAGTAAAGAAGAATTTAAAAAAGCAGTCATGCAACTTGGCATTTCACCATTGGAACAGAATCGCGCTCAATACATAAGCAATTACTTTTCCCGTCATCCCGAAATAGATATACCGAACAATTATAAGAAGGCACGATCGATTGCGCTGACGGGTATTGAACGAGAGGTGAAAGAATTAAATGGCGCGGCTAAGCAATTACGCCGGCCAATCAAAGTTACTTCTAAGACAGAAGTGAAGCGAATATCGGAGCGCGAGTTTTCAGATTTCCCGAATAAGTTGATTGCATGGTTTAAAGCAGAAACCGTTAATGAGGATGATGAGCGTTCTTTGCTGTTACAGCTACCAAACATAACAGCGCTGGTGCAGATTGTGGATGGACCAATCAGCGATGATGATGTCGTGAGTCGGCTGGCTCAGAGTCCTGAATGGGAAAGTTATATTCGCCCTGATATAGAGGATGATAAGTTGTATATCCTCTCGAAAGGTCATAAGTTCAACGCGAAAAATAGCGATACCTACATGCAAGAACTCAGGACGCTTTCTGAGTTGAACAATAGACAATATTCACCGCCTCTATCCTTCATTTTAAGTAATCGCCCCGGCGTGAATATTTCGGATGCCGATATGCGCGGCATGCAATTTATGGAGTCGTTTTTAATAGACCATCCAAAGGAGACGCTGCCGGAATCAATTCAGGACATTGATTCCGCGCGTCAGTATTTGGAGGGGCGCTGGTTAATAGACGCGAGAAAGAGATTGACTTCAAGAAAGTTGGGTTTTCTCAATATTGCGATCGATGATGCTGCGTCAGCTCTTACGTCACAGATAACGGAATTGAGACATGAATTGGGAGATGAGGTAAGAAGAAGCGGCGAGAAACTTCTCGATTCTCTCAAAAATGAAACAGCCAAGTTGTCGGATATTCGCACATCAGAAAATGATAATGATGCGAGAGCTATTTCTATTCTCGATCGTCTCGAGAAAGTGTGCGAGGACACTGGAATTTCATCCTCCGATCAAGATCGCCTGATGTCTATTGCACAGTACTTCCTCCGTCAACTTCAGTTAACGATTCCTAATGATATAGACGAGGCTCGTTTGACGGTATTGGCCGGCATCGAGAAAGAAAAGGAAATACTGGACAAGGCAATTGGGAAAAATCTATTTGTGACGATAGCTTCTATCATGCTGAGTAGAGGTACCCATGACATGAGTTCAACTAGCGATGAGTTCATGTACAAAAGGATTCTCACCGAAGCGATTCCGGATCTACCGAATATTCCGGTAGATAAATTGGCCGATTGGATGGTGGAAGACATCAATGGCAAGAAATTGATTGAACGGTATGTTCATAACAAATCGAATGGTGAGGGCCAAAGCAATGACGATAACGAGGAAACCCGGAGCACGCCATTCCTAACGAGACAGGCTGTAGAGTACCTCACGGATATTCTTAATCGGGCAAGACGGCACTATGAAGGAGAATTAAATCAATTGCCTGATATACGGGAAGATGGTGGTATTCAATTAAAGGCTGAAGATAAAAATAAAGTTTCCGCTTTAATCGGAAAAAGCATACAAAAATATCCAGTGCCACTAAATCGTCAGGCCTTAGATGCGGTTTTAAATGATTTTGAAAGTGGTGTTCGCGGGCTTCTTCTTTCCGATTCTCAGACTGAATATGCCATTCAGTTAGGAAGATATTTTATTGAGGCGAGAAAGTTCAAGAATTCGTATAGCTTAAAAGATATACAGAGACAGATACAGCGAGATAAAAACTACTTATCGGAATTAAAAGCGAGAATAGATACCGCGTTAGGTATTCCAATCAAGGCGGTCTCATCTTCTTCACCTTTACATTCACAGATAAGCGACGGACGGAGCGAGAGCCTTGATGCATTCGTGAACGCATTCATTTCTTGGATCGATGCAAAAGACAAACCGTCATTAATCGCATTGCCTGCCATGACGAAGTCTTTTGAAGCGAGGCAAAACAGTACGCCCAACAGTGCTCTAGCGAAAGAAATGGTCGGCAACCAGGTATGGCGAGAATACATTTCAAGCCAAACGCTACCCACAATGGATTTGCTCAGGGAAATGGAGCGTCCATTGTCCATCGGGGAAGACGAGGCATTGCTAGATAAATTCCGGAACTTCGTCGACGCGGACGACAGGGATGAGGCACCGCTACCATCTTCGGCGTTGAAAGGCGCCCAGGAAGAAAGTACCAGCGATGAGGTTACCCGCTGCATAAATGCAATGGAAGTTTTTCTTCTGACATATGAAGATCAAACTATTCCATCGCACATAAAGGACATGGAAAGCCTACGGCAGCATTTGTATTCAAGCTGGATTACGCTCGAATTGACAAATGCGACGATGGAACAGTTGGACGACTTTGATGCGATATTTTCGAGGGCTCGATCATCTCTTGAGATGACGCTAACTGTTTTGCGCGACGAGTTTGTTACTAAAGACGTGGGAGTACATGAGAAATATCATGATGCGATCGCGGCTTCAATCGAGGCATTCGATCGGGCAGTCAGGTCAAGAGAACAAGAGACTGATTCATCACAAGACCAACTATGCAATAGCATTCTTCAAGCGTTTATAGCAGAAGATTATTACTTGGGTGATTTGCTTCTTAGAACTGCTACGGAAGGAATGTCGAACCAGGAAAAAATCGCTTTATCCGATGCTCTAGCAAGTAAGCCGGGCTGGGAACGCGCGCTCTATCAAGTACCGGTGCTGCGAAGCGCTAGGGACTTTTATAAAATCGGGGTGGAATCGTTAGAGGCCGGTTTCTCGGCCGAGTCTTCTGAAACTGACCGGGAATACTGGCATGGATGCCTGAACAAATTTTTTAAAGATTTGCAGAGCGGAGATCCAGCGATTATTGCCAAGGCGTCGAAAGAATGGAAGGACGCATACAATGAAACGACGTTTCCCAAGCACACGGACGACCTATGGTGTATCGATTACTTAAAGTCATATTATGAAGATCCCACGGAGTCGTTCCCGCCCACATTGAATGAGACTATAGAAAAAGCTTTGACGGGTTGCAGGAAGCAGTTAGCACTTTCGATCGAACAAAATACGACGGAGTATATAAACCGTTTGCTTCTGAACGACGTAATGCTTAAGACAGAGGAACAGCTAAAGCGATCGGTCGGAGCATTGGAAAATGAAAGCCGACAGCCCCTCATCGAGATTCGAAACGCAGCCAAAGATCTTCCAAACGTAAAAGAGCAGATGCAAAAGGCGAACCTGGCTGAATCGTATTATCAGAACGCGGGCCGCTTGTTGAATAACTACCATAAGCGCATTCAATTACTGGATCATCAAATACTTCTTATGAGGAGCATGATATCCGGTATGGTGAACGCGGACATGTCGATTGAAGATTCAAATATTGCGAAACTTAGTCCGCGCTACATTGAATTGCGGGATCAGCGCGAAAGACTCATAGACAATATATCTTCCATGATGAAAAAGATGGAAGCACCGATCAAGATATTGCAGAACTATCTAGCGTCTCATTCCTCCGAGCAATATACGGATACAGTCAATGGCTGGAATAACGATATTCGTAAAAAATATGAGAATCTGCATAAAAAGCTCAAGGAGCAATTGGCATTGCTGGATGACCAGTTGCCGATTGGTTTGTTGAGCTTAGCCGATGACACGCCTGCGCCGAAACTACAAATGCTGAAGTCGGATTCCGACCATAAAGAAGATGCGGAATCGAAAATCTCATCGGCTGATGGCGATGAGATGGATGGGCAAGAAGCCCATGCGCAAATGACGTTTGAAGTTCTTGATGCGAGTGATGACGATAAGCTGCGTCTTTATGGCATCGGAGATTACTTTATACGGCATCGAGACAGGGGAATTCCGGCGAGCCTCGATGAAGCGCGTCAGGTTGCGCTTATCGGTGTCGAGATGGAATTGCGAGCGCTGCATGCATCGATGGAATTGAATAAAGCTGAAACCACTTCGGAACTACCGGTTCCTCATAATCCATTTGATAATTTCCTCGATGCATTTATAAAGTGGATTAATCAGCGCGAACAATTGTCGCTCGCGGATCTTGAAGATATAACATCGCTTATTGCCATCAAGGGAAGAATAGGCGAAAACGGGGCAATTGCCGATCTTCTGATTGGAAGCGAATCATGGAAACGTTATCTTCTCCACAAAAAGGAAATCAACGATTCCGCGACAGCGGAACGCTATTTGTCAACCTTTGACATTGCGGCACAGTATGCAGCGCAAAATTTGAGCGAGGCATTACGGGTGTTGCCCGGAAAATTTTTGATTGATGGTGGAGAAGCGTCATGGTTTCGTGGACTATTGACGGACTCGGTTAGCGCCGTTGTTGCGCATAACGACGACCTTGCGTCAGCGGACGCAGAAAATCGAGAGGCGCTGGCTAATGTTTTTGAAGGCTACGTATCAAAGAACGATGAGATCCGCCTTAAATGTATACGAAATTTTTTCGTAAGGCGCCATCCGGCATTGCAAATTCCGGAGTCGTTGGACGAGGCGCGGCGGATAGCGCTCGATGGCGTCAAAGACGAAGCGGTCGGATTGCTTGCGTCCAAACTTGTGGAGTTTATTTCCGCCAACACAAGAGCAAAAAGACCTACTTTAGAAATCCTTACGGACATTGCGGTCTTAAAGACTGCGCTTGCACAAGTTGGCTTAGAGACAAATGATGAGTTATCCGCTGAATTGTGTCGCTGTCCGCAATGGGAAGAATTCGCTCGGACATCATTGCCGGTTGAGACGGAAAAGGGCAAGCCTAACGACGTTTCCCTGAGAGAGGCGACGAGACTGCGATTGACTAAAGTAGGGGATACTTTCACGCCATTTGCGCAGGAGTTGTACAAGGGGTTATCAGTGCTGGACAGGACGTTTACTTGCAATGAAGACGCCGTGCTGTTCTTGGTGAAAGACGCGGTAGAAGACATGCAGGCTTGTTTGGCGTCTGGTGAGAAAGGATCTGATGGCGATGCTCGAACAGAGAAGATCAGGGAGAAATTGATAAACGCCGGCGCGCCTCGGGAAGAGTGTAATGGCCTTATGGCTGTTATCAATTATTTTTTCAACTTCCCATCAAAGAAAATTCCAGCCACTTTGGCGGATTCAATCAAGATGGCGAAAGAGGGTTACCAAGCCAGTGCGGCAATATTGGCGGTCCCCACGATGCATGCGCCGAGCAGACCGACCGATGCTATCGTTGGAAAAACTGAAGATCAGCTGACCAGCGAAGAGCAGACAAAAACCGACCAACCAGGCGAATTGAAAGAAGAGATTAATGCAGAAGAATTAGATGAGTCGGTACGTGTAAAACTATTGGAAATAAAATCAAAAATACTGAAATCAATTGAAGAAGATAATTTTGACGATGCACAAGCATTGCTTATGAGTGTGGCGGTTTTACAGGAAAATGAAGTTCCGACAGAAAAATATGTTCAAATCCTCGTCAATGAATTTACGAATAATACCAAGACATGGGAAATATTTAGTCGATTGGCCGATCATTTATCTCCCGATATATTTGGCAGTAAGGCGGTGAATGCTATTCAGGTTATCCGGTCAGAATTAACACAATATGTAGCTTCTCAAAAGCAATTAGAAGAATCGATGCTATTTTCCTCGGAAAATGAGCATGACTATTTGCGGGAATTGGCTGCAAAAGCTTTCAGAACCGGCGATTTGGAAAGTATTCCTTCCGACAAAGAAGATATTAAATCCTTGGTCGTTCTTTATCTAATTTTTTGTCCGGGGAATGCTGATTTTCCACAAAGGTTAGAAGCCGCAAGAGAAAACGTAATTGATGCGATATTGAAAAAACGAGTGGGAATTGCTGCAAGTATTTTGCTAAAAGGTGTAGAAAAGGGATTGTCCATAGAGTTGAGTGGCATAAAAGAGAAAGCGACTGGCAATCAAAATCTTGCAACCATTCTTGCAGCAGCATCGCGCAATGATAAATCCCAAGTGGAAGCCTTGCTTGTCAAGGCGGTGGTCAATAATGAGGGGCCAAGTGAGCTTATCTGGAATTTGGCAAAAGATGAAAGTTGGCAAAGGTTTATTGCGGCATTGCCGGAGTTAAAAGAGGAAAGAGATTCGGCAGACAACCATTTTCCAAGTAGCACAGCATTATTACATCTTCAAGTCGATAAAGAATTGGGAGACCAATATATAAAGATAATAAAAGAATTTAATCTTGCTGAAACACCCCCGGAAGAAGTGACACATGAATTAGAAAAAACGCACCCAACTATTCCCGCGGCTCATCGAGACGCCTTGAAATATATTCTGTATGTAAGACACAGCACATCTATGCAATTCAAGGAAACATTTGATGAAGTAAAACAAGATGTATTGAAATGGAGCCGTTTTGAAAAAGCTCTGAATATAAGCATTGGGTATCACATGATGCATATCTCGCCAATGGCATTCATCATGGCTTTGGAGGGGAATAATAAGAATAACGCGGATGTAATCATTAAGGCCGTATTACGTTATATGAACACGGATGAACAAAAAGAAAAATGGAGCAATTTTTTAGTTAATCATCCAAACAGAAAAGTTATCGATGCAAAAATAAAATTGCAAGATTTGGGGGGAACTCAGCAAGCCGCTTACGATATGCTGCAAATGACATTGCAGCGCCTTGAAACGCAATTCGATATGAAAGAAGCGAAAACCGTAGGCCAGTGTCTTCGATTGTTGAATAACTACTTAAAAAATCCGACTGAGGGATTGGATGGTTTTAAGCAAAAAATACCAGCTGGCGGGGTATTCCTCGAAGATGTTTTGCGGCTTCAACATATCGCAAGTTTGCTCACTTCGGAGCCTGCTGTTCGTGGGCCCATTAAAAGTTTGGATGAAGGTAAGCAAATAGCAACGGAACGTTTAACAGGCCGCATGCAGACGTTGCGAAAAAAAATGGCCGATGAATTTTTACAGCGTATGCGGGACGAGGGGCATCGAGATTCTCTTGAAACTTTGGCTGAAAAAGCCGTGGATTTAATTATTCGCATTAAAGAAATAAAAGATGAAAACAAGGACGAAAAGAAGGAAGAAGCAATTTCTCTGGGGAAATTAATAACGGAAAACGATGTGGCAAATGATAAGCAGTTTTTATCCATAGTGAGGGCGCGACTCTTACAACGGCCGGAGTGGAATGAATCGCTTTCAACGGACCCGAAAGTCATAGCCAAAAATGTAGAGCATGAGAAATTGGTAAAGCAGGTCGATTTACGAGAATTGAATCCGAAAACGCCTAGATTATATGCGGCAGCGATAGAAGAATATTTCAGAACGGCCAAGACCAATCAAAAACAGGCTAGAGTAAATTGGATAAATCAGTTCATGAACAGGAATGATCTGAATAGAAATGTTCCTATGCCTGATCTTAATTGCGTGACCGCCATTAGAAATCGATATGAGTCTTCCGGCATAAGTCCAAACACGGATATCGACGAGGCGAAAAAGGACATCCTAACGATCCTACGGCAGGAGCATGTGAACTCATCGATGGCAATAAAAGATCAATTAACCAAAGCTTATTTAAAACAATTGGTCGTTGATGCTGTACAGGATTTTCAAAAGCAGAGCACTTTTTCCGCGAAAGGGACTACGACGGACCAGAGGCTGCCGGCGAGCCGGCGGTCATCTACCGCATCTACGCTGACAATCGCTCCAGATATGGAAGTAAGCGGTGAGTTATCGACAGCAGATCGAGATTTCATCAATCGGCGTTTCGGCCATCCTCTCGATCCGACGCAGATGGAGGAGGGAAAGAATACCAAGATTAACGGAACGCCGATTCGCATCACTGCGCAAGATACGGTTCTTTACGAAAAATACGAAGTTGAGTCTCGCAGTCGATCACATCACCATACGTTGCTCAAATTTAAGCCGGTTCGTCCAGCGGTGGCTTCGGTTGGTTGGACAGGATTTACAGTTTTTTAAGTGATGAACTGCGGTTATTTTCCTGGCTGCTCATGCCGCTTGTTTAAGCGCTAGTCCTCCATAGTAAACCGCATCCGGC
>Ga0157374_10000214_pt1 | contig 53252 bp, 91 predicted proteins | sample M25metaG_FD_115308 | JGI IMG/M metagenome (GOLD analysis project Ga0157374, IMG submission 115308) | Miscanthus rhizosphere microbial communities from Kellogg Biological Station, Michigan, USA - M2-5 metaG | ecosystem: Host-associated > Plants > Roots > Rhizosphere > Soil | place: USA: Michigan...
CGGCTGTCCTCGCTGCCAATGGCGCAGTCCTGGTCAATGACGGGGAAAACGACGTCCCGTGGGCATCCTTTGCCGAGGACGCTCTTGGTGGACCTGTCTGGATTGACCCGGTAGACGTCAAACTCCCCGCAACCGTCCTGTACGTACCGGAGGAATCATGAACGACCACGACGCCATGATTGCGGTCAACTTGGTACTTGACCAGTGGCTTGCGATCAAGTGCACGGCGGTCGTTGCCGTCAAGGAAATAGCCAGGATTAGCGCCATGAACGCAACCGAACACGAGGCAGCGAAATGAGCCGCGGATACTTCGCCATCGGCATCTACCACGGCAAGGCCGAGGTCAATACGGGCACCCTCTGGCGCACCGCGCACCTGTACGACGCCGCATTCATCTTCACCGTTGGACGCCGCTACACCATGCAAGCCTCGGACACGCCGAAGACCAGGTTCCACACGCCCATGTTCCACTTCGACACCGTTGACGACCTCCGCGCACACCTGCCATGGGGTGCCCCGCTCGTCGGTGTTGAGTTGGATCCACGCGCCGTATCGCTCCCGGACTACCAGCACCCGGAACGCGCCGTCTACCTGCTCGGGGCCGAGGATCACGGACTGCCTGCCAACGTTATCGACCAGTGCCACTCACTCGTTACCATCCCGTCCATCCAGCCGCAATCCATGAACGTCGCAGTAGCCGGCTCACTCATGGTCTACGACCGCTTCACGAAGCAGAACGCAAGAGTAGGAGTCGACGCATGACCCGCACCCCCATCCACTTGACTGAGCGTGGCGAGTGGGTCAAGACGATCCTCGAGGCCGTGTTCGCGCTCGTGGTCATCCCCGTATCCGGCGCGGTCATCATCTACTCGCTGAGCACGGTGATGTTCAGATGAGCACCGCCCTCGACCTGGACCTCGCAACGCTCGTGGGGGAACTGGAAGACGTGCCGTGCGAGTCAGCAGGGCACGGGATGGCGTACATGCATGACGGACCCGCTACTCACTACGCCGAGTGGTCTTGCCAAGGTTGCGGCCAGCATTTCCTCAAGGCATATTGCGGGCCGTTCGTAAAGTTCATCCAGACCCCCAATCATGAGATTTGGTGCCCGCGCTGCTTCCACACGCATGATGCACCGAAAACCGTGACCATCCTCGGCCCGGTGAACGGTCGCGCATCATGAGACCCACCCATAACCCTGAGTGCCGCACTGTCCGTGAGTGGGTTGGCCCGTTCCCTGTTGTGACCACCCACCATCACGAGGCCTGCACGAACCGTGTGGACGACGACCCACGCCACTAATTTTTTTGCCCCAAAACTGGTGCTCAAACTACTACAAAATCACACTTCAAATGTGTAGAGTGTTACTACACAACACGCCCCACAAAGAAGGCAGCACAATGACCAACACCACCAGCACCGAAAAACGACAGCCGAAGCACCTCGCCGAAGTCGACGGCGCACCCCTCACCCAAGCCGAAGTCACCAGCGGGTACGTCAACCCCAGCCAGGAACGCATGGCGGCTTGGGAAGCAAAGCAGGCGGCAAGGCGATGAGCGCCGGAGACGTTTACACCTACAACCCGGAGAACCACCACTGCATGGAAGGTCTGGCCGTCGAGAACGAGCGCGGCAGGATCATTGACTGGTTCTGGGGCGGCGATGTTGTCGGCAATCAGGTCATCGACATTATCGACCCCAAGGTGACGGATCTGGAGAAGATCGCCAACCTCAACGACTACGAGCTAACCCCGCGAAATGGCCGTGAGAGCAACGCGGACTACGCGCCCGAAGATCGGCTTGTCCTGACCGCTCAGCACGGACTCCAGCGGACCTACTACATCCGCATCGGAGCCAAGCCGGACCTTGCGACGCAGATCGAGAACGCTGAGTATGCGCTCGAAGAGGCCAAGTCCGAAGCGCGATCCGCTCAGTATCGCGTCGAGAGGGCCAGTGAAGCGCTGGCCAAGCTCAAGGCCACGTCATGACCCCGCACCTCGACACGTGCCGGATCCGCACCGAACAAGTAGCCGGCGAACCCGTCACCTACTCCGAACCAGACCCCGCCTGCCAACACGAGGAGCATGAACAATGAGCACCACGACAAAGAGCAGTCTGGAAGTCTTCGAAAACTTCGAGCAGGGCACGGACGAATGGTTCGCAGCACGATGCGGCATCGTCACCGCCTCCGTCGTCGACACCCTGATCACCACCAAGACGATGAAGCCCGCCGTCAACGACACGTCACGCGCACTCGCCGCGCACCTAGTCGCCGAACGCATCACCGGCTACACCGAACCCACGTTCGTCTCGGCCGACATGGAACGTGGAAACTTCGACGAACCATTCGCCCGAGGCATCTACAGCGAACACTACGCAGAGGTCACCGAAGTAGGCTTCATGATCCTCAACCACTCCGACTACCAACTCGGCTACTCACCCGATGGCTTGGTGGGCGATGACGGTTTGATCGAAATCAAATCCCGCCGCCAGAAGAAGCACCTCCAAACGATCCTGGCCGACGAAGTGCCCGCCGAGAACATGGCGCAAATCCAGTGCGGGCTACTCGTCTCCGGTCGCAAATGGTGCGACTACCTGAGCTACTGCGGCGGCATGCCTATGTGGACCAAGCGGGTGCTACCCGATCAGCGATGGTTCGACGCGATCCACGAAACCGTCACCGCGTTCGAAGAGAACGCCGCCCAAATGATCGCAACCTACAACGCATCCGTTACCGGCCTGCCCATGACGGAACGCATCGAACTATACGCAGATATGGAGTTTTGAGATGGACCTCACCGAGTCAATCGCCCCACGCAGTGACCAGCTCAACGCGGAAGACCTACTCACCGGCCCCCGCACGTTCACCATCGAACAGGTCAACGAGGGATCCGCCGAGCAGCCCGTCAACGTACACCTCGTCGAATTCCCCGGACGCCCCTACAAGCCGTCCAAGACGTGCCGACGACTCCTCGTTGCCGCATGGGGCAAGGACTCATCCGCATATGTTGGCCGACGCCTCACCCTCTACCGCGACCCCGAAGTGACATTCGGACGCGACAAGGTAGGCGGCATTAAAATCAGCCACCTCAGCAATCTCGACAAGCGACTCACCCTCGCGCTCACCGTCACCCGAGGCAAACGCGCCGCCTACATCGTCGACCCACTCCCCGACGCAGCACCGGCGCCCAAGCGCGACTTCCTGGCTGAAGCGGCACTCGCGAACGGCGACGTGGAACTGTTGCGGGCCTTGTGGACTGCAGCCCAAGCAGCCGGCGCACCACAATCCCACCTCAACACCATCAAGGCCCTCGCAACACCGGTAGCGCCTACAGCCCACGCCGACGTGCCTGACGAAGACCCTACCGACCCTGACGAACCGGAAGACGCATGACCCGTACCGCCGCGTCCAAAGCGCGGCGGCGGGCAGCTCGAGTATCACCCACCAAACGCCCCAACTGCCCCACCCCCGCAAAACGCGCCTACGACCCCGACACCACCGAAGCAATCGGACGAGCCGTCCACCGATCCAGGATGAGCGGCCAACCACTCCGTATCTACCTCTGCGAATGCGGAAACCAACACCTCACCTCACGAGTCCAACAAACGAAAGCAGCCTAGACATGGCCGGAAAAGCAACCGTGACCGTCGAACTTCTCGACGGGACAAGCATCACCAAACAGTACGCATGGACAGGCGGAAACCCGCGATTTGAAGCATGGGAGTTCCTAGGCGCATCAAGCCTGGCGTCCAAAGACATCCGAACCGCACTCGCATCCATCTACGGGGATGCCAAAAAGGGAGAGAACTAACCATGGCTGGCGAAACAATCATTAGCGTCATCGGAAACCTAGCCAACGACCCGGAGTTGAAGTTTCAAGCATCCGGAACTGCGGTCGCGAACTTCACCGTGGCGTCGACCCCGAAGACGTTCGACCGCAACAGCAACGAATTCAAGGACGGAGAAACCCTCTTCCTGCGCTGCTCCGTCTGGCGCGAGACTGCCGAAAACGTGGCGGAGTCCCTAACGAAGGGTATGCGCGTCATCGTCTCGGGCCGCTTGAAGAGCCGTTCCTACGAGACCAAGGAAGGCGAGAAGCGCACCGTTATCGAGCTTGAGGTTGACGAGATTGGTCCCAGCCTCCGGTTTGCCAACGCAAAAGTGAACCGAACCCAGCGTTCCGAACCGGCAGCATCCAGCCGAAACGCCCCGAATCAGGGCAATTGGGGCGGCGGGAACACGCAATCCGGCAACAACGTGCCGGGTACGGATCCGTGGGCAAGCCAGCCTGCGAGCAGCGGATGGGGCAATGGCGTAGACGCCAACGCCGCACCCTTCTAGCCATGGGAGACAAAGTGAAGCACAAGCCCCACGCCGGTAAGTGGCGTATCGAGTCCAGCGTGGATGTCGTGACCGGCACCAGGAAATGGAAGGTAACGCCGCCGCGTTGGGTGTACAACCCCAAGGGCAAGCGATCCTTCGACACCTACGACGAAGCCCTCATCCACGTGTGGAACGCGAAGGGCAGGAGAGTCATCGTCATGCCCTCCAAAACGAAGGTAGGCCAATTCTTCTGGTCACACCCCGAAGGCGAATCCGGTTGGGAAAACGACCACCACGCAGCCGTCACCAAAGCCCTCGGAATCGACGCCTGATGCCCAGACTCACACCAGACGGCCCCTCCATCTACCCCAACTGCGGCACCAAAACCGGGTACGACAGGCACGGACGCGACCGAACCCCACGATGCCGCAAATGCAAAGACGCCGCCGCACGCGACCTCAAAAAATGGAGGCACGAAACCGGCCGCAACAAAGCCCGACTCATCGCAGACCACATCATCCACAAACACGGAATCAAGGTGAACAACTAGTGGCCATCCAACTCCACGCCGCCCCAACGTACACGGCCACCATCCCACGCCCCACCGGAACCAAACAGGACTACCGGGCCTGCCAACGCTGCGGCATCACCTTCCCCCTCAACTCCCGCTCACACGCAACCCGCCAAACCCACTGCCGCGACTGCCGAACCTTCGCCAGGAGAGACGCATGACGTACAAATACCAAGGCAACCCCCTACTCGCCGCACGCCAAGCCCACGCCGAAGAACTCGAACGCAACCAAAAACTCACCGAACTACTCGCCGAAGCACGCCAAACCATCCGCCAACTCCGCGCCGACAAAATCAGGCTCCAAGCCCGCAACGCCAACCTCAAAAAATACCGGCCCCACGCACCACACGAACTCGCCGCACCCATAGACGAAGCCGAAGCAAGACTCCGAGCCGCAGTAACCGAAGTCGCAAGCTGGCGCCGCAAAAGGAGAGCCGCGTGAGTTGCGCATGATCCCCGACTCTTACGCGGCCATGCGCCTGACCAACGCCTCCCGCCGTGTCCGTGTCCTCGAGCACCGCCTCGCCGTATCCATCCCCGCCACCTACAACCAGACACTCACCGACCTCGCACACGCACGGGCCAAAGAAGCCTACTGGGAAGAAAGAGCGGGTGTTTAGTCACTCATGACCCGCAAGAAAGACGGCAGATCGTACATCACTGTTCATGACGCAATCCTGGACAACCCGAAGATCGAGCCGATCAGTGACGCCGCGTTCCGGCACATCATCGGTCTGTGGGGGTACTGCAACCGGCACCGCACGGACGGGATGATCTACGCCGAACGCGCCAAAGCCAAAGGCCCCAAAGTCTTACGGGAACTCACCACCGAATACCTACCCGGACGCGGCCCACTCCTCGAGCTGCAACCTGACGGGCGCTACTACTGCCACGACTACCTAGAGCACCAGTGGTCAAAGGAAGAGATAGAGAAGCGTGCGGCAGTGAAAGCGGCCAACGGGGCAAAGGGTGGAAGGCCCCGCAAAGAAACCCAAACGGAAACCTAAACAAAACCTAATAGGTAACCGAGTAGCTAAGCAGATGCCAAAGCTAAACGGAACCTAAAAAAAAGCACCTAGTACCTGTTACCTATTACCTCTTCTACTCACCTAAGTGAGTACCTCCAGTTTTTGCTTCAAGAAGCTTTTAAAACGGGGATGAAAAAGTTTCCATCCAATCGTCACCTAAGTTACGCCCGAGGCCTGCAACGGCTGGATGGATGAAAGGACAAGTTGTGATCACCGAGAAGCAGGCGACGATGATCGCCCACGTACTCCACGAAATCCGGCCAGCATGGGGAATCGACGGGACACGGAAGGTGCTCGAGAAGAACCTGGACCACCCGGCCAGCTTCGGGGACATGCTCTCAGCCGCCGTGACCGCGGCACTTGACCTGGACACGCAAACACCGGGGCGGATCTTTCAGATTCCAACTCATTGGCCGGTGAAGGCGAAGGCTCGTTTGCCGAAACCGTCACCCTGTGCGGATCACATCGGGCAGGACGCGCACACTTGCCGCTCGTGCTGGGCTGACATTAAGGCGGGGATAAGACCCGAGGCCGCATTGGGCAGACACTACCAATCGATCGAAGAAGCGCTAGGAGCGCCGCTGAGCGAACAACTCGGCTCGGACGGGTGAATACGCCTACCACCCTATTTTCTCAGCGCTAGATGGTCTACAGCACCCAAAGAAGACATTCCAGCTACCAACCCACAACACCGGGAGTATCACATGACAAGAACCAGGGCCACCGCCAAGCAAGCCGGAACATCCTTCGAGAGGCTTGTTGCTGACGGACTCGCGGACGGCTTGGGCAACCCGGACATCGACCGCGCACCCCGCAAAGGCAGCAAGGACATCGGAGACGTAGCCAACGTCAGGCACCTGAACGGCGAACGCATCGCGGTGGAATCCAAGGACTATGGCGGACGGTTGAACCCCGCCGAATGGACTCGTGAAGCTGCGACCGAAGCGGACAACTACGGGGCACTATGCGGGGTGGTTGTTGCCAAGCGCAGGGGCACTCGGAAGTTCGAGGACCAGTGGGTGATCATGACAGCCGGCGACCTTGTGAAACTCATACGTGGCTGCTAATGAGAATCGTTAGCATTAGGTCGGAAGAAACCTCATGAGCCGCGCCCCGAAAACACTTCCGCCCTGCCGCGTCTTGTGTCACACTGGGAACACCATAAAACAACACTTCAAACACCAACTGGGGGAAATGATGACTAAGCTCGCTCAACTTATCCGGCTCGTTGAAGGTCTCGACGCGACCGGCCCGGACCACCTCGCCGTCAAAGAGGTCAAGCAACTCGCGAAGGAACTCGAGGCCCAGTCATGAGCGTCCCCGTGACCCCTGACCGTCCCCTGGATCCGCGTCTTGCCGGCCTCCCGGACGTGACGGCCCGGAAACTCAACCAACTCCCGCCAGCATGGCTCGACCAACTACTCGAAGGAACCAAATGAGCGAGAACGAAAAGATGTCGCAGGATGTCCATGAGCTTGGCGAGGATGGCGACGCGTGGATTGTGAGCCCGTCCGAGGGTTGGGGCGGTGGTAGCGAGAACGACGCTCGCTGGGCTGTTGTCGAGTGGCTGCATCAGTGCGTAGGTGACGACGCTGATGCGTTCGGGTGTCACGTCGCGGAACTGATCGACGCCCCGGCAACACATCATGGCCACTGGGCGTGGCATACCCACGAGATGTATGACGATGCGCTGCTCATCCGCCTTGAAAACGACCATGCCGACATCGAGACGTTCACTGGCTGGCTGTTCTCCCGCTGCATCCCGCCCATCCAGTCCGTGGAGGAATACTTCAAAGCCGCGCACGGAGACCCAGCGTGACCGACGTAACCACCCTGCTCGCCGGGATCAAGACGCAGAGTAGGGGACAGGCGGACGAGGTCCAGTACGCCCTCGCAGTGGCCGTTGAAGGGGTGCTCGAAATAGCCCGTCGCGCCGAGACGCCCGAGGAGTCAGCATTCACGGGACCAAAGGGCAGCATCAGCGAGTGGGAGCGCGGGTTCAACGAAGGCAAGGAAGCCGTTGCGGAAGGCATTCGTGCCGCCGTGCTTGCCGCGCTCGGGGGTGGGGAATGAGCATCCTCACCATGGCTTGCCGCCTTGCCGAGCATGACGACTGTGTAGGCCACATCTATCTCGGATCGATCTTCGGTAAACCAACCAATTGCCAGTGCGAATGCCACGCCACGAAAGGAACACCATGAGCCGCGAAGAAGCCGTGGTTGAAGTATTCCGGGAGTATTCCTCGGAATGGAACAACAGCGAAGAGGCGGCAGTCGATGTGCTCGCCGCCGCTGATGCCCATGACGCCGCCCACAGCATCCACCGCCTGGAACTGACGGACGCCACCGTGGAACGGGCGGCACGGGTCATTGACTCGCAAGCGTGGCAGGACAGTTGGATTGAGTTCAACCCCGAGGGATGCAAGCGGGCGAGGGAAGCGGCCCGCACCAAGGCCCGCGCTGTTCTGGCGGCTGCTGTGGAGGCGGGGCAATGAGCGTGATTGTTCGCCGTAAGGCACGTAAGGCCCATCGATGTGACAGTTGCAGGTCAATCATCGAGGCCGGGGAGGCGTACCTGACCCACACCGCCTTGGCTGGCGATGACTACTACCACGACGCCTTGGACCGGGACACGCTGAAACCCGCCAACTGTCCCATCCGATTGAAGGAATGCGCTGATTGCGCCACACGCTACAGGCGCGCTGAACTGCTAGGAGCCGCCGAGTGAGCGCGTCAATGGCCGAGGTTGTGGCTGAGCACCGGTATATGTACGGCAAGTCTTTCAGCGCGGGCCGCGTCGAAGTCTGCGCTTGCGGCTGGGAGACAGGGAAAACCATGATGGCAAAAGAGCGTGGGAAGGAATTCGCCGCCCATCAGGAAGCCATGTTGGCCGCGAACGGTTACGGGAAGCTCCCGGAGTCAGTCGCGGAGTGGGCCTCGGCGTTCCGGGCTACTGGGGCGAGGTACAACTATCACCGCACGCAGGCCGAGGCGGAGGATTTCGTCAAGTCAATGAACGAAGTAGACGCGGACATGGTTGTAATTACGCGCCAGCACACGCCTGCTACCAGCACGGAATGGAGACCCCAGTGACCCCTGAGGAGCGCTTGAAGAAGGCCTTGCACCAGCTCGACGTGGATTGGGGTAACGGAACATTCAACTACGCCAAGGTCAGGGCCATCCTGGCCGGCGAGAGACACGAGGACCAGACATGAGCAGTGAAGTAGTGACGGTCGAGTCTCGGCCGAACGGGTGGGATGCGTACATGATCAACGGCGAGCATTATCCGGTACGCGAGGATGACACGGTTGAGGGATTCCTGAAGTACTCGAGGCATTATGCGCTGCTCGCCAAGTACCTGGATTCGCCCGAGCAGAAGGAGCATCGCCGACTGAAGGCAGCGCGGGCCGAGATAGCTAAGCGCTACGGCCTTGACGCCCAGAACGGTTATCAGATGACCCCCACCATCCGCACGATGATCGAGGACATTCTGAAGCTTGAGGAGGCCGCAAAGTGACCCTCGAAGCAGCCGTAGCTCACCTAGCCGCGATGGAGGCGCAGCGTGCCCGTGCCCTTGAGTTGGTGCGTGTGGTGGCTGAGACGCATGAGCAGGCGTTGGGCGCGTACAACGAGGCAGCCAAGCAGATGCAGGCCGCGTTGGAAGCGGCGATCCTGGCCGCGAACCCCGAATCGCGTGTCGTGAAAAGGCCGGCAGTGTTGGCGGACGAGTTACGCGACCTTGATGATGTGGGCGGGCACTAATCGTGCTGAAAGTGTGGCTTTCTGGTGCTGGAAGTACTAATATAGCGGCATGAAAAACACCACCCGCACGGATGAACCGCGATGACCCACGTCAAACTCCCCGCAGGATACGAGGACTGGGTTGAGGTATCGCCTGAGCCTATGGGTGAATGCGTGAAGGTGGAAGTCATCCACTGGTCACCAATGATCGGCGGCGGACGCGGCGGCATGCCAATCGAAAAGATCCGCTACTTCGTCCCACCCACGCCGAAGCCAGTACTACCTGACGTGAAGCCGGGGGCCGTGCTGAGCTACACGGACAAGCAGGGGCGCAGGGTCCGCGCCGTGTATCCATCGTCGCGTCTTTGGAACGTCTACAACCAGCCCCACACTCCCCTCAACACGGCCTGCCACATGATGGTCATGAGTGAGTCCCAGATCCTGGCCGACGTAAACGCTGACGGTTTCACGGTGGAGTTGGAGGGGCTGTGACCATTGAACTGACCAGAGAGCAGCGTGAAGCTGCCATGCGCGAGCTTGAGAACTACCTAGGTGCGGGCCTCTCACCAAAGCCGGCACTGTCTCGCGTGTTCTTCGGTGGAGCAGTTGATGCCATGGTCTACGCGATCAACGACCCGAGCTGGACAATCGCATGACCCACATCCCTGAGTCGCGACGGTGCAAACGCGGGTGCTGCTGGAACAACTTCGGCACCTGCGGCCTGTCCTACGTGTGCCGCTGCCACGCGACCACGACCGGCGTCCACGCGGCACGACTCAGGTTGGAAGATCTCTTGGACGCTTTGGGGGACGAATGACGGGCCGCGTTGATCCGATTCAAGTTGCGCGCTGGTTCCGCGTCCCTTACCGCGTCGTCATTGGGTGCATCAATAAGCCCCTGATCCACAAGGGTAGGAAGCCATGACCGGCCCCATGTATGACAACGAGCGTATGCAGGAGTTGGCTGAGGATAACGGCTACCTCAAGTCGAAGCTGCGTGCCGCCGAGACGACCGCTGCGGACCTTGCCGTGAAGATGGAATGGTCGCCGGCCATGTGGGATCGAGAGCTTACGGGCATGAAGAAGCTTTATGAATTCGAGTGCTCTGCGCGTCGGCGGATCCAGCGCGAACTGGACGAGACGAAGGCTGCCCTCGAGGACGCGTTGCATGATGCTAAGCGTTGGCGTGCGATTGCGGGTGCGCCGGAATGACCTGCCCCATAGACTCCCGCCCGCTGACCAATAATGCGACGATCTGCGGCACGTGTGAGGATGCCTTGTCCCGCGCTTTGGGTGACCTGGATGCGCTCCTGGATGATCTGGACATGACATTGACCCGGCAGTCCCGTAAGCGCCCGTCACGCGGGAATGGGGCCAGTGATGGTCCGCCGTTGCCGTTTGATGAGCGGGCCAGTGAGGCGGCACGGGATTTGCGGACGCTGCTGAAGGACTGGGTTTCGTTGGTGGCTGAGGGGTTGTGTGATGAGGGCCGGTTCGTGCAGTTGCCGATGCCAGCGACCGCGAAGAGTCTCTCAAGCTGGTTGATGAATCACACCCGATGGTTGGCTCAGCATGAGACCGGCCCGGACGCGTACTCCGAGATTGTCGCAGCGGTGAACAATATCCGCCGCACCATCGACATCGCCCCCGACGTCAGATTCATCGGACCCTGCGGCAGTGAGGTCGAGGGAGTCACGTGCACCGAAACGTTGTACGCGATTGAAGGCTCCGAGACTGTTCGTTGCCGCACCTGCGCCACCACCTGGAACATCCCCGAACGCAACCTTGGCATCCTCGCCCAAGCCGAGCACGTCGCGCAAACCATCACCGTCCTCACCCGGTCCTTCGCCCTCCAAGGGATTGCGCTCGACACGGACAGGCTCGGCAAATGGGCGGCGAGAGGCTACCTGAAACCAGCCGGCGTCGGCCCCCGCAAACGCCCCACCTACATTGTTGCCCACGTCGCCCGACTCGTCACCCTTTATGAGACAGGGCAGAAACTCACCGCATGGCCCGAACAAGAACAGGAAACCGCATGACCATCGAATTTACCGCTTGGCCCAAGACCCCGCGCCTCATGCGGAACATCACCATCACCGAGAAGATCGACGGGACGAATGCCGCAATCGGTATCGTGAAGGTTGACCCTGAAGACCCCAAGGAAGAACCGATCATTGATCACGTCAACCTCGATGGGGAGATGTTCGGCATCTACGCACAGTCCCGCACAAGGCTGATAAAGCCCGGCAAATCCACTGACAACTACGGCTTCGCCGTATGGGTCGCCACGCACGCCGCCGAACTCGTAGACCTCCTTGGTGAGGGCCTGCACTTCGGCGAATGGTGGGGCAATGGCATCCAGCGCAACTACGGCATGACTGAGAAGTGGTTCAGCCTGTTCAACACGGACCGCTACCACGGATTCGAGGAACGCACCGGCCTGAACATCACCGCCGTCCCCGTCCTCTACCAAGGCCCGAACGACACGCACTCCATTGAGGACGCCCTCAATCGACTGCGCACCGAGGGCTCCGTGGCCGCACCTGGCTTCATGAACCCGGAAGGGATCTGCGTGTACCAGTCCGCGTCCCGCACCGTCTCCAAAGTGACCCTTGACAAGAACGACGCAGGAAAGTGGGAATCCGCAGCATGAGCATCGACTATGGCACCGCCCCCCGCCCGACACCCGTCCTGTGCGGCACGGAACGCGACTACCTGCTCTACCGTCTCAACCAGCAACACCAGCACCGCACAGACCCCGGCATGGCCGACTACGTTAGCGTGCGCAAAACCGGAATGTGGGAGGTGGAGGCATGAGCACGACGATCTATCTTGACGTTGATGGCGTGCTCAATGCCGTCTCCAAGCGGCGCCCGTCATTCAAGGTGACCGGCTGGGGTTTGTGGGGAACGAAGCAGGTCAATGGTTGGCCGATCCAGTACTCACCCGACATGCTCGACCATCTGAATGAGTTGGCCGACCGTGACGACGTGACGTTCAAATGGCTCACCACCTGGACTAACGATGCGGCCAAGATCCTCTCGCCCGCCATCGGCATCCACGGCGAGGACTGGGACGTGCTTGACGGCGACCAGCACGCATGGGGCGGCGCTCGTGGATGGTGGAAGCTCGAAGCGATCCGTGCCGACGTCGAAGCCGCTAAGCCTGAGCGGTTCATCTGGATTGACGATGACCTGTCCATGGAAAGCCGCGCCCTCGAATGGCTCGCCACCCGCGACGAAGGCTTGGGCGTTAGTCCGTTCTGCTCGGAAGGGCTCAGGCGAGAAGACCTTGACGCCATCCGCGCATTCGTCGGAGTGGAGGTAGCGCAATGACTGACTGGCACCTGACCCTCACTGGTGGTCCGCGGAACAATGACCGGATCACGACGTCTGATCTGCTCCCGTTCATGGTGTTCACGACGGGCAACCCTGACGGCACCACAACAGACCACTACTACGGGCCGACCAGCGTCGACCCGGAAGCGCACACGGCTGTGTATGAGCCTGTTGACGGGCCGGAAAGTGCGTTGGCTGCGGTGTGGGAGCGAGGGTATCAGGATGGACTCCGCGACGGGGATGCCATCACCCCCTACCACGACAACCCCTACCGGAGGCAAGCATGAGTGCCGTTTCGAAGCGCACCAAGCACACCATCCGGCACGAGTACTTCATCCCGTCCCCGGCGTGCTGGACCGACGTTCAGAAGGCCATGAAGTGGGCCGCTGAGGATCGCACCGAGCGCGGGTTGTCCAATGACTGGGATGACATTATCCGCGTCGAAGGCAACGAGGAAACCGTGGTTGTCTATTGGGAGGATGATGCCAAGTGACCTACGCAACCCTGTCCAAGCAGGTCGGCATCCTCTTCCGTGCGGCCCGCTACGGCTGGGACATTGAGCCGACGTACCGTAAGTGGTTGCAGGAGCGGGTGTTGGATCAGCTCACCGTCGCCGGGTTGCAGTCCGATGATGCGCTCGACCAGTACCGCGACCACCTCGCCTTCGACTACCGCCTCGACGCCACCGAAGCGCAACGGTTCGTGTACTGGTGGGGACACGTCGTGGACAAGGGGTTCGACGCTGGGAACCCGCTGGCCAATTTGCACAGGGGGAAGGTGGGAGTTAAGTGAGTGTTGAGCGATTGCGGAGCGACTTGGCTTACGCGGACAGATACCGCAAACGTGCCAGCGCCCTTGATGGCCTCGGGATGCTGCTCGAATGCGAAACGCCGGGAACGGGCAGCGAGGTATCCGTGAAGGGTGGCCGATGGTTCAGGCGGTTCAAGAGTGGCAGTCCGGCCGACCGAGAGAAACGCGAAATCATCCTGTCCAACGACGAACGCCGGGAGTTCGCGGACTGGTGCAAGGAACGAGCCTCAAAGTTGCGTAAGCAGGCCAATGACATTGAGACTCGGCTGACGAACGGGGATACCAAGTGAGCGTCCACGCAATTACGCTGCCCAAGCTCGACATCGCCCCTTACCTGATCGCCAAAGACCCGTACAACATGTACCAGCCCAATCCTGGACTATGGGGCATCCCCATCCGGAAAGAGTGGGGAGTTCATGACAAGCCGGTCCTCAAAGTGGTGGACGGTGACAAGTTCGTCGGCTACATCATGAAAGCCGACGTCGACGCCCTACCCACGCAGGCCGACATCGAACGCGCCGTGAACGGCTGGGAAGCGCTCATGAAAAGGACCACCAAGTGAGTGAGGTTTGGCATGTCTACGCAACCAGTGAGCACGGTCGGAGTGGACTACTAGCCCCCGGTGTGCGTGCCAAACGATACGGGCAGGCGATCACCGGCAGGCCATGTGTGGCAGCATACCTTCACGATCCGCCCCGGAACGCGCAGGATGTCGCATGGATCGCATCCTACCTACCCATGTACATGGCGCCCGGAGCCAAGATCCACCACATCTACACCCACTATTCAGATTCGGGGCAGGAAAAGTGAGTAGCACCCCTCGCATCAAGGACGTTCCCGAGTGGATCAAAGCGCACGAGAACACCACTTCCGGATGGGCGTTGGCGAAGTTCCCGAACACTGACAGGTTGCTTGCCGCGCAGGAGTGGGCGTGCGACGAGATTGAGGACTGCGGCTGGCTGAGCGAAGCGTGCGCCGACGAACTGCAGTTGGCCGCATGGGAACAGGACCACCCGCATGACTGAGCCCTATGAGCCGCTAGTGTACTTCAACTGCGACGATTACGACTGCTGCATGGATGGCTCGCCTCGGGTGATCTGCCGCCACTGCAAGGACGAGTGGCCGTGCCCTGATTACGAGGCTGCCCACACGCTGCCGCAGGTGAACGCGCAGAAGCGTTGGGTGGTGCGCGTTCGGCACCGTACCGAGTACGCGAACATCATTGAGTACTGCTACCAGAAAGACGGCATCCAGCCGGTGAGCGCATGAGTGACTGTGAGCGTTGCGGCCAGGAGCATGGCCCATGTTCGGCGCACTCGAAGCAGAAGGGTGGCCCGTGCGGGTCGACGGATGTTGTGCCGGGAGCGACGGTCTGTAAAAGCCACGGAGGCCAAAGCCCGCAAGCGTTGCGTGCCGCGCAGGACCGTGAGAACCGGCGCATCATGACGGAACTGTACGAAGCCGACCCGCAAGCCGCGATAGCCGCTTATGGGACCGAGGCTATTGCTGACCCGTTGGACATGTTGAGCCGGCTTACGGCTGCTGCGGCGCACACCATGGAGGCCATGGGTAAACGTGTCAATGACCTCAGTGAAATCCGCTACGAGAATGACAAGGGCGGCGAGCAGATCCGCGGCGAAGTCAAGCTCTACATGCAGGCCATGGCGCAGACAGGCAAGTTCCTGGACATGCTCATCAAGTCCGGATTTGAAGAACGCAAAATTCGTCTCGATGAGCAAACCGCCACCATGTTCGTGACGGCCATGCAACAAGTCTGCGCACGACTGCAACTCACGCCGGAGCAGACGGTGCTCGTCGGGACCGTTGTGCCGGATGTTCTTCGCGGGCTGGATAGTGCTTGAAGTGTCAGGAAATGGTGCTGAGGGTGTTGACTTAAGTGTCATGACATAGGTAGTCTTTAGCTATCGGAACAATCCGAAGACGGAAGGCAAGACAATGAGTGCAGGAACCGAGTTCTCGAAGATGGTCCGCAAGAACTTCGGAATGAGCGCCCGCACTCGCAACTACCGCGACGGATTCAGCATGAAGGACTCAATCCTCGACGCCATTGCCAACTCGAACAACTACCCCGGCTACTACAGCGAAGCGAAATCGGCCATATTCCACACGGCCTACCCGATCATGAACGCCATCATCAAGCACGTGAAGGGTGGCCGAATCGACCCAATGGTTGCCTACCAGATCGAAATGATGAGCCCCTGGCAGTACGCCGGGTTCCTCGGAGAAATGATCGACGCCGGAATCACCAACAATGGAGAAGCCGAAATCTACTTCCAGAACATGCGCCACGCGGCGGTGGCAGCTTGAACACCCCCCGCCGCACCGTCCGCATCGACTCCCTATGGGAGGAAGCGCAGGGCGCAGCAAGTGAGCGCGGCGAGAACCTGTCCGACGTCATCCGGGAAGCACTCAGGCAATACGTCAACAACCACCTCGAAGAAAAGCGTGAACCCATGACCAACTACACCATCACCAGCGAGGCCATCGACGAAGCCGCCGAAGCTATCCGTGTCGGCATTGACCGGAGGAGTATCTGGGATCTTGCTAAGGCTGCTGTCGAGGCAGCGGCACCATTCCTGAGGGCGCAGGCGCTGGAGGAGGCGGCGGACGAGCAGGCGCGGCGGTCCGAGACCTTCATGAAAACCATGCAGAACATGGTCGGAAACCCCGAATACGGCCACGAAGACATCATCCGATACGGGGCATTCTCGGCAGAAGCCAACTCGACGGCCTACCGCCTCCGCACTCGCGCCACCACGGAAGTGGCATCATGACCCGCTCTCTAACCTCCATCCTCTTCCGCGCCGCCCGACTCTCCGCTGATGGGCGTGCGATCCGGAAGGGGCCGGCTGCTGTGGGGAAACGGCTGGTACGGAAACAGGTTTACAAAAGGACGAACGGGTTACTGGCGGCGCTGCTGAGGGGGCTGCTGAAGTGAGCCTGGATGATCACGTACTGAACCACCTGTACAAGCTCCTGTGGGACGGCGAATTCATCTGCGGTTGCGGCGACCCTGACGCGGCCTATAAGCTTGTCTGGCGGGTGGTCAAGCACTTCGACGACGAGAGTAAGCACACCGACGCTCAACTTGCAGCCGTTGGTGGTGACCGGATCGACGCCATTCTGGGCATCGGCTCGCGATGGATTCCATTCGAGCCCTCACTCACGGACATGCTCCCGGACTCCGGGATACGGCAGATCATTGTCGGCGCTGTAGACGGTCTGGGATTGATTGAGCACGGGTCAAGCTACTACAGCTCATGGGTCACCAAGAAGGGCAAATGGTTCCTGTGGGCTGTTGAGAGCATCGGCGGCATTGACGGGATCGACGAAAAACTCGACATGGTCGGATTCCCGCAACACGGCGGCGACTGGAAGAACCCCATGCCCTGCACGGATGAGTGCTGGAAGATTCCAACATCCCCGGCACCAATTAGTGGTGTTCAAAGTGTTGACACTTTAGGGCGTGGCGAGTAATCTGTGATAGCAGTGAGGTTCAAAAAGGCTGAGACCCCTTAGGAATCGCACCCACCACAACTGAATACGTCGGAGCATGAGCCGACACGGAAAACCCCGCACACCCCCCTGATGCGGGGTTTTCTTATGCCCGGACAACCCCACGCCGCTGAAAGGTAGTGCCGCATGGCGACATGTAAGTACGCCCAAGCCGTGGCGGATCTGGATGAAACCGAGCTTGATCAGCTTGAAGCTATCGGCTCCGGAAGTGGCAAGGCCCGGTTCCTGAACATCGGCGCTACCGTCACCAAGGAGCACTTGAGGGGCGCTTGCTTCTGTGCAAAGCCCGAACCTGTTGCGCCCGAGCCTGAACTGTCGGCCGGCAAGCTTGAGCTAACCCCTGAGGGTGGTTCGTTCTCCGGCATTGAAGTGACGGAGCCGATCCGTGGTGACTGGTCCGCCGTGTTTGAACGGTTCAACCTGGACCCTACAGAGTTCGCCATCGCCGACGATACGGTGCGGATGTCCTCGTGGCAGACGTCGAAGCGTACGGAGTCCGGCGACCGTGACGTTATCTGGCTCTACTCTTACAGTGCCCGTTTCGTGCGGAAGACCGCAGAGTCCCGCATTGACCTGCCCGCCCTGTACGCCGCAGCGAAGACCGCGACACCCGCGCCCCGACGTAGGAGTGGCACCCGCGCAACCGCCATCGTGTGGGCTGACCCGCAGATCGGCAAGACCGGATCCCGCGGCGGCACACCCGAACTCATCGAACGCTCCACGGTTATCCGTAAGAAACTGGATGACCTTCTGACGGATCGCGCCCCATCCCAGATCCTTTTGGCTGACGCTGGTGACGGCATCGAGGGCTTCGAGTCCGGTGGCAACCCGATGTTCACCAACGACCTTTCCCTCAGCGGCCAACTTGACCTATACGGCACCGAACTGTTCGAGTACATCAACCTCGCCCATGGTCACGCGCCCGTCACCGTCGCCGGCATCCCCAGCAACCATGCCGCTTGGCGGTGCGGTAAGCAGCAACTGGGGCGTCCCGGAGACGACCTCGGACTGTTCATGCATAAGCAAGTGCAGCGCGTCACCGAAGCGGCCCGCATGGACGTCACGTGGGTGCAGTCCACCGAGCATGACGAGTCCACCGCCGTTGACTTCCACGGCACCACCATCGGCCTCGTGCACGGCAACCAGTTCGGACCAGGGCAAGCCATCACGTGGTGGCAGAAGCAAGCCTTTGGTGCGCAGGCTGCCGCGAACGCTGACGTGCTGATCACCGGCCACTACCACTCATTCGGTGCCGGTGTCGCTGGCCGCAACCCGTCCACTGGTCGTCAACGCTGGTGGCTTGGTGCTCCCACGCTGGACAACGGTTCCGACTGGTTCCGGCAAACACAAGGCCGCGACAGTGACCCCGGCCTCATGGTCTTTGACGTCACCGAAGACGGCTTCGACCTCTCCTCACTCACCATCCTCACCGCCCTATAACCAATACCGCCAATAACCGCCCAAGGTTATTTGACAACCACAAGGAGCACCACCCATGGCAATACGAGTAAACACGCACAGCCCGCTCGGCAGCGACCGATTCAATGCCGCGACCGGCTGGCACGTCGATGACAATGGCTACCTGCACGTCATCGAAGCCGGCAAGGGCAACCTCGCCACCTTCCATCCCGGCGCATGGCAATCGGTCGAACGCGTTGAAGAGACTGGCGGCAAGGCGCAGTCAATCAATATTTCAACCCCCGCATCCTCCTCCGCTATTGCTGGCGAGTTGGCTCATCACCTGCAAACCAAGTGACCCGCCCCCTGTTCTATCACCGTCCGCGTCGTTGGCTTAGGACGTGGGGCGTTCGTAAGCTGCGCGAGTAGGGCTAACGCATCCTTCGGGAGAAGACCCTGCACCGCTGGACCCCGGCCCGCTAGCAGGACCGGGGCCTGGCAATTAGTGTCCTAAGCAATGGCCGAAACAACTGCTAGTCGGGTGGAAACGTCCACGGAACGTTGAAACCCGGCACACATGCCCCGCTGACTTGCTAGCCGAGTGATCGGCGATGTCGGTTCAAATCCGACTGGGGAACCATGACTTGTAGCTCAATCGGTAGAGCGCGGAGCTGTTAACTCTGAGGTTTCAGGTTCGAATCCTGATAGGTCAGCGATCTGTAAACTTCCGGCCCGTTTCTTTACACATCGGCCCGGAAGTGCAAACAAGCTTGGCATGTTGAACGCCCGCTTGGCGCCCGTAATAGCGCGAACCTCTTCCTGCCGCCTGTCGGATTGGTGGGAGCATTCCCCGGCGAAGGTCGGGGCGCAGTCGGCAAACCTGACGTGAACAAAGGCCACAGACTTCCTGCATGGAGGTCGCCGGTTGGTACTAGGGCAAGTTTCCTAAACGTGCAGCCAAACAGCAAGGCAGGTGACGCAGCATAAAGGAGGCCGGGGGACACTCTGGCCCGCTGCTGAGAACTGAGCCGCTGGCGACCTAAGAACGAGGCGACGCTACGCGCCTACTCCATGCAGGTTCAAACGTCCCGCCCAAGAGTGAGCTACCGCCGTCTAGGTAGACCCCAAGCGCGGCGAATATGCCGAATCTAAAGCCCCATGTCTACGGCAAGCACAAAAGACAGGGCACCTTTTCCCGCCCCTTTGGAGGTTGCCGTGTCCGCGTTGAATCCCATGTGTGTTTGCGGCACCACCAAGGATGTCATTCACGGCATCTCGGTCTGCAATCACTGCGATGACGTGAGTTGCAAGGGCATCACATCCGGCTGCCCCCAGTGCGCCAAATACAACGCCGTCACCAACTACCGCGCCACCAAAGAATACGCACGAGAGAAGAACCATGGCTGAGCTCAAACCCTTCACGATCAACGTCACGGCGACTCTCAAGATCGGCGAAATGGAGACGCATAAGACCATCAAGGTCACACTGCCAGTCTCCATGAAGTTCGACAGCAAGCGCGAAAGTACTGCCATAATCTCCGTTGACCAGAGCGGATTCCTGCGGCACATCGAAGCGCTGACGGATTGGTTCGAAGATTTCCCCGCCGAGCCCTCAGATGGCTGACACGCGCCGCAGTTCCATGGGACGTCAAGCCATTGACGGCTGGCAGGAGCAGGACGCCTACACGCCTTGGCGGAAGCTCTACTGCTACCTGCAACGCGCCGGGGCTGTGAAGTCCATCAAGCGCGGCACGCACCGCCGAATGCGCCGAGAAGCCCTTGCCGAGATACGTCGGGAGATGCCATGACGGACATGACCGGTCAAATCGGCCTGCGTCGCTTCGGGACTTCTCTGATTGCCAAGGGTATCGAGTGGTGCACGGACTCGCATACGCACCACGTCGTCACAGCCGTTTCCCCCACGATGTGCGTGTCTGCTGAGCCGGGTGGTGTGCGTTACCGGGCGATCAGCGACTACCCGCATTTGGATTGGTCCGCGTTCGAGTTGACCCGTGCGCAGAAGCAGTTGATCATCAACGCCGCCCACGAGTACGTCACAGCCCCCACGCCTTACAACCTGGCTATCTACCCGCCGCTCCTGTTCCAGAAACTCACCGGTCACAAGGTAGACGGCTGGGTCGCTGAATGGCTGTCCAAACGGCCTAATGAGAACTGTTCGCAATTGAGTGGGGATATCTACACCAAAGCGGGCATCCACCTCTTCGAAGACATCACTGAACTCATAACGCCCGGAGACTTTGAGCGGCTATTCGTCAGGCTCGGCTTCCCACTCGCACCCCAACCGAAGGCATATCCCCATGCTGCATGACATCAAGATCACCTCAGACCCGACGCGCCCGAACTCCGAAGCGCTGCACATCGACGGCGAACAGTACCCCAACGCAACCGCTGTCAAGTTCGAGGTGAAGGCTGACAGGTTCGCGCTCACGTCCATCGAATTCCTCAGTCAGGCATTCAGCTTCGAAGGCAAGTCCGTCATTAGCGTCACCGACGAAACCGCCGCGCTGCTCGCCAAGCTCGGCTGGACCGCGCCGGAAGCGGCATAACCATGGCCATCAACGACCTGCCGCCCGTCACCATGAAGATCCAAGCCGACGCCACCGAATTCCACGAAACGATCATCGGCGTCAAGAAGGCCCTCGCAAGCTTCCGACCCAGCGACTACCAGATCAGGCTCGACGCGCTCAAGCTCACGGTCCAGATGGCAATGGCCATCGACCTGGAAACCGGCGAACACTTCGCCGAGTGGCAGGACTGCTTCGAGAACTCACTCAGGTCCGCGCTCGAGTCTTAGCACCCCCAACTCAATAGCTGAAAGGCGGCAAGGAGGTCCGGTTGAGCAACTGGATGCACCTTGCCGCGAAAGCGTTTGAGCCCAGCCCGGAGCCACGATTCGCCACCCCCGGCGACCTCGCCCACTTCCTCACCCCAAAGAGCGTCCAGACCCCCGCGTTTGACCTCATCGACCAAATCCTCGTCGATGCATACTCCAAGCCCGACTCGCGCACGATGATCTTCCTGGCGCCCCAGGAGGGAAAATCTACCCGAGTAGCCGAGGTGTTCCCCGTCTGGGCACTCGCGCAAAACCCTGACACCCGCATCGTCATGGCCTCATACGCCATGTCCCTCGCCCGCCGCAATGGCCGATTCATCCGCAACCACATCGAAACACACGGCAAAGACCTTGGCATCAAGGTCCGCTCCGACGTCTCAGCTCAGAATGAGTGGCAGCTAGACGGCCACGCGGGCGGACTCTTCGCGGTCGGTATCGGTGGTGGCCTGACCGGCCGCGCCGCGGACATGCTGATCATTGACGACCCGCACTCGGGCATGAAAACGGCGTCCTCGGAAACATTTCAGACCGTCGCGTGGGACTGGTGGACAGGTACGGCGCAAACACGTCTCGCTCCCGGCGCTCCCGTCGTGTTGATCATGACCCGCTGGCACCAACTCGATTTGGCCGGCCGTCTGCTCGCCGCCGAGGACGGGCACCTGTGGAACGTCATCAACATCCCCGCGATAGCTGACCACAACCCCGAAAAGGACGAAACGGACATCCTTGGCCGCGAACCCGGCGAATGGCTTGAATCCTCACGGCGCCGCACCGTCAAGCAGTGGGAAGCCCGACGCAAGGGCACCCCGCCACGCGAGTGGAACGCCATGTATCAGGGCCGACCGTCGCCCTCTGAGGGCGGCTTGTTCCCCCGTAAAGACTGGCAGTACTACGACCGTCCACTCTGGATCGAAGAGGGCGGCATATGCCGTACTACGGGCGCGTCTGACGAGATTATCCTCTCGTGGGACATGGCGTTCAAAGCCACCCAGAACAGCGACTATGTTGCCGGTCAGGTGTGGCTCAAGCGCGGCCCTGACGCTTACTTGCTCGATCAGAAGCACGCACGGCTGACGTTCACCGAAACCCTACAAGCCTTCGAAGCGATGGTCGCGAAGTGGCCGCAAGCCTCCGCAAAACTCGTGGAAGAAGCGGCCAACGGTGCGGCGATCATGGACTCCCTCAAAGGCAAAGTCCCCGGCCTCATCCCGGTCAAGGCGAGGGAATCCAAGGAAGCCCGCGCCGCCGCAGTGACCCCGTTCATCGAAGCCAAGAACGTGCACCTACCCCGCCCCGCCATCGCCCCATGGGTTGACGGATTGGTCGAAGAGGCTGCCGCGTTCCCAAACGGTGCCCACGACGACAGGGTTGACGCGCTCACCCAAGCCCTCAACCGCTTGTTCCTTCGCGGCGGTCAGGGTTCCGCGTTCCTGAATGCCATGAAGGCCCGTGCTGAGGCCGCCGGCACGACGATCCCGTCCCATGCACGCAACTGGCGGCAACAAGCCGCTGACCTGAAAAACAACCACTAGCCGGAAGGTTACCCCCTTGGGAATTACGGACCTCTTCCGCGATAGTGCCCTCTTTAAACGCGCCACAGGCACCCCGCAAGCCATCAGTGACGCGCTCGTGGTCCAGGGGATGGCGGGCAACACGAACATGGGTCCGGGCTCCCCGATCACGCCTTCCCGCGGGTATAGCCAGCGTCCTCGTGCCACGGATTATCCGGTGGGCGTCAACGTCAACACCCAGTCACGCCGAGCTTGGGGCCGCACGAGTTATGACGTGTTGCGTGAGCTTATGCGTGCGTACGACGTGGCGCAGATGTGCAAAAACCACAAGATCGACGAACTCCGCAGCATGGAGCCGCTGTTCACGCCCATGGATGGTTTCAAGGGCGATGGGGAGGCTGCTGTTGCCGCTGCAAGGGCAGCGTTGGCGTTCCCTGACCGTCAGAACTCGTGGGATGAATGGTTGTCCCTGTGGCTCAATTCGATGCTCACATTCGACTCAGGGCCGCTCTACCGTCGCCGCAACAAGGCGGGCCAGATCATCGGCCTTGAGGTCATCGACGGGTCCACCATCGACCCTTACGTTGACGAGAACGGGCGCCGCCCCAAAGCCCCCGCGCCCGCGTTCCGTCAGGTCATCAAGGGCATGGCCTCGGTTGACCTGACCGCCGAAGACATGATCTACCCGCGCTTCCGCCCGCAGGAAGACTCCCCGTACGGCATGGCCCCCCTCGAAGCGGTCATGATGACGGTCAACACGGACATGCGCTTCCAATGGCACCTCCTCCAAATGTTCACCGAGGGTTCCATCCCTGGCGGGTTCATGGAAGTCCCGCCTGACCTGTCCTCACCGGATCAGATCGCCGAGTGGCAGGACTATTGGGACGCCACGTTCATGGGCGACTCCAGCATTGTGCACAAGCTCATTGCTGTCCCGAACGGCGCGAAGTTCACCGGCACCGCCCCCGCAGCGTTCGACCCGAACTTCCCCAAATACCTTGCCATCAAGGTTGCGGGCGCGTTCGGTGTTGTCCCGCAGGATCTTGGCCTGACTGATGATGTGAACCGGTCCACCGGCGAAACCCAGACCGACACCCAGTTCCGCGTCAACACGCTCCCGTGGGTGCGTTTCGTTGAATCGATCCTCACCCGCTACCTGCAGCACGACTTGGGCCTCCCCGTCCAGATGAAGCTCAACACGGGCCGCGACAAGGAAGACCGTCTCACCGAAGCGCAGGCGTGGAAGGTTTACATCGAATCCGGCATGGCTTCGGCCGATGAGGGGCGCGAACAGATCCTTGGGCTTCCTGTCGACAACGAACGCCCGATGCCTCGCGGCCTTGTTCTGCCGCGTCAAGGGTTCGTCCCCCTGGCTTCGCTGCTTGCCATTTCCGGCAAGGTGGATCCGGAGACGAAAGCCCCCTCCGACGACCAGCCGCTCTCGGAGGTTCCATTCGCGGGGACGCCGGGACTCATGCCCGACAAGCTGCCCGGTAGCCCTGAGTTCCACCGCGCACCGATCAACCCTGACGAACCGCAGTTCCCCGAACTGGAACACGTTCACACGGACACCGGCACGATCGCCCCGCCGAAACCTGTCACCAAGGAAATGACCGCAGGCGTCACAAGCGCCACAGGCATCACCGGGATTGATCAGGTCAAGCACAAGGAGTTCACCAAGTCTGACGTGAAGGTTGCCGGTGCTGCCGTGAAGGCGGCCGACACGGGCCGCGTCCTGATGATCCAGCGCTACCTCGACCCGGAGGATCCCGCTGGCGGTACATGGGAATTCCCAGGCGGTCACCTCGACGCCGGCGAAGACGCACAGACCGCTGCCATCCGTGAATGGGAGGAAGAATCCGGGCTTGACTTCCCGGACGACGCCAACCTCTCCGGCACTTGGTCATCCCCTGACGGCTCCTACGTCGGGCACGTGTTCAAGATCCCCACCGAGGCTTCGATCCCGATCAACACCGGAGACGGTGAAGACGGCGAAACCATGGCATGGTTCGACCCGCAGCACCTCGACGGTTTCCCCGCACTCCGTGAGGAACTGGCCGCGAACCTGCCCGCCGACGAGCTAGCCAAGTCGCAAGCCAAGGAAATGGCCCAGTTCAAAGCCTTTGCTAAGAAGCGGGCAAGGATCGGCACGTGGCGCGACTTTGAGTTCACGACCATGCACAAGTCCGCTGCCGAAGCTTTGAACGCGCAGGCCCGCACCGAGCTTGCCAAGGATGATCACGCCGGGACTGATGCTCGCCCAAAAGCTGGTACGCCTAGCTGGCGCGACACGCCCCCGAACGCCCAACCGCAGCACATGGTTGACCTTGCGTTGACCGATTACTGGGCGCCACGCATCCAGGACTCGTTGACGGATTTGTGGCGGGAAGCTGACCTTCAGTCCGCTATCACGGCGACTGACGGTGTGGGCGATGTGGCGTTGGGCGTCTTCCGTGACGTCGCACGCCGCGTCCTCAGCGGTTCCGTGCAGCCGTCCACGCTCGAGCAAGTCATCACCAATGCTTGGGCCGACGCATACCACGTGGGCATCATGGCCGCGCAAAAGCAGATGGGCGACGTCGTCCCGAACTGGTCCACATGGGAACCGGGCATGACGGACGCCAACAAGATTACGGCGCTCGGATGGAAAGAAGCCCTCGACAACGCGGGCCACACCATCAAGGGCATCACCGACACGACCATGCAACGGCTCGCCAACCGCATAGCCGATGGGGTGAACGCCGGTGACCCGTCCGACGTGATCGGCCGCTCATTGCGCGACCTCCTCGACGACCCCGCACGGGCAGAGAAGATCGCCGTCACTGAAACCGCACGGATGCTCAACCAGGCCTCCCTGTACCAGTACCAGGCACTCGGCCTCAACGAGTGGGTGTGGGTCACCAGCGCGGGGGCCTGCCCGTCCGTGTGCGCACCCAACGAGGGCAAGCACTTCCCCCTAGGCGAATCCCTCATACCCGCTCACCCGTACTGCAGGTGCGCCGCCTCACCACTCATCGAAGGGCACTAACCCATGGAGCAACGATACGTGCTCGGCTTGGCATACCAAGCCGGGCCTGACCCCGTGATTGCCATGGGCGCTGACGGTTCCCGCGACTTCTTCACCCCCGAAGAACTCGAGAAGGCCGCATGGGAGTTCATGAAGACCTCCCGCAGCATCGGACTCTTCCACGAGAACGGCACCGAGGGCGCAGCGGATGTAGTCGAGTCGTACATCTATCGGGGAGAACCGTGGGACTTGGGTGACGGCTTCATCGTCAAGGCCGGCGACTGGCTCATTGGCGCCGTGCTGGATGAAACGGCGTGGGCGCTCTACAAGTCCGGCCAAGTCACCGGCTTCTCGCCGCAAGGAACGGCCAAGCGCCGCAAACCCTCACCCCAGATCGAAAGTGATACCCCATGACCATCCCTGACGACATGTCCGAACTGGTGGACGTGAACATCGATCGCGTAGACCTCGTTGGGAAGGCCGCGAATGGCCGATCTTTCCTCCTGGCCAAATCCGCGCTTGTTGACCCCGAGACCGTCCGCGAACTCATCAAGGAAGCGGACGCCGAGCTGTCCGCGCCTGACCTTGCGGCGTTCGAAGACCTCGCGTCCGTCCTCAAAGCAGGCCGCGCACTCTCTTCTGCGAACGAATCCGCCCTGCGCAACGCGGCAGAAGCAATCCAAAAAGTTCTCGCATCACTCCCGGCCCCGGAAAAGGCCCCCGTAGAAAAGGAAACCCCCGTGGCCGAAGAAACCACAGACACCCCCGTCGAAAAAACCGAAGAGGTAGCCGCAGAGGCACCCGAGGCGGTCGTTGAGAAGGCCGACAACATGATGGCCGTCTACGACGCCACCGGACGCCTCGTCGGAGCCATCAAGCCCTCCGCGCTCACCGTCATCGACGCAGCACCCGCAGCAGATGCCGAGGAAGTGGCCGAATCCCCCGAAGAGGAAGCCGCCGAAGAACCCTTCGAAGAAGCCGCAGCCGAGGATGAAGTGCAGCCGGAAGACGGCGCACCCACCGAAACCGCCACCGACGACGAAAAAGTCATCCCCGGCACCGAAACCGTCCAGTCCCCCGTCGAAAAGGGAACCGAACAACCCGTCACACAGGCACCTGATGTTGCCGCACTGCTCAAAGAGTACTTCGCGCCGCTGGCAGAGAAGGTCGCAGCTTATGACGACCTTGCCAGCAAGTACGAGGTACTGAAGGAGCGCGTCGACACAATCGGGCGTGAACCTGACGACCGGAACAGCCCCAAACTCAACGGGGCCACCGGAATATCCGGCGTTGCCAAGCGCACTGCCGAACCAGACGAACTCGCCACCCTGGCTAAGTCCGTCGAAATCGCCAAGTAATCCGGCGACCCCACACGGATCGCGAACGCGCAGCAGGACTACGCCTTCGCCGCCGTCCGGGAACGCTTCACCGGCTCCTTCTAACCCACGCCCCGCGCCACCCCACAGCCCGCATGAATGAACGCGGGCACTTCGGCGCACCCATTTTCCGAAAGGTTCCCCCGTGAACATGGACGACAAGTCCCTCGAAACACTCAACCTGATCAAGGCGCAGACCACCGGCGTCACGTCCTCCACCGGACTGACCGGCATCGACCTCTCCGGCGTCGTTTCCCTGATCCCCGTCAACACCCCGTTCTACGACTCCATCCCGCGCCAGCGCTCCACCACGGGCGCGAAGTATGCGCAGTGGAAGGTCCTGACGGACATCACCAACCTGCAGGCCGACCCCGGCACCGCGTTCGACTACGCCGCACCGCTGGCGCTCCTGAACGAAATGGACGCCTCCGCACCGTACGGCAAGGTTGGCTATGGCTACACGGTTACCCGTGACGCCGAGAACTTCGCCAAGGGTTACGTTGACGCACGCGCACGCGGCGTGTTCAACTCGCTCTCCCAGTACCGTATCGGCATCGAGCGGAAGCTCCTTGGCGGTCAGGTCTTCAACCTGCCGACGCCTTCCACCCCGACCACGGCCACGGCCACCACGGGCGGCACCGTCGCGGCGAACACTTACCTGATCAAGGTAGCCGCACGCACGGGTTCCAACTTCTACTGGGGCGGCTCCACTGACGCCTCCGCAGCCGGTTCGCAGGTCACCACGGGCGCCACGTCCACCCTGACCGCCTCCTGGCCGGCGATCCCCGGTGCAGTGGCCTACGACGTTTACGTCAACGGCTTCTACAACACCACCACGACGGTCAACAAGATCGTCTGGACGTCCACCCCTGCCGCTTCCAACCAGCCCGTCCCCAGCATTCCGGGCCTGAATGGCACAGCACCTACCGCCGTTCCGGCTGTCAACACCTCCGGTAAGGCGACCGACTTCAACGGTCTGCTCGCAACCCTCGCCGGTGACTACGCAACCGGTGGCGCTACGGGCCTCGTGACCCGCGGCTCCGGTGTCAGCTCCGGCGCGGCATTCCAGTCCCTCGACGGCAACCCGTTCACCGTGAACGGCCAGTCCATCGCGGAACTGGACACCATGTTCACCACCGTCTTCAACAAGATCCAGGCTTCCCCGAGCCGCATCCTCCTCGCGTCGCAGGAAGCTACCAGCCTCTCCAAGCTGCTCCTGTCCCAGGCCGGTGGTGGCACCACGTTCCTTACCCCGACGGGTGGCGGACGCAACAACATCGAGGCTGGCGGTTACATCGGTTCGTACGTGAACAAGGCTGCCGGTGGCGTCCCCGTGCCGCTCGTTGTAATGCCGCACCTCGCGCCGGGAACCCTGTTTGGCGTTACCGACTCCGGCGCCGCTTTCGCTGGCGCCGACATCAGCAACGTCTTCGAAATGCGTCAGCTCGACGACGTGCAGGACTACCAGTACGCGACCAACCGCAACAGCGGTGTCGCCGGTGGCGGCCCCCGCGACGACGGTGAAGTCTTCTCCACCTCGGCCCTGATCAACCGGGCTCCGGTGGGCGCAGCGGTTTTGAGCAACATCGCCGCCAGCTAGTCGCTCCAAATGGTGCCCCCAGTGACCCCGTAAGGGTTGCCGGGGGTACCACCCCCAACACTTTCCTAGGAGCCCCGTTTGGCTGTCGTCTACACGCAGAATATGCCGTTGAGCACGGTTGTCCCGGCGCCGAACGTGACTACCTACGCTTCCCGCTCGATTTACGTTAACCCCGCAGAGTTCAAGGCCGCGCCTACGGGTGTGGACGTGTCTCAACTGATCCCCGGCGATAACAATCAAGCCCACCAGCTGAACGCCCTTGTGATGCAGTTGCAGCGTGCGTCCGCTGTGGCGGACAAGATTTGCAACAAAGTCTTGGGCGCGACGATGGACACGCAGGCCGGCTATTACCGGGTGCAGAACGATCCGGGCCTTGGGCCTGTGATCCGGGTGCCCCTGAATTTCACCCCGATCATCGCTGTTGCCGGCGTGAGCGTGGGTACGACCCCGTCGACGATGGCCGCAGTGACCGATTTGACGAATTTGTGGATCGGCAGCAAAGCGGTGACGGTCCCCATTGGTGGGACCGGCCCGTCGCCTTCCCCGTTCCAGTCACGGTCTTCGGGGAAACGGTATACGACGGTGACGTACCTGAACGGGTGGGCGAACACCACCCTGCAGGCCAACGCCGCAGCGAACGCCACGTCGATCACGGTTACGGCCGCGTTGGGGATCATGCCGGGGCAGCAGTTGAACCTGATGAACACGAACAACTCCGAAATCGTGACCGTCGACCCCTCCTACATCCCCTCCAATGCCGCGGTGAACGTCCTCGTACCGTTGACCGCCCCGATCGTGGGCACGTACACGGCTGGGGACACGGTCACGAACATGCCGCAGGAAATCAAGCAGGCCGTGATCCTCATCGCGAAGTCGCTGATCAAGACCCGCGGTTCCGAGTCCATCGTCATCGCGTCCACGACTTCCCAGCCCGAGCACATCCAGGGCATCGAGTCCGGGGTGACGTCGGACATGGAAATGGCCGAATACCTGCTCTCCGCTTACGTGCGCGCCGCTTAGGCCCCAATGACCGGGTGCCCCCTCATGTGGGGATACGTGGCGGGGCACCCTCCAAACTTTAGGACCACCCTATGGGACGTGCCACAGTCCGCGCAGCTCTTCAAGCGTTCCTCGCTCCCACGGGCGGCATCACCGTCTTGTATAAGGATGCGCCGTGGGAGATGACGGGCGACAACTGGCAGACCGCCAACATCCCCGGCACCCCGGCGTTCCTGCACCTTGACCATTCGACCGAATCAAGGATCGCGATGGGTGGTGAGCATGGCGGTTGGAAAGAGGTTGACTACACGGTCTCACTGGTCCTGCTTTACCAGTATGTGATCCCGTCCGATCTTGCCGGGGCGAATAAGGACGTGTGGACGGACAACCTCGACACACTCCTCGACAACGTCGTGAACCGCATCCGTTCGAACCGTGCCGCGAACACTGACGGTTCCATCGTGTTCGAAGCGGGCAACCAAGACGCGGGCATTCAGATCAGCCAGGATCTTCCGCATTGGGATCAGGGCGGCGGGAAGGTCCGCAACTGGGTGCGTGTGGAGTTCAAGGTCACCGAGATGGTTCCGGCCTGATGGTTACCGTCCGCTCCCGGATGGCGAGGCGCGGACGGACCGGGCGTAAAGCGACGGGCATCAAGATAGCGCGGCGTCGCGTGCAAGTCCACCACCACCATCCGCGCCGTTACGCAGGCACCCACCCCACCCGCAACACGGCCCCGAAGCGCCGCAAAGCGGGCGTGTCCCGCATCAACAAAACCGGGCGGCATCACCGGTTCCTTGGCCGCAAGAAACACGTCGGCCCCCGCGCCAAACGAGGCACCGCGATCCACCGCGCCTTGAAGGGCCGTCACGGTCACCGCAAATTCTTGGGCCGCAAAAAGTCGGCTCACAAACGCCACATGAAACCCGGACTCCACCGCAAGTTCAAAGGCCGCAAATACCACGGCCGCCATGTGAAACCGGGCCAGCACCGCCACTTCAAGGGCCGCAAACCGTCCGCCCACAAGCGCCGCATCAGCAAACCCAAACCCAAGGCCGCCCCCATTTCGAGCGCGTCTTACCTGTCCATGTTCTAGGAGAACCCACCCAATGCCTGAATACCACTTCACCGGAACCTCACCACGGGTGTTGACCGGACTCTCACAGGGCGTGAACGCTCTTCTGCTTCCCGCTGATCGGCCCGCACCACCGTATGGCTCCACGGTTGAGGCCGAACCGGGGGACTCGCTCGAAACCGACGAGCCGTATGACCACCCGGAACTCGAGCTTGCCGAAGCCTCCGAGGCTCCCGCTGTCGACCCTGAGCCTGTCGTGCCGATCGCTCTCGTCGCCGCCGAAACCCCCGCCGATCAGGCACCCGCTGACATGACCGCTGAGGGCGCACCCGCCCCGGCCGAACCCACCAACTAAGGAACCCCCGAATGACTATCACCCCCCGTCCGGGCTCCCAGCAGTGGCTCGGCCTCAAGAAAGAAACCACGTACGGCGTCGCCATGCCCACCCCGGACATGTGGATCCCCGTCGACACCCCGAAGTGGGAAGCGAAGGTCACCCCGCTCGTTGATCAGGCGTTGCGCGGCAACATGGGCACCGATTACGGCCAGACCCAGGGCATGCGCCACGACGAACTTACCTACAAGACGATGATCTACGCGGACACTGTTTTCCCGCACCTGCTCGCCATCCTTGGCGGCACGGACACGATCACCGCACTCACGGCCTCCACACTCTCACTGGGCACCACGTCGACCTCGGGCGGTACTCTCGCGGCTGGTACTTATTACTGGAAGGTCACCGCGACCGCTTCCGGTGGTGAAGGCATCGGATCCAATGAAGTCACGGCGACGACCACGGGCACGACTTCCAGCCAGATCCTCAACTGGACGACCGTCACGGGCGCGTCCGGGTACAAGATCTACCGTGGCACCGCAGCCGGGGCTGAGAACGTCCTAGTCGCCACCGTAGCCTCCGTGAACACGTACACGGACACCGGTACTGCCGGGACCGCTGGTGCGCCCCCCATCGCCGCCTCGTACGTTCACGCCGTGTCCTTGAACAACCAGTCCGACGCCACCCACACGGGACAGCCCAACTCCTACACCGGGTTCCTGTACCAGCTCGACGGCAAGGTTGTGCAGATTCCGGGCATGATGCTCGGCGACCTGAAGTTCACGTTCAAAGCCGACACCCTCCCGACCATCGACGCGTCATGGATGGGTTTGCCGGGCGTCTTCATCAACGCCCCCACCAACACCCCGTCCACTGTTCCGCCGATGCCGCCGTTCACCGCAGCGATCACCGTTGCGGGGGTCCTCGCAACCCAGTACAGCGACTGCTCCTTCGACATCAAGCGCAACAACAGTGCGGTCCCGGTCCTGAACGGCTCCCAGTCGCCGCTTGCGATCTTCGCCGGCCCGCTGTCCGTCACCGGCTCCCTGAATGCCATCTATCAGGGCACCTCGGACGCTGACCTGACGAACCTGCTCACCAACACGCAGCCGGTCCTGTCCGTGTCCGTGAACCAGCAGAACGTTGTGGGTCAGCCGCTCACGTTGCAGGCGTCCAAGATCACGTACGACTCCGCAGCACCCGCGGGTTCGAACAACTCGTTCGCCACGATTGCCTCGAACTTCAAGGCGCTCATGAACTCCACCGACGCATTGGACGGGCAGCGTTCCCCGCTGCAGGCCAAGATCGTCAACGCCCAGTCCACCGCGTACTAAACCCCACAGGTTGTAAACGGCGGGCGTCCTAGTGGCGCCCGCCACCCCCTTATCCCCACAGGAGTATCCCCATGTCACGCACCATCCAGATTCCCGGTGGCACCGCCGAACTGTTCGACCGCGACGAACTCACCCCCGCCAGCCGCATCCCCATCACAGCCTTCCGCTACCGCTACCGCGACCTGTTCGAAGCGGTCGAAGCGGCCAGCAGCATCGAATCCCCCGAGGGCGACGTAGAAGCCAACCCGCACCTTCCCGGCGCACCGAAGCGCCTGACCCAGGAAGAAGCCGAAACCCTCCAGCACTACCAGTACATCGTCGTGTTCGGCTGGCTCAAGTCATGGACCATCAAGCACCCCTTCCCGAAGTCATGGGAAGACCTGCTCAACACGCCACTGCACGTCATGGACGTACTGTCCGCCCTCGTTACGATCCACTCCAATCAGGATCCGACCGAAGACATGGAAATCAGCAAGGAAAACCTCGAAGACAAAGCGTCTTTTACTGGGAGCTCCGACGACTCAAAGACGTCCTCCAAGGCGACCGTCAAGCGTCGGAGCTCGGCCCGGAAACCCTCGAACTCCTAAGGTTCCGCGCTTGGCATCGACTCTTCGGCGGCACGTGGGCGGATTACGTGAGCACGCCGATCCGCGTCATTGAGGCCATGTTCCGCATTGAGGACGCCTACGCTCCCCAGCCCCCAGCCCCGCTCCAAGAGCACGAACCGTATATCGGATAGGAGTGCCCCGTGGCAGGTTTGGAGTTCATCTGGCACGGGCTTGAAGACCTGGAGCAGGCTGTTGTCCGGGCGGGTGTCCAGGCGGATGCTGCCGCTGCCGCGAATGTGAAGGTCGCCGCGGCCACCCTGATCCGTGACGCGCAAGCGAACTTCCAAGGCTCCCACAAAAAGGGTCAACCTCACGTCGGCGGGAACAAACCCAACGTGGTCACTGGCAACTTGCGCCGCTCGATCATGGCGGACTCCATGAAGCACTACGGCATGGGCATCTACTCCACCCAAGTCGGCCCAACCATGAAGTACGGGCGCCGCGTCGAACTCGGCCTCGCACCCACCGGAGCGTACCCGTACTTCGGCCCAGCCGCCGCTGTCTTACGCCGCGAAATGGCTGCCATTGCTACCGCCAACTGGGCGCGTTTCATCAAATTCTAAGCCCCGGAGGCTCCCATGTCGTTCCTGCCCCCTGTTGTCATGGAAATGCGGGCCAACGCCTCCCAGTTCCTCACGGAGCAGGGCAAAGTCATCGCTTCGGCGAAGGCGACGGCCACGGAGACGGAGAAAGCGGCACAGAAGGAAGCCGCAGCCGCTAGGACTTCCGCTGCTGAGGCTACCCGTGCCGCTGAGCAGAAGACCGCCGCAGCTGAAACCTCCGCGAAAGCCGCTGTTGTCGCCACGGACCGCCGTATTGCCGCCGAGGCGAAGGCGACCGAGGCGCAGGCGAAGGCCGCGCAGATGCAGGCGGCACTGTCGGAGAAGTCCACCGCCGAACAGCAAGCCGCCTATGACAAGCAGGTAGCCGCCGCAGAGCGTGCCGCCAACGCTGTCTCACTCGCCGCAGCCAAGGAATCTGAAGCCCAAGGCAAGGCAGCAGCCGCAGCGACCGCCTCCGCCGAAGCGCAGACCAAAGCCGCGGACCTCCAGGTTGTTGCCGCTGAGAAAACCGCAGCCGCGCAGGAAGTCGCCGCGACCCGCACCAAAGTAGCCATGAACTCCGTGGTGGGTGTGGCGAACAAAATCAGTGCCGTGTCCATCCTCGCCGCTGGTGCCGTGGCTATCGGTTCGCTCGAGATGGCTTCGAAGTTTGAGAAGTCGACCATGCTGCTCGTCACCGCTGGCGGCGAGCAAATGTCGGCCCTCGCCGGCGTCCGTCAGGGCATCCTCGACATCTCCACCCAGACAGGCACCTCCGCTGAGCAAATGTCTGAGGGCATGTACATCATGGAGAAGGCCGGGTTCCGTGGAGCGGCCGGACTGGCAGCGTTGAAGGCGTCCGCTGAGGGTGCCAAGGACGAGAACGTTGACCTGCAGATCATGGCGCAGGCCACCACTGACGTCCTGCTCGACTACGGCTACAAAATGGACACCGCCGCTCATGCGACGGATTCCAGCGTCCGTGTGACCAACATGCTCGTTGCCGCCTCGGGTGCAGCGAAGACCACGATGCAGGACTTCGCCGGTTCCATGTCTGCCATTGTGCCGATTGCTTCTACCGCGAAGATCAGCTTCGCCGAAGTCGGCGGCGCGATCGCTACCATGACGCAGCACGGCCAGACCGCGCAACAGTCATCGCAGAACCTCGCCAACCTTGTCATGTCCCTGATTCGGCCCAACAACCTGGCCAGTGCCGCCATGTCCCAGCTTGGCATCGACACCACGGACCTCGCGCAGCACCTTGGCGACCGTGGCCTCTCCGGCTCGCTCAAGATCGTGGACGACGCGATCAAGGCGCACACCAAAGACGGCATGGTCTTTACGGGCACCATGAAGGATAACGCCAACGCCGCGAAGGCGATGGACACCATCATGGGGCAAATGTCCCCGACGATGGCCCAGGTCTCGCAGGGCCTCAAGGACGGCACTGTCAGCCAGAAGGAGTACACCAAGGAGGTCAAGGGTCTCGGTGGCGAAGCGGGCGCACTGGGCAACCAGTTCCTGACCCTCTATAAAGCCAACTCGGGCGTCACTGACTCCCTCAAGGCCGGTAAGCCGGCCTACGAGACGTATAACGCCGCGCTCCGGGACACTCTCGGCAACGTTACAGCCATGCGTGCCGCTCAAATGCTTTTGATGAACAACGGGCGCGAGTTCGAAGCGAACATCAAGGCCATCGGCGACGCGGGCAAGAAGACTGGCTCTGACATCAGTACGTGGGCTGACATGCAGTCAACCCTGTCCGTCAAAATGAACCAGACCGAGGCCATGGTCCAGAACCTTGGCATTGAGCTGGGCACGAAGCTTGTTCCTGCCGCGAAGGATGCGGTGGGCGGGTTCACGGACCTTGTGCACGGATTCGAACAGGGCAACCCCGTGCTGTTAGGCATTGCCGGGGTCATTGGCGGGGCGTTGACTATCTCTGCCGTGAATTTCGGGATCCAGATGGGCAAAACCGTCGTAAAGACGGTTAGCGGTTTGGTCGACATGGGCGCGACGGCCATTGCGCAGTCGACCCTGTTCGTGAGCGGCATGACAGCCGACGAAATCGCGGTGGGCTCATTCTCCACCAAAGCCGAACTCGCCGGAGCCAAGGTCAAGGGCATGGGCGGCATGATGCTCGGTGCGGCCACGGGTTTCGTGGCGGTCGCAGCAGCCGCAACGGTCATGTCCGCGAACACGAACCACGCCACCGTGGACGTCGAGAAAATGACGAAAGCCCTCACCGACTTCTCCGACGCCGGGAATGCGGCGGGCAAGTCTGAACTGAACACGATGTTCTCCACCTGGGACACCATGTTTGGTGCGTCAACGTCGAACATCAAGGGTTTGGACGACGCGCTTCAGCACGTCATCCACCCGAGTGGTTTGGAGCAGGCCTATGCCGTGACGGATGGGTTCGCGTCTTCCATTGGACTCGCCAAGACGGCCCTCGGTCAGGCGCAAGACAAGGTGAAGGGCATGGGTGACGAACTCGGGAAACTTGCCGAGTCGAACCTGCCCAAGGCTCAGTCGGCGTTCCAGCAGTTGGCTCTCCACACGGACGGCTCCAAGGAATCATTGCAGAAGCTCCTCGACTCGATGCCCGGCTACAAGGATGCGCTGCAAAGTCAGGTTGACGCGACCGGCAAGCAAGTCTCTCAACAGGAATTGCTCGAGTATGCGTACGGGAAGATCCCGAAGGCCATGCAGGACGCGGTGGGTTCAACGGCGGGCTTCACGGACGCTATCGGCCGCGTCCACCCGATCACCCCGGAACTGCAGAAGTCCTTGGATGATGCTGGCGTTTCCGCTGATGGTCTGGCAACAGACTTGGGCAAGGTTTTGGACGGGATGTTGCAGACGGGCATGAAGACCGAAACGGCCCGTGCCGCGACGGGAAACTTCAACAAAACCATCGAGGACGCGAAAAATGCGATCCCCGACCTTGTTAAGCAGCACGTAGACCTGTCCAACGCGCTCAATGACACCAGCACCGACTTCAACCTCGCGGACGAAGGTGGCCGGCAACTGAACGACAGGTTCACGTCTGTCAAGGACAAGGGTATTGAGGTTGCCAAGTCCATGGTCGGTCAGGGCAAAGACTCCGTTGTTGGGGCTTTGCAGGACACGTACGACAACATGATCAACGCCGCTAACGCGGAAGGCATCCATGGTCAGGCGGCGGTCGACTTGACCCGCAACCTTCTGGGTATCCCGAAGAACGTTGACGTGAAGACGTGGATGGACTCGCAAGCCCGCGACGAAGCTAACAAGCTCCAGAACTCACTGGACAAGCTGCCAACGTACAAGAACGTGGCCGTTAATGTGCAGTACACGGAGTCGGGTACGGCTGTCCGTCAGCACGCGGAAGACGCTGGCGGGGGGCGTACCACGCAGGCTTACGCTTCGGGCGGTCTGGTTGCTTTCGCTGGCGGTGGCATGGTGGGCGGGTATCCGGGCGGTGGGTTGCTTAGCGGCCCCGGTTCGGGCACGTCGGATTCGATGCTTGCCCGCGTGTCGAACGGCGAATTCATTGTCCGTCAGGCAGCGGTGCAGAAGTACGGTGTCGGGTTCCTGTCCCAGATCAACAGGGGCGCCCTCGCCCCGGCCCCTGGCTATGCGGGCGCTACGGGTTCGGCGTCGCCCACGGGCATGTCGCACCAATCGTCCGGGTCCCCGCAGGTCACTATCAACGCGCAAACGAATGCTACGGCGGGTCAGATCGCTAACGAACTGGCATGGGTTTTGCGTACTTCCTAACCAATCAGAGAGGGGTCCTCAGTGGCCTTCACTTTCCCTGCGATGGTCGCTGAGGATCCCGCCACTAACGCGGTGGTCAAGAATGTGTCATTCCAGGTGTACGCGGTCACGGACACGTCCTTCTCGACGCCTTTGCCGATCACGGACACGTTCAACAACCCACTCGCGGGCGGGATCCTGAACTCGGGCACGAAAGGTGTGTTCCCGCAGTTCCAGCAAGCCACCAACTCAACCGTTGTTATCGCGGACGCCACCAAAGTGTACGCGTGGACCATCAACTGCGTCCAACAAGACAGCGCCATATCAAGCTTCATCAACACACCGGGAAGCGCCACCGCAACGGCACTTTCTGCCACTTATGCCCCCGCTTCCGGGAGCGCAAATTACGCTGCCAAAGCCACGACCGTGAGTGCGGGGACTGGCCTGACTGGCGGCGGCGACTTGTCCGCGAACCGGACACTGACCGTCGCGTATGGGACCGCAGCGGGCACCGCAGCGCAGGGTAATGACTCGCGCATCACGGGCGCAGCGCAGGCAGCCAACAACCTCTCTGACCTCGCCAACTCAGCAACGGCCCGAACGAACTTGGGTCTTGGAGACTCGGCCACACACCCTGCGTCCGACTTCGCCCAGATCGCAGCAGACAACGTTTTCACAACCCGGCAAGACCTTCAGGGCGGCTTGGTGCTCGGTTCGCCATCGGTTAGCACCATGCCCCCCGGCGCCATCCGTGCACTCGTCCCCCAGTCCTACACGGACAACCCTGGGGACAATATTGCCTTCAACTTCCAATCCATCATCTACGGGGACTGGACCCCGGATACCGGTATTGACCCAGGCTTCGTTTGGGGAACAAACTTCTACACCATCACCGGGACTTCGTCCGGGTCAGCAAACGGCGTGGCATATATGTACAGCGCCCTGATCGAATCAGATGTTCGTGCGCCCGCTGGGTCGCACCTGGGCATTGTGATCGGCTTGCAAGCTGAGGCGGCATTCGCGGATGCAGCATCGGGCGCATTGGTTGATGACATGCGATCGCTTCTCGTCGCCGCTCCCGTCCGCAAAGATGGGGCGACGGCGGGCACTGCGACTAAGGCTTATGGCATGTATGTGCAGAAGGTCACTACCGCGGCTGTGGGTGCCACTGAGGCCTATTCCATTTACGTACAAGGTGGCCTGACTCGCCTCACTGGACGCACGGAAATCAACTCCGAAGCAGCGGGCGACGTCGGACTCATCATCAAGCAATACCCCAGCGCTTCTACTGACGCTTTCCGAGTCACGGATACCTTCGGCAACGTCAATGTGCACATGGATCAGTTCGGGCAGATCGCCAGCTCCAATAACCACCTTGCCTACGAAGGGCAGGCTGGGCAGACGATCATAGGCCGTATCGGCCCCTCGTCCGGCAGCTCCAAGGAATCCGGAATCAGCATGGGAACGTTGGGCGATGCCAAGCTGTATCGTTCCGCGACTGCCACGATTGCTGTTGGTTCGGGCACGAAACTTGATGGTGTTCCGGGAGTAGCTCTCGCTACCACTTCCTACAACCCTGGCTCGCTCGCGACTCTGACGACCACGTCAACAACCTTCGCGGATATTGACACCACCAACGCTGCGGTGACGTTCACGGTCCCACTGTCCGGGAAGGTGACGGTTCGGGCTTCCGCTTTGATCCGCAACCAGACGGCGGGGCAGGCCGTAAAGATGAACGTCCGTAACGGCGGCTCGGACGTTAGTGGCACCGGATCATCAATGACTCAGGAGAGCGTGGCCGGACGCCGCCTCTACATCACAGATGTCACAGGACTAACCCCTGGAGCATCAGTAACCCTCACCCTCGGGTGGCGTGTAGTCGGCGGCACCGGGGAAATAACAGCAGGCGGCGCCACGGATGTCGGGCCGCTCCGGATCGACGTAGCAGCAGCATAGGAGAACCGCATGGACGGCATTGTTTACATCCTCAACCAGACCGGAATGGCACTCGCCCAGGCGCAGGCCGAGATAGCGCGACTAAACGCCGAGCTTGCCCAGTTGAAAAGCGATAAAGCCAGCTAGACCCTTTGGAGGATCTTCCGATTGCCGACGCCCGTATCATCAACAACTGGCGCGTCGGCAGTCGTCCGTTCGGCAGAAAGCGCGAAGCCAATGGCGACTACGAGAAGCACGGTGGTTGACGCCCATAGCAGCACGTCGAAGATCAGGAACATTCCTACGCCACCGAGCAGAACCCAACGCTCGGAGCTTGAGCCGAGCTTGAAAGCCTTCAGGAGCAGAACGAGGAACGTCACGCCGCCGAGGACTCCGGAGGTGACCATGAGCGCGATGAACTGGTTGTCAACCGTATTGAAGCCGTCATTCTGGAGTAGGCCAAGATCGAAGGCGGCCGGGACGCCGGAATAACCTCGACCAAGCATGACTTCCTTGGTCCCCTGGAAGTTCCATAGGTTCCCGAAGGCCTCCAGCGCCCCTTGGCGGTGGTAGATCGATCCGGAGGCCATAATCTTTTCGAAGGCCTGAGACTCGAAAAATCCACTGATGACTACTATGACAAGGCCGATAGCCGCGGCGAGAGTGCCGAATATTGCCCGGCCCAGCGTGATCTTCTTTCCCACCGCGAAGAGTACGAAGAAAGCCAGCACAAGTGCTCCACTTCGGCTTCCCGTGAGCACTACCCCGCCAGCTAGTACGGTGAACGTCGCTAGACGAAACGCCTTGGGCAGCCAGGTCGAGTCCCTCAGGAGAATGACAAATGCGACGATGAGTAGGAACGTCAATGGCAGTGCGTGCCCCATCGTTCCCGAGGCTCGCGCCCACGGCGGGCCGAGTATCTCGTTGCCGGAGATGCTTGTGATTTGAGCCCATGGGAGCTTGAAACCTGCGAGGACTTGAAGAGTGCCGATCGCGGTTTCAAAAACGGCGAGTACAACGACCCACCTGAACACTGGTTTGGCGTTGGCTCGGGTCGCAAGGAGCGCGGCGGCTATCGTCAGCGCAGAGTAGACAAGCCACTTCACCGCACTGTCGCCCGTAAGGTCGCCAAGCCCAAGGATCAACAGCCACGCCGGAAGAAGCCACAGAGCCTTGCTTGTCGGCCTTCGGATGTCACTGCGAACATACCCGATGCCCATCATCACGGCGGCGCCAATCGACAATCCTTGCCGGAACGTCCCCGAGAACTCGGACGCCGGTATCAGGACCGTGAGAGTGATGGCAGCAGCCAAGGCGAAAGACCCAACCTTGTGGCGCGGGATCCCCATAAAGATTGCCAAGGCCACCGCTGCCCCGAGCAGTTGTGCGGCTTCTATTGGTTTCAAGATCACAGCGACTGTCACAACTACGGCAGCCAGCGCACTGCCGACGACCCAAGGTAAATTCCGCATGCCCCCACCTAACGGCTAGAAAGTCTCACCTAAGAATAGAGCACCCCGCAAGGGGCTACATAAGACCGGACTTGCCAGTTAACTAAATATCGCTTCACCCGTAAGGCTCCCATCATCCGGTGGGGGCCTTTTTCGTACCCATTTTAGGAGGCCGCTTTGCCCGCTGTCGTGTTTGTGGCCGCTACCTTGTCTAACTACCAGATCTATATTTCGTCTGCGGGTGCGATCCTCGGCAACGGTACGGACATCAACTTCATGGGCACGACGGGGTTGCGTGATTTGCCTCCGATCCGTCAGGGGAACGTGAACCGTGGGCAGCGTGACGGTGCTTTGCCGGGGTTGAACCTGATTGGTGAGCGCACGGTCGGCATCAATTACCAGATCACCCGCACGACGGGCGGTACTGAGGCGGCGTTGGCTTTGGCTACGGCGGCGCATCAGAACGTCATCGACCCGTCAACAGTGTGCATGACCTCGGGCGACTACCTACGCCAACAGGCCGGTGTGGGCGTATCCAAGCCTGTCTATGGGGCGATGGTGCAGCTCCCGTCCCGCCCCGCACCACTCATCTTCTTCGGGCGCCCGGTCCGATTCACCGCCCCTATCGATACGGACTTCCAGTACGGGCGCATCAACATCTCAACTGAGTGGTCATGCCCGGACGGATTGCTCTACGACAACACGATCCTGACCGGCTCGTGCGGCCTCCCGAACCCCACGTCCGGCGCGACTGCCCCGTTCACGTTCAACCTGACCTTCGGGGCGTCCTCGGGCGGCACCTTCCAACTCAACAACACCGGCGCATACACCACGTTCCCCTACTTCACCATCACCGGGCCAGTCACCAACCCAGTCATCCAAAACCAGGCAACCGGCCAACAAATCAAACTCAACATCACCTTGGCTGCGTCCGATGTCCTCGGCGTCGACTGCCAGTCCGGAACCGTCACCCTCAACGGCACCGCGAACCGCAACAACACCGTCGACATCTCCACAACATTCTTCGGACTCGGCCCCGGCAACAACACCATCGGCTACGGATCCTCCGACTCCACGGCGGTCGCGTCGCAGCTCACCGGTTACGCCCTCCCCGCCTACTCCGTCGCTTAGAAAGGCTGCCACGTGGCCCCCCCCACCATCACAGCCTGGGACCTGAACACCAACACCCTGTTGACGAACCTTCGCGCCATCCAGCCCAGCTACTCGGTGCGTATGAACGACGCAGGCGAATTCTCGATGAAGATCGACCTGACCGACGCCATGGCCGCGCAACAAGCCGCCATCATCCTCGCGTTGGGTGACGATACCCCGTTCAAGATCATCATCGCCGACTCCCCGTTCAGCATCCGCTACTCCGGCATCGCATGGAACACGCACATGTCGTCCAACGACCCGACGCTCACCATCGCGGGCAAGGGCCTGACGTCCTACTTCACGCAGGTCATCGCCACCAAGTCCTACAACACGACAGTCAACCCCGCGCAACTGCTCTACAACGTCGTGGCCGACACCCAGAACCAGCCAGCCGCCAACATGCGCATCACCCCACGTCTCGCGCTCAACTCCCCGCCACCCAGCATCACGCCAAGCTACACGGTCAACCAGCGCGTCACCGCAGCCCAAATCATCGCCGACTGCACCGCAGCCATCACCCCCGGTACGGGCGGCGTCGACTACTACATGACCGACGTGTTCATCAACGGCCAACCAGCCCACACGCTCAACATCGCGGCCCCACGCTGCGGCAGAGACCAGACCGTCTCACAAGCGTCCATCGACCTCTCCCAAGCCATCAGTTGGGACTGGACCAGGAACGCAGCAGCAGCAGGCAACCAGGCCATCGTCGTCGGCTCGGGCTCAGGCGGGGTGCAACCCACGTCCATCAAAGACGCGAAGTTCCCCCGCGGCGGCCTCGGGCAGCCACCCCTCCTGCAAATGGTGTACCAGTTCAACCGGCTCAGCACACAGCCCGAACTCGACGCCCAAGCCAACGGGCTACTCCAAATGTTCGGCCGGCCAGTCACCGTCCCCGTCATCACCATGCCCATCGACTACGCCCCCCTACCCCTCGGCTCATTCATGATCGGTGACGACGTACGCGTCTACTCACCACGCAGCCCATGGTTCCCCCAGGGGCTCTCCCAGTGGTGGCGCATCGTCGCCTACACCGTCACCTACCCCGACGAAGGCGTACCCACCTACCAACTCACCCTCAACCGCCCACCAGTCTTCTAGGAGTATCCCCGCATGGTGAACGCAATACTGGGCATGGGCCAGGATCTGCCCGAACGACTGCGACAAATCGAGAACCGGCTCAGGGACCTCTCAACACAACCCATCCTGCTCCACGCCTCCACCGGGCAAGACGGCGGACAAGGGCTCAGCACCGACAAGAACGGGCTGCACCTCTTTGACCCAACAGGCACGGAAAGCGTGACCCTATCCACCATCGACGGGTCAGCTAACTTCAACGGCAACGTGAACATCAACGGCAACTTGGCAGTGCCCAACGGGTCGATCACGAACGCCGCACTGCAAGCGCCCGTGTCACCACTGTCAGCACACGCCGAAGCATCAGCCTTCGCACTCAATACGGGCGCCAACGTGGAACTCGCACGAATCACCGTCACCGTACCCGCAGGATTTACCAAAGCCGCCATCTCGGCAACGGCAATCATGAACGCCAGGAACACCACCGGGGCGCTCGACTCGGCCTACTTGACGTGCACCATCAATGGAGTAGGCAACGGCTGGTCAGCACAGGTGGACGCGGCATCAGGGAATGTCGCGCACCTCACGAAGTGCATCACCGGCATCCTGAATCCCGTGGGGTCAACGTTCTATATCACCGCAGCGGCATCCTCGGGATTGGCAACATGGACGGTCGATAGCGCCAAGGCATTGAACCTTGACGCTATGGTCCTCTTCTACCGCTAAGGCTTCGTCGGCGCGTTCGGGTAGAACACCGAGCCGTCAGGCAGGGTAACCGGGCCAGTCGCCTTACCGGCGTTCTTGATGTCACCCGGAGCCGGAGTTGCGAGAACCTCACCCTTGCTGACCGGGGCCGGAGCGGGTGCCACGGGCGCGGGAACCACGGGAGCAGGTTCAGCCACGACCGGCGCTGGCTCAACCACAACGGGAGCCGGTGCAGGCTCAACAGCCGCGGGGGTTGTCGCTACGGGTTCGGGTGTTGCTGTGGTCACTACTGGCTCCGGTGTCGGGGTTGCCGCTGCCGTTGTCGGCGCGGAAGTGGTCACGGAAACGACCGACGCGGGGGCGGGCGCGTTGTCAGCGTTCGCGATGGCGATACCACCGAACAGGACCCCGATGCCAAGCATCGTACCCGCGACCCCCAAGACCACTGATTTCGTTTCCATGCCCCAAGGGTAACCCGCCCGCCCACAAATTAAAACCTTTTCGTCCAACGAATTTACGAAGCCTCCTAGTTGGGGCTTTTTTCGTGCCCAACATAGGAGCCCTCCGTGAGCCTCTCGGTAACGCCTTTCGCCCTGCAGAACGGGTCGCACAGCGCCGACCTGTTCCGGCAGGCAGTCTCATCCCTCGTGCCCCCCGGAGGCGGCCTCGTCACCGCTGGTGACCTCGCAGTCACCCAAACCGGCTCACCCTCCATGAACATCCTCGTAGGCGTCGGCCGCGCATGGGTCCCCGGAACCAACGTGGGCAACGTCACCGGTGGCAACTTCTCCAAACAGGCCATGTACTTCGCGTTGAACGACGCGGCAGCAACCGTCACCGTGGGCACATCCGACCCCACCAACCCGCGCATCGACGTCGTCTACCTCGCCATCCAAGACTCCCAATACGCGGGCACCAACAACACCGCAGTTTTGGGTATCGCACAAGGCGTCCCCACATCCGGCGCAACCTACCCCGCCAACGCCACAGCCATCCCCGCCAACGCAATCGCCCTCGCCTGGATCAACGTCACCGCAGGCACCGCGTCCATCACCACCGCGAACATCACCGCACTCGCCACCCGCGGACTGCCCAGCAACACCATCCCCGCATACCGGGCCAACTCCGTCATGGTCGGCAGCTCCACGAACCTCAACACCAACCTGCAAAACAACGCCATCCAGCCATACACCCAAGCCGGGACCGTCGTAGCCACCACCGACGCAGCAGGCAACGTAGCAATCGCCTACCCCACGGCATTCCCCAACGGCGTCATCTCCGCAACCGTCTGCAACGGCGACTCCAACACCGGAAACCTGCTCATGGCTATAGCCGGCGCGTTCACCCAAAACCTCACCACCCTCTACGTCAACGCCAAGGTTGCCAACACCGGAGCGGTCGTCGGATCGTCCACCGTCCGCATCAACTGGACAGCGACGGGGTGGTAACGCCATGGCCGACATCGTAGACGACCCGACACCCCGCATAGCCGAGGCGGTTCCCGTCGTCCTTGCCCGCATCGAAGGCAAGTTCGACCGCCTTCAAGACCGCGTCATGGACCTCACCCCCCGCATGGAGAAGGTTGAGGACCGCGCCAAGGCACTCGAGGACATCACCCTGACCCTCACGAAGAACGCCGAAGCGGAAGAGGCCAAAAAGATCGCCCTCGCGTTGGCGCTCAAAGAAGCCGACGAAACCCGCCGCAACCAGTCCGAACGCTCATGGACGCCCATTCAGCGCTTCATGGCCGTCCTCGGAAGCCTCGGCGTCGTGGTCGCACTCGTCATCCAGTTCTACTCCACCATCCACCACTAGGAGACGGCATGAGACCAGTAGCCGACACGTTCGGCGTCACTCAAGCGTTCGGATCCTACGCAACGGGCGGCGTCACTCCGGACCCCAACGGAACCGAAGTTCAGCAGCTCGTCGCAGCGTACGGGAACTACCAGCCGTACGGGCACGCTGGCCAAGACATCGGAACCCCGATCGGCACCCCCGTCCACGCCATCGCCGCAGGTACCGTCCTCTGGGCCGACTGGGGTACCAACCTTCCCGGCGACGAATCAGACGCAGGCTACCGGCAACGCTGGTACCTGTACAAAACCTTCCCCGGCATCGTCATCGTCATCCAACACGACGGGTGGAAAGGCGTGTACGCGCACCTCTCCGAAACACCCCTCAACCCCGGCGACCAAGTGACCGAGGGGCAACAGATCGCCCTCTCCGGCAACACCCGCTCACCCGGCGTCACCCTCGGCGCGCACCTCCACGTCGAAGCACTCATCGACGACACCTACACCACCGGAAACGGCCTTATCTACGGCCGCACCGACCCCACCCCCTACTACGGGACCGGGTCCATCAACTTCCAATCCACCACACCCGCGGAGGAACCCGTGACACCGGAACAAATGAACGAACTCAAGGTCTTTGTACAGGCTTGCGTGAACGACTCCATCAACAAAATGTGGGCCACCGAGGGCGTCACGCAGCAACTCATCAAAGACACCGTAGCCACCCTCTCCGGGCACCTGACCATCAACCCGAACCAGGCTGAGGACATCGTGCAGGCCGTCGTCAACCGCGCCCCGAACGCGTTCCTCAACGCCAAACTGCCCCTCACTGGCGGCGCAACAGCATCCGTCGCATGGCTCCTGGACTCCATCAACGCCAAGCCAGCCGCAACCGGGACCGTCACCAACGTGGCAGCCGACCCGCAAGCCATCGCCGACGCCATCGTGAACGGCGTCAACATCCAAATCGTCAAGAAGTAAGGAATATCCCCATGGCTAACACTCCCATCTCACCCAAGGTCACCGCAGGCGCGAACGCGGCCGCATACGCCACGCTGCTCCTGACCCTGCTTGACAGCCTCGCCCCGGACTCCCTCGCGTTCCTCGGCAAGCTGCAGCCCATCGCTTACGGTGTCGTCATTGGCGGCTCCTACGCGCTCCGGGCATTCCTCAAGGCCGACCCGCTCCGGGACGCAGGGGCCGCAGCACAGGCCGCACTGCCCGCACCAGGCGGCGTAGAGGTTCCCGACGTGGCCCCCATCGCCCCCGCCGCCCAGTTCCCCGCAGCCAAGGTAGAAGCCGCACAAGCCTCCGCCCTCGCCGCAGTCGAACCCGCACCCGTCGCACCAGTGTTTGAGGCACCCGCAGCAGTAGTCGAAACACCAGTCGCACCGTAGTTCAGCACCCCGAATTCCCCGTCATTCCTCGTGAATGGCGGGGAATTCCTGCGTTAAGTGGTGGTTCAAGTGTTGGAAAGTGGTGCTCAAGATAGTAATATTGCGGCGCACAAAAAGGCCCCGGACGATCAGATCCGAGGCCTCGCAATCACTAATTGGGAGTGACCGCATGACAAACTTTACCACGCGATTCTGGGCGCAAGTGGACAAGACCGACACGTGCTGGAACTGGACCGGATGCCTAATCAAGGGCGGATACGGCAAGATCACCTATAACGGCAAGCAGACCGTCGTCCACCGCGTCTCCTATGAGATGTCAGGAGATGTCATTCCCACGGGTATGGACATTGACCACATCTGCCGCAATAGAGTCTGCGTGCGTCCGGATCACCTCCGCCTTGCCACCCGCAAGGAAAACAACGAGAACCACGGTGGCGCCTACAAGAACAGCCAATCAGGCATCCGTGGCGTGACGAAGCAAAAGAACCGCTGGCGCGCCCAAGTCCGACACAACGGCAAGCTCATCAATGCCGGATCGTACGTGAACATCGAGGACGCGGAAGCTGCTGTGATCGCCAAGCGGCTTGAGCTATTCACGCACAACGTGGCGGATCGGGCCGCCTAGCCCTCAAGCGCCTTCTGGGCGACTTGGGCTGCAGTGAATGCTGCATCCGGGAGCATGTGACTGTACCGGTCCATCGTCGTGGTCACACTCTCGTGTCCAAGCCGTCTCGAGAGTGCGAATATCTCCATGCCCGCAGCGATCATCCAGGAAGCATGCGTGTGACGTGTGTCGTGTATGCGCGGCCTCTCAGCTTTCGGTATCCCTGCGGCGATGAGCGCGGGCGACCATGCTTTGTTGAATGTGGACCCCGAACGCATCGCACCGCCCTGCTTCATCGTGAACACGTACCCGTCGCCGGCTGATTCGATCTTCGCCCGGATTACTTCAACAGTGGAGGGTGCGAGGGAGACGGTGCGCTTGCTGCGTTTGGTCTTGGGTGGGCCGACGTAGAAGCCTCCGTCCCCTCCGTCCTTCCATGCCTTGGAGACTTTCACTGTGGGTGTTGGGGTGTTGAGGTTGAAGTCGGCGGCTTTGAGCGCGGTCGCTTCTCCGAATCTGAGTCCGGTCCCGACCAGGAGTTGGAAGAACGGCACGAAGTGGGTGTCCATGTGGGAGATGATGTTTGCCCATTCTTCGCGGGTGATGAACCTGATGGGATCCTCGGTTGCTGTGCTCTTGGGCAGCTTCACACCCTTGCAGGGATTGTCCGGTCTAATACCTTTGCGCACGGCAGTCGTCATGGTCGCCGACAGTAAGCCGTGGTGGTTGGCGATGGTCTTCGCCGATAAGTCCTTGGACTGCATGTACTTGATCCACCGAATGATGTCCTCGTAGTCGAGGGCTGCTACCTTGCGCGTGCCAATCGAATCGCTGAAGTGATTCTCGATAGCTTTCGTGTAGCGCTTGATCATGTAGGGTCCGACGTCGGTTAGTTCGGAGATGTGAGTGTGCATCATTTCCGCGACGGTGGGTCCGGTGACGTTCGACTCCTTGTGGACCTTCTCGGCACGCTTGAGGGATTCGCCGTTGGCCGCGATGAGACGCTTCCACATCTCGGCTTCTGCCTTGTCGTCATGGGTCCAGCGTTCCTGGCTTCCGGTGTCCCGGTCACGCCATTGGAGCTGGTATGAGAAGCTTCCGTCTTTGCGTGGACCGCGTGTTTGTATGGACACCATGAGGCACATTCTACCGGTGAAACCCGATTCTCTGGTAACACTTTCAGAGCCTCTGATGGTTACACCGGTGTAATGCGCCTCTGACCTGCGGTTTTGTCGTGGAGATGGGGGGAATTGAACGCCCCCAAGTTCCTTATAAACAAAGGGATCTGTTATCAGCGCCCGCGTCTTTAGTGACCGTTGCGCGTTGTATCACTACACGCAACACCCTTCCCTGTTATCTCTGCTAACGCACATCAGACCCCATCTTCGACACCAAAAACGCCGCCATGGTCGCCAGCATGTTCTTCTCTCCCGGCCCCAGAATCCCCGCGCCGGGGAGTATGAGGTCGGTGGTGTTTTCCGGCCCCACGTCGAGCCCTACCTGCCTCCCAGCGGCTAGCAGCACTTCCGTCTCAGAGACGCCCAACCCCGCGGCGAACGCTTTGATGATGTCAGTGGATGGTATGTCTTTGCGGGGTTTGAGTTCGGGGTTCGCCCATTGCCGCCATGTGGACTCCGACGACACGTGACCTTTCTCTTTCGCGGCACGTATCAGCGGACGCACAGCACCACGCTCATTGATCAGGTCCGCGAGCGTCGGCCCGTTCATGAGCACACCTCATGCCACGAGTTCGAATCCATCAAGTATCCTTTCGTCCACCACGCGGGGCAGGTTCAGTAGCGCCGGCGAACTACCGGCTGATAACGCTGTACTCGACTTGATGCCGATGCATTGCAACGCGCACACGTCGAAGATGATTTGTTCCAGCCTAGTCATGGCCAGGAAGCGGGACATGTAAACACCCGGCTCGACGTCTAACGTTTCGCACGCCAAATACCCTGACCCGTGATAGGTAATGGCCCACATGAGTTGCGGGAAGCTGATGAGCCGTCTCGCCGCTTCGTGGTCGACTTCCACTTCCCTTGCCGTATGGATACTCAGGTTGTCGGTTGGTTTGTCGCCGCGTTCCCAGTGGATGAGTTCGTGGACGAGTGTGCACCGCCGCTCCGTTGGGGAGAGCCGCTGATTTATGTAGACAGTTTCCGTGGCGTGGTCGTAGTAGCCGCACAGGCCTTCACCCAAATCCGAAACAACAACTTCAAGACCCATCGCAATACCCCAGTCAGAACGTGGCGACCCAGTGCCGCGCACGCATACTAAGGGGTCAGTACGACAGGTTTTTCCAGACCTTGGGGTTACTTGTCAGTATCGGAAGAAGTTGGGGGAATCTTGGGGGAATCCTGCGGTATTTCCCGCTTAATCTTCGCAACGCGACGCCCTGTGTCCTCAAACCTTTGCTGGGCCGGGGTGCGCCACTTGTAGCCCCCGATGGGGGTTACGCTGCCCGTCTTCTCCTGTGCCTGTTCGGTCGATCCATCAGTCTTCTTGTATACAAATTCTTCGTCATCTTCCTTGCTCCTGACCATTGAACGGATGATTTTGGCGAGGGCTTCCTTCTCGTCTTCCGACAGCTTCTCGGTGCCCTTCGGTGGGGTGAACGGTGTTGCTGCCACCCCGGAATGGATTTCATACAACTGCTCGACCGGTACCCGGAGTGCGACCGCGATCTTGACCATGTTCTCGGCGCTTGTCGTGGTGCCCTTCATGATGACCCGGTTGACGATGGTGTGGTCCGCGAAGCCGGCTGTTTTTGCTAGTTGCCGTATGGATGCGATCCCGGCCCGTTCCATCAGTGTCTTCCAGGTGTCCGGTGTTGCTGTCATGGCTTCAATCTCCCTCTTGGTTGTTCGGTGTGTCAACACAACATTCTACGGTCGCGTCTACAAATCCCATCCTTGTGATTCGGGTGATTCCAAGCCCCCGTAGGTAAATCCACCGACTTTACTAAAGAAAACGTAGACAAGCCCGTTTACAAGCCTGTAGTGTGTTCCATATCAACACACCACAACCCGGTACGGTCTCAACGGTTGAGTGTTACGTGTAGTAGGTAGAACACACCACAACTAGGAGACGCCATGCGTGCAACCACCGAAAGGCTCGAAATCAAACTCACAAATGCCGAGATGTTCGCCCAGCTCATGAAGGCAAACGAGTACACCGTCCGCACCCTCGCGGAAGCCGTGAAGCACGAACTCATCAAGAAACACTCGAAAGCCACCATCAGCAGCGCAACCATCGGCCACCTCCGCTCCGGCAAGCGCAACACCGTCAACACAGACGTAGCCCACGCCATCGCCAAACTCTTCAAACTCCCCCACGACGCACTCTTCACACCAAAACTCATCACCGTCACCCGCGACGTACCACCAACAAGGAAGTAGAACCATGACCAGACCCGCTGTCCTTGAAGACCCGAACGAACCCGACTGGACGTCCCAGGCATTGGCTGCGATCGAACAAGCAGCACTCGCCGGCGAACCCTTCGACGCATTCGCATTGACCCAGCGCGGGCTCCCATTGCCGCCAGCCCCGTCCATGTGGGGGCCGCTGTTCCGCGAAGCAGCCCGCGCCAAGATCATCGTGAAGGCCGGAATCCACGAGAGTCAGCGCCCGTCACGTGCCCGCGGACTATGCCGGGTATGGCTTGGGGCCAGCGCGTGACCTATCCCGCAGCCGTCTGTCATGCCGTGCGCGAACTGATCGCCACGGACCCGACCGCCCATGAACTCCGAACCGCAGTCATGTCGATGATCCCGAAGGAACACCATGTCACCCACCACCAGTAACGGACGCCACGCCAGAGCATGGTCGTTCGACCTCGCCATTGAGGACGCCAAGCAGAAGGGCGCTCCCGGCACCGGCCAGCACCGCGCCAACCTGATCCACACCTTCCGCAAACACCTCGTCAAAAGGTTCGGCAAGTGACCGAAACCCCCCGCACCTACAAAGTCGAAGAACTCGCCAAGATCCTGCAACTCCGGCCCGCAACCGTCCGCGCCAACGCCCGCAACGGAACCTGGCCATACCTCAAATTCGGGGAACGCACCATGCGATTCACCGACACCCACCTCAACACCATCCTCGACAAATCCGAAGCAACACCAGTAGAACGGCCAGCCGGCCGCAGACGAAGGAGAACAACATGAACCTCCCCCCAGTTGATGCCGGGACGGGTAAGCGTGCGAAGAAGTGGCGGAAGAAGGAACTTGAGGCCCAAGCATTCGCCTACACGGTAGCGGGCGGCTTCCCCATCCCGACCGGACGCCACCGCATCGACCCATACGAACAGTTCAGCTACCGAGTCGTCAGGAGCACCAAATGAGCATCGCGAAACTCACCGAAACCCAAGCCCGCGCAACGATCCTCTCCCAGTGCCGCCAGTTCGTTGAAGACACCCCCGCCAAGGAGCCGCAGCACGAGGAAGAGTACCGGTTCGAGAACCTGGCCAAGTTCCTGTCCTTCACAACCGGTGCCGACATCTACGAGAAAGCCACCTCATGGCTGGACGAGGTCATCACCACCATCCAGGAACAACAGTCCCTCGACGCCGGCACCCACCAAGACATCGAACTCAACGAGTCCCGCACCGTCGACAACCGCGACATGATCCGCGACCGCCTCGACCAGTTACTCGCCGACCAGCTCTACTCACTCCTCCAGTCCGCAGCATTCCGCCCCGCAAAGAAGAAGGTAGCAGCATGAAGAAGATCCAGCGCTTGTCGATCACGTTCGAGATTTTCACCAAGGCATCAGAGCCATTGGAACTCGACATTAGCGAGAAGGAAGCCCTGATTGAAGGTCTGGAGCAGGCCGTGAAATCGCACGTCAATCTGCGCTATTTCCCCGATGGAAACCGCCACCTCGAAGACCGCCACGAACTGATCGGCGTGCACATTGCTGAGGCCTCAGCATGACCCGCGATCTGTTCCCCTCGAATGACCTCCTCTCGTACGCCCCCGTTTTCAACGGCCACGCACTCCTCGCGTCCATGACCATCGCCGCAGACGACCGGGCAGCAGCAGCACGCTACCTCGATAAGAACGCGCCAGACCTCAAGGCCATGCTGTTGGGCGGTGCGGCATGAACGAGCGGGGTGAGTTGAGGGCTAACCTGCTTGACGATCACGGGTACTGCGTGAATTGCGGGGAAGATGCCGAAGACTGCGAATGCGCATTCGATGAGTTCATTGACGCGATACTTGCCGCTGGCTACCGCAAGCCCCGCACCATAACCACCGTTGAGGAACTAGACGACCTCGGACGTAATGCGGCTGTCCTCGCTGCCAATGGCGCAGTCCTGGTCAATGACGGGGAAAACGACGTCCCGTGGGCATCCTTTGCCGAGGACGCTCTTGGTGGACCTGTCTGGATTGACCCGGTAGACGTCAAAC
>Ga0157374_10000215_pt1 | contig 53224 bp, 67 predicted proteins | sample M25metaG_FD_115308 | JGI IMG/M metagenome (GOLD analysis project Ga0157374, IMG submission 115308) | Miscanthus rhizosphere microbial communities from Kellogg Biological Station, Michigan, USA - M2-5 metaG | ecosystem: Host-associated > Plants > Roots > Rhizosphere > Soil | place: USA: Michigan...
CTCATCATAGGCAGCCTCTTCGTCAACCAGCCCGCACTCTGATTCAATCAGACTTTCAATGACCCACTCTATACTCCACTCCACGCCGACACCCTCAAGGTGGCGCATAAGGTCATCTGAACCACATTTGTGGCAGAAATAACCGTGGGTTTCAGCATCCCATGTTTCAAGGCTATAAGAATTTCCCTCTATTGATTGGGCGGCTACTGCATAGACTTTATCATGCTCATTCCCGACAATACGATAACAGCTATAGCAAAACGGCTCTGTACGGTCATAGGCCAGCGCTCTAAACTGATCTTCTAATTCCTCTGTCATTTGAAAGCTCATGGTTGTCTCCTTTAGTTCTAAATGTGTTAGGCTGAAGCCAACACCCTCTCTGGCGTATAAATGGGTGAAAAAAATACAAGGGCGGCGACGCCAGGAGCCGGGCGAAGCCTTTACCCTGGTATTATAAAAGTCTCGGATGAGTGAAGAGAAAAGCCTGGGAACTCGTCCTTTACCCAGGGTTTCGACACCCGCTTTCAAGCTAGGGTTCCCAGGCTCCGCTTTTCGTGTCCGAACAGTTGCAAGGGCTAGTATTTACGCCCGCATTGACCAGGTTGGATAAAAAAGCATGTATTGTTCATCTTGAGAGAGATTGAAATGGAATATATTGTTGGAATTGACGTCTCAAAAGCTTCGTTGGACTGCCACAACTTGCAGGATGGCACTTCTTGGAAGGTTTCCAATAATGCTCAAAGCTGGGAGGAGCTGTCTAGTCAATTGGAGAGTGTTAAATTAGTGGTCGTTGAAGCCACAGGCGGCTATCAGGAAGGTTTAGTTGATACTTTACTGGCCAAGAATCTACCAGTAGCCGTAGTCAATCCAAGGCAAGTCCGTGATTTTGCCAAGTCCGCTGGACGTTTAGCAAAAACGGACCGTCTGGATGCCGAGATTATAGCCCGGTTTGGCTTGGCTCTCAATCCGACACCTCAGACCAGCCCTTCTGAAATCAAAGAATTGCGAGACTTGGTGAACTACCGGGATGATCTGCTCAAGCTTTGTAGCGCACAGAAAAACCGAAAACTACAATACCGCGATCCAGCCATCCGAGATAGTATTCGGAAAAGTTTGGACGCTCTACAGAAAGAAATTACATGGGTAGATGAGAAAATCCAAGCATTCATTCAGACAAACAAAGCGATTGAAGCTAAAGCCAGTGTTCTGCAAGCCGTCAAAGGGGTAGGGCCTGTGCTGACAGCCTCATTGCTTGGCTTATTGCCGGAATTGGGGCAAATAGACAACAAGGCCATTGCGGCTCTGGCAGGGGTTGCACCCTTTAACTGCGATAGCGGAAAATATCGGGGTGGAAGGCGGATATGGGGAGGACGAAAAGCGGTTCGAAAAACCCTGTATATGTCGGCTTTAGTCGCTAAGCGATACAATCCACTCATGAAAGCCTATTTTGAACAGCTGGCTGCCCGAGGAAAGAGCTTCAAAGTCGCTATAGTCGCCTGTATGAGAAAGTTATTGGTCATTCTCAATGCTAAAATGCGAGATTACTACAGCCTGAATGCGGCTCAAACAAAGACAGCATAATTGATTCCAATCTTTCAATCTACTAATCTTAGGTAACTTTTTAATACCACAAACAACCAAAAAATTGGCTTCCTTTCTGCTTTCGTTGTATCTAATAACTGTTCATCTGCCAAATTATAGAAAGGCTAGTGCCCATGATAACAGTTGGTTTTAAACCTTCTATTGCAATTCGAAACACAGCTCCTAACCAAGCCCGATTACTACAGAATAGTTCAAATAATGGCTTTCATACTCCACAGGATCGTTTTTCTGGGAGAAAACATGATGTACCAACTTATATTCCAGCACAATCAGTACCAGAAGTTCGTGAAAAAATTGCAGATAGTGAAAAACCAGTGAGTTCGAAAAGCAAAACAGGCTTTGCACTTACAGCCGCTGGATGGGGTGCCTTAGCAACAGGAAATCCTTTGCTTTCAATACCTTTGAATCTTGCCGGTGCTGCTGTTCAAGGACAAGCTTTAAAAGATAAAACAGAAACAGACGGACTAAAAAAAGCCTTGGATAAAAAAATAAAATAACGCAATGGGATTAATCGCAAGTTTCTGTATTTTTTGAAACCTTACTTAAATAGAACAATTTATTGACTTAACAAGACAGTTGCTTGGTATTTTTGAGGGCGAAAGCCCTGGTTTCTCTTTACTATCAATACAAATTGGCAAATTTATATTTTTCGAGCAGACGTAAATGACTATAGAACTTTTGCAATTTAAAAGAGCCTCTGGTGTTTCCCAAAGGCTCTTTTCTCTATTATGGCTGACATCAATAGGCCGCATAATAAAGGCTAGTAGATATTTAGTCTACCAATCCACTTTTTTCATTATCGCAAGTGCTTCTTGTTTAGATGTTCTGCAATATTCACTTGTGGTCTTTAAATCTTTATGACCACAGGATTCTTGCAATGCTTTAAGAGGTACACCATTGTTCGCGTTAATCGTCACGTAAGCCCTCCGGAGTGCATGAGGATGAACCTTTATTCCAACTCTCGAACCAATGCGCTCTAAACGATCATGAACGCCCCTTGGAGTCATTCGTTTTCCATTACGGTTGAGTAGGATGGGAGCATTCAAAGAATTGTCATCAACATGATTATAATATTTTCTAATAATATCTAAGGCTGCAGGAGGAATCGCCACGTCCCGAATCGTACCTCCTTTACCCTCAACATTCACTAACTCTGAACGCTCAAAATCAACATGCTTCCAATTTAGAGAACAGGCTTCCGACACACGAAGCCCTGTGGATCCCAAAAGGCGCACTAAAAAATTCTCTACTAAACTAGTACAAGCTTGTTCGATACGTATAAATTCATTCAAGGTAACAACATGACGCATTGGATTTTTGTTTTCTTCAGGCCTCAAAAGTCTTATAGATTGGACAATAGAATCATCTATAGCCTTCTTAACCGCTAAATAACGGCTAAAGCATAGAATGGCTTTGTAATAATGACTTTTGGTAGCTTTTTGTCTCGGATCATATTTTAAGAGTTCAGTTTCCAAACCATCAGCACTTATATTTGAATGATTTGAAAAATACAAATTCAGATAATAATTATAATCATCGATTGTACGTGGGGAATATACTTTTCCATTCATAATCCCAGTTTCAAGGGCTTTTTTAAACCGTCCAAGATAATCAGCATGATTAACTGCCTTATCAGACACATTTCGTCGATTAAAATTCGACTCAGCTAGAGCCTTAAGCTGCTCCTGCTCTTGCAAAAAAATCTGGACGGCTTGGCGAGGAATCATAAACGTCTGCTTACGTCCGTATTGGACAGCTTGAGCGAATAGTGTCCCTTTTTTACAATATCTTGTAATGGAATCTGTAGAGACTCCTAATACCCCTGCCGCTTCCTGTACCGTATATAAAGCTTTATCCAGAGAGTATAGCTGAGGTTTGGAAAGCAGAGGGTGTAGCTTTATTGCGCCACTTTTGCGGCACTTTTCAATACTACCCATGTCGTTAAAAGTCTCCCCTGATGAGGCTTCATGCTCATTGGGTATATTCCCCGTATCAACGATGGGTAAACTATTTATATCAGAATCTTGGAAAATGGTCGGGATGACAGGATTCGAACCTGCGACCCTCTGCTCCCAAAGCAGAGCCAGTAGGTAGATGCCAAGTAGATGGCTAGTAGCTATCAAACGTTACAAGAAAATATGTGGTGCAACGAAACCCATGATAACAACAGCTTGAACTTTTACAATATGTTACAAGTGGGCGGTCAAACCTTTCTACCTTGTGGGTATGCAATTGGCCTGGCATCATAACCACAATTCTTATAATCGGTACACTCCCATCCAGTGTCTAGATCATTTCCACATTGAGGACATTTGTTCATCACAGTCACTATTTTCACCCGATAATGAGGGTCTTCTATTGGATACTTCAGTCGTTCACTCCAATTGGGAACCACCTAATCCCCGCCTTTCTTGTGTTTATTGAACAGTTCATTCGTTTCTAAACTTTCCAGCTCTATAACATAGGATTTCAGGTCATCACGAATCCCCTTGAGCATAGCCTTGGCATCAGCACAGTTCTCAGGAGGGCATGAGGCATTTTTCTGAGTTACTTTCACGCGTTTTCTTAGCCACTTAAGTTCATCTTCGATAGAATTAAAAAAACGAACTGGCCGCACCTCTATTCTCCTCCCTGTTTAAGCTGGGTAATTGCTTTATGGATAACTTTCCATGCCCTCCTAGCACCCTTGGCCTTATCGCTGAGTACCGGAATTGCAGCAAGACTGTCGATCCGCTTCTGAACCTCAGACAAACACTCATCAATCGCAGCCTCCCTCAATTTGGCATCACGCTCTTGGGCTTGCTGGGATAAGTTAGTGAGGGCTTCCTCAAAATTGACACCAAAATGGAATATCACACCATTAAATTTAAATTTTAGTGCCTTTGCTGTGCAATGCTTAACGAAAGATTCGCATACCAATTGGACTCCAAACGGATTGATACCAGCGTCATTCAAATTTTGCATGGTAACTTCTCCAGGATTATTACCAAGTATTAGCTCCACTATCATCGTTTTCTCTGATTCCAGTTGGATGATTTTAGCCTCCGCAGCAATAGCCCTATCCGTAGCTTGGTTCATAAGGTCAGCAGCAACGTCTGTGTTTTGTCTGGCTGCCTCTATATCCCTGTCTTTGGCTTCAGCTAGGCTCTGCATGGCTCTATACCGCTGATCCCGGATAATTTCCTCAGCAAGATCAAGTTCTATTTCCCCAGCCTCGTAACACATTTCAGAAAACAATAACTCTATGGATTCGCGTACTGTTCCTGTATAGCCCATTCTCTTGATAGGCTTATCAATCTTCATCTTCAGGCTCCTCATCATTGCAAACGCACATACTCAGACAACATTGACAGACCCCACACGGACATTCCCACTCATTGCAAGTGTAACAATAATTAGCGCTCATATCTCTCCATTTTCTGATTGTGCCACAATACCGGTTAGCATTACCTTTTCACGAACCTTTACCATCTCCTCGTCTCCATAGCCCCAGAGGTCTCGCCCCCAGGAGAAGTCCCAAGGGCCGAAGTGCATCGAGTTTATTGGCTCACCAGTTCTGATATATTCCCGCAGGGCTTCAATCAAACGCTTCATAGTTCCGCCGCCTGTGAAGTTCTTCCAGCGACCTTTTGTGTGGGTGTAGCAACGCTCTCCGTTGGTGTAGTACTCGTCATAGAAGTAGATGAGCCCGCGCTCATCTACCGTTAACTTGGCCACCTGGTTGTTGCGCTCGGAATAAAAAAACCGGCGACCATGCTCTGATATGGCCTGGATGATTTGGTTAGCCTTCTTGCAGCGCTCATGCCTTATGCTCATCATGCCTCCACTCTCTTAAATTCAATAACCCACACCCAATCATTACGCCCCCAGGAGCCAGGGTAGGTTTCATGCCACAAATCCTCAAACATCATTCGGACAGGAAACTCGCTTTCAAATGGATTCATACCTTCAGCTAATGCGTCTTCAACTGAAATATCCCGAATTCGCTCAACCTTAATGTCTGTGATTTCAAGCAAGATACGGCAGGCCCAGCGGGGCATGTGAATAGATGGTTTTGCGGGAACCTTGTCCCAAGTTCTTAAAACGTTACCAACTGGAACCTGACCGCAATGATCCAAGTCCGCTTTATAGCCAATACCGCTGGGAGCCTCTCCAAGCTCAGGGAACTCGGCAAAGGTTTCTCTAACCCAAAGCCGATTACCTGGCTTACCAAAGGGACATGCGTTTTCCACCAGCCAATCTGTTGGAGGTTCAACTTTGAATCCTGGCAACTGTGATGCAGCTGAATCCTCTGCAGCCCAGGCAATTTTATAGGTATTTCGCCCTGGCCAGAAATAACCACCATCTACATGGACAGGTTGAGGGTTAATAATCAGCCGTGTCTGAGTCTTCTGACCTGCCAAAATAGCCCTGACCATTTCTGAATTCATTAGAACAGGCTTTTCTTTTACCTTTAAATTTGAATAAAATCCCTTAAGACGTTCGCGTTTTAGTTCGATTTGCTTAACGTTTTTTTTCATTGCTTACTAAGATCCTTCCTAAAACTTGATCTGTTAATGGATTCTTAAAATACCCTGATTTTGTGGTCTGCCGGGTTCATGAAGCGGGTTATGCTATGCCTGAACAGCAATGAGATTTCCCCCACTGGGCCGTTTCGCTGCTTGGCAATGATGATGTCGGCTGTACCAGGGCGCTCGGTGTCCTTGTTGTAATATTCATCCCGGTAAATAAACATGACCAGATCAGCATCCTGCTCAATGGAGCCGGACTCCCGCAAATCGCTCAGCATCGGCTTTTTATCCTGACGACTCTCCACCGCCCGGGAAAGTTGGGAAAGCGCGATGACCGGCACCTTCAATTCCCTGGCCAAGCCTTTCAATCCACGGGAAATGGCGGAGATTTCCTGATTCCGGTTCCCGTCGTTGGAGCCAGAACCTTCCATCAGCTGGAGGTAATCAATCACGATCAGCCCCAGGGGTTGGCCCAATTTCATCTGAACCTGGCGCGCCCGGGCTCGCATTTCCATCACGGACATGCCCGGCGAGTCATCGATGTGAATGGGGGCATCATCCAGCTTCATCAACCCATTTTTGATGCGCTCAAAATCGAAGTCGTTCAGCTCGCCGGTGCGAATACGTTGCGCATCGACTTCCGATTCTGCGCAAAGCATCCGTTGGACCAGCTGGTCTTTGCTCATCTCCAGGCTGAAAATCATGACCGGCTTCTTTTCAGTCAAAGCTACATGGGTCAGGATATTCAGGCAAAAAGCGGTTTTGCCCATCGATGGCCTGGCGGCCAAGATAATAAGATCGGATTTCTGAAAGCCAGCCGTGTAGTTGTCCAGGTCATAAAAGCCGCTGGAAACGCCCATTAGAGTGCCTTTATTCTGATGGCGCTCCAGGATGGCCTCATAGGAGCCGGGCAGGATATCGGAAATCGAAGCCGATTGAGATTTCTGCCCATTCTGGCACAGCTCAAAGATTTCCTGTTGGGCAGATTCCAGAGCTTCCGCCGTGCTGATGGGTTGATGGCCCAGCGCGGAAATATGGCAGCCAGCAGTCACCAATCCCCGCATAATGGCTTTTTCCTTCACGATTTTCGCGTGATAGACGATATTCGCCGCAGTGGCCACGCCCATCGCCACGTCCATCAGGTAGGGTCTACCACCTGCCGCCTCCAGGGTTTCATTGTCGTTCAGCCATTCGGACAGTGTGACAATATCAATGGGCTCATTCAGCTTATAAAGCTCCAGCATGCCGTGGAAAATATGCTGATGCGGCCCGCGATAAAAATCTTCTGCCCGGAGTATATCCACGATCTGGTGGATCGAATCCGGGTCATACAGGACGGCGCCAATCACCACTTGCTCCGCTTCCACAGAATGGGGTGGCAATAGGCTTTCTACTGGACCTATTGCGGACACTTTGTCGTCCCGTCGAGCATTTGCCGCCATTACAGCACCCCTTTCGGCTGAATGATTTTACTCATCTTGGCCAAGGTGGTTTCAGTTGTGCTGGTCCTCATGGGGTCATCGTTCCAAGTGCTCCATCTGGCCATACCCTGGGGATTTGGATTTTCAGAGCGATGCAAACACTGCCTGACTACTTGATGCAAGTCAAAGGCTACCCGAGCGCTGTCAGAAATCCTGGGGCTATGGATTCCGAAGTTTGTACCTGGATGATAAAAGCCGGTATAGATTTCTTTAGCCTCTTTCAATAGGTATCGCACTTTATCCCTGCGTACCAGCCAGTCATCAAAGGATTCATCAGACAGCCTTGGCGTGTGCTCAGCAACTTCTTCCAGTTGACCCATCAAAATACGAGAGAAGAATTCAACCGATTCATTGAGCACCTGGGCCTGTTTGATGGTCATTTGCAGTTGGAAATCCATCAGGCGACCCTCCCTGCTATGCGAACATAGCAAATGTCATACCCTTCACCCCGGTAAATGAACTTCTTGGCTTGGCTGTCATAATCGAGTTCTCTGCCGGAAACGGTAAGAGGTCCACTGGGAGCATCTATTTGAACCGAGTCAGCTTCCAGAATCCTTTGCCAATATTCCTTTTTCTCTACTTTGCCAGCCGTGTGCCCGACCCAAGTGTTCCAATAACGGATAAGTTGTTTGGCATGATTGATGAAAGGGGCACATTCGGCTTCAACGGTCAGCCAATGCATGCAGGAGCGAATATCTTCAGGGGTTTTATCCTGACTCAAAAGCTCCTCAAAACTTTTGACATTTTGCGCGAACCATTTTTCACCGAAAACATTCTTGCCTTGAGTTTTTAAAATCTCCTGAAACTCAGTAGCCAGACCACTTGCGGAAGAACGGGGCTTTTGATCCCTTTCCCAATCCGATTGCCCCCCAGGGGGGGTAAGGGGGGGATCACTTGAAATAGAACTTGAAATTGAAATGGCATCGCCGGGCATTGCACAAGCAATGCTTGGAGCATTACCCCTTTTGGCTTTACTCCATCTTGCTTTTGCGGCTTTTTGCGCTTTTTCTGTTTTCATTTCTGAAGATTTTTTCAATTTTTTCCGCTCTTTTTCTAAGCGCGGATGCATCAGAAAATTCTCTTTTTTACTCACCGTGAAGCAGACTTTGATACTGGGCCAAATTGCGCTCATCGTCTCTTCTGAGCACTCGCAGAGCTTGGCCAGTTTGCTGAGATCGTTTGGTATGTACTGCTCACGCCAAGCATGCGAAAGCAACATGATGTAAGCACCTTTTGCATCCAAACTCATAAACTTCACATTCGGGTCATTCAGGAAATCTCCTGGATAGAACAAAAATGCGGGTGATTTTTCCTTCATACTCTCTTCCTTTGCTATTCTGGTTTTGGTTCAATAAAAGGCAAAGCAAACTAAAGCTATGGGAGTGCTTCCCATTGCTTGCCGGTAAAGCCCGGCATTAACTATCGGACCTCATTCATCAGCCCCATAGTTTTCAGGCAATTCTAAATAAACCTCTCAGTTGCAATTTTGGAGGCTAAAAAGGACATGCCAAACTAAGGGGGCTGATTTTTCATCAAGCCCGATTAAAAGGCTTTCTATGAAGCTAATTCATGGTTTCACACTGGCAGAGGCCTCCTTTCTCGACAATGTTTATGATGCTTTACAAATTTTCTAGATCCAGAAAATAGCTCCTCAATGGGGCAAGGGATGGATGGCTCACTGGTTTGCCCACAGTACAGGCATACAAACAAACCACCTGGGCCTGTATTGATCTGTATCCAAGGATAATCCTGCTCTTTCGTCTTGCTCATGCGATGGTTCCCCACAGGCTTAATTGGCCGGGCACCTCGTCTGGCTGAGGTGTGAATTCAACTTGCACTGGCCCAATCGTTATAACTATCCATCCCAAACGCAATGCAGCGCTTTCAAACACCATCATGATTAATGGACAATCAGGACAATGCTTATTGTGGCGGCTGATTTCCCGATAGCCGCATTTCAGGCATACAAGCTGATCCGGATGGACTGACATCAGCTGCCTACTTTCTGTTCTTTCATTTCCTTGTAACGTTGCACTGAGGCAACTTCAAAAAATGTTTTTAGGGTGTCAAAAAAGCGAAGCATCATAAACAACCAGCCAGCAAATAACCAGGCTGATACAAACTGGCCAATCTGAGTCCCATAGACTAGAAAAACGTTAAAATTATGCTGAAATTCCGTGGTCATCCTTTTTAAGCCTCTTCCTCATATTTACAAATATTGCAAATTTTGATGTCGGGTAAAGGAAGTGATTGGCCAAAGAATTCCTGAGATCGATTGGTCTCCTTGGCCAGTACCCCAAAATCGCAATTTGGGCATGGTTCACAAGTTTGGATTTTAATGGCCTCAGACTTTTTCACTTCCTGCATGCTATTAACCCTCATTCAAATTAATTTGACCGGGAGATTCGATCTCCCGGCCATATAACACTTATTCTTCTTCGTTATTCAGAGAATCAGTACCACCCTCCGCACCAGGGGCAGAGTCTTGAGTCGATCCCGATGTTGCAGGCGCAGCCGCCTGTTCTTCATTTCCAGTTTCAGCCGTATTTAAAATGGCAGGCGTAAAATCCAAGTAGTATTCCTGATTAATTTCAAACGAAACTGCCGGATTATCCACAGTCAGATCTAATCTGCCACCCGGAGTGTAACGATGATATCGTTCGTTTTCAGGTGTTCCATCATCAGTTACAGCAAAAAATTGATACTGTTTTGTATCCCCACTACCAGGTACAATTGCTGCACATTTAAATTTTGCTCTCACTGCCATCTAATATTTCTCCTTCTCATTAACACCCGCTGTTTGAGGCCAGCGGAAGCCTTTAACTCTTATTTAAGCAACCCCTACATGTTGGAAGCTGAATTTGTTGGGAACGATGACAACACCACCAAGCCCCGCCATGTTCATTCTTTCTTCTTTGGAACGCTCAGGATATTCCGTATCCGGGGAAACCAAACGCCAAACTTTAAGCAGATGGCCAAGCGCCATAAAGCGAAGTGCCAAGCCTTGATCGCCAAGCAACGCACCCAGGGTGATATAGTCCTGCATGGCAAAAAGAGGCATAAATAGAGGCAAATCCTCTTTCAGCAGGCTCAAGAATTCATCCGTATTGGGCTTACCCTTTAAGCCAACCGTAAAAAAAGTTACATTGACCGTGTGTCCGGTGGGTTTTTCATCGGTACCATTGCTAACTAGGCATTGACCACATTCACATTCTCCACGCGTGGTATGAGCCAAAACATATTCCTGCAATTTCCCACTATTCATAGATGTATCCTTCCCAAACTAACTGTTATAATGTCTCCCTCCCCTAACCTCCGGCCCGGAGTGTGAGAGCAGGCCGGAGGTGGTGTCAGAAGGGGGGTGGGTGAGTGCTTTAAAAGGGTGGTACCTCCATTAGCCAGAGGTTATTCAGCACCAGCTGATCGACATCGGATTCATCAAGAGCGCCGATGTCCATCCAAGTTGTGTCGCGTCTGGCTACCAATGAGCGCAAAACAATCTGCTTGTGATGGGATGAGATTTCAGTACCATGAGTTGCCTGGTAGAGATGGCTCAAAGCATTTCTAGCCGCTATCCCTACGGACGAGTCATCGTTTAAAGTCTGTTTAACAATGGATTTGACTGCATTGTAAGCTGCGGCAATCGCTACTTTTTTGTGTAGTTCAGCTGCCGGGCTGGGTAACTTGGATGGTTGAGACATGGTTCGTACCTTTTAACAAACAACTGGTTGAGATATTCAATAGGTTGATCAGGACCAGCAGTTAGGCGGTAAAGGAGTTTAAATCGTCCAAGCCCAATAGTTTGCGCTCCGCCTTATGCCGGGTGAAGAAGTCCAGCTGGTCCTTGAGATAAATCGCTATAGCTTCACGGAAATGTTCCGCTTTGGTCCTGCCGGTAAATGTGATCAAAAGCTCCAAATCAGCTTCTTGCTGCATAGATAAACTTAAAGATGTTTTCTTGACGCGCTTTGCCATGAAACTCAATGCCTTCCGCTTTCTATGTTCTTGGTATCATTCGCCAAGAATGGTTCATCAAGCACTGGCCGCCTCTTTCTCCTGGGCTTTAAGAGGCAAGCGTTGTTGTGCCGAATCAGTAAAACAGAAGAGCTTTCTATCAAACTGAGGAAATGTAAAGAGAATTCCCTTTAAGGTTATTTCTGGGATACCCGTCGTATTCGCCAACCAGGCTTCAAAAGTTGGTAATGGCACCCCAATTTTATTGGCTACAAAGTTTTGTTTAAGGCCATGCTTCTTGATTTCAGCCTTAAGTTCATCACCTATGCCATATACTCTTCGCATAAATATGATGCTCCTGTAATGGAAAAATCCTTTAACAAGATCAATCTTAAAGGATTCTTCCGTAAAGTCAATGGAAAAACCCTTTTTTGTTTAGCGGAAAATTCCCCTTAATGTAATGAGAAAATCCTTTAGCAAATAATGAGAAAGGTATATCCAGACAGACTTGGTGCCTTCATCGCTACGGAGAGGGAGAAGAAATTCCCTTCTCGCATAGCTTTTGCAAAAAAATATGGGCTGGACCCGAGCACTATAGGGGATATAGAGAATGGTGATACAAAGAGCCCAGGCTTAAGCTCTATTTTGACTATCGCTGAAGGGCTTGGCATAAGCCCCATGCGTCTTATATCTGTATACCAAGGCAAGGACCCAGATGAAATTGAGGATGACCAACGCTATAAAGCTCCACTTATCGAGTTCTTGCATCATTTACCAGAGGAGCTTATCCTGGAGGCACTGAAAGCACGTCCACCTCAAGATGTTTTAAAAGGCTTGATTGAATCTAAAGGGATCGAGAAGATTCAGGAATGTCTAGCAGAAGCAAAACGTCGTCAACAAGAGAAATCGTAAATTTGGATATCCTTCTGGAGTGAATACGCTTATGAAATCCCGTATTATCCCTTTGATATTGTTGTTAAATCTTACAGTGACTTCATTTGCTGAGGATTTTACATCCCAAACGGTTCCAATAGGGCAAAACACAGCCGAAAAAGCCTCAAGCATAAGTATTAATGATTTTGAAAAGTTCATAATTCTGGAGAAGCAAAAGACTGAGTTAACTTCGCACCTTAAAAAAATGTATGATGCTTATAAAATAACGCTCAAAAGCGCCTATCCAAATCCATTAATAGTGACAAATAAATCATTTAGCAATGGTGTATTGGGTATTACTGCATATAAAACCCTTTACATATCTCCAATGAAGTCTCTTCCTTGGGCTTTCATCCCTTTTGTTGGGATTATCCCCGCTTTAACCTTGAATGCAATGTATACAACAACAGATGTGAAAATGCTGAAAGAGTCCAAGGTATACCAAGGTAAACTTTCATCTACTCAACTCAGTAAAGAGTCACCTATTACCTTTGATTTACTCGTTCCTAGTGGTCAAGTCCCAATAATGGCCATAGAATTCAATGACAATTCTACTTCTCAGACTTTTACCTACCGGAGTTTGTGATTTGAGTCACATTATGGGACTACTCATTAAGGATTTCCAGGTGGCTCGGATTATTGTGGAGTAGCCATTCTAGATACTTCACGATCTCTTCTTCAGAAACCAGTGAAAAGATATCCACGTTTGAACGCGGCTGCTCCACTTCCGTATCACTACCACCACTAACTTATGTATCTCTCAGTCTTCTATTATATATTCTCTTGATGACTTTGATTCGCCAGAAATCAATGAGAGTCAATATATTGTGCTCAGTACAATATTTGGAAAAACGAATATTTATCCCTGTGTAGATTAAGCATGGAACCCTACTCTGTCCATGACATAATGCCAAACGGGACCTTGAAAATTATTATGGGAATTCCACTCCACGGACGATGGGGCCTTTGGGAAAGGGCTTCACGCCCGGCCCGCCCAAGACGGGTATCCGAAAGGAAAGGAGGACTGATAGATGCTAACCCTTCTATTAGTGGCATTTAAGGCTATCTTCTTGCTTTACGAGCTTGTAGAAACCCTTAAAAGGCTGATGGCCCTGCTCTAGACCAGCAAGGCCATCTGGGAAATCCTGGGTAGGTGCTTGGGCATCTACCTAATTACATTTTAGCCTGGACGTGGCAAATTGCAATGTTTTACCCTTTATCAGCAGGTTTTTCAGCCATTTCAACAAGAAGAACCTCGAACTCTGGCTCCAGGGCCATTTTTTGAATGACTGTCTTGGTTGTATCTTTGCGCATAAGCTTATGGCATTTGCTCGGTAGCGAATGCCCTTCAGTCTTTACCTCTCCAGCATCAGGATTCCATGGAAATGGCTTGGGGCCTCGTTTTTTTGGTTCATCTTGCATCCTTCCATTATAGATCAATCCACGCTAGAAATCGGTCATTTAATTCTAGCTAGAGTTATTTAATTCTAGCTAGAATTATGATAGTATCTATACGTAACCTAGTTACGTAACTAAGTTACGTTCAGGCAGGAAGAGAGTTTTCAGGTTTTATTTTATGAATCCGGATCCCAGCAAATTTTATGACACGGAAGAAGCGGCCATCCTTGGCAACATTTCAGAGCATGGATTGCGCAAAATCCTGAGAGGTAAAAAGGATGGTAGGAAGCTACTCATCGGGCAAAAGATTCGGGTCAATAACAAGACCCAATGGTTTATCGAGAAATGGGTCTATCATCTCTTCTTGCATCAAGAGGTGATTCGGTTTCAAAAACACGTTCAACACTTACAGGACAGCTTAAACAACCCTGAGGAGCAAATTAGAAATGGTAGAAAGCAGAAGTGAAATGACCCAGGCGGTCGTGTATGCAGCACCCGCCGGTCAATCCCCAATCCCACAAACCCCACAACCAATGGCAGAACCTCAAAAGCAGTCTATAGGCGAGACGGTAAAATCCAAAACCAATCAGTTTATCCATGGCGCATGGACGGTGCTTTGTTTCCTGATCTTCTGTGGTTTCAGTTTTTTCATGGGCTGGCACCTGAAAGGTTGGCATTTTAGCGCATATTATGAGGCTCCAGCTGGTGGCTCCTATATTGGGGCCAAGCCCGTGACTCAAATCAGCCAAGCAGCCCCTTCTTCCACGGTCCAAGTCCCAAAGGAGTAGAGCATTGTTAACCATAGCAAATTGGTTTCTGGATAATCGCGTTCATAAAACCCTGCCGGAAATTTCAGAGATGGAATACCGTGCTGCTGTTGTCTTGATCGGTGGTGGCTTAATGCTCATGATGGGCATATTGGTCCTTGGGTTTTTCATGGCCGCTTTCAATATTCGGCCTTGGGAGCAGCGCCGATGATTTGGCTGCCTTTGATCAAATTTCCCTTTTTCGACTGGCATAAAGCCGGGCCTGAACCGGAGCCGGATTTGGTTCCGGAACCACCACCGCCTACTCAGCAGATGGTCATTATTCCGGCTCAGCAAAAGCAAACGCTCCATATTGGGCCAGGCTTTGAGATTGATGTCACAGAATGGGCGGATGATGGGGACCGGGATGTGATTTTGGCTTCTTCCGGCTTTGGGAAGTCCTATCTTGCTGGGGTCATTGCTGAAGAGGTGATCGAGACCGGTGGATTACTGTTCATCGTTGACCCGGAAGGGGAGAATCACACGCTAGCCGAATATTACAACAAGTTGGCAAAAAAAGATGAGAATGCCCCCACGATCTGGATTGTTGGAGGCCAACATAAAACCGTGACTCTGGATCTGGATGAGGCAAGCCAAGCGGATATTGATGAAATCGTTGAAACGGTTCTAAACCTTGGGGTTTCCATCATCTGGGATCTGTCAGGCCGTACCCAGAAAAACCAACAAGAACTGTTTGCCAGGATTGCCGGGAGCCTGTTTTCGGCTCAAGACAGTGAAGAACTCCGCCGTCCGGTGAAATTCATTGTGGAAGAAGCCCGAGTCTTTGCCCCTCAGAAAGGCACCGGATTGACGAAAGTGGACGGGGAAACCTGTCTAAGCGTGTTTGAGAACATTGCCACCAGAGGCCGGAAGCGTGGAATCAATATGTTGTTGGCAACTCAGAGATGCGCCAGCGTGAATAAGGACATTATTTCCCAAGCGAACCGCTGGTGGTTTGGCGGCGTTAAATCAACTCAGGATTGTGCTGCCCTCATGCCTTACCTGGAACAAGCCGAGGTTTCCATTGAGGACAGTGATATTAAAGCCCTACAAGCCGGGGAGTTCTTCTACTGCGGCAAAGGCCAGCCCATTAAGATCAAGACTCGCAAGCGCAAAAGTAAACATGGCGGTAAAACCCCTTCAGTAAAATCTACCAATATCAAACGGGCCAGTCGAGCGGATGCCGAGGCTGCATTAAAGAGGCTGAACTACAGAAGTACGGCATCAGGACCTGTTTAAACACAAAAGCGCCCAACGTCACATAGTAACGTTGAGCGCTTTTGAATCGCACCATCTAATGAAAAGATAGAGGCATCATACCAATAAAAAAAGCCCCAGTCCAATGGACCGGGGCTTATTGAAGGGGTAAATTATGGAAGAAATTAGACGATTTTCAAGATTGGACTTCCTATTGGCTCATATAAGCCACACTCTTTAACCCTAATACTAGGGCTCAGTAAGACTACAACGCCTTGCACCAGGGAATCGGCCAATGGGCATTTTCTCAAATTGTCACAGGTTGAGCATTGGTCATCCGGCTCTGTCCAGAGGTCTTTCCCCTTAAAGCGCATGACTAAAACCCTTTAAGCCAGTTTTCGGGATAAAGTCGCACTGCCCATTTGTATTCTGAGGCTTCTGCCGGAGTTGCACCACCTAAAACGCCCACATATTCCAACAGTTCATCGGAATCCCATCGGCTCATCTTTGGAACATCAACCCATGTCCCATTTATGAATTGCTGATAAGAGCCAGGCTCAAAAGTTCCTCCATGCTGACATTGCTTATATTCATCGTCATGAAGCAGTGAGGACGGCTCCCATGGTCCGTCTGTTCGGGCAAGACCCCATAAAGGACGGGGAACACTGGCTTTATCATATTCAGTACCCTTTTTTATAGTGCGGCGACACCGGATACCCTTTTTATTGACCCACTCAAATGTATAATCCTCCGTCAATCGCCAGAGTTTTTTGGCGGGATCCCACTGAAGAATGGGAAATTCAAACTTCTCAGGGGTACTGTATGTCACATGAACCTCCACTCATTCAGTTATTGATTTAGGGAAGCGGTATATCAGTTGGTATGATGCCGGGCCCGGCGGGGAGCTTAATCACGCTGGGTAAGGGTGGCCGATTAAATGGTGTTGCCCACTGGATAGCCGGTCCACAAAGGTTCTTCTCCTCGCAGAGCTTTTGCGCCATCTCGATCTGGCGTTCGACTAAATGCCGCTCCCATTCCTTTTGTTTGCCAACTTGCTGGCCGGTAAAAGTGCTACCAGCAATCAAGAGTGCTGTAATTGCTTGTGGAATCATGGATACATTGCCTTCAATTGCTTGTAAACGGTAAATGCGCCAGGCCGATGATCTAGAAAGGAAACTTTCTTCCGCCCATCTTTCCCATCTGGCTCAGTACCCATAAAATGCATGGGAAAATGGGCTTCATCAAAACCGTTCATCACATAGGAGGAATGGTCCGCGCTCCCATAGGACTTGCCGTTGTAACCCCAGAGCGCGTCTTTAATGGTTTCATCCGGACAATCGGGATGAATCACGCCTGGTGTTTTAGTCCTGAAAAAGCAGGCCGCCAAAATGCCGCCCGCGAAGAAATCATTCACGCCCTGGTCAAGGATGGCATTTTTTTCTGCCTCTTGGAGCTTGGTGAAGCGGTCCAATAATCCCTTTAAGGTGCCACGGGAAGGCACCGGATCAAACTGCCAAGGTCCACCCGGCGTTTTAGGAGGCATTAGGTACATGCCTTCCCGGTACCAATATCCAGCGATAGCCTGCCAGGGAACATTGGTGATGTTCTGCATTTGCCTTAACAAGGGATAAGCTCGCTTAATCTTATCCAAATCCTCTTTGCTCAGGCCCTGGAATGGCTTAAACATGGGTAGCCTTCTTCTGTATTGTGCAAAGCCTGAAGACCGGATAGTCAGGCCCGGCAAACGATTTGATTTTGTTATGCTGTTTTTCGGTCAAATGCCCGTTTTGAAAGGCATTGCGAAGCCTGGCATTGGTAATCAATGGCTCAGGTACAAACAAATGGGCTTTATTTATTTTCTTGATATACTCAACGCCTTTCGGGTCATAATCGCTTTGTAACCAGCCGTCTAAACGGTAGCCTTTATCGCCATGCCCATAGGCCGTTTTTCGATTCTCAGCCCGCATCAGCGCTGCAATATCATCAGCCAGATCTTTCTTTCGCTTCTCAAGTTTTTCTATTTGCTCAGCAAGCGCCAAGTGCTGGTCGATTAAATCTGAAAGAGAATTTTTCGGCTTTGGCGCCGTCTTTTTTGCCATGTTCCAATGCTCCAATATTTGCTGTTACATGCGTTAGAATTGAAAAATGATTCGATTTATAGATTTAGCGCCACAAATTTACGCCCCGGATGAGGCGGAAAAATCCACTCGATTTGCCCTTTATGATACTGAGGCAGAAGGTTTTCTGGTTTTTGTTGACCAGGATACTTTTGAATGCGTTGAAGATGTAATCCAAGGCATGGATATAGTGCAATTAGATCAATCCGAGGCCGAAGAAATCATACGAGCCATTCCGGATCACGTACAAAAGGCATGGTCTGACGACAAGCAAAGCTCAGGAAGCGCCTTGGATTTTTTTCATTCCAAAATTCCTGGAATCTATTCTTGGGGCGTTCCAATTCAGGAAAAAACACGTTGCAGCCGAAGCCATATTCCGACGGTGGAAATGCCCTATAACGATGGGAAGTTCCAGCCCGTACCCATGCCAGAACAAAAATGTCCGGAATGCGGGGACCTTATGATGCCTTTTGTGAATGTAAAATTAAAATTCCCTTCATCTCAGGGTATTTCTTTTACGTCAGGGGAAGATACTCCGCCTGAAACGCATCCGAGCCCAGACCCGTCCAACCCTTCTCCGTCAGCATAAAATAATATCCCATATGCATTTCAACCAACCCATCGTCAGTTTTCAACTGGACGATTCCGGAATCCGGCTCAGAAATCATGACGGGAAGATCCAGACCTTCCAAAGATTCATCCGAGCCATCCCATTGAAAGGCCTTGACGACTGATTGGGTATGCAGGGATTGATACTCTTGCATTGCTTTCTCCTATCCACCGAAATTCTGGTAATAAATATCGGTTAACTCCTGAATCAAACCATAGGATAGATTAGTGTAACCTGTCAGACTCGGATGTAACGTGTCAAAGTTCTGGCCACTCAAAAAGCGTTCAGGGTTAGCGCCATCCCCAATCAATGTGGTCAGGTCACGGACTTGGAAGCCCTTGCTTTTGATTTTAGCAATTAAACTTTTACGGATTGGATCATAAGTGCTGGAATAATTTGCGTTTGGCGCAAGAAACATGAATATAGGTAAGCAGTTGTTGATCAAGGCATGCCGCCCAAAATCCAAGGCTCTGGCATACATGGAGTCCGCCGCCGCCTGCGTCAAAGTTGATGAGCCGTCATTTGGCGAATAGACGCTATAGAGCGCAATTGCAGGTTTATGGGTAGTAACTGCAGTCTTGCCGATGGCGCAAGTCGTGGTAGTGTTGGCACCACTAAAACCATAGTTATAGAGATTGAACGGAAGACCATCCGAGATCAGATGTGAATAAGCCAATGGCACCCATGACAGGGTAGCCGGGTCAACACTGTCTGAACCTGCCGACGAGTGTAAACCTTGCGTGATAGAATCCCCAATTGCTATGACGGGTATCGTTGGACCCGGACCGATAAATTCAAACCCGAAAATGATATTGTTGGCATCGTTAGCACTGGGGGTTCCAAAGTTTGATGGCGTTGTGACTGCATCCGTACCGACGGCGCGGAAGGATTCAAAGTAATTTTGCTTAGTATTATCGGTGGAAAATTGTCCCAGGCCACCGGAATAGCTGAAATTAGCGTCTAGCTTTATACGAGCCATAATATAAGGCCATGGGCATCCATCCACTGGTGTCAGTGAGTTGATAGGCATCCAATCCGTTAAGAGGATTCCTGCATCACCTGTGGTGGAAGAGGCTGCCGCTGGAAGCGCCCAAGTAGTGGCACCATTAAACGTAACCTGTACCCATCCAGTAGAACCGTCATTAGTAATTGTATTCCCGGTGCTAGGCGTAACCTTTTCGGCAAAAGTCGTTGCTGTATTGGTGACAGCGATAATTAATCCGGAAACATTCGGCGGAGAGGCTTCCTTATTTTTGAGAATGACCCGGACATGGGTAAAATCACTACATGGCGCAGTAGATAAGGCAGCATAGGTGCTAGTAAAGAGGTTGCCATTGGTTGTCACTCCGCCTTTGATATGACGGGTGTAAACATTCTTGATATTGGCCAGAGAAAGCTTTTGTTTGAGGAGAGGTGGATAAGGCATATCGCTTGCCTGGACAAGAAATTTGGTGCCTTGTTGATTTTCGGCTTGAAACTTCAAATTGCTACGATCGATATACGTTTGATTTCCTCTAGTGTCTAAAACCCTTTGCTTTCCCATCTTTTGCACTCCAAATTAAACGGCTAGCCGCTTCTTGCCTGAAATGGATACCTAAACTACCTGCTCGACATGCTTTTGAGATGATTCAGAGTCAAGAATCTCTGTAAATCACCTCTAATCCTGGACATTGTTGCTGCTATTAACTCCAGAGCCTGGAATGATCATGTATAAACCGCTGGTCATCCCGGTCATCTGGTTGTCATGTACCGATGAGCCGTGAAACGTCCCATTAACCAACGTAATTCCCACTGTCCCTGAGCCCGTTACTCCACGCATGGTGTTATTGGCAACGACAATTCCGGATGTATCCGAGCTAAGGCTGTCACCCGTATAGGCCGCATTAGAAACCCTTATACCCCTGGCAACGTCATAAATCATGTTGTTGACGATTTTATGGTCATACCAATCAAATTTATTGAGCGAACTTTCCCCATTGGTATAGTCATTGATTGCCCAGGATTGAGAACCCGTGATGATATTGCCATCCACCACCACCATCCGGTAGCTGCACAGTTCAACGCCTGTTGACGTGCTCAGCGCCGTAGAATTATTGATGATATTGTTGAGAATGAAGGCGCCATAGACGGGGTAGCGCGTACAGGCTTTGACTGAACCCTTTAAGTTGTCGAAAACGTTGTTGGCAACCCAGAAATTGGTTGTTCCACCCTTTCCCGTGCCTGCAACAGGGGTTCCTGCGGGTGTTGTGGTTACTTGAGATATGTTGTAAAAATAATTATTCAGAATCCAGGTATTGACGGCATCTGCGCTGGCCCCGGATCGGGTGCCCGTGGTAGAGCGGACTGCGGCATCCCCAAAGTTGTAAAACTTGTTGTGGTGTACATAAAAGCCAATGCAACTGGCGCAAAGTATGCCTTGCTCGCCAAAATTATTGGCGGTGGTGCTGGAAGTCAGTCCCTCAAACCGGCACCCGGAGACTTCAATATCTCGGCCGTCCCGGAATACCATGAGGTATTCTCCGACGGTGACCGGATCCAATGCCGCGTTTTTCTTGATAATGGCACCGGGTTCGCACTCAAACTTAACGTTTTGCACGTCATCCACGAATAAGGACGTTTTGAATTCATAGGTCCCTTTCGGGAAATAAACCACCTGATTGGTAGGATTGGCCGTCAGGTAAGTGTCCAGCGCCGCCCCATCATCGTCTGAACTGTTATCGACGGTGACCCCGGAAATGTCTTGGACGTTGATTTTTCCGCATCCGGTACAACTTGCTGATGTCGGAGGAACCCAGCTGACTGCGGTGCCGTTTGTGGTGAGTACATTTCCAGCATGCCCGCTCTGGGTGGGCACAAGGACATTGATTGCAGCACTCAGGGATGTTTGACCCGTTCCACCATTGGTGGGTCCCAAAGCACCTGTAACAGCCGTGGACAATGGAATATTGGTAAAGGTATTTGAAGCGCCGGATAACGTCTTATTGGTCAGTGTCTCGGTTAAAGGCGCCAAATAGGCCGCCAAGTTACTGACAGTGATTTTCCGGGTTCCGGTTCCTACTTTGTTAATGGGTATCTCGTCGGTAGCCGTGGCGCTACCGGGATTAGTTAACTGAGATATTTTTAAATCAGCAAACGATAATCCGGATACTCCAGACAGCAAAAAGAACACTAACCAAAGTAGTGTTAACAGGCGTTTCATGGTTTCTCCTAGCTCAGTTTTTCTAAAAAATGGATCAGAAATTCAAACAGCCGATGACCCTGTTCCGGAGTCAGGCCAACTTGTTTTAAAATGCCAAGCCCTACGTAACCTTGAACCATCAATAGCGTGAGGTTGAAGCGTTTACCATGGATGTAATGAGTCAACTTTCTAACCAGGGCAAGGGTTTTGTATAAACCTTCTTTCTCTTCTGGCGTTGCCCCTGAAATCTGGTCCAGGTCCTGCTTCATCTCGCCGGAAATATCCACCACAGCGTTGTGTTTTTCTGCAAAGAGAATAAAAGTGTTTTTCTCAGGACTGTCATCGGGAATCAGTGACAGGTCAACCTTAGCATGGCTGTAACTCATTGGAATGCCGCCAACATCTGCGTTTTTAACGCTTCCACCTGTTCTCGCTGACCGGAAGTGACATCCGTTCGTTCCGGCGGGATCGTAAATTCATTGATCGAATCCACAATCAAAGGAATGGCACCGCGTTTGTAATAATTTTGGACAAACACTTCCAGGTCGAATATTTTCTTTTGCAAATCGGCAGGAAGCGGAGCTTCCGCCATGGCTATTTGGCCTTGAGAAATAAGGTCTTCCAGTTGCTGCAAGGCATTGGCAGGAGGACTTAAAAAGGCTACCAATGCGGAATCATCATTAGCGACTTCTTCCTGATCTTGATACTGTTTGCGATAATAGGCGCCCACAATTTGGCCAGCCTGGTTCCGATCGATGAACATCAGCTATCTTTCCCTCTTCTATCTTGCCATCCCACGGTCGAGACACGCAGCGTTAAGCTGGCCACTGAACGTGTCCGAATTTGCGAGCTGGTGTTGGTCCTCACTTCCACTTGGCCACCTGCACTCCGGTTGCCGGTTCCATTATCAAAACCGATAGTCGGTATCACATTAGCGCTCAGACTTGGCGCGTCATCATTTACGTCAGGGCTTGAAAAATAAGTCCCGGCAACGCCTCCAGAGCCATTGATCGTGTACGCATTCAAAAGTGCTTTGACTTTGATTCCATCAGGGACAGAAATCGTCCGAGTGGTTGCTGTCGTGCTGTCCGTTGCATTGATATCTAAAATGGGTGACTTTAACAGGAAATCATCCCCATCTTGAGTAAAGGCAATGATATTTCCTGAGCCATCCGTGATGCAGGCTCCTAAACGACGCTTAAAGTCATAATTGGCCGGCATGGTTGGAGTAGTGGCCGAGATGGAAAACAATGCGTCCACCACGCCGGTATCGGATCGTTTGATCAACCAGACATGCAATGTGCCGTTATTAGGTTTGGTTCCGGTATCCATGCCTCCTGAACCAGAGCCAACAGCCCAAGCGGCATCAGAGCGTTTAGTGAGTCCCAGTGCTAGAAGTAGGTTTGTGGCATTGGTGGAATCTCGACAAGCCCCTACGGCAATGTCTAGATCATTATTGGCATCAGAACCGTTATTGCTTAAGGCTAAGCCGGCCAAATGGCCTCGTGGGAAATCGACCGATGAAGCGGATGCCGTGATAGAGAGTAACTGGAAATTGGTACCATCGTATATTACTTCGATAAATTGGTTCGCAAGAATATCGCCGGTGGACAGGTCACTGTTAAAGCTTTTCTTGATGGTGACCGCACCCAATCCATTCACATTCAGGGATGCGGCACCCGTATTCGCCGTATTGGCCTTAAACCGGAAAACCTGCCCAACAGCATAAGCCGATGGCGCTGGCGTTAAGGTTATGGCGTATGAATCAGTCGAACCAGCATCTGCTGCATAAATACTGGCACCACTTTGATCCACCAATCCCTGTGCACCAAAAGTCCATAGATGGATCCAGCCACTATCAGCAGCATTGCGTTGTTTCAAGATGCCATTGGCCGTATCATACCAAATCATGCCAGCCGTCGTGGTTGAGGGAGGTGATGCGCTACTGTTATTACTCAAAATGGCTGAAAGCACACCGTTCAGATCGGCGCGAAACGCGGGAAAGGTTTGATTCGCTATGTTGTAATCATGCGTTGTCATGCGTTTTCCTCATTAATATGCTTTGGCCACCACATCCACGCTACGGGATACGCCGGAACCGCCATTCAAAATTTGTACGGTAACGCCGGTGTATTTCCCGCCACTGGTAATGTGCGTGTATTTTGGAGTATCACCGCTCACCGTTCCCTGGATGGTAATCCCAAACTGAGGCTTTCCGAAAAACGGCTTGTCATAGGTCAAACTTGTCCCACCTGCAGAAAGAACCGCATCCTCAAAATGCTCCTCCCTGTCCGGGACATCCACATTCAATGCGAGTTCTGAAATCAGGATATTGTTGGAGTGCGTCGGATTCTCAATCGTAATCTTGCACCAGTAAGCCCTGGCGTTAAAATCGCCGACCACGAATTTCCGCCACTCACTCCAGATAGGGTCATCAGGATTTGTCGGGTCTGTGGCTGTGGATGGATCAGCGGTCGTTGTTTTGATCCAGGCAGTGACGACTGTGTTAGCCCTGTCTGCTCCGCTAAACAAGCCTTCCCGACTGTCGAAATCGCCCGTTGCGGAATCGAAATTTTCAGAAGCATCAAAAACTTCGGCATCAATGCTCAGGTAAGCCCGGGCTTTGTAAATCGCTCCAGTATCCAAATAGGTATCAAAAATATATTCTCCGCTGGTGGCAAAACCGGCGCCGCCACCCAAATCAAAATCACCTGGTTCATCATCAAAGAGAGGGCCATCCGTCTCAAGGGCCAGCGGGTCACCATCTTCTGTCAGTAAGGCTTCACCATCTTCCGCTAGCAAAACTTCATCAGTCTCAATGCTGATGGGCTCCCCGTCTTCGGTAATCAGTTTTTGGCCGTCTTCGGTGAGCAAGCTGATATCTGCTGCGTCAGAACCAGAGATATCATCGAACAGGGATCCGCCATCCAGGGTCAATGCGGAATCCGATACGAGCATGTTGGTTTTCGTGCCCGCAAAAGTAGGATGCTGGCTACTCACCGCAATCGAGTTGAGGTTGATGATGTTGACCGTATCCGTGACAATGAATGTCGCGTTCTCAGATTCAACACGAGTTGAATCATAGGCCTTAATCATATAGGTGCCTGTTAATAAGGGCACAACGGCGGTTGTTGCAATGCCAGGCAGGGCATCTCCAATATCAATGCCCTCTGACCAGGTTGCTCCGGTTATTTTATTGGACCAACGCAGCCGGATGTATCCGCCAATTCGGACATCTAGATCAGCCACCTGGTCCCAGGCTAAATGGGCTTGATTGCTAATGGCCATCATCGTGAAGCCCGTAATATCCGCAGGGGGCTTGGTTAAACCATAGATTTCTTGCGTGGTAATCGCATAATCACTATCAACCCCGCGCACGTTGACCGCCTGAACCCTGAAGTCATACAACCCTGGCGCCATGTCATTGATGGTTAACGTGGTTGTAGAGTAGGGAACCGTTCCTGCAGGAGTAAAATCTGTATCAGTGCTTAATTTATAGTCAATGATATATTTATCAACGAAGGTATGGACCGATTCAGTCCAGGTTATGAGAGCTCTTGTTTTGACCCCGCTACCATCCGTTGTGGTATACAGTTCTTCGGTAATAACCGGATTCCCAGGGGGCTCACAAGTAAATAGGTCTGGTAAGTTCGTGTCGGGCGCTGGATCAATGATGGTTTGTTCGCCATTGTTCCAGTCATAGCTTTGGGAAGCTTCTTCCTGTAACGTGAGCGTAAAACCGCCATCTACATTCAGTGCCCATTGTGTGACTCTGAATACCTTGGAAGACCAACCAACCTGAGCCAGGTTAACGTATACTGTGTCATAGATGGATAACTGGAGTGCTTTGAAGTTACAGGGTACGGTAACTAATATTCCTTGGCGCCCCTGTTCAAGAGCAATTTTAGCGATTCTTTGTGCTTCTACCACATCCGTGGTGAAGGGTAACTCCAAATCCCGTACAATCTGGCTGCCACCATCCTGCGTCTGGTAAGTCGTGTTGAAAACCAGAGGGAAATCATTGGGTTGCCAGTTAGAGGCAGGATCAGCAAAGACCCCCTTTACGGCATTAAAAAGCTCGTTTAAGGGCTTTTTTGCTTGAATCTTAACATCTCCGGCAAGCCAGCTTGTATCAATAGTCACGCTGGGTGGAGAATAGTACCCTGAAAAGCATCTGAAACGACCTTGGACATAGGGTAAAACCCCTGCCATGGATGTACAGAGGTCCTTCAGGATATCAATAGGCTGATTGGCAGTATCTACGACACCATTGCAGGTGTACCGTTTCTGTGTGCTCCCGTCAGCCAAATGCACGAGTTCATCGCAATTATTGGCTGAAGCGATAAAACTGGGGTCATCAATTTCAGCATCGGTGGCCGCCCGTCCATAGGTGGGTGAGGTCAAATAATCCCTGATACATAGCGCCGGGTTAACACTGTACGCTGTACTTCCATCTCTGGGATCATAAAGCTTTTTACCTTTTACGATGGCGCTAAATTGAGGAACGCCATCTGGGAAAGTTTGCGGCTGGTATTCCAGCCGGATATACATATAAGTAATCCCTCGTAAACGATGATCCTGCGTCCATCCAGGGATTTCCGCTACCATTAAAGGGTCGGCAATTTGATCGGAAGCTCCTAAGTGGGTTTTAATCCGGATTTTTGGAGCGCCTTTATGAAGATATTTTGCTGTGGTAACAAAGCCATCGGCATTTAAAGTGACCGTTTCATCGTTAATGTAAATGGCCTCTATTTCAGCACATTCATGAGCAGCGAGGGCGATGGCCATATGTAAATAAGCGTTCTTGGAGCTGCCCTTATTGGTTGAGCCGACATAGACCATGGGACCCGAAACCCGAACCCGTCCATAGATAATTTTGTGGCTTTCTACCGCGCTCCTGGAGATTTGTACCCTGCTACCTAAATCAGCGGCAAAAGAACTGATAGAAGGTGTCTTGGGTTTACTAATAGCCCCAACTAAAGCGGATATCCCAAACGATACCACTGAGCCAATAACTGCAGTGACGATGGCTGCCGTTATAGCTGAAGCGGATACTGTTATCCCAACTGCACCCAGGATGGAGGCAATGGTAATAGAGATTGGATCAGCGTAGGCGGCTGGAGTTATGCCTAGAAATAAGAGAAGCAGCCAGATGGAAAAGAATAGGCGCCAACAAATCAAGGTACCCTCCAAGCAATTTCACAGCCTAAAGTTTGAAGTCCTTGCAGCCCATGCGCTTCGGTAACAAATAAGCTCTGTATGCCAAGACATACTCCGATGGCCTGCTCTTGCAAAACTAAATCTCCTCGTTTTGCAAAACTGACAGGAATTCGCTCTAAATGCCGATCAATACAGCCTGGAAGACTTTCACCATATTTCTTGATGAGCCGGTAAGCACCCTTTTTGCTGGTATAACCGTTTCTGAAATCTTTTAAGTAATCATGCCCCGTCATTGCCAAAATGACATTGCACGCCCAGGTAAGACAGTCATGAGAACCCCAAACGAAAGGCTTATTTTTTGCATTTTCAACTTCACTCATGAGTTGAAAATCCCAATTTGGCTTTCTCATAATTATGCTCTGCCCCAATTGATTTCGGACTCTACAGCCTGTTCCGTAAATTCAAGACCTTTATCACCCGGATAGTAAGCTTGTTGATCCGTATTGTTATAGCGCCGTTCTTTAGGCCTGTTCCAGTCTCTGAGCAGGTTTTCTATGGCAAGACTGATATCCACACTGGCGCCAATGGTTAAATTCATATTGTCCATTCTGCCTTGGAACAAAATAGTCGGAATGCCTATAACCTGTCCGTTATCATCCAAAAGGGCAACGTAAAGAACTGCAAATCGCCCCTGATAATGCTCTCCTAGAGAGGTTGAAATGACATCGCCGGGCAAGCCCGATAGTGATACGGTTATGCCACTTGCGCTTAACTCAATCCCCTCTTCTATAGAGCTGATTTTGCCTAATGAACCTGAACCCGTATAAGTATTACCTGCATAAACGAGAGGGCCAACTCCACTGTGTAAACGCAAATGACCTGATGAGAAATCGCCATCAAACATCAACACTGGATAAATAGTTGGCTGTTGCGACGCAGTAACAACAGCCGTATCAATGGAACGTGTCATGAGAAAAAGGTTTCGACCGCATTAAAAGTAATATCAAAATATCCCGTCTCATTGATATCCCAGGAAGTTTGATCGTCGTCCAGCAATCTCATGACGCAAGTAGGGTTATTAATGGTGATAGAAGCATTATCAGCAGGACTTGACCGCAATCTGGGCGAAAAACTCAACGTGGCATTCCCAGAACCATCACTGGTTATATCAGCCGTAATCATTTTATATTCATTGTTTACGGTAAAATAATCGCCTTTTTTCAAGACTGATGTATTGTTTGGCCACCCATCAGTTAAAAGTGTTTTTCCTGATTGTGCGCCACCTTTAACTAAAGGCGTTCCACCACCAGCACCCTGAGGTGATGTGGCTGCAGGGTCATACCCATAAAATGTACCGGCCGGGCCTTCTAGTCCAGCCAAAAAGGCTTGCACTGCTGCGATTTGTGCCCTTTTCTTGGTAACCAAGGTAAAGGTAGCAGTCCACCTTGCTCCGGGTAATGCTGCGGTCTGCGTATCCCCACTCAATGGTGAGATAAATATTTGAGTATTGGTCTTGATCCCAAAACGGGTAGTTTTAAACTCAATACCCACAGGCAAATTGACCGGCATACCTTAACCCTTACGCCCCACCACAGAAGCGGCAGAACCACCTCGATTAATAGCATTCATTACACCGTCTCTTGTCCGTTTCTCTATTGCAGGCATCATGGATGCGACTTCTGCTCTTACCTGCTGCTGAACGCCAGTAGAGATGTTAATAATCTGAGTTACGTTAATAACTGGGCCACTCGATAACCCACCAGTTTTCAGTGCATTATTGGAAATTACCGTGCCCGATGCCTGAGGGATAAATAACTCAGGCCCTTTTTCTCCTACTATTGAAAGCTGTCCAGCGGGAATCATTCCACCACTTGCATACCCTGGAATTGGCGCTGAAGGCACTGGCGCTGGCCCATTTCCTCCCTGGAATAGCTTACCCGCAATGCTGCCAAATAAGCTACCAAGCCCTTTCGCCAATGGCTTAGAAACAGTTTCTTGGAAAATAAGCTTTGCCATATCCAAGCCCAATTGTTTTAAGACATCGCTGAATTTGCCACCCTGAACAATCATTTGTTCAAAAGACCCTGAAATGATGTCCCCAACCTGTTGACCAATCTGGGCAAATTTATCCATTTGATCTTGTAACTTTTGGAAGTTATACTGGGCCAGTTGTGCATTATAGGCTGATTGATAAAGCGTCTGCCCTTCCGCAGACAGTAACTCTATTCCAGCTTGTCTTACCGTATTTTCTGCCGATATGGCAATTGCCATTTGCTCGTATGATTTGATCCCGGCAAGACGAGCAGTGGTTAATCTTTGAGTATCCGATATTTCTTGCTGAAGACCTTGATTTTCAGCTAAAAGAGCTTGAGCTTTGGCATTTTGGGCTATTTGAGTGTTCAATTCTGCCAGTTGCTTAATCTGTGCGTCAGTAAAATTCAGGCCCATCTGTTTAGCTTGGTTTGTTGCTTCTAGAAGGGCTTGCTGTTTCGTGAATTCCACAGTACCTAATTTTTGTGCATCAACAAGCTTTTCAGAATTGGATAACTCATCTTGCAATTGAGCTTTTGTGTCTGTAAAGGCTTTAGCACGTTCAGTTGCAAGCTCACGAGCCTTGTAAATCCGCAAATTATCAACTTGTGCCGCTTTCATTCCTGCGCCTTGAGTTTTGACAAATGCTTCTACAGCTTGCTTGTCCTGCTCTTTTAATAAGGCATCATGGCCTTTTAGCCTGGCTTTAGCCAGATTCATATTGTCTTTGATTTGTTGCTGCAGCTCACGTCGAACCCCTACAAAATCAGTAGTTTTTTGATTAATTTTATTGGCGTAGGCTTGAGCAATGAAATTTTTCTTTTGCGTATCGGTCAGTTTGAGATTTTTCTTGAGAACTTCGTTTTCAGCTTCTATTTTTAGTTTTGTCTGTTCATAGGCTTCATCACTTTGTTTTTTTGCGGCCAATAATCGATTGACTGCTTGAGTTTCTAAATTCAAATCTTTTACAAATTCTGCAACCTTTTTCGCGTTGGCTGCCGCATTTTTGTCAATAATCGGTGCCGGTTTACCATGCTTATCGGACACTTGGTCATTGGATTTGGTTGAAGCAGGAGTGAAGTCCCCTTGCATTAAGTCACCCCAGTTTTTGCTGAATTTCCCAGCTTCCTGATTCATAGAATCCCAGTACTTTTTAGCCTCATCAGAGAAAGCATTGTTATGGCTATGATCCACTGGAATGCTTGGAATTGCCAAGGGTACCATTTTGTTCAGCCGGTCGATGGCCTTATTGATATCATCCAGTGTTCCATTGACGATGGTTTCAATCATCCTCATAACAAGGTCGGCAATTGTATTCACCGTTCCACCAAAGGCATTTAGAAAAGTCATAAAGCCAGAAGAAATGGTCTGGAGCGTTTTGGCAACAAATGCACCAAAGGCAAGGATATCGTTCCGGTTATCCTGCAGTGTCTGGGAAAGAGTATTAAAGCCTGCCCCAATGCTTTTGGTGAAGCCTCCACCTTGGTCAAATGCCCCAAGGCTGCTATTGATAACTTCCATAAACCCATTCCAACCTCTTGCCATCGTGCTTGGCATTTGCTGGAAATCTTTGTTGATCGAATCGGACTGCTTCAATAAGGCATCAAAGACTTGGGTGGAGAGTAATTTTCCACTAATAACCATTTGCCGAAGCTGACCGGTGGAAACGCCAAGCCCTTTGGCGATCCGATTCGCTAATTCCGGCAGGTTCTCAACAATACTGTTAAACTCTTCAGCTCTGACGATTCCAGAACTCATGGCCTGCCCAAATTGCAGTAAACCGGCTTTCATGGCCTCAGGTCCTGAACCGCCAATTGAGCCAAGCTGGTCCACAATTTTGAGTAACTTCAAAACATCCTGATTGGATTTTCCCAGATCTTTGGCACCGAGTGCTAAACGCTGAAATACGCCCACGTTATCTTCCAAGGTGGTGCCAGTCGCAATGGCAACAGCTTGCAGGTTCTTACTGACACCAGCATAGTCTCCAGTATCTTTCGTGGCTTGTTTTAGGCGTGCCTGAAGCACATTGTAAGCATCTGCCATTTGAAGGGCTTTAACGGCCATCCCTGTGACAGCAGCTCCAGCCAGACCTTTTAAGCCTGTCTGTAACATTGACGCTGACTGATTCAGGCTTTTAAAGCTTTTTTCCAGATCATTTGTCGCACGCTTCATCCGGGCCACATTGGAATTCAGATCAGCAGACGCTTTTTTGATATTGGCAGTAAAAGCGGATGTCTCTAAACGAAGATCCGCTACCAATGATCCTATATTGGCAGTCATATCATCCCTTTTTGCGTGCCTGCATATTGCGCTGCGCCTTCATTTCAAGTTCGCGCTTGGTTTGTTCTTCATTTTTTATATGGTGGTAGGCATACCACCCCGATAATTCAGTGCTGCTCATCTCTCCAAGCATTTTGCCTGGAGAGGCATAGCCCAGATGATCCGCTAAGTCGTAGATGAATCGGAGTTCGGGGTGGTCTCTGAGTTTTTTTCGATGGTATCCGCAGCAGCTTTCGTGATACCATTCACTTCAAGCATTTTATTAATCAGCTTTTGGACGATACTGCCTTTCCCGTTAATGAGGGCATCTACGTCAGAGGCTTTTAATAGAGCCTTACCGTCTGAATCGGTAATTACCCTCGGGAGCAAAGCGGCCATAAATTTAAATTGCTCTGCTGGTTCTTCCGGTATTTCCCCATGCCCAAGCAGATCAACTCGCTGTAAGGCCGTAAATTCCTTGATATGTACCACACCTAATCCTTCCACCGGGAAGGGGACAATTTGAGGGGCTAATGCAGCAAGTAAAGCGGCTCGGTTGGCAATGGATTTATTCACACAACTTCCCTTTATGTTTAGTGGGTTACTGGAAATGGATTATGAGGTTGCCCGTGTCAAATCGCTTGCGGCCACGATCGAGATAGGAACCGTGTGCTGATCCCCGACGCTTTGGCCAAATAGCTGATAACTTTTTATTAAGCCGACTCCGGTATATTTCGGATTCGTTGTCGAAACAGTGGTGTTCACCGCCCGAAATTCAACCGTTGCAGTGCCACCAACTAAGCCAAAGAGATTGGCATTCACATTGGCAATCGATTCATGAAAGGTGATATTGGCCGTCCAGCTTTTGAGAGAACCGGCAGCAGAGCGAAAAACATCTCCCATTGCAGTATCATCGACCGTTTCTGCCTCATAGGTCAGATCCAGGGAGTGCACAAAGTTGCTTAAATCAGTTCCACCAATCGAGACGAATGCATTATTAAGAACTGCCATATGAAAAAGACTCCTATCGAATTCCTGCTGCTAAAATGAAACTAAAGGTGGGTGTTCCCGTGCCGCCAACCACCCAGCGAGCCCGCCACCAGTCATCCGTGATGGGGCCGGCAATTTCCATCCAGTCCGAACCAATACCCGTTTTTTGGCTAAAGGTGCCTCTAGTGGTTGAACTGGGAAAGCCAGAGGCGTCATCACTGTTAATGGTGAGATCCAATGTCGGATTAGTGCCTGATACAGACAAGATGTGCAAAGCGACATACAATTTTTTGCCTGCTGGGACTGCCCCCACCTGATAAGCGGTGCCATTTGCTGTAGCAATAATGCCACTTTTTACGGCAATGGATTGCCCTTTAACCAATACGCTGTTAGCCATACCACCTGCTGAAAAGGTCTGAAGCTCACCTGATGAACCTTTAATCGGATGATAATCCCCTTCCAGCATCTTATAGAACCAAGCAGTAGTTCCTTCGGTGCCGTTATTAGTCACCGTGAAAGGCTTATCCTGAATCGCCAGATTATTCATTAAGGCAGGCTCAAACGTCCCGGTACCGGAACGATAAAACCCTTCAATTTGGGAGGCCACTGTCACCAGTCCTGCGGCATTGGATCGGAAGGTATCACCCAGCGCAGTATCATCTAGGGTATCGACACCATAATCCAGCGTTAAGGCGCTTAAATCTCCAGTCAGGTCATAAGCATCCCAATAAACTTTTTGGTCCCTTAAAATGGCCATTGAAAAGCTCCTTAAGTGAGAAAATGGATTCTGAAATCAATCTGAGAGCGATACAGTAAGGGGGCATCCTCGAAAAAGTCATTTTCATTGAGCACAAAGGCATCAATAATGCCTTGATCTCCTTCCAGAAGGAGTGCGGCCTGGCTGTCCTCTGTGAGGATTTCATCTTGCTCCTCACTCAGCAACAGGCCAGCGACTTCGGAAGATTGGTATCGTTGCAAGGCAAGACGCACTTGTAGTGCCACAGCTTTGGCCTCATCAAAGGTTGTCCCAAAACAATCAAACTGAAAACGGGCACTGGTATCTGACCGATCCGCTCCCATTGCCGAGACATACTTAGTGGAAATACGCTGATAAACTACAAAAGGGAGCGTATCGCTTTGCTTGGCATGCAGGGGATAAACCCGTGTCCCTACCAACGCGGCTAGCTGGTTAAAGTTACAGAGCCGGTTAAACAGATCGGATTCAATACTCATCGACTATACCGCTTGGCCTCTCTTGCCAAACCCCGGGCCATGATTGACGCCATTTTCTGCATATATTCAGCATGGCTTTCATCTAAGGCTGGACGAAAGAACGGCTTTGTATGTGCGCCTGGATGGTTAACTGTTTTGCCAAAGATAATTTTTCTATTTGACAGCACCTTTTTACCAGTAGAATTCCCTCGTTTCGTTCCGGCAACAATCTTGTGGGCCTTTGTCCCAAATTCCACTAGATGCGCTTCTGGGGCACTCTTCGTTGTGCCTATCTGGTAATTAACGGAAGAGGTGCCCTCTTGGTTTTTTCTCACAAATATTGCTTTTTTAATTTTTCCTGGTGCTTTATCTTCTACTTTCTTTTTTAGAAGGTTCCCACCTGCTCTAACGGCATTATCAGCTAATTTTCGTGCAATTTTTTCTGGCAATAATTTGAGTAAATCATCCAGCTCTTTGGCGCCACTGATATTAAAACTACCATCCATTATGCTCGTACCACTTGCGCCATTATTTCAAGTTCCACTTTGTAGCCAACTTCGTTGGTGTTTCGGATGTTATACAGGGCACCACCATAGTTAATGCGCATTTTTAGCGTAATATCAGAGCGATAGGGGATGGTAAACAGCGTGTCAATATCAGCAAGCACCTGGTCAGCCGTGAATGTTTCCCACCCACCACGCTTGCCAGAAACGGATTGAACGTATGCCCAAATTGGATCAGGGCCAAGCGTTGTCCAAGTTTCGATCACATCCCCTGTTTCAGACTGGGTTTCCGTGACCTGCTCTATTACGATTTCCCGGTTATATTTCCCAGGATCAACTGCGTTTCTCATGGGTTTACCATCAAAGCAAACGGTGAAATGAGCCGAATGGCAGCATCAGGCAACATGCCTTGCTCCCCTCGGTTAAAATACCAGTGCGCCACCATCAATTTGATGGCCAACTTAAAACTTTCTGGGACATTAGCAGTCAATTCTCCATATCCTGCATCAAACTCAATGGTTACGGCATTAATTTGGTAACGCGTCACCGGGTAAACAACGGCATAAGCAGGAACAATGCGGCCAATTTGCGCGGATGTATCCACCTGATACTGGCTGGAATCCCACGTTTGAGTTACGCCATTCGTATCAACATAAGTAATTGAATTGACAGCTATTAAGGGATTAACGGGTATATCGATCCCGGTGCCAAAACAAGGGAACGAATCCAGGGTCATCCGCCAAGTCTGCTTTAGGAGAGCCCGACTGCAGAATGACTCAATTTGCTCCCGAGCGGCTTTTACTAAAGAATCAATATAGCTGTCATCTGTACTACTACTGATTCGGCACTGAGTTTTTGCTTGAGCGGTTGTAACCGGTTCAAGTTCGGGGGATGATATTAAGGTCAAACCCATTATTCACTCTTTCTGGATGACCCGAGGGGCAAGTTTATACCTGCCCCTCAGTTATGATTAGCTTCTGTTTTGCCAGATCCGGACACTATCCACCTGTAAAGTGCCCACATCCGTTCCGCTGGGCTTGTATGCCTGGAAGAATGGTTGCAAAACAGCATTTGTACCAGTCGCAGCAAAACCAAAAGTGGTGCCGGTGGCTACCTGGGTGCCGTTAATATAATATTTCACGTTGGTTACATCATTAAAATCGATGCGGCAGATGGCCGTATCCGTATTGGCCAGGGTAACACCACTGCTAACACTGGAGTCGGTGACATTATCATCCATTTCGCAATTAATTAGGCCCGATCCATTTGCCTTAAAGAACGCGGAAAAAGTGATGTTATCAGGACCATCTGTCCAGTTACTGACCAACCCCCAAACCATTTGAGCTGTCCCAGTCGGAAGCACTGACATTTTAATGACCGCTTCAAATACGCAACCTTGGGTTACGGCAAAGTTTTTTTGGTCGTTAAAATATAGCGCGGCATCCTGCTTTTCACTGGTAGCGGTCAGCGTGCAGGCTGCAATGCCATTGGCACTGTTGGCAACCTTGGCCACGGTAGGCGGGGCGGCACCGACAATTTTCTTGACCCATCGACAGCCACTTTCCGCAGAGCCTGCTGCAGGGATAACAAGATCCCCGCCTAAAAAATCATCATAGAAGACAACCGGGGCTAAAGGTAATAAGGTTTCCTTGGTCACACTGTCATAAAAGCTCAGAACCCCATTACGGAATTTTGATTTGGTAGACATAGAGGTTTCTCCTGTTCCGGCAAGATGCCGCTGTTATAGCGAAACAAGGAGGGGCGACAAAATGCCGCCCCACCATAGCGAATGAAGTGAGTAGTATGGTTAAACGATGGCTGTACTGAAGATATTTTGCGCGTAACGTGGCTCGCTCAAAATAGCAAGGATACTGCCTACCACTGCAGAGGCCACGACTTCCGTGGACTTTAGGCGGAGGTAATTTAATCCTAAAGAACCCATGACCGATGCATCCACTTCGAGGACATAAAGTTGGCTAGACCCTGCCGTGGTCGTAAAACCAGCTGCTGTTGCTTCAGTCAATGCGCCCGGTGTATCCCCGGATGTTGTTGCCCGATAACGAAAGGGGACAGCGGTCGCACCAGTTCCACTGGTATCACTACATGCCTCAACCGTGAGTGTTGCGGTTCCCGTGGTTCCCACCCCTTTATGAACGATAAAGGTACAGTGGCCAAAGTTTTTCATGTTGACCGCTTGTGAAGTTACGGTGCCTGCAAAAGCGTTTGCCACCGGGTCCAGGCCCTTAACCAGGTGCTGCTGTTCAGTTAAAAGCATCGTACTGAGTTTCCTTAAGGTTAGCGAGCCAAATTAGCGCGCTTGCAGGGTAACGAATGGGGAAAGCATTTTGGTACCCTTGTATGGGGTAATCGGCTTCCTAGGAATGGGTTGACCGTTGTTGCGCATGGTGAAACGCAACGTGTTTTCCCCATAGATGAATCGAACATGGATGGATGAATCCTGCTTCAGACCGCCTTTTTTGATCAGCAGATATTCACTTAAATCCACTAGATTAATGTCTCCCAGGTCACCAAGTGCGGATGCCTGCTCTATCGGAATAACGGGTCTACCTTTTAGTCTTGCCAAAGGGGTATCGGCGATTCCACCAGGTGCCATATAAACGGGAACCCCTCCTGTACCAATGCCCATTTGCAGATTTTCCAATTGAGGCTCAATCTCTTGGTTGATCAACCATACTGCATTGGCCCGGTTCCTTGCCCGCATACGGCTCCACATATTATCGATGTTTTCTTTGACGACAGTATCTGGATCTTGCCCTGACTCTTTGTTTACAACAATAGTGGCTTCAGCGTTTAAAAAGCCGAGACACTGACCAGCGCCATTCCCTCTGAAAATCTCATCATCTAGGACAAAAGCGAATTCATCGGAAAAACCTTGATAGTAGATGGATTCTAATGCAGTGGCATCTTCCATCAACTCATCAGTCATATAGGCAATGCCCATTAACTTTTCCAGTTTTTGCTCGATTTTGCCAAATTTCGGCTTCTTGCCCGTGACAGTATCTGCCTCGTTGGCCCTATATACTTGGATGCCACCCATTCTTGAGCCTGTGGCTCGGCTGGTTTCATCAACGGTATTGGAGATTAATCCGTTCGAATTCGGCCCTATTTCGACTTGCATGCAGCGAGACGCCAAAAGCCCAGTGTCGTAAGTGTTTTTAATGATGCCTTGGGCAAAGTCCGATTGAATCATATAGCCACCATCGGATGGAATGGCAGCAGCACCGCCAGATGCCGCGGCATGAATCTCCAATAATCTTGGATCCACATCGTTGCCAGGTGTACCGGAAGAAATAATAGCCTTCAGTTGCTCTCCAAAACTGGAAAAAACAGGTTTCTTAGGTTCAGCATGCCCACCAGTTGGCTTATCATCAGCTTCAAGAGTATGAACCGGCTCCATGGAAGCTTCTAGCTCAATTTGAGCCTGAAGCGCCTCTATTTGAGCATTGAGTTTGGTCACTTCATCCTGTTTAGACTTGACGCTAGCCACATCTTCATCAGTCAAGGACTCTTTTTGCAGAATCTCGCTTGACTGAGCCACGAGTCCGCTCTTTTGCTGCTGCAACTGCCGCAGTTTTTTGTGTATCGACATTCACTTTCTCCTTATTAGCAACACAAAAGAGCCCTCACACTCTCAGGGGCTCGCTCTTACCGTTTGATTAACGTTTTATAATCCTAAAAGTCTGTTTTTCAGCCTTAGCACTTCCAATTCACGTTCCCGATTAGTCACATCGGTAGACTCATCTTCCATTTTCCCATTACCGGATTGACGTTTGGCGCCGAGGCGAGTCAAAGCGTCATCCATAGTTCCAATTCGATCGACCATTCCTTTAGCCAATGCATCCTTGGATTGAACCATTCTGCCCTGACCGAAATCTGATTTCACGGTAGAGACAGACACATTCCTGCCCTTTGCCACAGCCTTTGTGAATAAATCATAGTGATGATCTGCCACGCGCTGGAATTCAGCCCGAGCCTCATCGGAAAGAGGTTCGTATGGGTGTCCTTCCCATTTATATTTTCCTGCTGTAATAACCGTTACATCGATGCCTTCATTCTCCAGTGCCTTGCTGAAATCTGCGTGTGTCATTACGCAACCAATTGATCCCACTTCGGAGCTTGGCGTTAAAACAATTTCATCAGCAGCACTGGCAATAAAGTATGCCGCGCTGGCCGCCATCCCGTTGACCACCGCCACGACAGGCTTTGTGCCTTTGTTTTTCATAATCAGATCATGCAATTCCTGATTTCCCTGTGCTAAACCGCCTGGGGAATTGATATCAAAAATAATGGCACCTACTGTAGGGTCATCGACCATTTGCTGAAAGGCCTGCCCCAATCTTTCGGTTGTTGGCCAACCGAAATAGTCACTGTAAAAACTGGCCCGATTTCCAATGCCTCCCTGAATTGGAATGATGCCAATCCCGGAAGCGGTATTGCTCGATTTCAATGCCCGGTTTTCCGGAGCAACAGCAGGGAGAGTTTCCGTTGACCCGGCACGGAAAGCGCGCATCAACTGGGATTCCATAGCAAGCAGATAAGTGTCAAGGATGGCCCATGGCGTATTGTAAAAGCTCTCCATAAGGCGAATGAGATTATGCATCCTGAGTATCACTCCCATTATCTTGCTTGTTTTCTTTGTTTTGCTGGTTTTGAGCCTGATTTAGCCCTTGAATGGGCTTGGGTAAATCATCGCCACCCTCAATGGGGTTTAGATTCTCTAATGCCCTTACCTCGTTCGGTGTCATCCAAGCAGGAGAGTTTCCAGCGCCAAGGGCCTTCTGGAAATAAGCGGACCGGCTGTTGGCATCGCCTCTCAGGAGCCCATCAATCTTAAACTCAACAAAGATGTCATCTTCCAGGATTAGATCCCGCTTAATGGCCTGCTCAATGTTCACCAGCCAAGGGCGAATGGTGTGTTTATAAAATCCAATGTCCTGATTTTCGATATTGCTGAAGGTAGCGCGTTCCAAGTCGCCAATCATATGCGGGGGAACACCAAACAACCCACAAATTTCGGATCGTCCGAACTTACGGGTTTCCAGGAATTGGGAATCCTCATTACTCATGCCCACCTGTTGCCAGGTTAAACCATACAAAATAGCTACTTTATGCGCATTTTTGGCTCCACGATGTGCTTTTTCCCAAGAAGTACGGTTCGCATCCCGAACTTTCTCATCCACTGGTTTATCGGACGACAGAACGCCACCAGGACGAGCGTCATTGGCAAAGAACCTGTTCGCATACTCCTGGGTCTGCATGGCACCGCCAAACGTATCTCGGACTTTCTCAATAACCGAAAAGCCTTTGATGCCATCGTCTGATAAATTATTCACCCGAAATATGTCACCCTGGTTATATGGGACCGGCTGGCCGGAATCATTGGTGTACTTAAAGCGCAATGAATAATTTGGCAAGAGTTCCGTGGTCATACGGGCAGGATTTAATGGAATAATAGATTGTACCTGCCCGTCCGGACCAAACAATTTACGGGAGTAAAAGTTTCCCCGCAATGCCAGATGCCCTACCATCATCTGGAACAGGTTGAATTTGGTCTGATACCCGTTGGGTTGGAATTTCAAAAGTTGCGCCAAGGGATGATCCGGAGCCTCTTCCTTGCCTCCCTCCGGAAGCTGCCTATATATACAGATAGGAAGAGAAGCAATGGATTCAGCCAAAACCTTCACGCACGAGTATACCGAGGCAATCTGCAACGCATTGCCATTATTGACCTGGACGCCAGCTGAGGACATGGGCGAGACATCCTGATACCAAAAATCAGAACCTGGACCTGGCGGCTCGGAGGCCATTTTCCATAAAGCTTTTAGAAAATTCATTTACCAGTCCCATACTTCAACTACAGGGTCGGGCTCGACTTCTCGGTTCATCAAGCGGGCAAGCGCATCAAACAGGGCGGCCATACCGTCAATTTTTTCCCGCGAATTCTTCCGGTCCGGTTTCATATTGCCAGCTGGATCTAATGCAACCTGTAAGTTGCCTGCCATCCATCGAAATACAGGATTTCCGTCCCAAATAAAGTTTCCGGACAAATAGAGCCTCTCAAATTCCTTCATGGCCGGATTCATGGAGACAAAGCCTTGGCCTACCTCAGTCATAGGAGCGCCATCATCTTGCAGGTCTATCACCAACTGGCTGGCGTTCCATCGGTCATACCCGATGTCCACGATCCGATGCCTGTCCATCAAAGCTTTGATGTCCGCCTTGATGAAGTTGTAATCGCAGATATTGCCCGGTGTCAGCTTGATATAACCCTTTTCGGCCCACTGGGGATAAGGCACCTGGTTCTTTTTCCAGCGTGCCTGCGCGGTTTCCTCCGGCAGGTAAAACAGGAATTTGGCATAAACCTTGCCGTCTTTCTTGAGAATGAGGACGAAGGCGGAAATATCGGACACGCTGGCCAAATCCAGTCCACCCACCAGCTCGCAATCCTGGAGATCCTCCAGCTCGAACGCTTGGATACACGCATCCAGGCGTTCCATATTAACCCATGCCTCAGCTGCGTCTGTCCAAACGTTCAGAAGCTTCGTCAAAAAATTGACCTTGGCTGAGGGTATCTCTCTGGCCTTGCGGCACTCATCCTGAAGGTACTTCAGGGATACGCTGACACCCAAGTTTGGATTGGCTTTAATCCAGGTGTATTCGTCCAGCCACTCCTTCTCTGGGTCATCAAGGGTATAAATAATGGCAAAGAAGGAATCGTCTTCCACTTCACCCGAAAGCACCTTAAGCGCATATTCCCGCTGCTGGTAGCAATAACCGGTTTTATCGAATCCGGCAGTGGTAATGGCCAGCATAAGCGGTTGCGTTCTAGCCGCCAATGCGGAACATAAGACATCCCACATGCCGCTCGTCCGGTGGGCATGCAACTCATCCACCAGACCAAAATGGACGTTCAAACCATCCTGTTTGGTGGAGTCAGCGCCTAATGGCTCCAGTTTGCATGCTGTTCCAGGAATGCTGAGGTTGTTTTTAACCTGCTTGATCCGGACTGACAATGCCGGTGATGCTGCAACCATCCTAGCGGCTTCATCAAAAGTAATTTTGGCCTGGTCTTTTTTAGTGGCCGCCGTGTAAACTTCGGCGCCTGGTTCCCCATCTGCAGCCAAACCATAGAGGGCTAAACCTGATACCCATGTGGATTTCCCGTTTTTTCGCGCAACCTCAATATGGCTTGTTCTAAAACGACGGGTTTCGTCCTCATTCTTCCAGCCGAATAGACTGACAGTGACAAACGCTTGCCACCCTTCGAGTTCTAATGGGGTTCCGGCCCATTGGCCTTTGGAATGCTTGCAAAAAGGAAAGAAATCAAGCGCATATTGGGCATCATCCGGATCAAAGTATATACCCCTGAGATGCCCTTTTTCTAAATCGTCAAAATGACGCTGGCAGGCCTGCTTTACATATTTACAGGCGAGAATCTTGCCAGCAAGGACATCGCGGGCATACTGCTCCGCCATTTCAACAGTTGCAATGGCCTCATCTCCAGACTTTTATTGAATAAAAGATGTGAAAACTGAATAAATCGCACAAAAAATCAGACCCACAATGAGGGCGATGGTGACCAGGAATAGTTTAATCATGCGTTTTAAAAGCTTGATTTCACTATCACAAAGATGCTCATGTTGATTCAAGTCAGACAAATGCTTCACCATTTTTCAGAATCTCCACATTAGGAAATTCTTTACGAATAAATTTCAGAATTTTTTCTAGCAATTTATCTTCATCATGCCCAACCATTAGTTCATGATTGCCGATTACCAGCAAATCACCGATTTCAAACTCTGGTAATGGCAAATTGGCGTTCTGGGATTTGGATTTTTTGGGCTTTTCGGCGTCCGGGCCAACTGCAGGTCCAAGATAATCTGAAGCAAAAGCTGTACTGCTGATGGAAATTAATGGTGCAACCATATCAGCACCACCCAGCTCTGAAACAAAAGCGCTGAATGTTTCTGCGGTCACTATGCCAAATTGGCTACTGGCCATTGCAACTTTAAGCTTTGCCTCTTCCCTGTCCGAAGCCTCTACAAAAACAATTGGGATATCGCAAATCTCATGACCAGCCTTTTCCAGTGCTGTTAAAGCGGCCATCCGTCCTGCGCCATCGATCACATAATTTGGATCTACCCCATTGCCCGGGTTCCAAACCACTAGGGGAAAGGAAAAGCCGACATCTAAAATTGCCGTTTTAAGCTTTTCAACGTTCCTTTTTTCTGAATCCTTCAGCCGATTTGCTTCATATTTTTTAAGCTCTGACCAAGGTACAGTAGGACAGTCGAGAACTTTATTCGTAACAGGCAGTTTCCTAGATGCTTTGGGCATTGATTTACCTTCAAATTTTGAGTAATCTGCTTATATAGGGAATCAGTTCCTTGCATAAATTTAACAAACAACTTTTGGTCAGCGGGTGTATTCCTCGCTGGCCTTTTATTTATGCCTTTAAGTGACGACGATTTAGAAAATCTTCAAATGGATCATTGCCAGCATTTGGCTTAACATCCAACCGACTTCTACTGGATGGAGTCATGCCGAATTCAGCCGCTATCTTCTGCATTATATTGGTTTGTTTATTGACTATGGCAAGATATGGATTTTGAACTAAATTACCATTGCTGGTTTTGGTTACCATTCCCATTTTATTGACATAAGCGGCTGCCTCTTTCCGGAGCCCATAGGCTTGGCAGTAAGCCTCAATCAATGAGATGTCTAGGGTGGTTAAAAGGCCCTGAGCCTCTAACTCTTTGTATAACCGCCGATATTCTTTCGCGGCTTCTTTTGCTGCTTCAGGTGCTTTCCAACCTTTGACATCATCTGCAGTGGCCGCCCGCTCAATCGTAAACTCAGCGGGCATCCGTTTCTTTGCTTTTGGCGGCCTTGGCTCATTTTTATTAATCGGACGCTTTCCAGGATTCCCCTCCCGTAGCTTTACAACAGTGGGCTTCGGTTTTCTGCCTTGTACCATCTGATTTTTCCTATTTTCTGAAAATTTTAGCCCCCCCCTGTGTTAATTTCGCGGCGAAAAACTGAAAGCTCCCCCGCCGGTCTTGGCTGGGTATATACTAAAGATTTACCACGGGGGTATGGGGATCACAATTCAGATCAAGATCAAAATAATAAAAATGGATATACAAAAGAGGTGTTTAAACGATCCCACTGCCACCAGTCAGGGATAGGGGGAAGGTTGGCTTCAACCCTATTGCCAAGGCATAGAGGTGTGCTTGCACAATGCGCGTTACTGCAGGGTTCTGCATTGTCATTGCTCTGACACTCCTGGGTAGTCATTAGTGAAGTGAAAGAGTGGAAGGCGTTTGCCATCGCTAACCGCATCAAAACGATTGGATGCAACATATGGAAGACTCCTAATGGATGCGGTCAAGGCAGCAATGCCAAGCATACTCACCATTGCACTTAACTTCGCCACACAAGCCAATCTTGCGGGCAAAGTATTGTGATTGAACAGGTATATCACCTCATTGATGAAGCTACATACCACATGCTCAAAGCGTGATTCATGTGCCAACTCTTTAGTGTTAACCGGCTTCAAGTCATCAAACCGGATGATTTGCCCCCAGCCTTGAGTCATGACTTAGACCTTCTCTGCATGTATTTTAGTGAAGAAATAAACTTGTAAAAGCGACATTTTAAACAGCTTGCCCATTGCATATATTCGATTGGTTCTGTATTCCACAAAATGGGTGGTTCATTTTCCTCACCGCATTTTGTGCATTTGGGCCAGAAATTCTCAATAACCAAAGCCACCATCATCCTTTACTGTTTTGATATCATGGCAGCGCTTGCATAAGCTTTGCCAATTGCTCTCATCCCAGAATAATTGCTGGTTTCCCTTGTGAGGAATAATATGATCCACGACTGTTGCTTCAATGGCTAAGCCATCAATTAGGCAGTGAGCACATAGTGGGTATTCGTTAAGAAATACTGCTCTTGCTTTCTGCCATTTATAACCATAGCCACGTTGTGCTGCATTGGGCCTATGTTTATCGGCTTCTGCTTTTGAGGTTCGATAACCTTTTGGTCGGTGTATTGGTGGTCTATATGGCATAAAAGAAAATGGGACAAGCCTGTCAACCCTTCAGACTTGTCCTATTGAACCATACAATCGGATTTCAAGGTTAGTACGTGGTTAAACTTATAAGATTGCATTTTAAACCTTCAATGACAGCTGCTGTCTTGTTTTTAACTCTTAACTTACTAAAAATTCTATTCATATGGGACTTAACAGTGAGCATTGAGATGACTAATCTAGTTGCTATTGCATCATAATCACCGTTGCAGTCAATTAATAGTTGTAGGATTTCAGACTCTTTAGGAGTGAGCATTTCTATTTTATCGTAGTGAGTACTCATGTTGGAAATGTCGCCAAAACACCAAGATACAAGGCCAACATGAGACCCATAGTGAGCATGTAAATGATAATTAAACGTACTTGATCCATACAAAGCATTATGAAGCTGTCCCCTTTTCCCGTTGCAATTGTTTCAACCAAAGACTTCGCTTTTCCTCAATGGCCAAAAATGCCTTATTGCTTACCCACGGCGCTTTTTCATTTTCTCTAATATAGCTTGCCGTTTGATCAGCAGGCTTTATAGTTTGAAGAGTCCATTCACAAGCTATGACCTGAGTTTTAGTGTTTTTAGGTATTTCATCCTGGTAAGTAGGAATTATAAAGGCTTGGCCGGTGCGAATTAATTCATCATATTTATACCTGTCATGCTTATCTGATTGAAATATATCGGTGGGTTTGCTATTTCGGAAATAAAGATGCCAAAAATTATGTACGTTGTGGTGACATATATCGCATTTGGCAAAATCAAAGTATGTGGTGTCACCATGCCCTGGATAGTTTGAGACTGCATAACGCGCCTCAGCAGGGAAGTTCTTTCCGCAATGGTTGATTTTAGCCAATGCAGTTGCCTCTCTTATGCCGCCGGGTCACCTTTCGCATGCTACTGAGTTGTACCGGTCAGCTCATTGCCTACCGAAGCAAGCAAACCTCACTTGTCCACGCTTTCTTGTTCAGATTAGCTTATCTGGAAGAGAACTTGGTGAATTTTTGGCATTTACAGCAAATTTGGTAAATTTTGCACGATTAGAATTTTAAGTTTCAACCCCTAATTCCCTCAAGAATGCAGTAATAGCGTTATCAGACAGACCGATTTTCTGGCAAAATGGCTTCAGTTCTTGAACTTTAACCTGGAAGTGTTCATTTCGGACACGAGGCCAAACAGGAAAATCCTCATCAAGATGCGCAAATTGAAGCGCTTTACGATAAGTCATTGGCGGATAGTACTTCGCCAAGACATTGGCCACTTTCTTCAAGGGCTCACTTTTCGTCATAACCACGCTTTTACCTAGCTCACTAATGTTAAGTTTACCATTTTTTGTTTTTATAATCTATGTTTGTTTAACACAGAAAGGCCGGTTGTAGCGTAACTTCAACCGGCCTCAGTGCATGCTAGGTTTGAGAATTAAAGACTAGAATAAACTAATCCCTATATTTCCTCAACATATTTGGCCTTGATTAAATTGTTTTTTTATTTATGGAATTAAAAAGAGCTTCACGGTGCGAAATTGTAGATGGCAAGCTTACAGTGGGAGCTGAATTAAAATTTGTAGTTGTCCACTCCATAATTTGCTGAATATTAATCTGAACGTATCCCTGGGTGGTTTCTAATACTACATGGCCTAAAATTTCTTGAATCATGGACATTGGCATGCCTCTTTTTGCAAGATTTGTTGCGAAGCCTCTACGGTAGTCATGGGCTTTAACAGGATTTGGCAAGGTTTTAGCCAAACGTTTTGCTTCAGATTTAAGCTTTTCTTTGCTCCAGTCAATATTTTCCAAGGCAAGTTGCTTATGGGCCTTGGCAACACGCATAGCCATCCCCAAGTTTTGAAGTCTGTCTTTGATTGATCCCTCAGTTAACGGGGTGCCATCCTTCTGAACAAGCAGGCAATCTTCTCCAGATTTTGGCCGTATATAGCTTATCCATTGATCAAGCTTTGGCCGAAGTTCTGGGAAAAGCACAATAGGCACATATCTTTCCTTACTACCCTTACCAAAGACCAACATAAGGTTTGTTTTAAAGTCTATGCAATCTTTAGACAGCCATGCCGGTTCAGTTCTCCGAAGCCCTGCATATGCGTATAAGTGCAATAGCATGTCAGTAACCTCAATATCATACTGACTGCGACCATCGAACCAGCTACGGTTAAACTTGATGGCTTCCTGAACCTCAATTTCGTCAACAAAACCACGCTTTGGTTTGAAAACACGTCCTGGAAGGCACTCCCGAAGAGCATCTAAATCCGATTTAGTTTTTAAGCCTTCTTTGATTAGAAAATCGGTAAAACGGGTGCAGGCACGATAAATATGCATCTTGGTGGAGTAGAAGTCCCTTCGTTTGATGCGATCCACCTGGAACCGCTCACAGGTCATTACCTTCGCCAAATTTTCAGCATTGATCTCAGTAATGGTTGGACTCAGCTCGAGAACATCCCAAAAGGTCGATAAGCCCCATTCTAAAGTACCTTTACGGTACTTGCTACTCGTAGGAGTATTCCGCCAACTACAGGATCCCACTTCCATTCCTTTTAACCATTTATCCTTCAATTGCTCATATCCCTTACTGGAAGTTAGAGCAACATTTTTATTGATGGCTGATGCCAGTATCCAATAAACAGGTCTGGAGCCTTTGAGAACCTGAACACTTGGAATAGCCCCATTTTGTGCTTGTCGAGCAAAAGTAGAACGGTTAACTGGCTTGAGTTTTACCGCTTCGTCAATAGGAATAAAGCCCTGTGAACGGGCTTCTTCTGGGGATAAGTATTCTTGCATAATAGACCGCATGTTAATTCGGTCTATTCATCGTTGCAAGTTTGGTGATTTCGTTGCATCCACCAAACACTTTAATTTCTGTAGAAATGGTCGGGATGACAGGATTCGAACCTGCGACCCTCTGCTCCCAAAGCAGATGCGCTACCAAGCTGCGCTACATCCCGATTGAATGCTGGTGAGGATTCTACCTAATCCTACATCAAGGATCTTGCTCTGTCTATTGCTGGGCGATAAATTCCTCCAAAAAGTGGGCCTGCCAAGGCTATTCATATCATCAAAGTCTCAAACAGCCAGAGCAAAAGCCCCGGCTCAGACCGCTTGAACCCAATGAAGAGATTTGCCTTGGTTGCGCAATCGCTCAATTTCCAGCTGAAGCCGGTCCACTTTCTGGGCCATGTTAGGCCAGGGCCAAAACTGAGCCAGGATTTCCAAAAATTCCATCTCATGATACAAGCTTTGGACCCGCTTTTCAATCTGCACAAGCTGACGCTGGCGCGCTTTTTCAATAGGATGTGTCGAACGCATGACAAAAATCTCCTTAACTCAGAGGGTTTCCAACCGAAAATGTAAGATGAGCGTTACTTCAGCGGCACGTTCATGCGCTGGAGTAACTGGTAACTGGAATCAATAACATGAGATATACATAATATAAAAATTTGATTTCGTTTAAATTGCTTCAGCGGGGTTTATCACCTCATAGAAGTTACATTTGTTTACATTAAGCGTTTCATGCTGTTTGTCTTATACTATGCAAATCAGGGGAGACCACTTCTAATTCATCAATCCCATCGGTGCATGAGGTTGATAGAAAGAAGCGACATTAGAAGACAAACTCAGAAACAAGTCTGGTTTTACGTTTTCATTCAAGTCGGGCATTCATGACGGTGGGTTTTGACTCAATCATGGCAATATACCTTCCAATTGAAGCTTTAACACGCTGTCGCAAGCATCCGCCCAGCAGGAAAAGGCAATAACCATAAAAAAGATTGTCTGACCCGTGTATTCCCTGTCACTCAACCGGACCTACCCTATTCAAGTTGGAAACTTACAGTGATGACACTAGGTATAACTTTACATTTCCAGGTTTAGACCGGTCTTTGTGCTTACATGGCACTAAAAACCTTTCATAAGGTTTAAATAAAGAGCAAGGTAAGCCAGCTGTCTATTATGGATTAAAGGACCAGAAGCAACTTAAAGGGTTTTATGTTAACCATCTCCGGGGTTCAATATCCTGCCAGAAACCAGAACGCGCGCTTCCTGGGGCACTCTGCCCCAGTGAGATTCTCTGGCTTGGATGCTCCCAAGGGAAAATCCGTTTGGCTGGATAAAGCCTTCCTGAGCGTTTCCAAGCCTGGCCCTTTGGCGATTTTACCGCTGGAAGCCTCTGTGCTGGTCGGTCGTTCGATTCAGGCATACCGGCGGGGCGGTTGGCTGGAACTCCAGGAGCGTTTGCCCGAAGAGTTGGCAGCAGCGGTAGTCTGGCTGTTCGGCGTGGCATTTGCGCAAAAACAATTTGAAAAATACCTGAATCGCCGCGGAAATCAGCATCTTTCCAGTCATATTGCCTGGAACATGCCCTGGCGGAAACCGACCGATGTGGACTTAACCCCACAGCAGATGTTTGCTAAAAACCAAACCGAAATTAACAGCCTGTTGCGGATTAAATCCATCCGCTGGGCTTTAAGCGTGGGTTTGGCGCTATTAACGGTGGCCTATCTTATTCCCAAGACCAACCAGCTCAAAACCAACCTGATTCTTAGTTATCTGGGACGTAGAAAACGAACATCGGAGGGTTCAAACGTCCAGTTTGGCGATCCCGGCAATCAGAATCAACAGAACGGGACCACGCGCCCGGTACCGACTCAGGCCGTATCAGCGCAAAGGACGTTTCCCGCCAACCGGTTCATTCCTCTTAGCCTCCTTTACAGTCCTAATAGCTGGCCCAACAGCTGGTTCACCAATCGAACACTCCCATCACAGAACCGAAACTCAACAGGCAGTTCAACTCAGACCCAGCCAAACGCAAATTCATCTTCCATATCCAATTTAGGTGCCAACCCGTATTCATCCAATAAAAACCCAATCACAGGTTCGGGAAATCCAAATCCGGTAGCGACGGTTCGACACGGAAAATCCGCCGTCCGTTTCGGGGAATCTCCACTGATCAATGCAATCCAAAGAGGCGGCGCCCTGGTGGAACAAACCGATTTCGGGCAAATCCTCGCCGTCGATTTCGGGATCGCCGGGGGACGAGCCGCCGTGGCCGCCAAACGGAGCCCCTATGAGACGGTTGAAGTGCTTTGGCGCGATCTGGTTTCACTCTATTTCTACATCTTATGCGCGCCTCACCTCATGTCCGGTTTAACCGCCGGGCTGGATAAAGCATTCAAAACCAGTAGCCACCTGCAGCCGATGGTGGCGGAATTGCTGCACCGTGAAATTGACGAGAGATTGAAAACCCAGAAGCTGCATGAGGCATTGTATGGAGCAGGAGTTAATGTAATGCAGCCTGAAGGCCCTCTGCGGGAAGCCATGCGCGCCATTCACAAAAACACCTTCACCGACCTGCTGCGTATGGAAATGAAAGCCTATCTGCCGGGTAAAACTTTACCCGCGGAAGTCACCCAGGCTATCCACGCATACTTGCCTGATGAAAGTAATACTCCGGGACATATTCACGATTTGCTGAATGCCGTTGAGGGAGGGCAGGGAGGCTTTTCGTCCCTTTCCAGCGCCGATCGGCAAAACCTGATGATGGCCATTAAGCAGTCCGCCCGGCATACCGCAGGACTTAAACTTCCACTGAACGACTTTGGCAGCGAACTCCGGCGCGATGGATCACTGTTCAAGGCCCTGTTTGAGAAAATGACCAATGAACGGGAGAAAGAGGCGCTGTTGGGTCGAATCAAGCGGACCGCCACATTGGAAAGTATGGACCAAGTCCATTCCATGCTGCGCCGCACCACCAACCTGGCTCGAACCACCATGGGCACCGGTGAAGACGCCGGGCTGATCCGACGCGGAGAAGCCCTGGCAGACTGGGTGGATAACGCGGTGCATCACGCTCAGACCTTGGATGAATTGATGCAGGATGAGCTGGGTAATCTGGGTGAGCAATTGCACCAACTCAAACTGCAAGGAACCCCACTACAACGGGTCAGCCAGGCACTGGGCAAATCCGGAGGATTATCCTCAGTGCATGACTACAAACAGGCCCTGTTAAACGCTGACACCCGCCAGTTGCGTACCCTCGACAAAACCCTGGGTGAACTTTGGCAAGAGCCTACCAAGCTGGAAAAGTGGTCGCCCATGAAAAGCCATTCCAGCAAAATACATGATTTACAAAACAAGCTGGAAGCGTTGAATTTCAAGCTCTCCGGCAGTTCCAGCCAACGACCGATTGAGGCCATGAAAGAAAGCATTGCCCGGTTTACGCAGACGGTCACTGAGAATCCCAAGATTGGCAAGCCTGAAAAAGACCTGCTGAACTACTATCAGCGGGAGATTCACGATATCGTTCTAGGCCAGCAGGGCCGATTCTTCTCTCTGTCCATCAAGCATGATGACGCCGCCTTGAGCCAGAAACTTCGCGAAGTGCTTCGTGGCGGGTTAAAAAGCGACAGCCGGGTGCTCAGCAAAGCATTGGATACGGTCGGGCAATTGGAAACCGACTCTCGGAAGATGGCCGACACCACGCATCGCGAGGCCATGTCCAAAGAGATTGCCCGCTATCTGGATACCCTATACAAACGGTTTAACCCCGCCAATTTCCGGAATTTGGACCAGGCGGAACTTGATCGGCTTTATCAGGTTGAACTGAAGTCATTCAGACAAATGAACCGTGTCCTGCACTATGCCTCCAGAAGTATCGCCATTTTGGTGGCTATGTGGGGGATTGGTTGGCTGGTGCCTTGGGTACAGAACAAAATCAGCAAATTATTGACCGGCCAGAATGAAAACCCAGGATTAAAGGCGGCCAAGGAAAAGGTTGGATCGCTGGATAATCAGGCAAGCAAAAAACCAGCCGCTACACTCTCAAAACCGATCAATACACCGCCTGCGATGCAACCGAAGCCTGGTGTTTTACCGTACGCCAAATCCCGGATATCTTCCAATCCGACTCCGACTAATCCGCAACATCCCATCGCTCCCTTTGTTGGGAAACAGGATTTCTACTAAAGCCGGTCAGTAAAAAACGGACAATTGACACCGAGCTCGGACAAATCCACTGAAATTAGCGTGGATAGGATGTCGAGCCCCCAGGAGGTTGAATCGTTGAGCCGGGCATAGTGGACGATCCCGGCATCGTGGGATTAGAGAGTGTCGGATTGGACAGTGTTCCAAAGGTACCGTTATTTGCGGGAAAGCCCGTAGGATTGGTTGGAATGGGGTTCATCGGAGCACCCGGCGCAGTCAGCGGATTGGCATTCTGTCCGGGAAGGGAAACATTCGGTGATGAGGTGGCCCCTGCACCGGTTGGAGAATAGGTTTGCGCCATTGCGCCAATCGGAATCCCGATTATCATCAGCAATGCAGTCAATATCCATTGAAGCTTAATCATGTCATTTCCCCTCTTTCCAGTTAGAACACTGTAAACAATCCGGTATAGGAAGCCAATTCCCTATGCTGGCTATACTGTGGCCCCAAGCGTATCCCGCGAAGGATTTAGATCAATGAGAATGATAGCCAGCATTATTTTTTTATATGAAATTATTTTTACAGGATTTTTTTATTTTGAATTTTAGAAACAATTACTGTTATCTCCCAAGTTTGTGATAAAAACCATGTGGTGGTGAATCCGTAATGAGCTGTGTCATCAGCCAAAATCTGATCCCTAAATTCAACAGGAAAGCCATGATAGGTTTATCCCCAATAGTCGCCAATATACAACTGCATCAGCGTTTATAGTAAACAGACTACCCGGTATTTCGGTAATAACAGGCATTCCGAAAGGCTGCTCCCCATTACACCAGACAGTCAGAATACACGGTGTTCCTGGACTGGAACACTCATCAATCAATTCAATAGGAAAGCATTATATATCTATGTTTATTTCAAATACGCAAAGGTTGATTACCCTAAAAATTCCTGTTGCAAATCCATCCGGCAACACAGCACTTTTAGATGTTCAGCATCCTGAAGTGAATACTGGGAATCGGCATACCATCCCTCATGATCTCTTTACCTTTTCGGGCAGAGGTCATTCACCCACTCGTGCGAAAAAACCCCCTTTTTCCACTCCACTGGCACAAAAAAAGTTTTTAAAAAGCCTTGGTTCAAGCGAGAAAGAAATCTTTCTCTCCGAAGTGGAAAGGATAGAAAAAGAGCAGCCTGGGATACGGAAAAGTGCCGCTTATTCCAATGCCTGGCAAAACCTGTATGCTAATTCTGAGCAAAGCATGCCAGTCATACCGGAAGAGTCAACAGAACCAACAACGCCCAACATGAGCCCGGTGAAAAGCAGATCGAGACTTGCCTCCCCGGCTAAAACACCTGAACGCTGTCCGGATTTTTCAGACCCAGATAATAGAAACAAACATCGAAAAGAGCTTGAGCGTTTAGGTGACAGAGGACTGCCAGAAAGACAGCAAATCATTGATGACACGAAACGTCTAGGCAGTCTGCGGGAAGCCTTTGAACTATCTTGGGCAAGAAAACAGCAGGGAAGATTAACCTTACCAGAAACTCATTCGACAACACCCCAGGATAAACCCCGGAGCAGCTCCCCAGTTAAGACACAGAAAGAAACAGGGCACTTTGTAAATACCAAAGAAGCTGCAGCCTACTTCCGAACCCTTGAGTCTGGGCAAAAAACAGAAATTATGGCCAGAATTAATGCACTGAAACAGCAAGGCATGGAAAACGCTTTAAAACAGGCTATTGAAGAATTCTGGAAAGAAAACCACGCTAAAGGCAAACAGGCTGCCGTATCGGAAGAACAGCCCGTGCAAGAGGATACTCATCCCAAAACCGCAACGGCTGCCGAAGCTCGAACAAAGATACCTGACTTCTCGACCGAAGAAAAACAAGCAGAGTTTATGCGCTTGACGAATGAAAAAGATGCGTTTGCAGCATTGCAAATCTCCAGAACAACTAGAGCTTTACACAAGAACCAGAACTACGAGAAAATCGTTGCCAGAAAAATTGCCTGTGAGCAGGAATGGCAACGACAACAAGCTAAAAGCCGTCTGAGTGAAGAGCAGCTTCAGTGGGCTACAAAACAAGTGAATCGGATGAGAAAAGATTCTAAGGCGGATTTTTTCACTCGATTTCACTAGCGTCCGGTTAAAAACCCAATAGAGACAACTGTTTAGCGGGTTCGTGATTTGAGTAAATGTAATTTACTTCTGGAAACACTTGCTGGATGGGTATTTGCTCGAATAGAATTCC
>Ga0157374_10000216_pt1 | contig 53208 bp, 50 predicted proteins | sample M25metaG_FD_115308 | JGI IMG/M metagenome (GOLD analysis project Ga0157374, IMG submission 115308) | Miscanthus rhizosphere microbial communities from Kellogg Biological Station, Michigan, USA - M2-5 metaG | ecosystem: Host-associated > Plants > Roots > Rhizosphere > Soil | place: USA: Michigan...
CACTAGGGATCACAGCGCAGCAGTGGGCTCGTCCCCGACAGCCATTCATGCGCCGACGAATAGCGCCAGTGCTCAGGTGACGCTACCCAGCCTCGCTTTACCGGGTTGTTATGGATATACTCGAGTTTCTGCCGCATTATCTCATCGTTCAGAATCGCCTGTGGGTGCGTGCCTTCCTGCCACACTTGATGGCGCTGGGTCTCTTTCTTGTAGATGGCACGGTAGTGGGCAAATTGGTGGAGCAACCATTCCCGGCCCTCTTCGCGAAGCTGGGCCAGAATTGCTTGCGCGGTGAATTTTTTGAAACTGGCGATGGTTTGCGAGAGGTCCGGGCCGGAGAGGACGGCGTGGAAATGGTTTTCCATGATGACCCAACCGTGGATTTTCAGAGCCCGGTGTTCCCGGCAATATTCCAACGTGCGGAGCAGGATGTCGCAACAAGGCGGACTGGCGAAGACGGGCAGCCACTCGACGATCGTGGCGGTGATGAAGTGCGGGGCCTGCGGTTCGAGAACGCGGTAGCGGCTGCGCATTCGGCGAGGTTATCGAGACGGGAGTCTCGCTGACAAGTGCGTTCCCAGTCGGGAGACTAGGAACGAGGGAAAGCGCATCCGCCAACGGGACACATTCGCCGAACTGCCCACGGCCGGGAAGATTGAGTTCCGAGAGTTCATCTGCCAACGGCTCGGCCTGAGCAATTGAACAGCACACGCGATGCAGAGTAAATCGAGGGCGTGAGGATCATCGGGAGGGGATCGAAAGTTTTAAAACCGCGGCGCGGATAGGGCGATTCGAGGTCCCATCATTGCAAGTCCTCTGCAATCGTCGCGAACTGCTCCAGCGCCGCCTCCAGGTCGGCCATGATGTCCCGTGCGATCACTTCCGGCGCAGGCAGGTTCGCCGATTCCTCCAGCGCCTCGTCCTTCAGCCAGAAGAGATCGAGATTCACCTTGTCCCGCTTCGTCAGCTCCTCGTAGGAGAAGGCCTTGAAGCGTTCGCTCTCTACGCGCTCATGCCGGTTCTGCGGGTGGTAGCACGCCACGAAGTCGTCCAGATCACTCCGCTTCAGCGGGTTCTCCTTCAGCGTGAAATGCTGGTTCGTCCGCAGATCGTAGATCCACAGCCGCTCCGTCCACGGCTTTTCCTGTGCCGGTTTGCGGTCGAAGAAAAGGACGTTCGCCTTCACGCCTTGCGCGTAAAATATCCCCGTCGGCAGTCGCAGCAGCGTATGCACATCCGCCTGTTTCAGCAGCTCGCGCCGGATTGTCTCCCCCGCCCCGCCTTCGAAGAGCACATTGTCCGGCAGCACCACCGCCGCCCGCCCGTGCTGTTTCAGGATCGTAAAGATATGCTGCAAAAAATTGAGCTGCTTGTTGCTGGTGCTCGCCCAGAAGTCGTCGCGATTGATGATCAGCGATTCCTTCGACGATTCCCCCGCCTCGTTCACGATCGTGACACTGCTCTTTTTGCCAAAGGGCGGATTCGCCAGCACGATTTCATACTCCCCATGCTTCCCCGCCAGCGCGTCCTTCGTCACCACCGGCAGGTTCTCGACCAGATCCTGCCCGTCCGGCGCGGACCCGCCGATGCCGTGCAGCAAGAGATTCATCGCGCACAGCCGGGTCACGCTGTCCACCAGCTCGATCCCGTAGAAGGTCCCGCTCTTCAGCCGCTGCTTTTGCGCCCGGTCCAGCGCATGATGCTTCGCCAGGTAATCATGCGCCGCGAGCAGGAAGCCGCCCGTCCCGCAGGCCGGATCACAAATTGCCTGCCCGGGCTGCGGGGCGACCGCCTCGACCATCGCCGCGATCAGCGGGCGCGGGGTGAAATACTGGCCCGCCCCGCCCTTCACGTCCTCCGCATTCTTTTGCAGCAGCCCCTCATAGGCATCGCCCTTTACGTCGGCGGAAAGGCTCGACCACTGCTCCTTGTCAATCAGATCCACGATCAGCCGCCGCAGCTTCGCCGGGTCCTGAATCTTGTTCTGCGCCTTGCGAAAAATGATGCCCAGCATGCCGGTCCGCTTCCCCAGCGTCTCCAGCACATGCCGGTAGTGCGTCTCCAGTTCATCCCCATCCTTCGCCAGCAGGCTCGGCCAGTCATACCCCGCCGGCACCGCCGATGGCTTGTTGAAGGGCGGGCGCGACTGCTCATCCGCCATTTTCAGGAAGAGCAGGAAGGTCAGTTGCTCCACGTAATCCCCATACGAGAGCCCGTCATCCCGCAGGATGTTGCAGTAGTTCCAGAGTTTTTGGACGAGGGCGGTGGGGTTGCTCATGGGCGTTTGCTATGATGTTCAACCATCTTGCGTAGTTTCCCTCCGTCCTTCCATCCGTATCTCCACCATGCACCGGGGTTGAGATCAGGAAACTGAGAGCTATGAATCACGATTTCAACTTGCTCCAAATAAACTCAGGTTTCCGCCGATTTCTTATGTAGTCGCCTGCCGCGGGAATTGCCTCCCCGAAAATTCCAGTTGCCGCCAATCCAAGTAACCCAGCAATGGGAATACTTGAGCCAGTCAAGAGAGCTAGATATAGGCCGACGCCTGTCTGAAGGAGACCTTTAGCAGATGACTCGACAACTTTCCAGATAGCGGCGTTTATTTCTTCGATTTGAGGCCGAACATCACGTTCGAATAGTCTTTTCGCTTTATCAGAAAAATCAACATCCTCTACTCCTTTCAGTTGCTGACCTATTTCTTTCAGAGAAAGTCGGAAACGCTCAAATATTTGGGGGTTATGCTGTCGGATGCGAAAAATCACTTCCGGGTCTGACAGGTTAAGAATGTCAGAATTTGCTTCAAGGAAGTTTACAGCTAGAGCATCTGCGTCTTCCGCTTTTCGACCTCCACTTTTCGCGAGGAGATTGGCCTCAAAAGCGGACTCCGTTAAGTAGGAAGTTCCAAGAACGTCCGCTAAACGCATTTCTTTTGCCACGCTCTCGAGCCGCGCACCTATCGTTTGATTGATCGCTTGCTCTTCCCAAATCTTGTATTGCGCTTCGTCCAGTGGATCATCATTCCAAGGTTTATATGAGATTTTAAAGGAACCATCTGCATTTTCTCCGAGAAATTTGACGGTCCGAAAATTATAAAACGTTCCATGGCTAATGGAATCATTTTTGAATGAAATACTTATTTGCCGATGTCGTCCCAGGTTCGGTTCATCGCGTATAACAATACCACTGGATGTCTTTTCCAATGGATTCACCACAACTGATTCAAAAACAAAGTCAACTGCACCCGATGGGACGCATTCGCGATAAAGATTCTGTGGCGCATTGACGGGAACAACCTCAGGCCTTTTATGTAAAATGCTCACTGGAACCATATGAACATATCCACCATCAATCAGTGACGCTAGTTCAGCGAAATATGATAGTTCACGACGAAGCCTCTGTCTGTCGATCTGCTCCGAGCGTGGAAATCCCATCGCTTCACTCTCGACTTCTGCCTGTTGCTGTCTCGGTTCTGCAAATGCGAACAATGGATCGTCTAGTATTAAAGACTCATGTACCAAAAGTTTAGGAGCTAATGCTTTAATTGCATTCGATGCAGAAATGCTGCTCAGAAATGCAGAATCGCGCAGTTCCAAAGCGGTAATCCTGTCGACCTCGCCCATTGCAGATCGCTCCCGCTGATCTCTGTAATAGCGAATTATCTCTACGAGTTCCGCATCGGGAATCTGTTCCAAATCTGAAACGCTGTTGTTTTCACTAAGCAGCGATACAGCCCTTAGAAGCTCGAGATTGCTTTTACTCATAGATTACATGGGACGTTTCTATATCCAGTGAACGCTCTTTGAAGGATGGACTGGCGGAGACGGGTAGCTCGCTGGAGGTTGGCGGTCACCACCGATTCCAACTCCTCTATCACACTCAACCGCCGCTCCACTTCCGCCACGATCCGGGTTTGCTCGGCAGGCGGAGGAATGGGAACAGGGAGCCCTCTGAGCTTAGTCATGCTAATTGAAGCCAGATTGGTGGTGTGCTTGCCCTCGTCGAAAAAATACTTTTGCCCGAAAGTGTTCGTATACCAGGAAACCAGCTTTGGGTTTAACTCAGCAACGTGGAGGCGGGCACGGAACACGTGATTCTGGTGGATGCATTCGGGGAGTTCGCCATTCCAAACCCAGCCACGTCCGAGCTTGTCCCTGTCGCCACCTTCGTTGAACAAGATGTCGCCCGGCTTCAAAGCGAGTTCTTGAATCTCGTCCTCAGTCGTGACGATTTCTTTTACTTCAGTCAAATCAAGGTATCCTCGCTGGACGTTCGCCACGCGCAGGTAAGGAACTGAGCGCACCGGAGCGATGTGCGTTCGATTTTGGTCTTTTGTGATGCCACCTTTGATTTCTCCTAGAGCATCAAGCGTCGTCCAAACCCAGCCTTCTGGAAGCGCCGGAAGATTCGCGGTATCAGGTGCCGCGGGTTCTTTGTATTCGCCCCGTCCTCGCCATTTTTTGAGGCGCTCGGCTAGAATACGGGCAAGGAGTTCCGCACCGGTTTCGTAAGTCGGTTGAGAATTCTCGGTGGCTGGTTGAGAGCGATACAATTCCGCTTCGGTCGGCACCAGACGGCCTTCGCAAGCCGCTTTGAGCACGGCAGCGCGGTAGCGTTTGAGATTAGCCTGCACCCGCCGCAACGCCTTGACTCCCGCCTCCAGTCGCGTGAATTGCTTCTCAATCTCCGCTACAATCCGCTGCTGCTCGTGGAAAGGTGCGAGTGGGATTGGTAATAGAGCGCGACACATTCCAACACCAATGTTGAACTGACCTGCTGTCGCTTTTGCCCTCGATGTCAGTCTATCAAGCACGGATTTGGTCAAAAGCGCGAAAGCAAGGTAGCCGGCTAGAATCTCTGAGCTGACGCGGAAAACAACGATGGCTTGGTTGATATTGGCTTCGCGAATATGAGAAGGAACAATTGAAACCTTCCCTAATGGCGGCCCGACAATATTCATCAGAACGTCACCCGGGAATGCCTTTGAACGAGCAAGCATGCCCTCGTGAGTAGCGCGAGTGATGTAGGTTGGCTTAACCGTAAAATCAAGGTCGCCGCTTTGAGTCAAATTATATACCTTAAGGAATGGAACGTCACCCTTGCCCGAAAACATTTGGTCAGCTTTTGGAGTGCTTCCGCTTGCGACTGTGACGCAAACCTCGGAAGGAACAACCCATCGCCATGTATCTGGCAGCTTTGGCAACAGCGTGGTGTCTATTTTTTCGCCCGTGGCGATTTCTGCACTCATGCCGCCAGCACCTCATTCAATTCATCGAGCAGCCGCGCCAATTGCTCGCCGAAGAATTGATGCGCCGTACTAAGGCCACCGTGGCGGAACGGACTATAATCATTCAGCGGTCTCACCACTACGTTCTTAAAAAAGTGAAATCGCATCTTCAGAAGGCTTGATATGAAATGGTCTTTAACGCCCGAGCAAGGACATGCTCGTCTGATATATCCGCATTTTCTTTAAAATTTAGCGTCAAGCCGTCTTCTTTGAGTGGATACAATATGTTGGTTTCAGGACGCTGTAGCGGTTGGGTGAACCACTCCGGACTCGACACAATCTGCCGGTAACGTGCCAATCGTCCGGCCACATTTTCGAATAACCCGAAGCGAGCATGAGAGGAACGAAGTGATTCCTGTCCGATATTTGCCGTCCCAACTAGTCGCCCATAGTACCGTTCAAATGCCTGGTGATTTTCCACCCCCTCAGCGAGGATTCTTTGACCATCTTCGTCGAGTTGCATGTTAGTTGCCGCCTCGAAAATATCGCGAGGTACGCCAAAATATTTCGCCACTTGAATCTCGAACGATTGGAATAAATATCGGAAGGGCTGTTCATTGCCGGGCAACCCCCCCTCTCGTATAACCTCTTTCCAATTATTCAGCGCTTGATAGGCGCGGATCGCGAGAATTTCGCCGACCAAATGCCCCGTAAAATCTTCCAAACCTTCGAGTTTCACGGGATTCGAGCAAATCTCCTGCGTCTGGGGAGGAGTTTGGTAGGAGGTGTGGAATTTGTGCTCTTGACCCTTCCTAATATTAACCCCGCGGCTGGCCGCCATTGCATCTAAATCAGCAACTTGGACAAACGACGTGACATGAATTAGACGCCCCAAACACGCTTTAAAAGTTGCCACACTCGGAATCCGCGGCAAAGCGTAGACCACTGTACCACGGAGATTTGGCTGGGTGGCCAAATTCCGCAAAACGATGTGTTGGCTTTGGTCGCTATTGTTATTGATGCCAAAACGGCAAAATGGATTGCGCTGAGAATTGCTGCCAAAAAATGCGCTCCCGTTAAGGCGGGAATAATTCTTATGCTTCCCAACCTTGAACTGGAGGAAGCAAATCCAGGAGGGCGAAAAAGGAGATCTCGGAAATTCAATTCGAACGTCCCACCCCCGCCGTTGTTCATCGGATAACGTCAATCCAGTCGCATAAGCTGGTCGCTGTCGTTTAAATGGCCGCCAGAAGGGCCGGAAAGGATGACCAAACATTAACATCGAATCCCCCAAAGAGAGGATCTCGTGAGTGACATTTAGCTCTAGCGTCTTTTCTGAGATCATGCCGCGAGCACCTCATTGAGTTCATCAAGCAACGTCGCCAGTTGCCCGCCAAAAAGCTGATGCGCTTTCCCCAGCCCGCCGTGCTGATTGAACGGCGACAGTTCCAAATTCTCCGGCTCCATGCAGGTCGTCTCACTGATCGCAACGAAACACAGCATCGAAATCGCACCGGAACGCTGAGAGCAGTCGACGGCGGATGAAATGAATTTTCCAGACACCGTCTGGAAAATTCCCGAGGGCATCGAAGGATGCCCCTTTGCCGATTCGTCAATCCACGTCTGTGGAAGACCGATCGTCCCCACCAACTCCCTTTGCGCCGGCTGATCCAATTTCATTTTGCACTTCGCTTCTTTGCCGTGCCCCGTTTGCGGGTCGCTTCTCCCTCACCTTTTGCCAGCCGCACTGCGCTTTTTTCCGGCTCTCCTTCGGCGGGAGGCATGAAGGAGACCGATGGCAGCGAAACGGTCCCGTGCCCGGCCCGCGACGTGAGATTGGCCAGCATTTCGCGGCAGGCCCCGTAAAGAATGGAGGGACCGGTCACTTCCACCAGCTGGCTGATTTTGGCGGCCGGATACTGCTCGTTTATTCGAAAGTAGCCCGCAATCCGCAACCGGCCCGAATAGACCGACGGCTTGCCATCTTTGATTTCGCCAAAGCGGACGGTCAGCTCCACCCGGTAGCGCAGCGGATCGCTCTGATGCAGAGCAAACGAGCGATCCACCTTCAGCGCCAGCGACTTGTGCGCGCCTTCCTCTTCCGCGGAATGAAGCTCGATCTCGAGGAATTCGTGCCGCTCGATCTGGAGCGGAGAAACGCTAAGCGGCTGAACTATGGTCTTCATTAGAAAGGCCTTTGATTTCAAACCGCACTTGCGCGTCTTTTTTTTCTACGGACTTCGCATGGAGGAAGGCCGGATGAACCTCGTGATTCTCCCAGCGCTGCCAGCGGACCGATTGCGAAGCCGGGGCCAGGCAATGGTGGTATCTCGCATCCACCGCCCGCGCCGCCCGCACCATCGTCTGGGTCGTGAAATTGCCCACCCCCGAGAGCAGCGCGGTCACCCGCGAGGGCAGGATGCCCATCCGGCGCGCCAGCTCTCCTCGCGAGATGCCCTGCTCCTTCATCATCGCCAGCAATTCATCGGCAAATTTGAGATTTTGCATCTCCGCTTCGCCTTCCGGGGTCAGCGGCTTGGCATAGTAATCGGAAAGCGGAGTCCGTCCTTTGGTGATTTCAATTTTCATGATCGAGGGTGACAAGGTGAATCCTGGCACCGGGAGCATTCTTCGCGGCTAAATACCGCTCCCGGAGTTTCTTCGCCCGGCCGATATCCGCAGTCTGTTCCCGTGCGTTGTTTTTGGTGCCGCCATTGGAAGCGATAATTAACTGCGGCTTGAGCCCGGCAATTTCATCGTAGAAAGCGTAGAGACGAAGCCCCGGTCGCTTGAACTCGAAGAGGCCGTCGCCCACGCTGCGAAAAGTGAGTTCGTTTTCATAAGAGTCATGCTCGGCGACGGTTTGGACACGGGTCTTGATGGATTGAGCGCCTTTCGGATCGCTCTTGATCAGGCTGGTGAGGAACTCATCGGCGAGATCCTTTCCATCCAGACCAAGGGTGACCACCCGGCGGGCACTTCCAACATGAATCGTCCTGAGCCTGATTTCAACCATTTTTCACTTAAATCTGAAATCTAGGCCGCGAGCACCTCATTCAGTTCATCAAGCAGCCCAGTCAATTGCCCGCCAAAAAGCTGATGCGCCTTGCCCAACCCACCATGCTGATGGAAGGGCGAGAGTTCCAAATCCTCCGGCTCAATGCTGATCGCGGTCGCAATGTGCGCGCGGATCAAATGCAGCCACTCCAGTTGCTCGGAATTGAAGGCAACGCCCGCCTTCGCCTTGTCCATCAGCCATTCATGGAACCGCTCGGACACCGAATCGGCAAACGGCGCCAGCACCGGCTGCTGCTCCAGCGCAAAGCGGACCAGCGCGACCAGATCGGCAAAGCGGCCAGCCTGCGAGCGCCCCTTCACCTTGCCGGGGGCGGTGGCGGCAAAGGCGTTCCAGAGATTGTCCTCCGTCCACGCCGCATGGTTGTCGCGCAGCTTTTTCTCCAGCTCCTTGAGCATCGGCTCGGTGAGCCGCTGCTTGAACGGGCGGCTGTAGAGGATTTGCAGGGCGGTGATCTCGGCCTGGTGCTGCTCGATATACTCGCGGAACGAAGCGGCGACCTGCCGGGCGGTCTGCGTGGATTGGGCGGCGGCTCCGGCGTAGAGGAGCACATCCTGCGAGATCACATCCATCGTCTGCTCGGCGGCGTGGTGAATCTTCTTCAAGAGATTGCGCAGCTCGGGATTGGACGCGAGCGGCGCGAGGGCGGCCTTGCTCCGCTGCTCCCGGGCCTGCAACAAATCTTTGGCGGTTGGCTCGTAATACTCCGGCTGTCCGGCCTTGGCCTGCGCGAGTACAGCATCGGCATCCATCGCCTCCAGCAGGCCCCGGGCGATTTGCGAGAGGGTCTGCCCCTTTGCCACCGCCACGACCTCCTGCTCCACCGCCTCGTCGAAGCGGCGTTCCAGCCGGATGAGGCGACTGGCCAGCGACTCCAGGGCGGCGACCTCGGTGGTGCCAAAGGCGGCGGCATCGAGCAGCTTGTCGAAGGTCACGGTCGGCTTGCTCTCCAGCGGACGCGTCTCGGTCTTGACCCGCTCGCAGACGCCGACGGCATCCACGATCACGAAGCGGGTCTTGCGTTTAACGCCGGGATTCACATTTTCCATCTCGGTCTCGGAGACCACGCGCACGCCGCGGCCTTTCATTTGATCGAAGAAATTCTTCGAGGCGACGGAGCGCATGAAGAAGACGATTTCCAGCGGCTTGATATCGGTGCCGGTGGCGATCATATCCACGGTGACGGCGATGCGGGGATTGTAGCTGTTGCGGAAGGCTTTGATGAGCGCCTTGGGCGTCTCGCCGGTCGTCTTGTAGGTGATCTTTTTGCAGAAGTCGTTCCCTTTGCCAAAGACCTCGCGACAAATCCGCACGATGTCGTCGGCATGCGAGTCGTCCTTGGCGAAGATGAGGGTCTTCGGCACATCGGTGCGGCCGGGGAAGATGCCGGTAAAGACCTGGTCGCGAAAGGCAGTGAGGACGGTGCGAATCTGATCGGGCGCGACGACCTCGCGGTCGAGCGCGGCGGCATCGTAGGCCAGCGGCTCGTCGAGCTGCTCCCAGCGCACCTTGCGCGTCTGCCGGTCGCGCTTGTCCACATAGTAGCCGGCCTCGACCTTCGACCCGGCGGCGGTGATCTGCGTCTTGATCTCGAAGACGTCGCAGCCGACATTCACGCCATCGGCCACGGCTTTCTCGTGGTTGTATTCCATCACGAGATTTTTGTGAAAGAAGCCGAAGGTCTGCTTCGACGGGGTGGCGGTGAGGCCGATGAGCGTGGCATCGAAATACTCCAGCACCTGCCGCCAGAGATGGTAAATGGAGCGGTGGCACTCGTCGGTGACGATGAAATCGAATTCCTCAATCGGGAAATCGCGGTTGTATTCCACGGGGACGGGCTCCTTGAAAAGGGTCCCGGCGGATTCAATCGGAAGGTCGTCGAGATCGGGCGCGGGCTCGCGTTCGCCCTTGAGCATCGAGAACACCCGCTGGATGGTGCCGATGACGACGCGGGCGGAGGGGTCGAGGGTGTTGCTGGTGAGGTGCTGGACGATGTACTCCTCGGTGAACTTGTATTGATTGACCGGGGAGACGAATTGCTGGAACTCCTTGAGCGTCTGCTCGCCGAGATTGCCGCGATCCACGAGGAAGAGAACGCGCTTCGCGCCGCCATACTTGACCAGGCGGTAGATGAAATTGACGGCGGTGAAGGTCTTGCCCGAGCCGGTGGCCATCTGGATGAGCGCGCGCCGGTGGCCGGTGGCGAAAGACTGCTCCAGATTTGTGATCGCCTCGATCTGCGCCTCCCATAAGTGCGTGGTGACCAGCGGCGGAAATTCCCGCAGCCGTTGTGCGAGCTGTTTCCCCTGCTGCACCCAGGCGAGCAGGGTCTCGGGCCGGTGAAAGGAGAAGACCCGGCGGCTGCGGGGATCGGGGTCGAGCCGGTTGGTAAAAAAGGTTTCCGCGCCGGTGCTCTCATAGCAAAACGGCAGCGGCGAATGCCAGTGCGGCAACCCATAGGGGACGCCGGTGACGTATTTGGAGGACTGCTCCTCCACGCCGGACAGGGTATGGCCCTGCGGTTTGGCCTCTACCGTCCCGAGGGCCTTCCCGTCCACAAACAGCGTGTAATCGGGTTCGCCCGAGGAAAACGACAATTCACAGACCGCCACCCCGCGCGCGGCCGACAGGTTGACCGCATTTTTATCCTGCACTTCCCAGCCGCAGGCCTTTAGTTGCCGGTCAATTTCCAGCCGTGCTTTTTCCTCAGGGGTCATTGTTGCCCCGCCACTCAAGCGGGAATAAGGGCCCATGGCAATTCTGAATGCGCGGAGACTTCGTTCCTTTGCCCGGTTGGCGTAAAAATCATTTCGGAACGCGCTCCGTGGGCTTTCGGAAATTGTTTTGAGCGGTAATCGAATTGAAGCAGGAAGCCAGAAAGCCATGAAAGATTTCCTTCCGGTTTCCCTCTTCTTTTCTGGTTTCCTGGCTCCCTGCTTTCTCATTTTTGCCAAGCAAGAGAGAGGCTAAAAAACAACCCCTGGCTGCCGTGGGGTCACGGAGCCAGGGGTCGTGAACGGTTGGTTATGCGCGACCAGCCGAAAACTAACGAACGCGGTTTATCGCAGGAACGCCTCGTGGAGGCCGCCGTCCACGGTGAGCACTTGGCCTGTCGTCTTGCCGAGGCGGTTGCTGACCCAGAGGAAGTAGGCTTCCGCCTGGTCGGCCGGGGTGATCGGGGCCTTGGTGAGGGTGCGGTCGGCGTAGAATTGGGCCAGCTTGGTGACGAGGGACTCGGTGGCCTCGTCGTCGGTGTAGGGGATGTTGTATTTCGCCAGCGAGCCGATGACGCGGTCGCGGGGGAACATGGCGGAGCCTTGCACGACGGTGGCCGGAGCGACGCCGTTGACCCGGACGAGCGGGGAGAGCTCGATGGCGAGCTCGCGCACGAGGTGGTTGGCGGCGGCCTTCGAGGTGTCGTAGGCGACGCTGCCCTTCTTGGCGACGACGGCGTTGGCGCTGGTGGTGAGGACGAGGTTGCCGCGCAGGCCCTGTTCCTTCCAGGTCTTGTAGGCTTCGTCGGCGACGAAGTAGCTGCCGGTGACGTTGATGCTGAAGGTGAGCGCCCACTTGTCATCGGGGATGTGGCCAGTGGTGTCGCTCGGGACGAAGATGCCGGCGGTCACTTCGATGGCGTCGAAGCCCCCGTAGGCGAGCGCGACCTGGTCGAGCATCTTGCGGATGCTGGCGCGGTCGGTGATGTTCGCGGCGAGGCCGATGGCGGGGCCGCAACCGCTGATCCCGGTGCCGGCAACGCCGATGCCGAGGCCGTACTTGTCGGTGATCTCCTTCGCGGTCGCCTGGGCGGCGGTTTCGTTGAGATCGACGGCGACGATGTGCGCGCCTTCCTTGACGAGGCGGTGGGCGGTCTCCTTGCCGATGCCGCTGCCGGCACCGATGACGATGTGGATCTGGCGGGCCAGTTCCTTCTCGGCGGGCATGCGCTGGAGCTTGGCTTCCTCGAGCAGCCAGTACTCGATATCGAAGGCTTCCTGCTGCGGGAGGGCGATGTATTCGTCAATCGCCTCGGCACCGCGCATGACTTCGACGGCGCAGTTGTAGAACTCGGCGGTGACGCGGGACTCGGACTTGTCCTTGCCCCAGGCGATCAGGCCGAGGCCGGGGATGAGGATCACGGTCGGGTTCGGATCGCGCATCTTGGGCGAGTTCGCGTGCTTGCAGGCTTCGTAGTAGGCGGCGTAGTCCTTGCGATATTGCACGAGGCCGTCGGCGAGCAGTTGCTTGAGCGCCGCGAGGTCGCCGCTTTGCGGATTCCAATCCACGTAGAGGGGCTTGATCTTGGTGCGGAGGAAGTGGTCGGGGCAGCTGGTGCCGAGCTCGGCGAGGCGGGCGGCGTCCTTCGAGTTGACGAAGCGAAGGATTTTCTCGTCGTCCTGCACGGTGCCGATGAAGCGCTTGAACTGGCTGACCTGGCCGCGGAGCCATGGGAGAATCGCGGCGAAGAGCTCGGCGCGCTTCGCTTCGTCGAGGGTCTGGTATTTGCCCCCGCCGAAGGCCGTGGCGTCGCCACCCTTGGCGGCGTATTTTTCTTCGATGTAAGCGGCGGCTTTTTCGATATAGTCGAGGGTATTGGTGTAGCACACCTTGTCGTCGTCGTCCCAGGAGATGAAGCCGTGCTGGCCCATCATGATCGCGTTCTTGCTCGGGTTGAGCTTGGCGATTTCCTGCATGGCGAGGCCGAGCTCGAAGCCGGGGCGCATCCATTTCACATACTCCATGTCGCCGCCGAAGATTTCCTTCGTGAGTTTTTCGCAGTGCTTGCTCGCGGCGATGGCGATGATCGCATTCGGGTGCATGTGATCGACGTGCTTGCCGGGCACGAAGGAGTGCAGCGGGGTGTCGATCGAGGACGGGCGCGGGTTGAGATTGAAGGTGGTGTGGAAATACATCGCCACCATGTCGTCCTCGGCCTGGGACTTGAGGCCCTTGTCGGCGCGGGCGGCATAGACGCTCTGGAGCGCGACGAGTTTGTCCTGGTAGAGGGAGGAGAAATTTTCCCGCAGGCTGGTGCGGAGGTCGCCGCCGGAGCCCTTTACCCACAGCACTTCGACGGGCTGGCCGGTGAGCGGGTCTTTTTCGACGATCTTGGAGGAGGTGTTGCCGCCGCCGGTGTTGGTGATGCGCTGATCGCTGCCGAGGATATTGGAGCGATAGACGAGACGGGCGACGGGGTCGAGCGACGCGGCTTTGGCGTCGTCCCAGCGGTAGTTGACGTATTGATAGGCCATGAGACGGAGGATTTTGAGGGTTGTTGGGTGGAGGAGTTGAGGTGAGTTGAGGTGAAGGCGCGAGCGGTTTTGGGGGAAATGCGAGTTATATGACTGGCTTCAATCAATTAAAATGAGGCCGGGGTCAAGCGCTATTTTTGAGCCGGGAAGGATGGGTGGCCTTGCGGACGGGGTGCAGAATGCGGTCGGACGGCAGGGTGACGCCGGCTTCCAGAAGTGCCTTGTCGGGGGCATCGGTGAGGAGGAGGTCCAGCTCGTCCCAGCCGGCGAGGAACTGCGAGGCGTGGCCGCCCACCTTGTGCTGGGCGATGCAGAAGACGGAGCGCTGCGAACAGGCGAGCGCGGCTTGCTGGAGGGTGACGATCTCGGGGCGGGTATTGAAAATTCCCTCGTCGTTAATCGCCTCCGCCGAGAAGAAGCCGAAATCGAAGCGCCAGAAGCGCAGGCTGCGCACCGCCGTGTCGCCGAGCAGGATGGATTGCCGGGGAAGTAGCTTGCCCGCAATGAGATACACCTCGATGCCATCGACGCCGGCGAGCAGTTCGCCAGCGGGGAGATTGGACGTAACCACGGTAAGCGGGGTGACCGGCTCCTTCTTCAATAGCGCGGCGAGGGTGAAAATGGTGGTGCCCGCATCGAGGAAAATCGTGCCCCCGGCCGGGATGAGCTCGCGGGCGGCCCAGGCGAGCTCGCGCTTGGTCTCCAGCCGCTCGCCGAGCCGCTGGTGAAAGGAGGGAAAGCGCTGGTTATACTCCGAAAGCGCGCCGCCGTAGGTGCGGGTGATCTTGCGCTCCTGTTCCAGCGAGGCGAGATCGCGGCGCAGCGTGGCCTCGGAGACTTTCAACTCTTTGCACAGCTCCTGCACCGGCAGATAACCGCGCTGGGCAATCAACTCCGCCAGCTTCTCGCGGCGGGATTCGACGATATGAAGGGGAACGCGCATTTTACAGGGAAACGAATTGCTCGTTTATGAGCGATGTCAATTATATGTTGAATCGGAGCGCGCTTGCTGCTTCTTTTGCCCCGACCTAACTACCCCTTTTACTTCCCTTTGCTATGGCTGATCAACTCTACATTGCTTGTGACCTCGGCGCGGAAAGTGGCCGCGTCATGCTCGGCACTCTTTCCAATGGCAAGCTCACGCTGGAGGAAATTCACCGGTTTCCCAACGGACCCAGCCGGGTACTCGGCACGCTGCGCTGGAACCTGCTGCGGATTTTTGACGAGTTGAAGACCGGGCTGCGGATTCTGGCCGGGCGCGACATCAAGCCCCAGAGCCTGAGCGTCGATTCCTGGGGCGTGGATTATGTTTACGTGGGCAAAGGGCAGCCGATGCTGGGGCTGCCTTTCAATTACCGCGACGAGCGCACCGACCGCACCTATCAACCGACGCTGGACCAGGCGACGCCGGAATTGATTTTCGAGGAAACGGGGATTCAGTTCATGTCCATCAACACGATCTACCAGCTCGTTGCCGACGTGGAAACGCAGCCGGAGTTGCTGAAGCTGGCCGACCAGTTCCTGCACGTGGGCGATTACTTCAACTACCTTTTCTCGGGGGTGGCGAAGGTAGATGCCAGCAATGCCAGCACCTCGCAGATCTATAATCCCCGCACCAAGACGTGGTCGAAGGCCCTGATCGAGAAGCTGGGGATTCCCGCCCACATTTTCCCGGAGGTGGTGCCCGCGGGTACCACGCTCGGCCAGCTGCTGCCCAGCGTGGCGGAGGAGACGGGACTGCCAACGGAAACCCAGGTGATCGCCACCTGCTCGCACGATACGGGCGCGGCAGTCGCGGCGGTGCCCGCAAGCGGGAACGACTGGGCTTTCCTGAGCTCCGGCACGTGGTCGCTGATCGGCGTGGAACTGCCCGGACCACTCATCAATGAAGCGGCGCAAAAGGCGAATTTCACCAATGAGGTGGACTATAACAATACGAGCCGCTTCCTGAAAAACATCGCCGGCCTCTGGTTGCTGCAGGAGTGCCGCCGCGCGTGGCTGAAACAGGGCCACGATTACAATTACGCCGAACTCAACCGCCTGGCCACGGTGGCCGAGCCGCTGCGCTCGCTACTCAACCCCAATCACCCGCCATTCTCCAAGCCGGACGACATGCAGGGAAAAATCCGCGCCTATTGCGAGGCCACGGGCCAGCTCGCACCGGAGACGCCCGGCCAGTTCGTGCGCTGCATCCTGGAAAGTCTCGCGCTGCTTTACGGCCACTACATCGGCGAGCTGGAGCACATTACCGGCCGCACCATCCGCAAGCTGCACATCGTGGGCGGCGGCAGCCAGTCGAAGATGCTCAACCAGTTCACCGCCGACGCGATCGGGCTGCCGGTGCTGGCTGGGCCGGTGGAAGCGACCGCGATTGGCAACGTGCTGGTGCAAGCACTGATGCTCGGGCACCTGGATTCGCTGGAAAGCGCGCGCCAGATTGTGCACCACTCGTTTGCCGTGGAGACGTTTACACCGGATGCGGATTCCGCATTGGCGAAGAGCCGGGAGCGGTTTGCCGGGCTGCTGCAGCGGGTGGTTTAGCCACTGAGTTGACCGAGAGCACGGAGGGTCGCCGACCGGTGCGCTCCCACACCGTTGAGCGTGGATCACTCACTCTCGATGTCATTGGCGGGCCGCCAATGACGGCACTCCAGCGGAGTGCTCCACCCGGAATGGGGGAGTTCGCAAAGGCGGGGCTGCCTTGCGCAATACGCGAGACGCGTGCGCTTCCCAAGCGAATATTTGCGCTGCGCGATGAGAGAGAAGCGAGTCCGCCCTATTTCACCGCGCCCTTGAGGTCCAGCTTGGCCATGCACTCGGGGCAGATGCCGTGAGAAAAATCGGTGCCCACCGCCTTATGGATGTATTCGTCGATCTGGTGCCAGTAGTCCTGGTCATCGCGGATGCTCTTGCAATACATGCAGATCGGGAGCAGTTCCTTGAGCTGTTTTACATCGTCAAGCGCATGTTTTAAATCCGTCACCTGTCGGGCGAGAGTGCGCTCCAGAGCCACGACCCGCTGGCCGACCTTCAGGCGCGCTTTCAGTTCATCGGGGTCAAAAGGCTTGATCACATAATCGTCCGCGCCGGATTCGAGGCCGGCGGCGATTTCGTCCTTCTGCCCTTTGGCAGTGAGCAGGATTAAATAAATGTAGGGACGCCCGGTCAGCGCCCGTACGCGGCGGCAGACTTCGAGGCCATCCAGCTTCGGCATCATCCAGTCGAGAATCGCAATGGCCGGCGAATCGTCCTTCTCCAAAATCGCCAGCGCCTGCTCTCCGTCCTCGGCCGCCACCACTTCAAACCCCCAGTTGTTCAAATTGCGTTCCAACAGATGGCGCGATACCGAATGGTCTTCGGCAATCAAAATCCTTTTGCCCAGTTCGTTGGTAATTATCGCCATAGTTGTTTCAACGTATTTAACGCACCCCAATCCATGTCTGGACTTTACAAAAATCGGGAAAATGTGACCAGCGTTTATTTCTCGCCTGGGGCTGTTTTTCCGCTTTGCGTTTTGGGTGAATCTGGCGTTTCTATTGCCTTCGATTCCTGCCTCTGTTGATTTGATGAAAGTTTCCGACCTGCGCGGCATTCTCCAATATGTCCCTCGCTTCCGCGAAAAGATTTTCGTGGTGGCCGTGGATGGCGACATCGTGGCCTCGGAGAACTTCTCCAACATCCTGCTCGACCTTGCGGTGTTACGCTCGCTGAGCATCAAGGTGGTGCTCGTGCATGGTGCGGCGATGCAGGTCGAACGGCTGGCCGGGGAACGCGGCCTTGCGATCAGCAATTCCGACGGCACCGGCATTACGGACGACGCCACGCTCAAGCTCGCCATCGAGGCGGCTACGGAGGTGACCCACCACATCATGGAAGGGCTCACCAATGTGGATCTGCGCGCGGTGTATGCGAATACGATCATTGCCCACCCCGCCGGCATCCTGGGCGGCCAGGACTACTTGAATACCGGGCGCGTGGAAAAGGTGGATACCAAGTCGCTGCACCTGTTTCTCAACGAGGGGATCATTCCCATCATCCCGCCGATTGGCTTCGACGGCGAGGGCAAGACCTTCCGGGTGAACTCGGACAGCATCGCGCTGGAAGTGGCGGAAGCGCTGCACGCGATGAAGATCATTTACCTCTTCGCGCACGACGGACTCTCCATTGGCGGTGAGGTGATCCGGCAGATTTCCATCGCGGAGGCGGACGACCTGATCAAAAAGAAAAAGCTGCCACCGGATAGCGGGCTGATTTCCAAGCTGGAAAACGGCGCCCGGGCCTGCCGCCAGGGCATCCCGCGCGTCCACCTGCTCAATGGCAACGTGAACGAGGCGCTGCTCACCGAGGTTTTCAGTCCCGATGGCGTAGGCACGATGATTTACTCGAGCGAATACCAGCAGATTCGCCGCGTCTTCAAAAAGGATGTGCGTGCGGTGATGACGCTGATCCGGCAGTCGGTCGCCACCGAGGAACTGGTGCGCCGCACCCGGGCGGATATTCTCTCGCAGCTCGACGACTACTGGGTGCTGGAAATCGACCGCACACTGGTGGGCTGCGTCGCGTTGCATTGCTATCCCGAGCAGCGGACGGGCGAGATCGCTTGCCTCTACGTGCATAAAAATCACGAAGGCCAGGGCTATGGCCGGAAGCTCATTACCTTTGCCGAAAGCCTGGCCGCCGAGCGGGGCATGGAGAAAGTAATCGCCCTTTCCACCCAGGCCTTTGCCTTTTTCCAGCAAAAGGGCGGCTATCAGGAAGTGACCTCCGAAGTGCTGCCGCCGGAACGCCGGGCCAAGTACGACACGAGCGGGCGTAATTCCAAGATTCTCATGAAGCCCGTCACCGTCCGGCTCACCCAGCCGCCGCAACCATGAACGGCCTTGGCATCGATCTCGCCGTCATCGTCGCCTATTTCGCCCTCATTCTCGGCATCGGTCTTTATAAGGGACGCGGGGAACGCACCATGGAGGGATTCGCCGTGGCCCACCGGAGCATCCCCTGGTGGGCGGTGCTGGCGTCGATTCTCGCCTCGGAAGTGAGCGCGGGAACGTTCCTCGGTACGCCGGGAGAGGGCTACGGGCTGCGGAATTTCACCTACGTGCAGCTTGCGATCGGCACCATCCTGGCCCGCATCATTGTGGCGTATCTCTTTATCGGACGCTTCTATGAATTAAAGGTGGTGTCCATCTACGAATTCCTCGAGTCGCGTTTTGGACGATCGACCAAGCTGGCCTCCTCGACTGTGTTTCTCATTACCCGCGCGCTGGCGAGTGGCTCGCGCATGTTCGTCCCGGCCATCCTGCTGGTGTGCGCGTGGGAGATGATCAAGGACGTGCATCCCAATCCGGCGCAGACGCTCTGGCTCTATGTGGGCGCGGTCGGCGCGCTGGTCTTGCTCACCGCGATTTATACGACCTTCGGCGGCATCAAGGCGGTGGTGTGGACCGATTTGATCCAGGTCCTTCTGATGTATGGGGCGATGCTTTACGCGCTCTTCACCCTCTGGCACGCGGTGGGCGGCTGGAGCGTGGTGCAGGAGCAAACGCATCGCGTGCTGCCAGCCACCACCACCGCCGGACAACTGGCCGAGCAAAAGATCGCGGCGAAGGCGCTAACCTTCTGGGATACTGGTTTCGTCGTGGGTGGGAGCCTTTGGGCCAATATTAAAAGCGTGCTGGAAACGGAATACACCGTCTTCTCCGCCTTCCTTGCCTCGGTCTTCGTCACCATGGCGACCCATGGCACCGACCAGGACATGGTGCAGCGCATGCTCACTGCCCCGGACGTGCGTCGCAGCCGCCGCAGCCTCATCGTCAGCGGCCTGGCCGATATTCCGGTGGCGCTCTGCTTCACGCTGATCGGCATCCTGCTCTGGGTTTACTATCAACTCCCCGCCAATGCCGGCCGCCGCCCCGAGAGCGATTATTTCGTGAACTACATCCTGCACGAAATGCCTCCCGGCCTCCGTGGCCTGATGGCGGCCGGGCTCTTTGCCACCGCCATGGGCTCGCTGAGCACGGCCCTGAATGCGCTGGCCACCGCCTTTACCCGCGACTTTTACCGCGGCATCTTTCACCCGGCCGCCAGCGGGCACGAGCAAATGACCGCCGCCCGCTGGGCGACCGGCGTCTTCGCCTTTTTGCTGGCCGCGATCGGCGTCGGCACGGCCTGGGTCAAACTTACGCACCCCGAGGTGCGCATCATACCCATCGTCCTGGGCTCCTTCGGCTATACCTATGGTTCGCTGCTGGGCATTTTCCTGGTCGGCATGATTACTCGCACGCGCGGATCCAATGGGGGCAATCTTCTCGCCATGCTGGTCGGCTTCCTCGCCGTGGCGGTGCTCAGCAATCTGCCCAATGATGCCGCCTCACTCTTCGGCGCCCACCTTTACACGCCGCCCACCTGGCTGCCGATCATTGAATTTCCCTGGCGGATCATGGCCGGGACGCTGGTCACTTTCGCGGTGGCGCTCTGTTTTCGCACGCCGACCGCTCACGTTGTCATGTCGAGCGAAGCGAAAGCGTAGTCGAGACATCCCGCTCAAGTTGAGTGGCCGTAATGCTTGGCATCTGCGCCCTGTTCCGGTGGATTACCCGGCACGAAACCGACATTGTTTGCAGAACAAATCCCCCACCAGTTGGACGGGATCCACTCGACTGCCTTTTACCACACTTCATTTCCTCCGCTTGCGATGACGCCTTGTCGAATGGCCCGCACCCTCAATTGAGCACTTTTGAACATCCGGAAAAACCCGTAGAACCTTATAAAATGGGCGCTGCAAAACCATGCCGCCATCGTCAAGGGTTTATCGGCGTCGGGAGCAAAATAAAGTTGGTGGTTTTTGCCCTTTTTTCTTGTCGGGTTTTTCCCCGGATTTTAATCTTTCGCCGCTGGGCGAGAGTGAGAGAGTCGCCTGTGAATAACTTGTGAATAATACTGAATCCATGATGAAAACCTCCCGCCGCAGCCATTCATGCGGCTGCGGGGTTTATTACAATCCCGTGACGGCCTTTTCATCAGCGTTCCACAATTACACAATTCACAAATTCCTTAACCTCAAGCGTTTAACAGCGATAGAATTTTTTGCAAAATCCAGCTTTGGCGTGCATGAGCCCTTTTTTGCCCCTGATTTTTTGAGGAAATCCCTCGTCGCAGCCCCCTTCCCCCGGTTCGTTATTCAACTCTAATTCAGTGTGGACAAATCACTTATGGCCGACAACTACGCCTTAATCTGGAATCATATTGCCGAAGTCATCCGTGGTCAGGTGAGTCCCGACACCTTTCAACGCTGGTTTTGCGGTATTGAACTGGTGGCTGCCGACGAGCAAATACTGAAGCTTCAGGTGCCCAACCAGATCTTCCAATTGTGGATCGAGACCAATTACAACTCGCTGGTGCATTCCGCCATCCTCTCGGTGCTGGGCGGCCCGCGCGAGATCAAGTTTCAATTCAAGAGCGGGGACCACACCCCGGCGGTGACTCCTGCTCCCGCCCCGGCTCCAAAAAAAGCAGCCGCCGCCAAAGACGCGGAGCCGGAACTGGTGACGCTCGTGGAAAGCACGCCCGCTCCCAAGCACGCCAGCGCGGCGGAAACCGAAACCCCGGTGGCGACCAACGGGATGAACCCGCGCAATACCTTCGAGACTTTCGTGGTGGGATCGAACAACCAGTTCGCCCATGCCGCCGCGCTCGCAGTCGCACAGGCACCGGCGAAAACCTATAACCCGCTCTTCGTGTATGGCGGCGTGGGGCTGGGCAAGACGCACCTCATCCAGGCAATCGGCCAGTATGTGTACAGCCACAAGAAGGCGGCCAGGGTGATGTATCTCTCCAGCGAGAAGTTTACCAACGAGTTCATCGACGCCATTCAAAACGGCACCTTGGTCAAGTTCCGCAAACGCTATCGTCAGGCGGATGTGCTGTTGATCGACGACATCCAGTTCCTCGCCGGCAAGGAACGCTCGCAGGAGGAGTTCTTCCATACCTTCAACACCCTCTTCGACGGCCACAAGCAGATCATCCTCTCCAGCGACCGCCCGCCGTCCGAAATCGCCAATCTCGAACAGCGTCTCGTTTCCCGCTTTGAATGGGGTCTCACCGCCGAGTTGCAAGCGCCGGATATTGAAACCCGCGTGGCCATTCTGCGTAAGAAGGCGGCCACCCTCCACATCAAGCTCGGGAACGACATTCTGGAATTTCTGGCCCAGCGCATTCGCAGCAACATCCGCCGTCTCGAAGGCGCGCTGATGCGGGTGGCGTCCTACGCTTCGCTGCGCAATGGACAACTGGCCACCGAGGACATCGAGAACGTGCTGCGCGACATCCTGCAGGAGGAAGCGCGCCGCACCGTCACGATCGACCAGATCCAGCGCAAGGTCGCCGAGCACTACGATGTGCGCCTGGCCGATATGACCAGCAAGCGCCGCCCGGCCAACATCGCGTTCCCGCGCCAGATCGCGATGTTCCTTGCTCGCCAGCTCACCAAGGCCTCACTGAGCGAGATTGGCGAAGCCTTCGGCGGCCGCGATCACGGCACCGTCCTCCATGCGCACCGCCTCGTGCAGGAGCGCATGCAGAGTGAGGAGAAAATCCGGCAGACAATTTCGTTCCTCGACAGCCAATTGCACCGTTGATTTGCTGCGGACGATTTCCCCATTTCAAAAACTGCATGCCAGCCGCCGATTGCTATAATAAATGGTTGCGTCGGTTGGTGGCATCATCCATTACTCCTGTTCAACCCTTATGAAATTTAGCGTCAGCAAAGAGAAATTCCTCGATGGTTTGAAAACCGTGCAGAATGTGGTCAGCACGCGCACAACGCTGCCGATTCTCTCCAACGTTTTGCTGCAGGCCGCCGACGGACAAGTCCGCCTCACCACCACCGATCTCGACGTAGGGATGCGCGGCGCCATTGAGACCGCCGTGGAAAAATCCGGCGCCACTACGCTGCCGGCCCGCCGCCTCTCCACCATCATTGGTGCACTGCCCGAGGGGGAGATCACGGTGGAAGTCGATTCCAAGAACATCGCGAGCATCCGCAGTGGCGCGAGCTTCTTCAAGATTCTCGGCCTGCCGGAAGAGGAGTTTCCCCCGCTGCCCAAGTTTGAAAACGCCCGCACCTTCGTCATCCGCCAGAAGGATTTGAAGGACGGCCTGCGCCGCACCTCCTATGCCATCTCGACCGACGAGACCCGCTATGTGCTGAACGGCATCCTTTGCTCGTTCAAGGACAACAAGCTCACCCTCGTCGCCACCGACGGACGTCGCCTCGCGCTGGTGGATATCGAGCTCGAATTTCCGCGCAGCCAGGAAGTGGACATCATCATTCCCACCAAGGCGGTGACCGAACTGCAGCGCATCCTCAGCGAGGACGGCGAAGTGAAGATGACCGTGGGCGAAAACCAGGTCGCTTTCGAGCTGAACGACACGTTGCTCGTCTCCAAGCTGATCGAGGGCAATTACCCGAACTACCGCCAGGTCATCCCGGCCGAGGCCAAGGAACGCATCACGCTGGAGCGCGACCTCTTCCTCAATTCCGTGCATCGCGTCTCCCTGCTCGCCAGCGAGAAGTCGAACTCGGTGAAGCTCATTTTCAGCAAGAACAACCTCGATATCACGGCCAATACGCCGGACGTCGGTGAAGCCCGCGAATCGCTCGCCATCCAATACAAGGGCCGCGATTTTGCGATCGCCTTCAATCCCGAGTTCCTGATGGCCCCGCTCAAGAACGTGGGCACCGACGAAGTTTACCTCGATCTCATTGACGAAATGAGCCCCGGCGTAATCAAGGTTTCGACTCCGTTCCTGTATGTGCTGATGCCGATGCGCATCAGCTAGGAACTACCCCCGAGGGCATCGTTTTCAGGGCCTGGCGGGTGGCGGAAAATTTCCGTTTACAAATCGCCGAGTCCTACTAGATTGCCCTCCCACGCTCACGTGGCGGAATGGCAGACGCGTACGGCTCAGGACCGTATGGGGCAACCCGTGGAGGTTCAAGTCCTCTCGTGAGCACCACTTTTCAGGGCGGCTTGGTGACTCCAGGCCGCCCTACTTTTTTCCCGGGGTTTGGCTGGGACGGGATGAACCGGATGGCTGAATTCAGATCCCCATCGCCACTGATTCTACCAGGCAATTATTTCTGCGTAATCTGCGGATCACCTCTGGTTCCAATAGTTCCTGAAATTGGCTATGCCGAAGCACCCGCCACCGCCTTTTTGCCCTTGGCTGCGGGCTTGACTGCCACAGGCTTGCGGGTGCCGATGCCGTTGAGGAAAATATCCACAAACACCTCGGCAGCCTGGGCGGGCGAGGGCATGTCGTCCTCGAAATGAAAGAGCTCGGTGGCGACTTGGTAGTGGGCGAGCATGCCAATGAGCGCCCGGGAGGCGAGGCGTGGGTCCATCTTGCGGAAGCGGCCGGCTTCCATGCCCGCCTGCATGAATTGGTTGAGTTGCGCGCGGAGTTGCTTGACGTAGGTATCGAAAAACAGCCGGGAAAGTTCGTGCCCCTCCAACGCACTGAAATAGAGGAGCCGCAGGAATTGTTTGTCCTCGCTTTTTACGCAAATGACCTTGCTGGCGAGTTCGCGGAGAAACGCTTCGTTGTCACTCGCATCGGCGCTCAGCGCCTGCATGAGCTCCACGGAAGGGCGGCGGGAAATCTTGCGCTGAATGATCGCGGCATACAGGTCCTTCTTGGTGGGAAAGTAGCGGAAGATGAGCGCCTCGTTCTTTTTGGCCTGGCGGGCGATCTGCTTCGTGGTCGTCCCGGCGAAGCCATTTTTTGAGAAAAGCTCGATGGCTGCTTCAAGGATGCGCTCGCGGGTGTCGGTCGCGCGCGAGGTGGGACTGGAAATGTCATTGGACATAAGCGAAATATTAAGTAAGTATTCACTTACATCAAGCGCAGTGCAATCGGTTTTTGCCCCGGCGACCTTTAAAGGGGCGCGGCCTGCAGGCTTGGTAAAAGCAGTAACACCATGAGCAATTCAACCACCATCCAAAGAGAAGACATGTCCGGCGAAGCGACGGTGAGCACCAGCTTTGTGCAGGACCCGGCCGCCGATACACCCAAGCCCTTGTTCCAGCATCCCGGTTTCATTTTCCTCCTTGGCGTCGTGTTTGTGGCGCTGGTCGTGCTGGCAGCGCACTTCTTCCTCAACACGCTGGAAACGGAATCGACCGATGATGCCTTTGTGGACGGGCACGTGATCAATGTCGCACCCAGAGTCAACGGTCGGGTGGAGAGTGTGGACGTGAAGGATAACCAGTTCGTGCGCAAGGGCGATGCGCTCTTTGAACTCGATCCGGCAGATTACGACGTAGTGCTCGATCAAAAGCAGGCCGCGCTCGCGCAGGCCGAGGCCAAGCTCGCGAATGAGCAGGCCGCGCTCAAACAATCCCAGGCGCATATCGATACGGTCACCCTGTTCGGCCTTTCCGCCGTCGCCACCATGAAATCCACGGAAGCGACCGCGACCAAGAACGAGCAGGACTTTGCCCGCAACCAGTCGCTGGCCACCCGGGGCGTAATCTCGGAGCAGGATCTCCAGCATTCCACCAGCGACGTGAGTTCGTCGAAGGCCGACCTCGAGTCCAAGCAAAAGCAAATGCAGGCCGCCTATGCTTATTTAAAAGAGGCGCAACTGGACTCCGCCGCGCATGAAACGCAGGTGAAAGCCGCCGAGGCCGATATGAAGGCCGCCCAGGCCCAGTTGCAGCAGGCCCAATTGCAGGTTTCCTATGCGAAAGTCACCGCCACCCAGGATGGCCGCGTGACCCGCAAGTCGGTGGAAGCCGGCGATTACGTGCAAACCGGCCAGGCCACGATGGCGCTCGTGCCGCGCGAGGTCTGGGTCAACGCCAATTTCAAGGAAACCCAGCTCACTCACATGGGGCCGGGCCAGCCGGTGGAAATCGAGGTGGATGCGTATCCCGGTCATCCATTCAAGGGCCATGTGGACAGCATCCAGGCCGGCAGCGGCGCGGCCTTTAGCCTGCTGCCACCGGAGAATGCAACGGGCAACTTTGTGAAAGTCGTCCAGCGCGTTCCGGTGAAGATCGTGCTGGATGAAGACCCGCGCGACAACGAGGTGCTCGGCCCGGGCATGTCGGTGGTGCCCACGGTGACAGTGCGGCACCTTGTCGGCCGTTTTTTGATTTTACTGATCGTGGCGGTGGGCGCGGCCTTCGTGGCCTGGGTCTTCGGCCGCAAGCTGCTGACCCGCGGCCAGGCGGGCTAGGGCGTGAGGCAATTTTTCACGATGAATGCAAAGCGCGCATACGGGGTCGGTTTAACCGCCAAGACGCCAGGACGCCAAGATTTGAAGACTGGCTCTCCCCCCGCTCTCGGCGGCCTCGTTCTGGGAACACACTTGTCCGCGCGACTCCGCCGCCTTCCCGTCACTGGCCTTTTCGCCTGCCCTCGCGATGAAGACGACGCAAGCATGTCCCCGTCCCGGCGGCAGCACCGCACCCGGAGGATGCTGCAATGAGCACCAAAGATCCGGCAGCCGCGCCGAAGCAGACGTGGTTTCCCTCGCACAACCCAATGCTGATTGCGGCGTCGGTGATGATGGCGACGTTCATGGAGGTGCTGGACACCTCGGTGGCGAATGTGTCGCTGCCGCACATCGCGGGCAACCTCTCCGCGAGCACCGATGAATCCACCTGGGTGCTCACCAGTTACCTGGTGGCGAATGCGATCATTCTTCCCGCGACGAATTATTTGAGCGGGCTGTTTGGCCGTAAACGCTTTTTTATCGCCTGTATTACTTTGTTTACCATCGCTTCGGCCCTCTGCGGCGCGGCGCAGAGCCTGGGTTTCCTGGTGCTGGCCCGGGTATTGCAGGGCGCGGGCGGCGGGGCGCTGCAGCCGATCTCGCAGGCGGTGATGCTGGAGAGTTTTCCCCCGCAGAAGCGCGGACAGGCGATGGCCATCTTTGCGATGGGGGTGATCGTGGCACCCATCATCGGCCCGACGCTCGGTGGATGGATCACCGATAATTTTTCGTGGCGCTGGGTGTTTTACATCAACCTGCCGGTGGGCATCCTCGCCGTCTTCATGGCGCAGACGGTGCTGGAGGATCCGCCATACCTCCGGAGGGTATCGCTGGCGAATATTGATATTCCCGGCTTTGCCTGTCTCGGTCTCTGGCTGGCGACGTTGCAGTATATCCTCGACCGCGGCCAGGAGGACGACTGGTTCGAATCGCCGAACATCACGATCCTCGCCGTGATCTGCGTGCTCTCGTTCCTTGCCTTTGTCTGGCGGGAGCTCACGACGGATCATCCGCTGGTGGACCTGCGCGTGCTCAAGAACCGGAACTTTTGCGGGGGCGTGATTCTTATCTGCGTGCTCGGCGCGATCCTTTACGGGACCACCGCGACCCTGCCGCTCTTCCTGCAAAATTTGCTTGGCTACACCTCGCTGGATGCCGGCCTCGCCCTGAGCCCGCGCGGCGTGGCCGCCTTTACCGCAACGATCATCGTGGGGCGCCTCATGGGCAAGGTAAACGGGCGCAACATCATCGCCTTTGGCTTTGTATTGCTGGCGATCTCCTCGTTTGTCTTGAGCCGGTTGAACCTCGACATCAATTACCAGAACGTGCTCTGGCCGACGATCATCAACGGCTTCTCGATCAGCTGCATTTTCGTCCCGCTCACCACGCTCACCATGGGCACGCTCAAGCAGGAGCAGATGGGCAACGCAGCCGGCATTTACAACCTCATGCGCAACCTCGGGGGCAGCATCGGCATCGCGGGGCTTACCACCCTGCTCGCCCGTCACGCGCAGGCCAACCAGGCGGTGATGGTGGATCGCTTCTCCGAGCTGAATCCCATCTATCAGCAAACGTTCGCCGGGACGAAAGGGATGTTCGCCAGCCACGGCGACCCCGTGCACGCCGCGCAACAAGCCGTCGCCACCATTTACAACGAGTTGCTGCGCCAGGCCTCCACGGTTTCCTATGTGCATGCCTTTCGCCTGGTCGGCATCGTCTGCCTCGTCACCATGCCGCTGCTGCTCATGTTCAAGAAGGTGGTGAAGCCGAAGGCCGCACCGGTGGATGCGCATTGATTGCACCGCGGAGGCGCAGAGGAAGGGGATTTTCACCACGGCAACCGGGAATCCGGGGGGGTTGACAATTGGGTAGTAAAATGCTACCTCATCCTCATGAGTCAGCCGGTTAAACTTTCTGATGCTTTAGTCCTGGATGCGCGGATGGCTTCCGAAGCGGTGGAGCGATCCATTGCCGGACAGGTGGAATTCTGGGCGCGGCTGGGCCGGGCGATTGAACCGCTTTTGCAGGGGAGCCAGGTGCTCGCGCTTTGCAAAAAAGCGGCGGCGCAGCCCCTTTCAAAGTGCATTGAGGAAGTGGATACCCCGGCCGGCCGGGAAAAACTAAGCGCTTATCTGGAAACGGTGCCCTTCCCGCATTATGAACCGGCCAAAACGGGCAAAGGCTTATTGGTAAGGACTGATGCCGACGGGCGGCGGACGACCGGGCGATTTGTAAATCGCGAATTTGTTCCGGTAAAAGCGGGACGTGGGAAACGCGCAGCGCCAGCAGCATGAAATTGCCGCTCGATCGGCGACCGGTGATCGTGGCCATCACAGGGCCCAATGGCGCGGGCAAGACGACCTTTTATCATACCCATCTGAAGGCGGCCGCCCTGCGGTTTTTGAATGCCGATGTGCTGGCCCGGGATCTGGAGATGGATGCCTACACCGCAGCCAACGTAGCGAAAAGCCTGCGGGCGCAATTGCTGGAGCAGCGGGAAAGCTTCGTCTTCGAGACCGTGTTTTCTGATCCGATGGGAGACAAGGTGGATTTTCTTCGCCAGGCCAGCGCGGCAGGATACACGGTCGTCCTGTGTTTCATCGGGCTCGCAAGCCCGGAGTTCTCGGAAGAGCGGGTGGCAATGCAAGTATCCCAGGGCGGACATGACGTTCCCACAGAAAAGCTGATTTCACGCTATCCCCGGACCATGGCGAATTTGCAACGGGCGATTGCGACCCTGCCGTTGGTCTATGTCTTCGATCACTCGAATCTGGCCCGCCCTTATCAATTAGTGGCGGAATATCAGGAGGGCAAATTAGTGCAAGGGGTCAAGCGCAGGCCAGAATGGCTGGGGAAATAATTCAACCCGGCGGCATGGAGGAAGAGGACCAGATTTGAGAAACCGACCCGCCTCAGCGGGGTTAGGAACGGAAAGGATGCTTGTAAAGGCCGGTGGCAAGCAATTTGCTTTATCAATCTTGATGAAAGATCGCTTCCAGTATGTTCGATGGGCTGTTGCCGTTGCGATGGCTGCGGCGGGTTGTGCCCAGTTCAAACATGTGGCCCCGGGTCACTCGGTGTTGCAGGCGGAGGCGAAGAAGCCTGAGCTGGTGGCATTGCCCCAGCCTCCGGCCCCGGCGGTGCCACCGGGCGGAGCAGTGGAACCCGGCTTGCCCGGCCAGCCCCAGCCGCCGACCAGCGGGGTGGATTATTTTGCCCTCGGCAATATGTACATGCAGGAGGGCAAGACCCAGGAGGCGACTGAGGCTTTTAAGAAGGCGACCGAAGCCGATCCCAATTATGCCGAAGCCTGGCATAACCTGGCGATGTGCTACGAGAGCGCCGGGGACGAGACCGAGGCCATGGAGGCCTATAAGCGGTACAAAACTTTCCCGCAGCACTGAGCGCGAGTCGGGTCACAGATACACCCGGATCATCTGCCGCCAGTAGCGGAAGCGGTGGGCGTTGCCGCACCAGAGGTGAAAATCGTGCTTGATCTTCTTTTGGGTCAAGGCGGCGGAAAGTTTGCAGTTGTCCTCGAAGAAAGGGTCGTCCTCGCCGATGACCACAGTGATTTGCAACTTGCGGATGAGGCGGAGGCGGCGCTGACTCTTTAGCAGCGGCATGAAGTGCGTGGGCATGAGTTCGCACAGCGTATCCTCATAGTAGCCATGAAAGAGGGAATGGAAATCGCCGATATTGAGCGTGAGATCATACCGGCCGCTGAAGGCGATCACGCGCTCGAAATGTTGCGGGTGACGCAGCGCGATGGTCATCGCATGGTAGGCGCCGAAGCTGGAGCCATGGGCGATGAGCGGCGTGCGGGGATTGAGCCGCTCGGAGAAAGGCAGCACCTCCTCAAGGATATAGCGCTCGTACAGAAGATGGCGGGCAATGCGTTGCTCGGGGCCAATGTCGAAGCAGTAAAGGCTCTCATCATCGATCCCATCCACGCAGATGAGCTGGAGCGCGCCCGCCTCGACCTGGTGGCGCAGGGAGTGGACCATGCCGTGGTCTTCAAACTCGAAGAAGCGCTGCTTGCGGGTGGGGAAGACGAGCAGGCGAGGACCGGCGTGGCCGAAGACAAGGAGCTCCATATCACGCTGGAGCGCCGGGCTGTGCCATTTGTGGTACTCGCGGTTCATTTCAAGAAGCCGGGGCCTGGGGCTCCGGGAGCAGGCCGGTGTCCTGCATCCAGGTTTTGATGTGGGTGGTCCAGAGGGCGTAGCCGGCGCGATTTACATGCAAAAGATCGTCGGTGTAGAGATCGCGGCGCGGCGTGCCATCGGGATTCAGCATCATGGGGCAGATGTCGAGCCAGCGGACTTGCGGAAAGGAGGCCGCAGCCTCGGCGAGCAAATCATTGGCCCGGCGGATGTTCATCACGTTCCAAAACCGGGCGGGGCTGGCTTTGACCGAAAGGCAGATCATGGGAATGGGCCCGAGCGTGCGCTCGACCTGGCGGAGGAAATCGACAAAGAGCGCCCGGAGCCGCTCGGGAGTGGCTCCCTGGTCGAGATCATTATCACCGGCATAAAAAACCATGGCGCGCGGCTCAAGGGGGTTGACCAACCAATACATTTCGCGCAGGCAGTCGTCGAGAGTTGAACCGCCGAACCCGCGGTTAATCACCCGCACGGGCGCAAAATCCTCGGCCAGATTCGCCCAGAGACGAATGGACGAACTGCCATAGAAGAGCACCTGGCCCCGTGGATGGACGCCCTTGCTTTCTTCCCTGGCGAAATTCCTGAACTCCTGAATATATGGCGAGTCTTCGCGGAAATACCCTACCGGCATGGGGCAGATGTAGCGGGTTGGAGGCAGGCGCGCAATCTTCGGTTTGCAGAATCCTGCACCGCCCGATTGATGAGAACCCCCCCTTTCATTTTTGGAAAAGATGAGCTACAACCGCTGGGACTGATCAGGGTTCATCCTGCATGCTCCCGTCACTTCCAAACATGACGATTGAATTACAATTTCTTTACAAATTGAAGATTGTTCTGAAAGTGACAGCTGGCATGATTTCGGCTTCAATAACAGCAAGTAACGTGGTATAATTTTTACCCTTGCCCCAGAGTAGTATGAATCAACTGGAAATCCCTCCCTCGGTGGCTGGCGAAAAGACGCTCCTTTTCGTCGTGGGGTTGACGCGGTCCGGCACTTCGCTGCTCTACGCATTGTTGAACCAACATCCGCAGATTGCGCTGATGTATGAGGCCAATGCCTTTTATCCCGGGGTGCAGACTTTTACGATGCACAGCCTGCGCCGGCTGGAGATCTGGAACCAGGCAATCAGCCGCCATGGATTGAAATCCATCGATCTCGCGCAGGTGCGGGATGCCCGTTCGCTGTATCACACCTATGCCAAGGAGAAGGAGGAATACCGGGTTTACGGAGAAAAATCGCCCGTTTATCCGGCCTATCTCACCGACCTCCACAAAAAGACCCCCGATGCGCATTACCTCTTTCTGCTCCGGGACTTTTCAGAGGTTTACCGCAGCGTGCTCGCCGCCAGCGTACATACGCCGTGGTTTGGCAAGCGGGGCGGTTTTTTCCGGCTGATGCGCGAACAGGAGAAACTGGTGCGGGACATGCAAGTGCTCAAAGATCGCGGGGCGAAAGTTCATTGCGTGACCTACGAGAGCATCGTGGCCAACACCGGGCAAACCCTGCGGGGCATCTGCGAATTTCTGGGCCTGCCCTTCGATGCTCAAATGGCGACCCTCTATGGCTCCGATCTCTCGGCGATCAATGAGCAGCCGGAGCATGACCACTTGCGCGACCGCGAAATTGCGGTTCGTGCAAAACACTCCGTCGAAATTCCGTCGGCACGCCGGGAATGCATTGCGCGCTTCCAGCGCCGCTGGGATCGCATGCTCGGGCGAACGACCAGAGCTTCCGGCCCGGAGGCTGCCTGGTGGGAATATGCCTACTACCAGGGACTCGGCGCGGCGTTTATTTCCTATTATCTGGCAGTCCGCTGGGTATACGAACTGGTTCCGGTAAACTGGATCCGCAACTATCGGGCGCTCAAAGCCTGTTTACGACAACCAACCGCCGAGAATACCAGCCTGTGGAAAATGACGGAGGCTTTCGTCCTCACCGTGTCGATGCTGTTCGCGGTAACCGCTTTTGACTGGTGGACCGGCATCGGCGTGACCATGGCGCCCTTTTACCTTCTCCCGATCTGCGTCGCCGCCTTCCGGCTGGGCCTGAAATCCAGCGCCGTGGCGTGTCTGGTGGGGGCCCTGATGCGGGCGAGCGTCGTCTTCATCCGTGGCAAGTTGGAGTTTTCCGCGGTGATTTATAGCTGGGATGTCGCGATGCATCTGGTGCAGTTCCTGATCTTTCTGCTGCTCTTCCGGGTCTGCGCCCGCGCACTGTCCGGCCTCGTGGAAAAGAACGAAACCTTCCCGCGATAATCTCATCCACCGCCGCGCTGCCAGAGATCGGTATGTGCAAGGCCGCAATAGGAAACGCGGCGCTCCTGCAATTGAAATCCGCCCGCGGCGAGGAACGAATCGGGCGGCGTAAGCCAGCGGGCGGATAATCCCGCCGTCCAACGGAAGAACGTGTAGAGCGCCAGCAGGATGCCCCGGGCCCGCCAGCGCCGCCAGCCTGCGGCGGGTACTTGAAAATCGGCCAGCAGCCAGATCGCGCCGGGCGTGGCACTGCGACTGAGCGTGCGAACCGCCCGCCGGAGTTGCGCCGGTTGAAAGCAGTCGAGAAAGAAGTGGGTCACCACCAGATCGAAGGCCTGCGAGGGCAACTCAGAGCAGAGCAGATCGGCATGGACAAAGGTGACCCGGGAGAGATCAACCCCGCGCCGTTGCAGCCGCGAGCGGGTGTGGGCGATCATCTTCGCACTCGAATCGAGAAAGGTCACCTGGATGGTAGGGTGAAACCGCAGGAGCGCCTCCAGAAACCGCCCGTGACCCTCGCCAACCAACAGGGCGCGCCGACTCATCCCCGTCCGTTCGAGGTGGGCGGTGCGGCTGCGTTGCATCAGCCCTCCCGCGCAAAAAAGTTCCAGCCAATGGTAATGCGTGGCAATGTAATCAAACTGCACGCACCTACTTTTGCGCAACCGGAGGGAAATGCGAGGGAACATTGCCGTCACCCTGGCCGGCCCGCACAACAAACCCCTTTGCAACCGGGGCTCCGGCGCTAATAATGACGGCACTTTCTTCGACGATGAAACACGCAACCGACCAAAGTAGTAATGGGCGGAGTTAAAACGGCTGAGTGGTTCCAGCGGCTCCGTAAAGTGCATGCCCAGGCCGGACCGTTGATGAGCACGTGCCTCTACGGGCTGGCGGCCAGTTTCGCGGCAGTGGGTTTTCAACTGCTCATCAACTGGCTGTTCACACTGTGTTATACTAATCAAACCCGGCAGGGGCTGTGGCATTTTGCCGGAGCGACGCTCGGAGTGACGGTGCTCACCTCGCTGATTGTGGGCTGGCTGCTGAATTCCCTTTGTCCCCAGGCGGCAGGCAGTGGCATTCCCCAGGTGAAGCTGGCCTTTTGGAAGGAGTTCGGCATGGCGCCGAAGCGGATCGCCTGGATCAAATTCATTGCCGGCGTCGTAAGCATCGGCGGCGGCCAGAGCCTCGGTCGCGAGGGCCCCACGGTGCAGATCGGGAGCAACCTGGCCTCGACGATTGCCGGGATGCTCGGGGTGCCGAAACAAAACCGCCGCCAGGCGAGCGCGGCGGGCGCGGCGGCGGGGCTGGCCGCTGCCTTTAATGCCCCGCTGGCCTCGGTCGCTTTCGTGCTGGAGGAAATCATCGGGGATTTAAACAGCCGTTCCCTGGGTCCGGTGCTGGTGGCCGCGGTGCTCGGCGCGTTCGTGGTGCATGCGTGCATCGGGGCGCAACCGGCTTTCACCGTGCCGCAAATCAATGACCCGACCTGGCGCGCCTATCTGCTGATGCCCTTCGCCGCGGGACTGGCCGCCCTCGCGGGATGCCTTTTCCAGCGGACAGCCCTCTGGCTGCGGGAGAAGGTGCATGGCCTGCGGCGTTTTCCTGCCATCCTGCGTCCGCTCGTCGGCGGGCTTGGCACTTGGGCGATCGGCCTCGCCATCTTCGCAGCCTCTGGCCGATGTGGCATTTTTGGCCTGGGCTACGATGATTTGTCCGATGCGCTCGCCCACGGCATGGCCTGGAAACTGGCGGCGATCTTGCTGGTGGGAAAACTGGTGGCCACGATTCTTTGCTATGGACTCGGCGGCTGCGGCGGCATCTTTTCGCCCAACCTCTTTTTCGGCGCGATGTGCGGCGTGGTGGTGGCGGGCGTAGGCGGGAACTTCTTTTCCCTCGGCGAGTCGGATCAATTGCTGCTCGCCGTCGGCGGGATGAGCGCCTGCCTGGGCGCAGTCGTCCAGGCCCCAGTGACCGCCATTCTCATCATCTTTGAAATGACCCACCAGTTCGCCCTTGTGCCAGGATTGATGCTGGCGGGTCTGGTGAGCCAGGTGATTGCCCGCCGGTTGCAGCCGGTGAATTTCTACGATGAGGTGCTGCTGCAGGACGGGCATCAAATGGAACACGTGGTGCCCCCGCGCGATTTGCGCAACTGGCATGGCCTGCCGATTTCCGCGATCGCAAATTTCAAACCGGTGGTGATCGAGAACCTCGAAGAGCCGGCGCTCCGCGAAGTGATGCAGGCCCATCCCTACCGCTACTTTCCGGTGGTGAAGGACGGCAAATTATGCGGCATGGCCGGGCGCGCGGAAATCGAGGAAGCCTTGCAGGAAAATCGCGCGGTGAAGCTGGAGCAGGTCCATACCCGTCGGCCCAGCGACACGATCCGCGAGGCACAGACCAGTTTCATTGAGTCTCCCACGGGAACTGTCGTCCTCACCGACGACGCCGGCCACGTGGTGCTGGCGGTGGTGACGCTACATGACATCCTGCGCGCGCAGCTCGCGATGAGCGACCGCGAAAATCCCCATTAAACCAACAAAAAAGGCGCCCGGAGTGCGGGCGCCTTTCGCAAGGGAAATTCCTCGTTGATTAAATATGGATGGCGTGGCCGGCCGCGACTTCGGCCGCTTCGAAGACCGCTTCGCTGAGGGTCGGGTGCGCGTGGATGGTCGCCTCGATCTCCTCGTAGGTAAGCTCGGCGGAAATCGCGAGGCCGAGTTCGGCGATCATTTCCGTGGCTTCCGGCCCGATGATGTGGGCACCGAGGATTTCTCCATGCGGCTCGCCAATGATGAGCTTCACAAAGCCCTCGCTCTCGCCGATGGCGCGGGCCTTGCCGCTGGCCATGAACGGGAACTTGCCGACCTTGTACTTGAGGCCCTTTTCCTTCACCGCGCGCTCGGTGAGACCGACGCTCGCGACCTGCGGGTGGCAGTAGGTGCAGCCCGGGAAGGTATCCACCTTCTTCGGCTTGAACTTCGCATCGAACATCCCCTTCACCGCCTGCACCGCCTCGTAGCTGGCGACGTGGGCGAGCCACGGCGGCCCAATAATGTCGCCCGCGGCGAAGATGCCGGGAACGCTCGTTTCGTAGCGGTCGCTGGTCTTTAAATAGCCTTTAACGAGCTCGAACTTGAGCGAACCGGCGGGCAGGAGCGGCTGGATGCCGATCGCGACGAGCACCTTGTCGGCCTCGATCGTCTTCTGCGCGCCCTTGGCGTCTTCCACCGTGATCTTCACCCCGGTGTCGCTGGTCTCAGTCTTCACTGTCTTGTGATTGGTGAGGACAGTGACGCCCTGCTTGGCGAAGGATTTTTCAAGCGTCTGCGACACCTCGGTGTCCTCGACCGGCAGCAGATTCGGCATCATCTCGACGATGGTGACCTTGGTGCCGAAGGCGTTGAAGAAGTAGGCGAACTCAACGCCGATCGCGCCCGCGCCGATGATGACGATGCTCTTTGGCTGCTCGGGCAGGGTGAGCGCTTCCTTGGAACCAATGACGGTGGTGCCATTGAAATCGAGGCCGGGGAGCGGACGGGAGACGCAGCCGGTGGCGATGATAATCTTGGCCGCGGTGTGCGCCTCCGTCTTGCCGTCGGCGGAGGTGACCTTCACCTCACCCGCCTTGTCGATGGCGGCGGTGCCGCGCAGCCAGTCGATTTTGTTTTTCTTAAAAAGAAAGTCGATGCCCGCGGAGCCCTTTTCGGAAACGTCGCGGGAACGCTTGATGATCTTCGTCCAGTCGTAGCCGAGGCCTTCGTACTTGAAGCCGAACTCGGCGGCGCGATGCGCCATCGCATGGTAGAGCTCGGCATTTTTCAACAGCGCCTTGGTGGGGATGCAACCGTAGTTGTTGCAGGTGCCGCCGCCGCGGTCCTTGTCCACGCAGGCGACTTTTTTCCCCAACTGCGCGGCTTTGATTGCGGCGACGTAGCCCGCCGGACCCGCGCCGATGACGATGAGATCGTAATTCATATAAAGGGCAGATTCGCCAACGCCGGGGGGCGCGTCAAAGATTTTTCAGAGGCGATGACGCGAAATTTTAACCACCAAGACACGAAGACACCAAGAAAGAGCGGTCTTTGATCATGGGTTGTACAGTTGGAGACGAACAGAGGAGCGATTGCTGAGCAGACTAATTCTTCTTCGTAGATAGTCGAATCACTGACTTTAACAAAACGCGCAGGAAATCGCACAAGAGGAATGCTACCGACAGGATAGCCAGGATAGTTGCGATAGGAATGGCATAAAATCCAAAACCCGAAGGCAGTTTATCGGCCCAGCCGACTTCATGGCCTATCTTGTCGCCATACCAATTGATAAATGCGATCGCCGCAAAGATGATCGCAAACGCTGCCATTCTCACTGCATTCATATCGTCGTGATAGTCCCACGATATCCATTCGTGGTTCAAAGAACAGAAACGAATGCAGCTTGAAGGCGGGTAACCTTTCGAGTGAAATTACGATCGGGACTAACTTATGATGCCATTTACAATCACGCTGGCTGAGGGGGCGGTTGCCCCGCTGGAATTTACCTGGGAAAACGCCGTCGAGATCGTGGTGATCATCGCGGCTGGAACGGCAGTGCTTTACGTGCTACTAGCCATGTTGCAGCGGTTGGCGGTGCCGCGGCTGCTGGAAGGCCCGATGCGCACGGCGGTGAAATGGATGGGGATTTTGCTCATCGCGGCGACCGTTTTGCAGCGGTTCAATATTCCGGTGTACACGATCCTGGCTGCCACGCTGGCGCTGGTGGCAGTGGGTTTCGTCGCCACGTGGAGTGTGCTCTGCAATTTCCTTTGCTCGTTCCTGCTGGTAATCTTGAAACCCTTTGCCGTGAACGACTGGGTGGAATTCCCCGGCGAACGGATCGGTGGAAAAGTCACCGACCTGACACTGCTTTACACGGTGCTGCGGGACGAGGATGGGCAGCTTTTCCAGGTTCCAAACTGTTTATTCTTCCAGAAAACGATCAAACGCGTCATCGCCACCAGCGGGACGGATCTCAGCCACAGCCTGCAGGCAAACACCTCAAAATTGGGTGCAACCAGTAGCAGCGCCAATGCAGTCCAGTCCACAGTTATTCCTCCCGTAAATCGCACCTAGCTTCATTATTGTAACAGATTTCAAAATTTGACATCTGAAACACCGGATGCATGTTGCCCCATGAAAGACAGCATTCTCGGTGGTCAATTCACGTTTCCCGGAACTTCTCTCACTGTTCACCGCCTGGGCTATGGAGCCATGCAGTTGGCCGGACCCGGCGTCTTCGGGCCGCCCAAGGATCCCGAAGCAGCGGTCGCCGTGCTGCGCGAAGCCGTGGCGGCGGGCGTGAACCATATTGATACGAGCGACTTCTACGGACCACACGTGACGAACCAGATCATTAAAAAAGCGCTCCACCCGTACCCGGAGGGCTTGGTAATGGTCACCAAACTCGGCGCGCGTCGGCCGGCCGATGGTTCCTGGCAACGCGCCACTTCGCCGGAGGAACTGACGGCGGGAGTGCATGACAACTTGCGCAATCTCGGGCTGGAGGCGCTCGACATCGTCAACTACCGCGCGATGGGCGCGATTCATGGTCCGGCGGAAGGGTCCATCGCCAGGGAGGTAGCCGTGCTGGCCGATCTCCAGCGCCAGGGGCTCATCCGCCACGTGGGCCTGAGCAACGTCACTGCCGCTCAACTGGCCGAAGCGCAGGCGATCACCCCCATCGTGTGCGTGCAGAACCACTACAACCTCGCCCACCGGAAGGACGACCCGTTCATCGGCGAACTGGCCCGGCAGGGCATCGCGTATGTCCCCTTCTTCCCACTCGGCGGATTCAACCCGCTGCAATCATCCACGCTCTCGGAAGTAGCCTACGGACTGGACACCACGCCGATGCAAGTGGCGCTGGCCTGGTTGCTCCACCGTTCGCCCAACGTGTTGTTGATTCCCGGCACCTCCTCGGTATCCCACTTGCTGGAAAACCTGGCCGCCGCGGAACTGAAGCTCTCCGCGGAAACCCTCGCGGTGCTGGATGGCATCGCCGCCACCTCGGGCGAGGCCGCTCATTGAGGAGGCTGGATTCCCCGATTCCCGCTTTCCATCCCCGGGCAGCGGGGGCATATTCGAGAAACGATCCCAATGTGCCCAGCCGCTGATACTCCGCTCACCCTCGATGGCATTCTGGATACCACGGAAGAGGTCATCCGCCGTTTTGGTCCCGCGAAGGCGACGGTGGTGGATGTGGCCCGTGCCCTGGGCGTGAGCCATGCGGCGGTTTACCGGTATGTGGCGACCAAGGCGGAGTTGCGGCAGCTGGTCGTCGCACGGTGGGTGGAAACTACCATGGCCCCGCTGCGGGCCATCGCGGCGAAATCGGGCCCCGCCCCCCTGCGTTTGCGCGAAATGTTCGACACCTTGATCGCCACCAAGCGCCAGCGGGCGGTCAAAGATCCGGAATTATTTACTGCCTACCGCGCCATGGCGGCCGACGTGCAGGCCGTCGCCATCGCTCATGTAAATGAACTGGTCGAGCTGGCAGCGACCATCATTCGCGCCGGGGTGAAGGAAGGCGTCTTCCGTTCCTCCGACCCCGTCACCGTGGGACGGGCGATGCTGTTCGCCACCTCCCGATTCCACCACCCTTTCCACGCCGTCGAATGGACCGAGCCAGATATTGACATTGTTTATAACGAAGTGTGGCAACTGTTAATGGATGGATTGTGCGTCCCAAAGCGTTAACTTGCGTTTACCGATCCTTCAAAAAACATTTGTGACTGGGAAGCTGAGCAGACCGCCCGACCGATCTCTTCAACGGATGACCAGCAGGTAGGTAATCAACACCCCGGCAAGAACGAAAAGGATAATCGTCACGAACCAGACAAGGGCGCGATCGGTTTTGACGAGGCCGGTCTCGATCTCGCGATTCACGGTGTCGTAACGCCAGGCCGCCAGCAGGGTGAGGATCGCGCCGAAGATCATCAAGCCCAGCCCGAGAGGCAGCGTATGGGCGGCCAGCCGACTGGCAGCGGCGCGCCCGCCTTTGTCTTCATCCAGCCATGGGACGATCCGGGCGAGCACAAAGCCGAAGCTCATCAGCGCGATGTTGGTGCGCACCCAGGCCAGGAACGTCCGTTCATTGGCAAGATGCTCACTGGCCCGGTGTTCCTCGGGGACGTGGCGATGATCGCGGCGCTGGCTCATACTTTCCTGCAATTTACGGCGCGGATGGGCTTGACGGATGCCCGCGACCGGAGCCTGAGATGCGATACAGAGTCAAACCCCGGAAGCGGTTCTGAACCTCCGCTTCCAACCCCATCACCATCATGAAAGCGAAGCCCAGGGAACCGGAACTGCCGACCAGTTCGTTTTTAATCGAGCTGGCCATCTATGCAGTCCTGGTGGGCACATACTTTCTGCTGGTGCTTCATTATCTCGGGCCGTTCATCAAGCAGGTGTATGATCGTGACAAACGCTGGTATGCAGCCCTCGCGCTGGCACTGATGATCGCCCAGGGAATGGGGCTGGAAATTTTGACGACGTGGCTGCTCAAGACGGTGCGGGCCGTGCGCGCCAAGTCCCCATGAAAGGCTCGCCATGGATTTCCTCATCTCCGGGCTGCACATCAATCTGTTTTACCTGATCGGCGTCGGCTTCGTGATTGGGGTCTTCGGCGGCTTCTTCGGAGTAGGCGGAAGCTTCCTGGCGGGACCGGCACTGTTTGCCGTCGGCATGCCAATGAATCTCGTCGTGGGCACGGACCTCGCCCACCTGGTGGGAAAATCCATCGTCGCGGTCAAGAAGCACCGGGCGCTGGGGAACGTCGATATGAAGCTGGCCGGAATCATGATTGCCGGCACGATCTGCGGCAGCGAGCTCGGCGCCCAGGGCATCCAGTGGCTGAAGAAAAGCGGCTCGGTGGACTTGGTGGTTGGTGTGGTCTTCATCGTGGTATTGGTCGGCATCTCCATCTTCATGGCCTGGGAAGGCTGGAAGACGATGCGCATGCAAAAGCGGCAGCGAAAGCCTCGGAAAAAGAACGGCGACGAATCGGCCATCAGCCATGTGGCCAAGGCCGTGCAAAAAGTACCGGCCGAGCCGATGGTGGATTTGCCCACCTCCGGCATCCGCAAGATTTCTCTGTGGATGATCCTGCTCATTTCTTTCGTGGGCGGTATCTTTAGCGGCTTCCTCGGTGGTGGGGCAGGCTACATTCGCATGCCGATGCTGGTTTACCTCCTGGGGGTACCCACCCACGTCGCCGTCGGCACCGATCTTTTCGAGGTGATGATCTCCGCGAGCTACGGTGCGTTCACCCATGCTGTGAAAGGAAACGTGGACATCATGGTGGCCCTCGTAATGCACACCGGCGCCGCGATCGGCGCGCAGATCGGTGCGATGGCGACCCAGTATTTCAGCGGTCCAAAAATTCGCCTCGCCTTCGTGCCGCTGCCATTGATTGGCGCAGTCTTGATTGCGGTGAAGCTGCTCTCGGGGCATGGTGGGTGAGCGGGCAGGCGTGGAGAAATGGAGTCCGCGAAAAACGCCAACTTCGCGAAATGCGAAGATTCCTTTTCGGGTTTTTCGCGTCTTTCGCGGACTCCATTTTTGCGCCGCTGTACCCGGTAGTTCTTTGGTAGCGAAATGAAGCAGCGGAATGGAGTCGAAACATCTCCAGCTATTTTTCTGATCCGGCTGGCGGCTCTTTGCCGGAAAGGACTGGCTCGCTTTCCCAGCGCTGAAATAGCTGGAGATGCTTCGACTCCGCTGGCGCTGCGCTCAGCATGACATCGTTTTTGGCAGAGGCGCAAAACCAACGAAAGTTTTCGAAGTTTTATTCCGGGAGTACTTTGTATAAAAGATGAAGCAGGAAGCCAGGAGGCCAGGAAAGCGGGGGGCCGACGAATGGATGATCCTTTTTTGGATTTCTGGTTTCCTGCTTCCTTTCCAGGGTGGGATGGTCGCCGGATTGATCTTTTCTACAGAGCATTCCGGGAGATGCTCAAAAAAGAGAAACCCCGTCGTCCGCGCGATATAGGGTCACGGGATGACGGGGTTTATTTTGGAAGGAAAGGGATGATTTTCCTGATGTTTTACAAAATGACTACAACAGCATGAGCGCCGGGTTCTCGATGAGCTGGCGGAACTCGGCGAGGTAGGTCGCCCCGACGGCTCCGTCCACCACGCGGTGATCCGCGCTGAGCCCGATCGCGAGGCGCTGGCCAACGACGATCTCACCCTTCGCATTCACGACCGGCTTCTTCACCACCGCGCCAATGGCGAGGATGAGCGATTGCGGCGGATTGACGATGGCGTAAAAATTATCGATGCCGTAGCTGCCGAGGTTGGAAATGGTGATCGTGCCGCCACCGTATTCATCGGGCTTGAGCTTCTTGTTGCGGGCACGGGTGGCGAGATCCTTCACGGCCTCGCTGATCTCGCGGAGCGACTTCTTCTGCGCAGCGCGGACGACCGGAGTGACGAGGCCGTCATCCACGGCGACGGCGACGGAAAGGCCGACATCGGCATACTGGATGATGGAGTCACCGGCAAAGCTGGCGTTGACCGCCGGCACCTTGGTCGCGGCGACGACGGCGGCCTTGAGCACGAAGTCATTGACCGTAAGCTTGCCCTGGCCCGAGGCTTCGGCGGCAGCATTGGCGCTGGCGCGGAAGCTCATGAGCGGAGCGGCGTCCACTTCGATGCCGAGGTAGAAGTGCGGGATCTGCGTCTTGCTGGCGAGCAGGCGCTCGGCAATCGTGCGACGCATGCCGCTGAGCGGGATGGTCTGATCGTTCGGGCCGGCGGGCATCGGCGGGATCGCGGGAACAGCAGAGACGGAAGCCGCGCCGGGCCGGGCCGCGCCACCTGCGGGAGCGCTCTCGACATCCTTCACCACGATACGACCGCCCGGGCCGGAGCCGGTGAGCCGGCCGAGATCCACGCCTTTGGCCGCGGCGACTTTGCGTGCGAGCGGGGAAGCTTTGACGCGACCGCCATTGGCGGAAACGGTGGAAACCGGAGCGGGAGCTGATGAAGTGGAGGCAGCAGCAGGTGCAGCGCCCTTCGCTTCGCCACCGGCTTTCGGCGCGGGAGCGGCGTCAGCAGCCGGAGCTTTTTCCCCGGGCTCGAGGAGCAGCGCGAGGCGTCCACCGATTGTGGCTTTCGCACCTTCCTGCACAAAAATCTCGCTCAGGATGCCTTCGTCGAAGGCTTCCATCTCCATGGTGGCTTTGTCGGTTTCGATCTCGGCGACGACGTCACCGGCGGAAACCTTGTCACCCACTTTTTTGCGCCACTTGACGAGGGTGCCCTCGGTCATCGTGTCACTCAGTTTCGGCATTTCAATGTAAGCGGCCATATCGGAAGAGGAATCGGGAAAATGAAAATTGGTTGAACAAAGGGGACAGCCCGCAAAGGACTCAGGCCATGCTGAGCACTTTCTGCACGACGCGCTCCACGGTGGGAAGCTGTAATTTTTCCAGCTCGGGGCTGTAGATCTGCGGCGCATCGAGCGAGCACACCCGGTGGATCGGCGCATCGAGATCGTCGAAGGCCTTTTCCTGAATCAGCGTGGTCACTTGGGCGGAGACGGCGCAGAAGGGTTTGTTCTCGTCCACGAGCACCACGCGATGCGTCTTGCGCACGGTATTGAGGATCGCCTCTTCATCAAGCGGACGGATGGAACGGAGGTCCAGCACCTCGGCGTTGATGTTGTGCTCGCTGGCGAGGACCTCGGCCGCCTTGAGGGCGATAAGGGCGGAACGACCATGCGCGATGAGGGAGATGTCGCTGCCCTCGCGTTTGATGTCGGCCTTGCCGAGCGGGATGAGGTACTCCTCTTCCGGCACTTCCCATTTTTCGCCGTAAAGGGTGGTGTTCTCCATGAACATGACCGGGTCGTTATCGCGGATCGCGGTCTTCATGAGACCCTTGGCGTCGTAGGCCGTCGCGGGGCAGACCACCTTGAGACCCGGGATGGCGGCGAGCCAGTTCTCCGGCGTGTGGGAATGGGTCGCGCCGACATTCGTGCCGCCGTTGGCCGGACCACGCAGGACGATCGGGCAATTGATGAGGCCGCCGGACATGTAGCGGATCTGGCCGGCATTGTTCACGATCTGATCGTAAGCGACGGTGCAAAAGCTCCAGAACATGAGTTCCATCACCGGGCGGACGCCAAGCATGGCTGCGCCAACGCCCATGCCGATGAAGGCGGCTTCGCTGATCGGCGTGTCAGCTACGCGTTTGCTGCCGTATTTCTTCCAGAGGCCGCGGGTGACCTTGTAAGCGCCATCGTATTCAGCCACTTCCTCGCCGAGCAGGACGACATTGGGGTCCCGTTCAATTTCCTCGGCAAAGGCCTGGTTCAGTGCTTCGCGATATTCGATGAGTGCCATTTGAAAATCAGTCGTTAAAGAAGTGGCGGCCGGTGCGTCCTGCCTCGGTATCCTTGTCCACCTCGTAATAGACGTCGGAGAAAATGTCGGCGGGCTCGGGGAGCGGGCTTTCCTCGGCGAACTTGGCCGCGGCGCGGGCCTCCTGCTTCGCCTCGCTCTCGATTTTCTGGAAAATCTCGTCGGTGAGGATGCCCTCGGTGGTGAGCCGGTTTTTCCAAAGCTGGATCGGATCGTGATCGCGCTTGTAGCGTTCGATCTCCTCCTCGTCGCGGTAGCCGCCCTTGTGCTTGGCATCGGAGACGGAGTGCCCGTAGTAACGGTAGGTGTCGATCTCGAGAACGGTCGGGCGGGACTCGTTGTGCGCGCGATCGATCGCGATCTGCGTCTTGGCGCGGACTTCGTAGAGATCCTCGCCATTGATGACGTCCCACTCGATGTTGTAAGCCTCGGCGCGAGCGGCGAGGCACTTCTTGTAAGCGGAGGAACGACTGAGGCTGGTGCCCATGGAGTAGCCGTTGTTCTCAATAATATAGATGACCGGGATATCCCAGAGGGAAGCCAGGTTCTGTGATTCGTGGAAGGCGCCCTGGTTCACGGCGCCGTCGCCCATGTAGCAGAGGCAGCAGCCCTTGAGGCCCTTGTACTTCACCCCATAGGCAATCCCAAGACCCAGCGGAGTCTGGCCGCCGACAATGCCGTGGCCGCCCCAGTAGTTTTTGTCGGGCGCAAAGAAGTGCATCGAGCCACCCTTGCCCTTCGAGCAACCGGTCGCCTTGCCGAAGAGCTCGGCCATGCACTCGTTCATGCTCATGCCGCAGGCCAGCGCGTGACCGTGATTGCGGTAGGCGGTGATGACGTGATCGTTGTCACCGAGAAGAGAGATGGTGCCAGTGGCGACCGATTCCTGGCCGATATAAAGATGGAGGAACCCGCCCATGTGGATGCCCTTCTGAAAATTGCTGAGGGCGACCATTTCGAACTGACGAATGCGCACCATCTCGCGCAACAGGTCGAGTTTGTCATCCGCCGAAAGTTTGCGGTTGATCTCGGCGTCGGCAAAAGTGGGTGTTTCAGCAAGCGTTTCCATGGTCTTGTCGGGTGCGCAGGGAGCGGTCATGACTTAGGCGCGAACCTGCTTGGGAGCAGCGGATTGCGAGAAAGTGCCGCCGACTTCCGTGCGGATGTGAAGGACATACATGCCATAAACAGGCCTGTAAACAGCAAATCACTCAAAAGGGAATTGCGGAGAAAGAGCCAGGTTGCGGGGTAGCCGGGCACACCCGTCGTCTGGGCCTGGATCCAGCCCGCGAAGGTCTTGGCGTAGGCCGGTTCGCCCAGCCAGCTCCCGGTGTTGGTCACGAGATAAAACCACAGCGACGCCAGGACAGCCCCCCCCAAGAGCAGCGGATTGCGAATTCCGTTGCGCAAGGCATATCCCCCTACCCCGACCGCAGCGAGGGCGAGATAACGGAACGCCATTTCCCCGCTGATGAGGGAGACGCCGTAGTGCGCATTCAAAATGAGATCGGAAATAAAGAGCGCGCCCAATGGCAGCACGAAGGCAAGCCACTTGGGAAAATAAACCGCTCCACACAGCGCAATCGCGGAAATGGGTGCGAAGTCGAACCACCACTGCCCGTGCCCGCTGTAGGCCATGGCCACGCGATACCCGATGCAAACCAAGGTTAAAATAATTCCGGCGATCATATGTTTTATTTTGGTAACCAACGCTGCCCTTCAGAGTCCCCGAAAAATTTCCCAAGATCAATAGTGAATTCTCTGTGATAAATCAATCTCAAGCCAACGACATTGATGTCACTCTATCCTGACAGTCATTGCAAAGGTGGTATCCGCAGATTTCGCAGATTCACGCCGATTAAAAAGGCATTAACCATCGATTCGCTTTCTGAATCAGGGGCTCGCTCCGCTTTGAGCCTGAAAAATTGATTTTCCCCTCCTCTGCGTAAATCTGCGAAATCTGCGGACAAAAGATCAGTCCTCGATCTCCAGCAGGGAGCTGACCTTTCGCCGGAGTTCCCGCTGGATGCGGTCCACGCCCATGTTGGCGTTGATCACATCAAAGCCATACTCCGCCTGCATGCGGGCGAACTCCACCTGAATGAGCCGCTGATATTTGATGAAGCTGTCGAACATGTCGCGCGACAGCCCGAGGTCCATGCCCGACTCCCAGTAGTCGAGCGTGGTATTCTTCTCGAAATTGCGCTCCACGAGCTGGCGGGGGCCGACCCGGAAATAAAAAACCGCATCAGGCACCAGGGCGGGCCCATAAAGGTTGCGCACCCAGTCGCGATCCGCCCCGCGCACGAGGTCGCGCGACATGAGCGTGTAAACGTAACGATCCGCCAGCACGATAAACCCCGCGCGCAGGGCGGGAATGATCTCATTGATCAATTTGTCGAAGAAATCGGTGGCGTAAAAAAGACTTAAAGTGCTGTGGGTGAGTATGTTACCTTTTTTCGCCTGCTCCAGTTCCTCCGCCACCAGGTTGGATTCACGCAGGCCCATCGAACGCACGGCAAAGCCACGGGACTCCAGCCACTGTGCCAGCATGGCGATCTGAGTGGAACGCCCGGAACCATCTGGCCCCTCCACGGCGAAGAGGCGACCGGAGAAGTTGGCCTCCGGCAATTCCGGCAAGGGACGTTGGAAGAATTTCCGGGGACGTTTCATCAGTTTCTCCCCCTCTTCACGAATCGGGCGAGGTCGATCTGTTCGCTGATCAGTTTTCGCACCCGAGCCTGCTGGACGTGAATCTCATCCGTCGCATCAATCACGGTAAATCCATAGGGCTTCTTCATTCGTGCATACTCCTTGAGGATTTTGCCCTGGAAGATGCGAAAGCTCTCATAGGGATCAGTGGACCAGCCCATGTCGAGACCGGCCTCGTGATACTTAAGGGCGGGGCGGCCTTCGAGGATACGATTGAGCGACACCTCCAGCGGCACCTCGAAGTAAAAGGTAATGTCCGGCTTCACGGCAAAAGAATAGAGCTTCTCCACCCAACTCTGGTCCACTCCCCTCACCCCGTCGCGGGCAAGCGCGGTGAAGAAATAGCGATCCGCCAGCACAATGAACCCGGCTCGCAGCAGCGGGAGGATCTGCCGTTCGTAGCGATCGGCAAAATCGGTCGCATGGATGAGCGAGAATGTCGTCGGGGTGAGGAGCTGGCGCTTCTTGCCCTTGGAAGTCGCCGCCTTCACCAGCACGGAGGAATTCCATTCGGTGAAGTAAACCTTGGCCCCGCTGAGCTCCAGCCATCGCTTCACCAGATAAATCTGCGTGGACTTCCCGGAGCCATCGAGCCCTTCGACGGCAATCAATTTGCCTGGGTATGGACGTTTGGGAGCGGACACGGCGGTTATTTCGTCACTTTCTCGTAACCTTGGCAACGAAAAATTCCCCCGCCTCGGTTGCCTCAAGGCACTTAAAAACTGATTCGGTCCGCGAAATACGCCAAATCCGCGAAATACTGATCCTGTTTGGCGTCATTTCGCGTATTTCGCGGACCACCCCTTGGTTCTAATCATTTGCAAAGCGGCCTACAGAGGGCAATCATCTCGGCGATGACCGATTCCGAATTAATCTCCCAAGCCACTCAGGTGCGCTTGAAGGCTTATGCTCCCTATTCGAAGTTCTCCGTGGGAGCTGCCCTGCTTTGCGAGGACGGAACCGTCTTCACCGGCTGCAATGTGGAGAATCTCTCCTTTGGCCTGACAAATTGCGCGGAACGCACCGCCATCTTCAGTGCCATCGCTGCCGGCCAGCGCCAGTTCAAGAAGATCGCCATCGTTTCAGACAGTCGGGAACCCGTCAGTCCCTGTGGAGCGTGCCGCCAGGTGATGGCGGAATTTGCGCCAGAACTGGAGATTATTTGCACGAATCTGGCAGGTGAGGTATTCCAAAGTAACCTTTCTACTCTGTTGCCGCGCTCGAAAACCGGTATTTTGGGGTAATTTGTTCCACGTAGAACATTTATGTTTCTTTATCCGAAAGTTTACGACGTCATTGTCATTGGAGCCGGCCACGGCGGGATCGAAGCGGCCTTGGCAGCCTCCCGTTTGGGCTGCCAGACCCTGATGCTCACCCAAAATCTGGACACGATCGGCCAGATGTCCTGCAATCCGGCCATCGGCGGGCTGGCCAAAGGGCACATGGTGCGGGAAATCGACGCCCTGGGGGGCTTCATGGGGATCAATGCGGATGCCACGGCCATTCAATGCCGGATGTTGAATGCCAACAAAGGCCCCAGTGTGCGCGCTCCCCGGTCCCAATGCGACAAGAAGGCTTATCAATTCCGGGCCAAAGCCTTCTGTGAACGGCAACCACATTTGGATATCAAACAAGGCAACGCGGTGAGGATTCTGGTTGAAGGAGATGCCGTCACTGGGGTGGAAACCAATCTAGGACTGCAATTCCGCGGTCGCTCAGTCGTCATCACTACGGGCACCTTCATGCGGGGACTCCTCCACGTCGGGATGCAAAACCAGCTGGGGGGACGCATGGGAGACAGCGCTTCTACTCTGAGTGATAACCTGAAGGAGCTCGGATTCGAGGTGGGACGCTTCAAAACCGGGACTCCCTGCCGGTTGAACGCCAAGAGTATTGATTTCAATAAGTGTGAGCGGCAGAACGGAGACAATCCGCCCCCGCCCTTCAGTTTCATGCCGGAGTATCTGGAACGGGGAGAGAACGACCTCTTCAGCCTGAATACTCTGAAGGACGGAAAGTTCCACGTGGAACAGATTTCCTGCTGGATCACCCATACCAATGAGCAGACCCATCAGATTATCCGGGCCAATCTGGATAAATCCCCCATGTATGCAGGTAAGATCGAAGGGGTGGGGCCACGTTACTGCCCTTCCATTGAGGACAAGGTAGTAAAATTCGCGGAGAAGGAAGGGCATCAGCTTTTCCTGGAGCCGGAAGGCCGTCATACCGAGGAAATCTATGTGAACGGTATCTCCACCAGCCTGCCGCACGAGGTGCAATACGCCTTCATTCATACCGTTCCCGGCTTGGAACAGGCGGAGATCATGCGCCCGGGCTACGCCGTGGAATACGACTACTGCCCGGCCACCCAGTTGCAGAACACGCTGGAAACCAAGCGCGTTTCCGGCCTCTACTTTGCCGGACAGATCAATGGCACCTCGGGTTACGAAGAGGCTGGGGCGCAGGGCTTGATGGCGGGTGCCAATGCCGCCTTGAAGGTCCTGGGACGTCCTCCCCTCGTCTTGCGCCGGGACCAAGCCTATATCGGAGTGATGGTCGATGATTTGATCACCAAAGGGACCACCGAGCCCTACCGGATGTTTACCAGCCGCGCCGAATACCGGCTGTTGCTGCGACAGGACAATGCCGATCTGCGCCTGACTCCGGTGGCGATGGAACTCGGGCTCATTCCAGCCGGGCGGGCCGCCTCGTTCAATCGCAAACAATTGCAAATCAATGAGTTAACTGAAATATGTGCCCGCACGAACTACGAAGGGGTGCCGCTTAATCGCTGGCTGCGTCGTCCGGAGTTGCATTGGGCTGCCTTGCCCGAAAGCGTGCGCGCACATTACCCCGACGAGGTTTGGGAGCTCCTTGAGACCGACTTCAAATACGAGGGCTATATCAAGCGCCAGGAGGATGCGATCGTTCGCGCCCAGGCGATGGAGCACAAGCCCATCCCCGCCGATCTGGACTATACCGCCGTCTCGGGGCTACGGATGGAAGCCCGTCAGAAGCTCGACAAGATTCGGCCCGCGACCTTTGCCCAGGCCGGCCGCATCAGCGGGATTACCCCGGCGGATCTGGGATTGCTGTCGATTTGGATTCGGAAGAGCTCCGGAGGCCAGGCGGGGGTGGAGGCTGTGGAGCCAGCGTAAGACGATTCAAAGCGTGCCCTCCGAAACAGACGAAAGGGGGTTTGCCCTTTTCGTATCTTTCGGGTGTTTCGCATGGTCTGCCATCAGTTCACTGGTTCATCCTTCCGAGGAAACAGGGTGCCTCGCCCTTAAAGGTTTTTAGATGACGACCACAACCTGTTGGGGGCTACCCCCCAATGGCTGACATTTCGACTTTTGGGCCATGGCTTCCCACAGAGGCGCGAAGCTCCGAATAGCGGTCTTCTCGCTTTGTCCACAGTTTGCCGATCTCGGAAAGCAGTAGGGCGTCGTCTCTTGTGGTTCTGGCCAGGCCAAGCAGATCATGTCCCTCATTGGAAAACAGGCAGGTGAAGAGCTTTCCATCTGAGGAAAGCCTTGCCCTTGAACAGTTTACACAGAATGGATGGGTGACGGAAGTGATAACCCCAACCTCCCCCCCATGGGCTCTATCAATGAATCGGGTAGCGACCTCCCCAACATATTGGGGGGAACCCCCTTTCAAATCAAAAACGGTGGAAAGTCGCGCTCGAATTTCCTCCCCAGAGACCACATCTTGGGACTGCCAGTGGTTGGTATTTCCGACATCCATGTATTCGATAAAACGAATGATATCCCCCTGCCCGGTAAATTGCCGGGCCAGCGGAACGATCTCGCTTTCATTGATTCCCCGGCGGATGACCGCATTGACCTTGAGGGGGTGAAAGCCTGCCGCCCGGGCCGCCTCAATTCCTGCCAAAACTTTTGCCACGGGAAATCCCGTTCCATTCATCCGGGCAAAAATTTCAGGGTCGAGGGCATCGAGGCTCACGGTGAGCCGGTGCAATCCTGCCTCTTTCAGCGGTTGGGCCAGGTCTTTGAGCAGCGTGCCATTGGTGGTCATGGCCAGATCCTCCACGCCGGGGATCGCGGCCAGCATCGCGACCAGTTTCGTAATGTCGCGGCGCAGGAGCGGTTCGCCACCGGTCAGACGAATCTTCCGCACCCCGAGCTGTACGAAGCACCGGGCCAGGCGTTCGATCTCCTCGAAGGTCATGATTTTTTCCCGCGGCAGAAATGCGTAGTCCGGTCCAAACACCTCGCGAGGCATGCAGTAGGTGCAGCGAAAGTTGCAACGATCCGTGACCGAGATTCGCAAATCCCGGAGCGGTCGCCTGAGTTGATCGCGCACTTCTGACATCAGAATCACTCTACCATGGATCGATGGTTGTAAAATCCAGCTTGTTCTTCGGCGAACCTGTGGAAAGATACCACTCCTTCGGGGTGTAGCTTAGCTTGGTAGAGCGCCTGGTTTGGGACCAGGAGGTCGCAGGTTCAAATCCTGTCACCCCGACCAGTCTTTTCAAAAGACTGGTTTCCCCGGGTTTTCCGTTTTTTGTAACTGCTTCGCCGCGAGCAGGATCCCCTTCGCCTTTTCCTCCGTCTCGATGAATTCCGCCCCGGCCACCGAATCGGCCACGATCCCGGCACCGACATGGAAATGAGCCTGCCCGTCTTCGATAATCACAGTGCGAATCGCAATACTGAACTCGCTCGTCCCATCCGCCCGGAAGATTCCCAGCGCGCCGGTATAGAGCCCGCGGGGCGCCGGTTCGATCGCTTGAATGATTTCCATCGCCCGTTTTTTTGGGGCACCGGTGATCGAGCCGCCAGGAAAGCACGCTTTGAGCGCTGCAACGTGGCCGACTCCCGGCTTCAGCGTGCCTTCCACCGTGGAAACCAGATGATGCACCTGGGCAAAGCTCTCAATCCCGGCGAGTTTCGCCACCTCCACGGTGCCGTAATCACAGACCTTGCCGAGGTCATTCCGCATCAGATCGGTAATCATGAGCAGTTCGGCCCGTTCTTTTTCCGAATCGCCGAGTGCTTCGCGATGGGCCTCGTCCATCGCTTGCTGGCGCGCGCGGGGCCGGGTGCCCTTGATCGGGCGCGTGATCACCGTCCGGCCATCGATTTTTAAAAAGCATTCCGGTGAAGAACTGATAATCGTCCGTCCGCTCTGTCGAAGAAAGGCCGCATAGGGTGCCGGGGACACCTTTTTGAGCGCCTCATAGAAAGAAAGCGGATCTCCCGGCGCATCGCAACGGAACCGGCGTGTGAGATTGACCTGATAGATATCCCCCGCGGCAATCAATTCCTGCGCCTGCGTAACCCACTGGCAAAAGGTCGCTGCGTCGATTTCGGGTTGAAAAACTCCCCATGGCGTCGGCACTGGCGACAATTCCAGCGACGCGGGCTGATCGCCTGCTTCCGGATAGTAGGCAAATTCAAAGCGGCCTTCGTAATCCACCGTGCCGACCAGGCAGGCTTGCGGCTTCGCAAGGGCCTGCGCCCGCAGTTCAGCGACGCGTTGTTCCAGTTGCTCGGCGTCGCTTTCCAGCCGGCCCATGCAGATTTCTTCGGCCCGGCTGGCATACAACGGCCGGGTCCAGCCGCCCTGGGTCCCCTGCCCTGCTTCCAGCCACGCGACCGGTGCAACCGGTTGCTCCACCGGGGTCTGAACCGGCGGCAGGGTGGAACTGAGATTAGGAGACGACTTGCCAAGCAACATTTTTCAGGATTTTATCCCGGGAATGCGCTCGTTGAAATCTTTCATTTGCACGGTGGTGGCCTGCGGCGGCCTGTCGCACGGTTTTGCCCAGGATTCGTCCTCGAGCCCATCGCCCTCTCCCACCGCTACTCCGGCCGCGGCAGTTGATCCAGCCCTGCCCCTGGCCGCTCCCACCGCCTCGCCTGCGGCGTCGCCAGCATTGGATGTCACCCTGCCACCGGTACCCAGCGCCCCGGCTCTGCCCGAGCCCTCGGGGTCACCGGCCAGCTTGTTTCCTCAAGGCGGCACGGTCCCTGCCCCCAGCCCCGCCTCTGGCTTCCAGGACCTCTTGCAAGGCGCCAACGGCCAGACCAAGACGGTGATTCGCAAATCCAGCACGGCCACCAGCCTCCAGGAACTGCAGGACAAGATCGCCTATCGCGATGCGAAGACCAAGGCCGCCAATGAACCTAAATTGGCGGAAGAACTGGCGCACGCCTGGGCCCAACCTACCGAGCCGGAATTTCGCGAAGCGCTGCGGGCCTATTATCATCACCTCCACGACCGGATCGTCGCCATTAATCCCCAGTGCATGGACCAGGCGAACAATGCACTTTCCATCGTGATCACGCAATTGAACCAAAACCGCCTGCGCATCACGACTGCCGATCAGGTTCGGGCCGAGCGGGCCAGGCGCCCATAAAACTTCCTGTTTGCGCAAAACCACATTTGCGTTACTTTCCCCATCCCACGGCGCGTTCGTCTAGTGGTTAGGACACAGCCCTCTCAAGGCTGGTGCACGGGTTCGAGTCCCGTACGCGCTGCCAGTTTATTTAAATTTCGACCATGCAAGAGAAGCCCGACGGCTTCTCTTTTTTGTTTCAAGCCGGAACCGCAAAATTTGCCGAGCCGGTACCCATTCTGTGCAGCGGCTGTAGCCACGACCCTCTGAGCCGTTGAGGGTGAACAACCCGATGCACGGAAGACGCAAGGATGGTGCAATGAATCGGCCGCTCTTTCCTAGAGCCTGTCATGCACTTTTGAAGAAGGAAGCGAGCATGAGGGAGGCAAAGGCGAGCCAGTGGAGGCCGGCGAGGGTGGAAGCCAGCCGTTCATAATCACGGGCGAGACGGCGGAAGCGTGC
>Ga0157374_10000219_pt1 | contig 52748 bp, 48 predicted proteins | sample M25metaG_FD_115308 | JGI IMG/M metagenome (GOLD analysis project Ga0157374, IMG submission 115308) | Miscanthus rhizosphere microbial communities from Kellogg Biological Station, Michigan, USA - M2-5 metaG | ecosystem: Host-associated > Plants > Roots > Rhizosphere > Soil | place: USA: Michigan...
AAGGCCTCTTGTATCTCATCCATTCCGCGCATCGCACTCATCGCTCAATCTCATGAACACGATATCCATAACGCACGGCCCGCAAAAGCCGTTTACACCGTACCCAATTTCAACAGCCTGCTAATGCTTTGACGATCTGCCAGGCCGCCCAATTCGAAACGCCGACGTAGCGCACGTGCCCCTGCTGCACGAGGTTATCGAGCGCGCGCACCGTTTCCTCGATCGGGGTCGCGGGATCGAACCCGTGCACCTGGTAAAGATCGATGTAATCGGTCTGCAAGCGGCGCAGGCTTGCTTTGACGCCATCCATGATGTGATGGCGTGATAATCCGCGCGAATTGATGCTTTTCGTCCCGGTCTCGCCGAACACCTTCGTTGCGACGATGACATTCTCGCGCGGCGTGTCGAGATTCTTCAGCGCCGTGCCCGTCATCGACTCCGATACGCCATCCGAATAGACATTGGCGGTGTCGATGAAATTGATGCCCGCATCGATCGCGCGGCCGATCAGCTTCTCCGCGTCGGCTTGCTGCAACTGCCCGATCTGCCCCCAGATGCCGCTCGTACCGCCGAACGTCATCGTGCCCAGGCACAGCTCGGATACGAATAGACCTGTGGAGCCAAACTTTACGTAACGCATGACCCGATTCCCTCCATACACGCTTCGTTCACGACATCGCCGCGCCGCACGGCTGGCCCGCCTGGCCGGAGGCGGGACGCATACGCACGAACCGCGGCGCGCAAAGTATGATCCCGATGCCGCACGGCCTCGATACCCGATCGTCTCGGATTCTTGCCTGATTCTCTCGATGCGGTGCGCGAAAGCAGCGCTGCCGTGCGGCCATCAAAGCGACTGGCGCTGAACGGGCGCGCCGGGCTTGCCGGACACGCTCGGCGCGATGACGAGGTAGCGGCGCGCATCGCCGGGCGCGCTTGCACCGGGGGCAACGATCTCGCGAATCTGGCCGACAGCGTTGACGATCGCGGAGCCCGCCGGGTTCGTCATGAATGTCGCGAGCGGCTCGACGCGACCGGTACCGTCGGCATGCTCCGTCAGCCCGAGCACATAGGCCTGCTTGGGCTCGAGTCCTGTCACGGCTGCCTGGAGCACCTGCAACAGGCCTTGATCGAAGAGCGCGACCGTCGTTCGCGCCGGGCCGCCTTGCACAGGTACGAGTTCGAGATGCGCCGCGCTCGCGGCAAGGCCGAGCGGCTCGGTGTTTTGCGTGCCGTCGCCGCGCGGCACCGCTTCAGGCACGTAGGCCACCGCTTGGGGCGCCTGGCCGACCGGGACTGTCGCCACGACCTGGTTGGTCGCCGTATCGATGACAGCCAGTGCATCCGCATTTTCGAGGCCGACGTAAAGACGGCTACCGTCGCCCGACGGCCAGAGGCCATGCGGCAGATTGCCGACGGGAATCGTCGCCACCTGCGAAAAATCGTCGGTGCGGAATACCTTCACCTGATTCAAGCCCCCGACCGTGACATAGGCGAACATTTCGCCGCCGCGACGAACGATGTTGACATGGTTGGTGATCGGTCCCGTGTCGAGCGTGGCAAGGACCTTGAACGGGGGCCGCGCGTCGAATACCTGGGTCTTGCCGATATCTTTCAGTGTGAACCACACTTGCGTTCCATCCGGCGTCGCCGCGATGTTCGGGCAAAACGGGCTTGCCTGGCGCACCTTGCCGACGATCTTATGATCGGCGACGGAGATCACGTCGGTCTCCGGATTGAACGACGAGCAGACGTATCCGTACTTTCCATCGGGCGAGAAGATCTGCATACCCGGGCCGGCCGGCACCCTGATTCTCGTCTTCTCCTCGAAGGTCTTTCCATCGAGCACGGCGATATAGTTTTCGCCTCGGACCGTCACCCACACCTCGCTGCCGTCGGGCGTGAAAAAAGCCTCATGCGGCGAACGGCCGACATAAGTGATGTGCTTGACGGCATTCGTCTGCGTATCGATGAACCCGACCGAATTCGAACCGATCGAGACGACCGCAAGCGTGCGATGATCCGGCGAAAATCCCAGGCCGTGTACCAGTACCTGGCCCCGGTAAAGCGGGGACAAGTTCTTCGGCGCCGGATCCCCGAGCCGAATCGCGCCGACGAAACGATTGGTGACCGGATCTACGATCGACACGGTATTGGAGAACTGCTCGGCGGCATACACCCGGTCGCGATGCGTGATCGGCACATCGGGGCTCGACGCGGAGCCCGGCACCTGGCCCGCCCACGCGAGTTGTGCGGCAACAGCGGACATGGCGCAAGCGAGCGCGCGAAAACAAAGACTGTTCATTTCGACTCCTCAGTGACTGTGCCCGTGGGTTGGGAATGTTCGTGGCGGCCAGGCGCCGCCGATCGAGCCGGCTCGGATGCAAACCCGCCCTGGTCGGGCGCCGGTGCAGGCGCGGGCAGCGCCTCGCCGAGCGCGAGCCGCATGGCGACGATTTCCTGCTGCTGCTCGACGACGATCTCTTGCGCGATCCGCCTCAATTGCTCGTTGCGCCCGTGGCGCAACTCCGCCTGTGCCATGTCGATCGCGCCTTGATGGTGAGGAATCATCGTCTGCACGAAGTCGCGATCGACGTCGCCGGCCGGCTTGACGGACATGCCCTCCATCATTCGGGTCATCGCCCGATCGTTTTCCGCGAGGAAAGCGGATTCCTCCGAGCTGGCGGCAAATTTGCCGGCAGCGAACGCGGCACTGCCGAGCGCCAGCGCCGCTGCGAGAAGTGCAGTTTTTTTCATGAAAGTCCCGATGAATGCAAAACAAAAACAAAGCGAACCATCACTGGGCGAACTGCACGAGGCGCGGGGATATTCCATCGTCCGGGCAAATTTCCTAGAGGGCGTGCCCTCACACGTCCCGGCTTCATCCGCGTGGAGTGCGACAGGCCGCGCGCCGCGGCCCTGAATCGAATTTGAATCGGGCGGAATAATTGGGCCGCCGGCAGCGTTTGCCTCGAACAGAACAGGAATCCGAGCCAACATGCCTGAAGCCGCTGACCGGCAAGTCCCATGAACCAACGTGACGAGTTGATGGAGCACATTCCCCGACTGCGGCGGTATGCGCGCGCGCTCATTCACAACCGGGAACTCGCCGACGACCTCGTACAAGACACGCTCGAGCGCGCGCTTGGCCGCCTTCATCAGTTCGAGGCGGGCACCGATTTACGCGCGTGGCTCTTCACGGTCATGCATAACGTTTTCGCCAGTCAAACCCGGCGGGCCGCATCGCGCGCGCATTACGTCGAGGCCGACGAGCAGCAACTGGGACAAGCCGAATTCGCGGTGCCGGGCGGCCAGTTGCGATCGCTCGAGATGCGCGATCTCGACTATGCGCTTCAGCGGCTGCCGGCAGAGCAACGCGAAGTGGTACTGCTGGTCGGCCTGGAAGAGATGAGCTACGCGGACGTCGCACTGACGCTCGGCGTGCCGATCGGTACGGTCATGTCCCGACTGTCGCGCGGCCGTGAGCGGTTGCGAAACCTCATGGCAGGCGCTCAGCCCGTCGAAAAGCTGAAGGTGGTGCGATGACCGGTAAAACGAACCCGATCGGTGACGAAGTACTTCACGCGTATGTCGACGGAATGCTCTCGGACGAAGAGCGTGCGCACGTGGACCAGGCGATTGCGCGCGACCCGGCGCTCGCCGCTCGCGTGAACGACTATTTCGCGCTCAATACGCTGCTTCGTGAGCGCTACGACCGCGTCCTCGGCGAACCCGTACCGAAGCGCCTACGGCCGGCCGCGCTGCAGCGCAGGCGTTCAACCGCCAATTGGCCCTGGTTTGCGGGTCTTGCCGCCGCACTGCTGATCGGCATCGGCATCGGGGCGGAAGGCGGCATGCGGTTGGGCTACGAACGCACCCCATCGGTTGCAGGTTCGAACGAGACAGGCGCCCTTCTAGCCGATGCAAGCCGGACGTTCGCGCGCCGCGCTGCCATCGCGCACGTGGTTTACATGCCGACCGTGGAGCGGCCCTCGCAACTCGGTGCGAGCCACGAGCAGGACTTCGTACGATGGCTCTCCGCCAAGCTCGGCACCGACATTCATCCGCCGATATTGTTACGCGGCGGATATGAGCTGATGGGCGGCCGTCTGCTGCATGATGCCGACGGCGAGATGGCGATGTTCATGTATCGAGACGCGCAGGGCCGGCGGGTGACGCTATCGATCTCGCACCGAAAGGCGAGTGCCGATACGACGGCCTTCGCGCTGTATCGCGACGGCCCCGTCAATGTTTTTTACTGGGTGGATGGCGATTTCGGTTATGCGATCTCGAGCGGGATCGATCGGCCGGCATTGCTCGCCTTGTCGCACGACGTTCACGAACAGTTGCGCTCACGGCCGTCCGCCGCGAAGCAGCCGAGCCCGGGTTGAAAAGCGCTCCGCGCTGAATCAGCGCGTGCAGCGCCGACTATCGCGACGACGCAACCTTGCCGTTTCGGCGCGGCTCCTTCGCCGCCGCACCGCCGGGGGTTTCGAGGACCGGCGCGGCGCCCGCTCCCGTCGGCACCGGAAAATGGACGCCGGCGCGCTGTGCCGCGGCCACGATATGCGCTTCGATCGCACGCCCCGTGCGATTGGCATCGCGCCGCCTCAGCGCCTCGACGATCGCCGTGTGTTCGCGATGCGTCGAGAGCGCGAGCTCCCGTCGATAGAACGGCAGCCGCTGGCTTTCCTGCATGATCTCCGCACTGTTGCGCAATATCGATTCGATGGCCGAATTGCCGGCCAGCGCAACGATCCGCATGTGGAATTCGAAATCGAGCGCGGCCGCCGCCTCGAAATCGCCCTCGACGAGCGCGACGCGCAACGCCTCCACGTTCTGATCCAGCACGGCCAGATCCTCGTCGCCGACGGCGAGAGCCGCCAGCCGCGCAACGAAGCCTTCTAGCGCATAGCGCATCTGATAGGTGTCCGGCAGCGAGACCTGATCGGCGAACCGCCAACGCTGAGTCCGGGCGGCCCGAGCGCGGCTGACATAAACGCCTTTGCCCGCGCGGATCGTCACGAGCCCGAGCGCCTCCAGCGTCGAAAGCGCTTCGCGCAACGAAGCGCGGCTGATTTCGAGTTCCTCCGAGAGCTGTCGCTGGGCAGGCAGCAGACTGCCGACAGGATAAATCCCTTGCTGAATGCGCTCGCGAATCGTGGAGATCGCGGCCTCGGTGACGGTTTGCGGAATGCTGTTCATGCGCGGCGGGTCGGATTTCAGGCGGTCAGACCGGTAGTGTATTACGAGCGGGCAATCGCCGCCGCAACCGCGCGGAGCAACGTTCCGTCGACGGGACCGATCCGAGGCGCGGGTTAACCCCCTTCGATCGGACCTTGACGCTCGCATATTGGGTTTCTAATATCCGCAATAACGAGTCCGGTCTGACCAGTTCGACCAGTCTGGCCACCGCGCCGTTACCGACTCATTATCGAATGGAGGCAGACTGTGTCGCGATTTCTGAATTCCCTTTTCGGGCGCGTGGTCATAGCGCTCATCGCCGGCGTGGCCATCGGTGCGCTGTTCCCGCATGCCGGCGAAACGCTGCGTCCGCTCGGCGACGGCTTTCTCAAGCTCATCAAGATGGTGGTCGGGCCCATCGTCTTTTGCGTGGTGGTGAGCGGCATGGCCAGCGCGGGCGACCTTCGCAAGGTCGGGCGCGTAGGCGGCAAGGCCATCCTCTACTTCGAGGCGATGACGACGATCGCGCTCGTGATCGGCGCATTGCTGGCATGGTTCATCCATCCCGGTGCGGGAATGAATATCGATCTGCGTACCGTCGACGCGAGCGCACTCAACACTTACACGGAGCATGCTAAAAGCCTGAAGGACGTCGGCGGATTTCTGCTGAAGATCATCCCCGACACGATCGCCGATTCGTTCGCCAAGGGCGACATTCTTCAGGTTCTCGTGTTCTCGGTGCTGTTCGGCTCCGCCCTGTCGCTGCTTGGAGACAAGGCGGCACGCGTGTCGGGCTTCATCGACGATCTCGCCAAGGCGCTCTTTTGCGTGATGGGTTTCGTCATCAAGCTCGCGCCGCTTGGCGTGCTCGGCGCCATTGCGTTCACGACCGGCAAATACGGCATCACGTCGCTCAAGCAACTGGGTTTGCTCGTCGCCGTCTTCTATCTGAGCTGCATCGTGTTCGTCTGCGTCGTGCTCGGTGTAGCAATGCGTATCGCGGGTTTCAACATCTTCAAGCTGATACGCTACCTCAAGGACGAGCTGTCGATCGTGTTCGGCACCGCATCGTCCGACGCCGTGCTGCCGCAAGTCATGCGTAAGCTCGAATGGCTCGGCATCAAGGATTCGACCGTCGGTCTCGTGATCCCCACGGGCTATTCGTTCAACCTCGACGGGTTTTCGATCTACCTCACGCTGGCCGTTCTCTTCATCGCGCAGGCCACCAACACCCCGCTCTCGATGCACGACCTGATCGTCATCGTGCTCGTGTCGCTGGTGACGTCCAAAGGCGCACACGGCATCCCCGGCTCGGCCATCGTTATCCTCGCCGCGACGCTCTCGGCGATTCCCGCCATACCCGTGCTCGGGCTCGTGTTGATCCTGCCCGTCGACTGGTTCGTCGGCATTGCGCGTGCGGTCACGAATCTGATCGGCAATTGCGTTGCCGCAATCGTGGTGGCGGCCTGGGAAAACGACATCGACCGCGCACGCGCCAAGCGCGTGTTGGATGGCGAGTCTGGCCTCGAATTCATACCGCAAGCGCCGTCTGCCGGTGCCGTGCCCCACGCCCCCGCAGCAGCGCGCGCTGGCTGATCGCAGCGATCACACCCGCCGCTCGGGACCGCTCAACTCTCAGGACATCGACATCCCATCATGGCTATCGTTTCGTTAGACCCGAACGCTCCGGCGTTCACCCGGCGCTATGTCAATCTGGCCGACCCCCGGCTCGGCGCGCAAGCGCTCGAAGCAAGCGATGAGTTCTTTGCGCCCAAGGACCGCATGCTCAACCCCGAGGCCGCCGTATTCATTCCAGGCAAATACGACGACCACGGCAAATGGATGGACGGCTGGGAGACGCGCCGCAAACGCACGACCGGACATGACTGGTGCATAGTCAAACTGGCGCGGCCGGGCATCGTGAAAGGCGTCGATCTCGATACCAGCCATTTCACCGGCAATTTCCCGCCGGCGGCTTCGATCGAGGCGACCTGCACTGAAGACGAACCGGGATCGTCGAGCGAGTGGGTCGAGATCCTGCCGTCGGTCGCGCTCTCGGGCAATGCGCATCACTATCATGCGATCGAGGCGAACCGCCCGTTCACGCACCTGCGCATCAATCTCTATCCCGATGGCGGCCTCGCACGCCTGCGTGTCTACGGTCAGCCCCAGGTGGACTGGAGCCGGCTTGCGAACGCCGATACCGTCAACCTCGCGGCGATGGAGAACGGCGCCTATGTCGTGACGGCAAACAATCAGCACTTCGGGCTCGCCTCGAACATGCTGATGCCGGGACGCGGCGTCAATATGGGCGACGGATGGGAAACGCGCCGCCGTCGCGAACCCGGCAACGACTGGTGCATCGTCGCGCTCGCGCATCCGGGCGAGATTCGCCGCATCGAAGTCGATACGGCACACTTCAAGGGCAACTACCCGGATCGCTGCTCGATTCAGGCTGCGTTCGTCACCGGCGGGACCGACGAGTCGCTCGTGACGCAATCGATGTTCTGGCCCGTCCTACTGCCGGAGCAACGGCTTCAAATGGACGCGAACCATACGTTTGCCGGTGAGATCGTCAACAACGGGCCCGTGACCCATGTGCGATTCAATATCGTGCCCGACGGCGGTGTCTCGCGTCTCAGACTGTTCGGGAGTCCGAAACGATGAAAGTCCTCGAAATCGAGCCGCTCACGCGTGAAGCATTCGCGCCGTTCGGCGACGTCATCGAGCTCGACGGCGCCCGTCGCTTTCCGATCAACGCGGGCACGACCGAGCGTTATCACGATCTCGCCAACATCGATGTCGGCGATGCGGGTGGGCGCGTGCTCGTCAACGTCTTCCGCGCTCAGCCGTTTCGCTTTCCGATCGAGATTCGGATGATGGAGCGCCATCCGCTCGGCTCACAGGCGTTCATCCCGATTGGCGATGCGCCTTACCTCGTCGTGGTCGCCCCGCGCGGCACGCTCGACGCCGGACAGCTGCGCGCATTCGTGACGCGCGGCTGGCAAGGCGTCAACTATGCCAAGGGAGTCTGGCACCACCCGTTGCTCGCGCTCGGGGACCGCAGCGACTTCATCGTCATCGATCGCGGCGGGGCAGGTGCCAATTGCGAAGAGGTTCAGTTGAGCGAGCCTTGGACGATCCCCGATGCCCTCGATGCAGTTGATGCGCTCGAGGCGCCGCACGTGAAGCAGGCGTCGCGCCTACCCGAACACGCTCAGGTCTCGAGCGCCGCCCCGCGTGTTTCCGGCAAGGTGATCGCAGCAAGTACGACGACGCCGTAGGCGATCGCCGCGAATACGCCGATGGCCGAGCCAAGCGACATCGTCTGCGCCACGAGCCCGATCAGGAACGGGAACGTCGCGCCGACGGCACGGCCGAAGTTGTAGCAAAAGCCCTGGCCGGAGCCGCGAATACGCGTTGGAAAGAGCTCGGTCATGAACGCGCCCATGCCGGCGAACAACCCCGACGCGAAAAAGCCGAGCGGGAACCCCAACGCCAGCAGCACTTCGTTGTTCATCGGAACGCGCGTATAGACGAGCGCGATCAGCATCGACGCCACCGAGAAAAGAATGAACGTCAGGCGCCGGCCGAAGCGGTCGCTCGAAAGCGCACCGCACAGATAGCCCGCGTAGGACCCGGCAATGACGACGGCGAGATATCCGCCGGTGCCGACCACGCTCAGATGCTGCTCGGTTTTGAGCCAGGTGGGCAGCCACGTCGTGATGGCGTAGTAGCCGCCTTGCGCGCCCGTTGCCAGTACCGCCACGCGCAGCGTCGTGAACCAGACTCCGCCGCCGAAGATTTCGAGGAACGAGGTGCGCTGGCCTTCGGCCGCTTCACGTTGCTGTTGCTGGCGGTGAATTTCCGGTTCGTCGACGAGCCGGCGGATCAGGATGACGAATGGCGCCGGCAGCACGCCGAGGGCGAACAGCACGCGCCACGCGGTATCGGCCGGCATCAGCGAAAAAACCAGCGTATAAAGCCCGGCCGACACCGCCCAGCCGATGGCCCATCCCGCCTGCACCATGCCGACCGCCTTGCCGCGATCTCGCGGGCGAATGATTTCGCCGATGAGCACCGCGCCCGCCGTCCATTCACCGCCGAAACCGAAACCCATCAAGCCGCGCGCGACGAGCAATTGCGTGTAGTTTTGCGTCAACGAACACATCAGCGTGAAAAAGGCGAACCACACGATCGTGATCTGCAACGTCCTCACGCGGCCGATGCGATCCGACAGAATGCCCGCGATCCACCCGCCGAGGGCCGACGTGAGCAGTGTCACGGTGCCGATGAGCCCTGCTTCGCCCTTGGTCAGCCCCCAGCTTGCGATCAGCGCCGGGATCACGAAGCTGAGAAACTGCGTGTCCATCGCGTCGAGCGCGTAGCCGATCTTGCAACTCCAAAAGGCGCGACGTTCGCCTCGGCTCGTGTGTGCATACCAGCCGAAGAGGCCCGGTGACGCGGGCAAAGGCGCCTCGGGCTCCGGGACCGGTGCGCTACCGGCGTAGTGGGCTTCCGTAGTCATGACAGCTTCTCCGAACAATCAGCTTGATGGTGGCGTATCGGCTCACAGGATCGCGAGCGATGCATTGGGGATATCGGTCACGAGCATGTGCCCGGGCCTGTGTGCGATCGCGAACGGCAGCCGCGCGCTTTCGATCGCGCTTTGCGGGGTGACGCCGCAGGCCCAGAAGAGCGGCAATTCGTGTTCGCGAACGGTGACGGCATCGCCGAAGTCGGGACGGCTCAAGTCGTCGATGCCAATGGCCGCCGGGCTGCCCATATGTACGGGCGCGCCGTGCACGCCCGGGAAACGGCTCGTGATCTGCACCGCCCGCACCGCATGCGCCCCGCTCATCGGTCGCATCGAAACGACCAGCTGCCCACCGAACGGGCCCGCGGGCTGATTGGCAATCGACGTGCGATACATCGGCACGTTGACGTTTTCCTCGATATGCCGCAAGGGAATCCGGTCCGACGCCAGCATCTGCTCGAACGAAAACGAACAGCCGATGGCAAAGACGACGAGATCGCTGCGCCAATGCTCGACGATGTCGCGCGGCTGCTCGGCCAGGACGCCATCGCGATAGACGTTGTAACCCGGTACGTCGGTACGGACATCGACGTCGCGCCCGAGGGCCGGCAGATGCCCTTGTCCGGGCTCGCCGACTGCGAGCAGCGGACAAGCCTTGGGATTGCGCTGACAAAAACGCAGAAAGTCTTCGGCATAGGCTTTCGGCAGGATAGCGAGGTTCGCCTGGGCGTACTCGCCGCAATGGCCTGCCGTCGGTCCGTGGAACCGCCGGGTGCGGACCTGCTGGCGGAATTCGTATGGCATGGAGATCTCGTGGTCGCGAAGCATGAAACGCAGCGTATGCGCGTCAAAATCGACGCGCCAGCGAATATTTGTGATCGTTTCCGTTTAGGAAAACTTAACGGAAACATCAGGGTCTTCCCGGATGGATTGCCGATGAGTCAAACCCAGTCGCAGCGTTGATGCTGCTCGGGCCTCCAATGCTGACAGGGCAAGGCACCCTTCTTTGCAACGTTCGACGCACGCGGCCGACGGAAATATCGGCTTCAGGCCAGCCCGCCTTCGGTGCACGGTCTTTATCGATTTTTGGCGCATTCATAATGCAACAATGAACACCCGCTTTCTCGAAACCTTCGTTACGCTCGCCCAGCTCGAGAGCTTCAGAGCGACCGCGCGGGCGTTGCACGCCACGCCCGCCGCGATCTCGCTACGGATTCGCTCGCTGGAAGACGAACTCAAATGCGAGCTCGTCGATCGCAGCACGCCGAAGTTCCGCCTGACGCCAGCCGGGGTCGGCCTGCTCGGCTTGGCAGCGAACGTGGTCGACGCGGTGCGCGCGTTGCGGGAGGCGGCGGGACAGAAAGTGGTGGTGGGCGGCAAGTTGCGGCTTGGCGTGATCGAAACGGTCGTGCATAGCTGGCTCGCGCACTACATCGCGCATTTGAACGCCCATTTCCCGAAGCTGGAAATCGACCTGACCGTCGATACGAGTGCCGTGTTGCAACGGCGCCTGCTCAGCGGCGAGTTGGATCTTGCGATTCGCGTGGAGGGTATCGATAGCACGAAGGTCGTGTCGAGCGCCGTTGCAAGCTATCCGGTTCGTTGGATCGCACGCCGCGGGCTGCTTTCACCGCGCAAATCGGGGCTTGCGCTGCGTGTGCTCAAACGTCCGTTGCTGACGTTCGGTCGCGGCACGGCCCCGCAGGTCGCACTCGAAAGCATCGTTCATGCGCTCGCGCGGGAACACGGGATAGCTCAGGAAACGACGCGCATCACTTGCTCGCCATCGGTTGCCGCAATCGTCCAGCTGATTCGCGACGGCTATGGGGTGGCCGCCATCCCACGTCTTTTCGTTGCCGACGCGCTGCGCAGCGGCGAATTCGTCGAATTGCCGCTGACGCCGATGCCCCCGCCGATCGTCGTCTCGCTGTGCCGGCCGGTGGATGCCAGCGTGACAGTCAACGCCGCTGTCAACGCCGCCCAGGATGCGTGCTCGACTTATTGCCGATCGTTTGCGAAGGATCTGATCGAGCCGCTTTGATCGGCAGGCCCGGCCTCACAGAATGAGTTGCCAGTACCCCACGTCGACCCAGCGCCCGAACTTGAACCCTACCTGCTCGAAGTGCGCGACTTTCCGGAAGCCGAAGCGTTCGTGGAGCGCTTGACTTCCCTCGTTCGGCAACGCTATGCCACCGATGACGACATGCGTGGTGCCCTCGCGCAATCGAGCGATCAGCGCCTCGTAGAGTTCGACACCGATGCCCTGCCCCGTATGCCCCGCGGCAACGTAGACCGAACTTTCGACGGAAAACCGGTACGCGCAGCGGCCCTTCCATTTGCTTGCGTAGGCGTAACCGACAACCTGACCGGCTCGCTCGGCGATCACCCAGGGCAGACCGGCCTCGGTCACTTCGCGGATGCGGGAGCGCATCGCCTCCGCGGAAACGAACTCAGTCTCGAACGAGATGGTCGTGTTCTCCACGTAGTGGTTGTAGAGACTGGCGATCGACGCCGCATCTTCCGGTGTTGCCGAGCGAATCAAGTCAGTTCTCCTTGGCGGTTGCTGTTATTGCCGATAACGCTGAATTATCTACTCGGCAGTTGATGTGCGGGGAAAGGTTTCAGGCATCAAGTTTCCCGCATATCGGCCGTTATCGGCGTTATGGGTGCTTGCCGATGCGGCGCGGCTGCAGGCGCGCCCGCAACACCGGGGCGACGGCGCGATGCGGCGAACCCAGTCCGGCATAATATGACATCCAAATTTTCATCGCAGCTCGCACGCCACGGTTCGGTTCCCGACAGCCTGCGTTTCACTGCTCCGTGCTAGCCCGGACCGGACTATGGAAGTCACGCTCATTCATTTGACCGCTACGAAGCGGCACCGTTTTGCGGCCGCCATCGCGGCGACCGTCCTGATTTGCGCCGCGCTATTCGTCTGGCCGCACGCGAAGGCTCAAGCCATCGTCGTGCAGCCGTTCATGCCCATCTTCGCGACGTCGGTGACGCTCACGGCAGCGCTGACCGCTTTTTTACTCTGGACGCAATATCGAGCATCGCGACGGTTCGTATTCGCAGTGCTCGCGAGCGCCTACGCATTCGCGAGCATCAGCGCGGCAATTCATTTGATCGTCTTCCCGGGGGTGTTTTCGGGCACGGGCCTGCTTGGCGCCGGACGACAAACCTCCATCTGGACCTGGCTGCTGTGGCATGGAGGATTTCCACTGTTGGTCACACTCGCGCTGGCGACGCGATGGCGGCCACCGATCGACAATCGCTCGGAACACCGGCGTGGCGCCCTCGCACTCGTCGCATCGGTCTCGCTATCGATCGCATTGTCCGCGGTAGCCATCTTGGAGCGTGACCGGCTGCCGGATCTGGTTTCCAGCACGCAGTACTACCGGCATCTGACGCCCGGCCCCGCGCTGCTCATCGTCGAAGCGGTCTGCGCAGGCGCACTCGTCACGCACGCCATGGTCACTCGGCTAAAAACGTCGATGGATTTGTGGCTTGCCATCGCACTGCTTGCGGAGCTCATCGACGTAACGTTGACGCTCGCCGCGGGAGCGCGGTACAGCGTCGGCTGGTATGCGGCGCGCCTCGCATCGATGGCATCGGCCAGCGCGCTCCTGGGCATGCTGATGTACGAGACCAGCGGACTTTATAGAAAATTGGCCGAGGCACATCGTGCACTCAAAGAATCGTCGGTGCGTGACGGGCTCACGGGCCTGCTCAACCGGGCGTATTTCGACGAGCGCTATCGCCGTGAATTCGCGCTTGCGGCCGAGTCTGATCGTCCGCTCGGCGTCCTGCTGGTCGATGTCGATCATTTCAAGGCGTATAACGATGCGTTCGGACATCTGGCCGGCGACGAATGCCTGCGTCGAGTCGCGCAGACGCTTGACGCGCAATTGCGGTATCCGGCCGGCTTCATCGCGCGATACGGTGGAGAGGAATTCATGGCCGTGCTGCCGGACTGCGATCGGCAAACCGGCCTGGCCATCGCGGAGCGCTTGCGCCGCGCGATCGCGGATCTGCAGTTGCCCGCGCCTTCGAAAAGCGCGCCGCATGTCACGGTGTCGATCGGGCATGCGTCGAGTCAGTTTCTATGCGGTGCCAGACCGCAAGCGTTGCTCGCCAATGCGGACGCCGCTCTCTATCGAGCGAAGGCCGGCGGACGCAACCGGGTGGAAGACCAAAACGGCGCGCGGGTGCTCGTGCCATCCGGCTCTCATACGACGACCGATCCCAGCGAGGCGATGCACTCCCGCGTGGAGTCGTGAGGCGTGGCGGCCGCCGCGGACGCTTGGCGCTGCGGCGCTGAGTCCGGCGGCTGGATAACCGCCGGACTCAGCGCGCAGCAGCGCAAAAACTGCCTGGCTCAGCTTGCTCCCGTCACCGTCGCACGAGTCCCATGATCAGCGTCACGAGGAAGATGACGACGAAGACGAAGAACAGGATCTTGGCGATACTCGCCGCGCCTGCCGCGATACCGCCGAAGCCGAATGCAGCGGCAATGACCGCGATGATGAAGAAAACGAGAGCGTAATACAGCATGATCTGACCTCCGTTGGCTGTTGCGGGTCGTGCGCCCAAGCTGCACGCATCGCTTTTCCTCAAGCAAGCGACGTACCGCATATGCTCCGCCCCCCTCCGCTCCGGCTGACACAGGACATTCCAAGGTCGCTCCGGCCCCTGCTCATGGCTCGAATCCCGGGAATAACGGCAAATTTGGCCTTTCCTTGCCTTTTGGTTATATGCAAACCACAGGCATAATGCGACTGGTGCACTGCACTGAATAGGGGTCGCATAATAGTTACGTTTTTCCTCCTACTTAATTGCGCCGCCTTATAGACCACGACCCCGTTTTAGGAAACTTGCATGAAACCGGCAAAGAATTCGCCGCGCGCCCGAATCGTCCGATATATGGTCTTCGGCGCAATCTCCGTAGCTATCGCGGTGATCACAGCATTCGGCTATCTGCGCTATGAGCAGCGCGGCGGCGCGACGCATCCGGCGCTGACCGGCATCGCCCTCCAGATGCGACACGATCCCGCAGCCTGGACGCGGCAAGAGCGGGATGCATCGGAAATGCTGCGCGACATTCGCGAGGAAAAGGTTGCCGCAATAGGTGTGAGCCGTGACGCGATCCTGGTGTCGACGCAAACGGGGGCTAAATACTTCGTGACCGATCACAATGGCGCGTTTTCAAATGCGCTGTTGCTCGGCGAAATGAAAGCGGGCGCCGATGCGCCTTATCAACTGGTCTGGCTGCCCGACGCAAACGTCCAAACCGGAATGGCTCGCTGGGCTGCCGTATTCGACAAGATTCGCGACCTCATTACCCTTTTGATGCCTCTGATGTTGATCGGCGGCCTCTTCTGGTTCATGCGCCGCGAAATGACGGGCGGCGCACAATTGCTCGAAGAATCGCCGACATTGCGCTTCGAGGACGTCATCGGCGCCGGTGAAGCCAAAGCCGCATTGGCGGACGTTCAGTCGTATCTGACCGACCCGGCGCGATTCACCGATATGGGCGTGCGCGCCCCCTGCGGCATTCTGATGACGGGCGGCCCTGGCGTCGGCAAAACACGCTTGGCGCAAGCGCTCGCGGGCGAATGCGGCGCAAGCTTCATCTCGATCACCGGCAGCTATTTCAGCGCGAAGTATTACGGTGTCGGTATTCAGAAGGTCAAGCATCTGTTCGAGCTGGCGCGTAAAAACGCGCCCACCGTCATCTTCATCGACGAAGCCGACGGCCTCGGCAAGCGCACCGATACCGGCGGCGGGCCGGCCGAAGCGGAAAGCAACCGCATCGTCAATCAGTTGCTGGCGGAAATGGATGGTTTCGCATCCAACCAGGGGGTGATCGTCGTCGCCGCGAGCAATCATCCCGAGAACCTCGACGAAGCGTTGCGCCGGCCCGGCCGGTTCGATCGCACGGTACAAGTGCGCCTGCCGGATCTCGAAGACCGCGCGGAGATTCTCCGCTTTTATGCGGCGAAGCTGACGTCCAAGGCCGACGATATCGACTTCGGCCAATTGGCCCGGCTGACGACGGGGCTTTCGCCCGCCACGCTGGCGATGATCGTCAACCAGGCGGGCCTGGTCGCTCGCAAAGCTGGCGCGAGCACCATTACGGCCGCGCATTTCATCGAAGCCATCAAGATCGCGCGCATCGGCGACGTCAGCGGCGCGGAACGCGCACTGTCGGAAGAAGAACGTACGCGTATTGCCGTTCACGAAGCGGGGCACGGTCTGGTGGCGGCTCTGCTCCATACCGGCGTGCTCGAGGAAATCACGATTTTGCCGCGGGGCGGCGCACTCGGCGTGGCACTGGTCACGAAAGCGCAAGACAAGCACCTCTATCGCGAGACGGAGATGCGCAACGAAATCCAGGTGCTGCTCGGCGGACGTAACGCGGAGCTGCTGGTGTTCTCCGAAGCGTCGAGCGGCGCCGCGCAGGATTTGCAGGAAGCTTCGCGGATCGGGCTCGACATGGTGTCGAAGTTCGGCTTCAACGCCGACGGAAACCTGTTCAGCCTCGCGGCGCTGCCGGCTCAATACGCGGGCTTGCAGCTCAAGAATGCGATCGAACACGCGAATGTTCTGCTACGGGAACTCGACGATGCATGCCAGGCGTTGCTGCGCGCCAACGAACCGGTATTGCGGGCCATCGCCGAGCGCCTGCTCGAATCCGAAACGGTATCGGGCGACACCGTCGAACAACTGATTCGCGAGCATGCCGCGGCCTCGAGCCCCAGCATGCATCTCGCTCAGGAGCCGGCCGCGGCGTAGGGGCCGCGCCTGAACCGCGTGCAGCCATCGGGGCTGCACGCGCCTCGCACCATCGAGACCGCATCTGCGAAAAACGGAACCTGTGCTCCGGACACCGGCCATTCACATGGCCAGGTCATGAGCAGGCGTATGTACATCGCGCATGGGTTCGATCATGTCGATCAGTCGGCGTAACGCCGGCAAATGCAGATCTCGACGCCATATCAGATGGATTTTCACGTCGCGATAGCGCGGCGGCAGCTTGTGGACCGTGACCATGGTGCGATTTGCCATGCTCTCGAGCATGCTTGCCGGCAGTAATGCAAGACCGGCGCCCGCGGCGACGCACGCGAGCATCCCGTGGTATGACTCCAGTTCGAAGATCCGCCCCGGTGCAGCCCCGTCCTCTTCGAACCATCGCTCGAAAATGCGCCGGTATGAACAATTAGAGCGGAATGCATAAACGCTCATGCCAGTGACATCTCGCGCGCGCTCGATCGGACTCCGGTCTGCCGCGGAGATCAGAACGAGTTCCTCGTCGAACGCCTCGGTGCCAGTCAACGCCGGATGCACGACAGGACCATCGACGAATGCGGCAGCCAGTTGCCCACTCAATACGCTGTCGATCAGGTCACCGGAGCGCCCGGTGCTCAGATCGAGACTCACATCGGGATACCGCCGGTGGAACGCCCCAAGAAGGTGGGGAATGTGAACGGCGGCCGTGCTTTCGAGAGCGCCGAGAAGTAAGGGGCCCCGCGGCTCCTCTCCCGATACCGACTGACGCGCCTCCTCGGACAGATCGAGAATCCTGCGTGCATAGCCTAGAAAAGCGACGCCCGCCGCGGATAACCGAAGCCGCATTTTTTCCCGGATGAATAGTTCGGCTCCCAATTCCTCCTCGAGTTGACGCAGCCGCGTAGTTACATTCGACGGCACCCTGTGCAACCGCTGCGCAGCCGCCTGAACGCTGCCCGCATCCGCAATTTCTCTGACGATCAGTAGCTGAGCGAGCTCCACTTGTTCACTCTCCGAGAACAACACGTTCTCAATTATTCACTATTTGCAATTTCCAACAGATTCTATTCTTCCAAGCTGGCAAACACATCAGAGACAACCATGATCAACCGTTCCGGCGACGGCCACGCGATCTCTCGCAACCCCGCCACTGGCGCTGTCATCGCCCAGTATCCGTTCGATTCCGAGGTCGAGGTCGAAGCCGCGCTCGCACGGAGCGAGCGCGCCGCCCGGGAATGGCGTGTCGCACCGGTTGCGCGACGCGCGCGCATCCTCGAGCAGATCGGGCAAGTATTGCGCGACAGGAAAGGTGAAATGGCAGCGATGATCGCCGACGAAATGGGTAAGCCAATTACGCAGGCGCGCGCCGAGATCGATAAATGCGCCTCGCTATGCGACTGGTACGCGACCCACGGCCCCGCCTTTCTCGAACCCGCGCCGACCATGGTCGAAAACAATCGCGCGCGGCAGGAATTCAGGCCGCTTGGATCGATTCTCGCGGTCATGCCATGGAATTTTCCGGTCTGGCAGGTTCTCAGGGGTGCGGCGGGCATGTTCCTCGCCGGTAATGCCTATGTGCTCAAGCATGCACCGAACGTGATGGGTTCCGCCTATTTGCTGCGCGATGTGTTGGCCCAAACAGAACTGCCGGGCGGTGCGTTCGAGCTCGTCAACATTCCGCCCGAACGCGTGGCCTCCGTCATCGCCGATCGGCGCATTGCCGCGATCGCCGTAACGGGCAGCGTCCGAGCCGGCGCGGCGATCGCGCGGCTCGCCGGCGAATCGGTGAAGAAGTGCGTGCTCGAACTCGGCGGCTCCGATCCCTTCATCGTTCTGGCTGACGCCGACCTCGAACAGGCAACGCGCTCGGCCGTCGCGGGACGCTTTCAGAATGCCGGCCAGGTTTGCCTCGCGGCGAAGCGGATCATCGTCGAGGAGCCCATCGCCGCGGAATTCGAGGCACGCTTCGTCGCGGCGGTTCGCGCATTGCGGGTCGGCTCGCCGCTTGACGAGCACACCTATATCGGGCCCATGGCGCGCTACGATCTTCGGGACGAACTGCATGAGCAAGTTCAACGCTCGATCGAGGAGGGCGCGAGACTGGTGCACGGCGGCCACAAGCTCGACGGAGCGGGCAACTATTACGCGCCGACAGTCCTGGCCGACGTCCGCCCCGGTATGACCGCTTTCCGGGAGGAACTGTTCGGCCCGGTTGCAGCCCTCATCGTCGCGCGCAACGCCCAGCATGCAGTCGAGCTCGCGAACGATAGCGAATACGGCCTCGGCGGCACCGTCTGGACGCGTAATATCGAACAGGCCAACGCAATGGCAGCTCAGCTGGATACGGGCGCCGTGTTCATCAACGGCGACGTCGCAAGCGACCCGCGGGTCACCGTCGGCGGCGTGAAGAAAAGCGGCTATGGACGCGAGCTGTCGTGCTATGGCCTGCACGAGTTCTGCAACATCCAGACTGTCTGGCTCGATCGTCGCTGAACGAGCGTCGCGGCACCCGTACAGCACGTGCCCGTGCTGTACGTCGGCGAATCCCGCCGATTGGTTCTACCCAATCCACGAGATCGTAATTGGACCTAAGGTCCAACATAAATTGGACGCATAGCCCATGCGCGAGCAGGCGTACTGTAACGCATCCGCGCCAGCGTCAATAGCGATTCGATGGAGAACTGGAGAATCATGGAAGACATCAAGCATCAAAGCGATATGGATTTGGAATCCTACTTTATGGGGTTCACTCCAAATCGACTTTTCAAGCGCAAGCCGCGGTTATTCGAAAGAGCGGAAGGCAACTACCTTTACGGGAGCAACGGCGAAAAAGTATTCGATGGGTTTTCCGGCTTATGGTGCTCGGGAATGGGGCATTGCCACCCGAAAATCGCCGAGGCGGTCGGCCGGCAAATGCGCGAACTGGATTACGTGGCCGCGTTCAACATGTCGCATCCGAAGGCGTTCCGGCTCGCCGAGCGCATCGGCGCAATGGCACCCGGTGATCTCAATCACGTCTTCTTCACCACCGGCGGATCGGATGCTGTCGATACGGCGCTGAAGATTGCGACCGGATACCATCGCCTCAAGGGCGATGCGACACGCTTTCGGATGATCGGCCGCGAGCGCGGATATCACGGCGTCGGGTTCGGCGGTATTTCCGTCGGCGGCATGGTCGCCAATCGCAAGATGTTCGCGACTCTGATGATCCCGGGTGTCGATCATCTGCCGCATACGCATAGCCTGCCCGACATGGCATTCTCGAAGGGTCAGCCGAACTGGGGCGCGCATTTAGCCTCGGATCTCGAGCGCCTCGTTGCACTTCACGACGCCTCGTCGATCGCGGCGGTCATCGTGGAGCCGATGGCAGGCTCGACGGGTGTTCTCGTGCCCCCCACCGGGTATCTCGAGGCGTTGCGCCGAATCTGTACGAAACACGGCATTCTGCTTATTTTCGACGAGGTGATTTGCGGTTTCGGCCGCATGGGCGAAAACTTCGCCGCCCAGCGATTCAACGTGAAGCCGGATATGATCACGTTCGCAAAGACCATGACGAATGGAACGCAGCTGCTCGGCGGCGTCATCATGACCGATGAAATTTTCAATACCTTCATGACGACGCCGGAGCAGCAGAACACCATCTTTCACGGATACACGTACTCGGCCCACCCGGTTGCCGTCGCGGCGGCATGCGCTGCACTCGACATTTTCGAGGAAGAAGGCGTACCGGCTCGCGTGCGCGCTCTCGAAAGAACATTCGAAGAACTGATTCATTCGCTCAAAGGCGAGCCGAACGTGGTCGATGTTCGGAATATCGGGTTGGGTGCCGGTGTGGAATTCGCACCCATCGATGGAAAGCCGGGCCAGCGCGGTTACCAGATCACGGAAGCACTACTTGACCGAGGATTCTATTCCCGCTGGACCGGCGACAACGCGACCCTTGCACCGCCGTTCTTCTCGACCGAAAGCGAACTCGCGCAGATGATCGAAACGATGCGGCAAGTCATTCGCGAGCATGCCACGATGAACTGATCCGCACCCGACGATCGACGATCGACACTGCCGGGATTACTCAACCGGGTAACCTGGCAGTTCCTCTCGATGCACAAAGAAAAAAAAGGCTCGCCGATGACGGCGAACCCTGAAGTGGGACTTCGAAACGACGCGCTTCTTGCCTGCAACTATTCAGGCCAGCGCCGCCTTCGGCGGCACGAACGATTCCAGCGGCGATGCAACATGACTCAAGAACGACTGAATCCGCCGATTCGTCGTACTGCGAAAGAATTCCTCCGGCGGCGCAACCTCGATGATCCGGCCGCCATCCATGAAGACGACCCGATCGGCGACGGCTTTTGCAAAGCCCATCTCATGGGTCACGCACAACATGGTCATGCCCTCCCCCGCAAGTTCGAGCATCGTCTCCAGGACTTCCCTGACGAGTTCTGGATCGAGTGCGGAAGTCGGTTCGTCGAACAGCATGACCTTTGGACGCATGCAGAGCGCGCGTGCAATCGCAACCCGCTGTTGCTGGCCGCCCGATAGCTGCGACGGGAGCTTATGTTCGTGGCCGGACAACTTCACTTTCATCAGATAGTGCTGTGCGATTTCCTCGGCCTCCCGCTTGTTCATGCCGAGCGCCTTGATCGGAGACAAAGTGCAATTGCGCAAGACGGTGAGGTGCGGATAAAGGTTGAAATGTTGGAACACCATCCCGACATCTTTTCTGATCGTCAGCTTCGACTTGCGATCGTCCCCCAAAGAGTGACCATTGACTTGAATCGCGCCGCTCTCATGGCTCTCGAGTCCGTTGATGCAGCGGATCAGCGTCGATTTTCCCGATCCCGACGGACCGCATATGACGATTCGCTCGCCTTTGCCGATACGAAGATCGATATCGTGCAGAACCTTGACGTCCCCGAACGACTTGCTCAGTCCCGCGATGGCTACCGCGTCCGTACCGCTTTCCGGTGCCTCGCCAGGCGGTCGATGCATTTCTTTTCTCACAACGTCTCTCCGTTCTCCAATCCACTCATTCATTGTTCCGCCCGACGTCGGGCGATGTACTCATCGAACGACGTCGGGCACTCATCGCTTCATGATCGACAGGAAATACCGGCGTCACGACGCTCGCTTGAGCTGGAAACCGAACACTCTCCGGCGCCCGTTCGATTTCTCGCTGTGGCCGTTGAGCTTCCGCTCGATTGCCTCCACCAGTTTTGCCGCGGGATAGCTCAGCATGAAGTAGATCAGTGCCACTATTGCGAATATCTCGAAGTGCTTGAAAGTCGACGAGGCGAGAATCTGGCCCGTAAACATCAAGTCCTTCATCGTGATCACCGACACGAGCGCCGAGTCCTTGAAGATCGCGACGAAAAAATTCCCGATCGGCGGAATCACGATTTTCAGCGCTTGGGGAATCACCACATATGTCATCAGCTGCGTATTGGTCAGCGCCAGTGACACGCCAGCCTCCGACTGCCCCTTCGGTACCGCGGCGATTCCGGAGCGGAACACTTCCGCCATGTAGGCAGCGTAGTTCAGACTCAGGCCGAGAACACCGGCCTGGAACGGTGACAGCACCACATTCGCGTACGGCAATACGTAGTAGATGAAGAATAGTTGCAGCAGTAGTGGTGTGCCACGAATGAACTGAACGTAGCACGCCGCCAACATGCGGACGGGCGAAAACCGCGAGATTCTCGCCAAGCCGATCGCCAGGCCGGCAACCAACGCAATCAGGTATGAAGCGACGGATACTTCCACTGTGACCAGCGCCCCTTCGAGAAGGGGGGGCAACAGGCTCGATAATTCGTTGAAAGCAAGCATGGCGATCTCTGACTCATTTGGAACGACGACGGATTTCGATCATTGAAGCTGGCTATCTAGTTCGCTCCTAGTTCGCTTCCTCGCCCAGCCCATGGTTTTTCAGAACCGTCCTCAATTGCCCTGAGTACTGCATCCATTCGAGCGCGCGGGAAAACGCCTCGTTTAGCTGCTGATCCTGCTGGCGAAAGATATAGCGGCTATAGTTGGCCGGAACCTTGACAGCACGCGGCTGATATTCCTTGACGATCTCGACGGGCCACTGCGGGTGGTCTTTGATAATGGATGCGACCACGGGCAAGTCATAGATACCTCCGTCCAGACGGCCGCTCGCGACATCTTCGACCAGCGATTCAGCATCTTTGTAGCCCTTGTACTGGACGCCTGCCGTTTTTTGGATCCACTCGGTATAGTTGGTCCCGAGGATGCTGCCGACGGACTTCCCTTTCATGTCCGCGATATTTTTGGCGGTGATCTTGCTCCCTTTCTTTACGACGAGGGTCTCCGCATAGAAGTACGTCGGGAAGCTGAACGCAACGAGCTTCGAGCGCTCGGGCGTGAAATGAATGGAGTCGCCGATCATGTCGAACCGCCCTGACAGCACACCGGGTACGAGGCCGTCGAACGGGACCGTCTGGATCGTCACTTTCTTGATTCCCAGCATCTTTGCGGCGTATTGAATGATATCGGCATCGATACCGCTGAATGCTCCGGTTTTGGCGTCCAGATACGAATAGGGCCAGTCGTTCGACGTTCCGATCACCAGCTCGCCTTTCTTCCGGATGCGATCGAGCGATCCATCGCCAACCGACGGTGAAATAGAAAATCCCTCGAATGCGCTCGACGAATCCGGTGTCGCAGCATTGGCATGACCGACGAATGCCGGAGCGATTGCCAACGCGGCGCTGGCAGCGATCAAAGCGATGCGTCGTCCCATTTTAAATCGATAGCCCTTCATCTCTTCTCCTCACATCTTCAATGAATATGCAAGCTCATGTCGGGCCGCCGCCCAGGCGAGCGCCGCCATGAACCAATTCCCCTGTTAATTCGGGTTCTGTAGCAGCCTTTACAGTACGCGCAGCCGGCGCTAACCTCTGAGTCCAATTCAAATTGTTCGATAGGTCCAAGTTGGCCGACTCACTCCTCGCCGATTTCCTGAATAGCAGGTTGCGCCGTGACAGCGCAACTCCGCTTCAGGCACAGATTTCCGCTTTGATCCGCGATGCAGCTCTGGACGGCACGTTGAAAGCATCGGCACGCCTGCCGTCGTCACGTGTGCTTGCGGCCGCGCTTGGAGTCGCGCGCGTCACGGTAGTCAACGCGTACGACAAACTGCTTGTCGACGGCTATCTGCAGACCGATTCGACCAGTGGGACGTTCGTCTCCGACAAGTTGCCCGCCGCCTCAAGGCGCACCGTCCAAGGCACGCTTGCCCGCCCGCTCTCACGAAGAGGCGAACAACTCGTCCATGCGCCCGCCGGCATTCAGGAACGCAAGGGTGCCTTCGTGCCAGGGGTATGCGACACCAACTGCTTTCCGTATCAGACCTGGCGGCGCATCCAGAATCGCTATCTGGGAGCGCAACACTCCGACCTGATGGGGTACTCGAATCCGGGCGGGTATCTTCCATTGCGCCGGGCGCTGTCCGAGTATCTGCGTGTGTCCCGCGCCGTGCGCGCGGCGCCCGAGCAGATCATCGTCACGATGGGGACCAACCAATCCGTCGATCTCTGCTCCCGGATACTGACGGATGAAGGGCAACTCGCGTATGTCGAGAGCCCTTGCCACTGGGCGACCCCGATCGTGTTGCGGGCCAACGGACTCGAGGTCCTACCCGTGGACGTCGACCGTGAAGGGATGCAGATTGCGCAATGCACGCGTGCCGCACGGCTGATCGTTGCGACACCGTCGCATCAGTTTCCGATGGGCGTCACATTGTCCGACGAACGCCGCCGGATGCTCCTCGATGCCGCTGAGCGATGGGATGCGTTCATTCTCGAAGACGATTACGACAGCGAGTTCCGCTACGATCAACGCTCGTTGGCATCGCTCCAGGGCATCGACGAGCGTGATCACGTCATCCTGATGGGGACGTTCAGCAAGGTCATGTATCCGGGCATGCGCCTGAGTTACATCGTCGTCCCGCCCGATCTCGTGGACGCATTTGCCGCCGCTTCGCTTCGGCTTTATCGACCCGGGCATCTTTCGTTGCAGGCATCGATGGCGGACTTCATCACCGACGGACATTTTTCAAAACACATCCGGTGCATGCGTGAAGTCTACGGCGCGAGGCGGTCCGAATTGATGAGATGCCTTGACCAGCAGTTTGGCAGTGCATTGGAAGCCTCGCCTAACGCGGCAGGACTTCACATGACGGTCCGAATCGATGGCTTGACCGATTTCGATACCGCGATATCGCGCTCGCTCGAGGAAGGTATTTATCTACGACGCCTGCATACGTTCAATCAGGGCACTACGCCGTTTCGCGACGGGTTCCTGCTCGGATTCGGTGCAATCGAATTCGAGGCAATCCGGCCGGCGGCAGAGACGTTCGCACGTGTGGTGAATCGTCTGGCCAGGTAGATCGGACAGCGTGTCGAGCTTCGGCATAGCCTCCCTCGTCCGATTCTGCAGCCACGGCAAACGCGCGCATCGTCAGCGCACCCATACGGTGAGCGCGTGGATCGCAAGCCCGACGCATCCCCCGACAAGCGTTCCATTCAGGCGGATGAACTGCAAGTCACGGCCGATGTTGAGCTCGAGCTTCTCGACGACCTCATGTTCTTTCCATTCCTTCATCTTGCTCGCGATGAACACGCCCAGCTTCGGCCGGAAACGGTCGAGCAAACGCGGCACCTGCAGCAGAATCTGCTCGTTGACGACCTGCTGCATTCCCGCATCGCCCGCGAACGCGGCACCGAACGCGCTCACGGCACCCGACAGCCTTGCCCGAATGGCCGACTGACCGCTCGCAATATCCGCGCGCAGCCAGGCGTTGAAATCTCGCCATAGCCCATCGATATAATCGGTCAGCACTTCATTAGCGGCCAGTTGGCGCTGATAGGCGCGAATTTGATCCCGAAACGCGGGATCGTCTTTCAGTCTCGCGATCAATCGCCACACCGCCCGGTCGAATTCGGCGCGCAGCGGATGATCCGCATTCCGATCGACTTCGTCCAGCAGTCTGCCGAGAAAATCGAGCAGCTTCTCGATCGCATAGTTCGCTGTCGAATCCTTCCATGACTTGAAATAGAGCGGAATTTTGTCCGCCAGGAATTCGGCCACCCGATGCTTGATGCTTTCGTCGTTCAGATACTTGCTCGTTGCCGTGAGCATCTGATCGAGCACGGCCTGGTGCCGGCCGTCGTGCGTGAGCGCTTGAAGGATTTGCCCCGCCAATGTCGACAAGTCGATATCCGCGAACTTGTCCGCCACCGTCTTTCTCAGGAACGCGCGCACCTTGGCGTTGTCGAGCAGCGTCAAGCCGTAGCTCAACAGCTTGACAGCACCCGAACCGATGAGATCCGCGTTCTTTTCGTCGGCCAGCCATTGCGCCGCTCTCGCCGCCGGATCGACGGCCCGGATCACGTTGGTCACACGCTCCGTCGAAAAGAACTCGCCCTGAACGAAATCGCCGAGGTTATCGGCGATGCGATTCTTGTTCTTCGGAATGATTGCCGTGTGGGGGATGAACGACAGACCGAGCGGATGACGAAAAAGCGCCGTCACGGCAAACCAGTCGGCCAAGGCGCCGACCATCGCTGCCTCGGCGAACGCGCCGATGAAGGGCCATGCCGGGCTCGATCGAGCAAAGACGACCGAAACGCCATAGAGCACCGTGACGCCTATCAGCAGTCCCGTGGCAAGCCAACGCATCTGCCTCAGACGCAGGCGCTTGAGCTCGTCTTCGGCGCTCGACAGGCGCGCATAGACCGAATCCGTAGAGATCGACATCGTATTAGCCACTTGGAACGATTTGCCACTGAATTGCAGATGCATCGCCCAGGTTGCCGCGCTGGCGAGCGTGGCAGCCGGCACCTTGCCGCTGTGCGGCTGGGCTGTGGCGGGTCATTGCACTGCTCCATGCGGCCCGCGGCCAATATTCGGGCCATTCGGGTCGAGTTGCTTGCCACCATCGTCAACTTGAAGTGCCGGTCCACACGCTTGATGCCGCGATAGACCGTCTGCCGAATCCGACCGATCGTCTTGCCCCAACCGAAGTGCTCCTCGATGCGTTTGCGGATAACTTGGCTTGCCCGATACCCGGCGTGCCGCGAGGTGCGCCCGTCGATTGCGCTAAACAACCCGTTGAGCCGCTTGAGCGCTGCATTCACGAGCAGCCAAATCGGCCGCAGCGGATGATCGGCTGGCACGAAGTCTTCCAGCTTTACCGTCGTGAACAGCGGTTCTTGCATCTCATCCATTCCGCGCATCGCGCTCATCGCCTGGATCTCATCATAACGGCTGGGCCTCGGAGTCCGTTTACATCGGACCCAATTTGAACAGCCTGTTAGGTGCGTCCGAGACGGGCATCAAGATTCGACTGACATCGATTGTTGAGAAGCGACAAGCTTCGGCGGAGGATCGCACTTGCAGATGCAAAGATCTTCGCTCAATGCCGCGCGCCGACCGTCGGGCGCGGTCATCACTTGACGGGGACCATCGCATCGGATCTTTCCGGTGGAATTGCATTCCGGGCATTGCACGTCGTCCCCCTCATGAGCAACATCACGACGTTCGAACCGGACCGTGGTGGGCTTGGCGACTACCGTTCCGTCCGCAGTGGTCTTGTCGCCGTCAAGGATCAGATAGCGTTTCATAGAAAATTAAGTGCTTTTGGACGAATCTCAGATAACAACCGACGGAATACTGCGACAAGCGAGATCGCGCAATCTAGGTACAGGTACTGGATCAGATCACGGCTTGATCGCTATTTCGTCGGCCTTGATCCATCGAAGCAGATGTTTGCCGGAAGCATTTACGTAGTCCACATAGGCCCAGCCTCCCGGAGACTGTTTCAATACCACCACGATGTCGTTCTGGACCAGGTAGGCCCGACTCGCGCTCGCATCATTAGGCGCAGTATAAAGCGTCGCTTTTTGCACTGATACGGACGCGGTTCTATGCTCGCTTTCGACGGCTGCTGGCGCTGGCGTGCCAACGGAGTTGCTATTAGCTTTCGAGAGCGAGTTGGCGATCAGTCGAGCGTCATTGTGCGCGCCGGTCGCGTCCAAGGCAGTCGCAATCTTTCGATAGATCTCACGGTTGACCGGTGACGGCGGGTCGCAGCGCAGGAGATTGTCCGCACCGGAATCGTCGTGAATTGTTAGCTTCGGAGGCTGACCTGCGCTTATAAAGCCCAGTTGCCGGCTTGCAGATGGTCGGTCGCTCTTGAGCATCAAGTCCGTCTGCTCGTCCGTTCCCCACTGCGCGCGCTGCCCCGCCCGCCAGCCTGCTCCACATACCTCGCCAGTCTGATCAGCGGTTATACATCCCGTACGTATTTCGATCATGGAGCAGTACTCCCTGTCCAGTACAGACTCGGGTTGCCCCGGCCCCGTCGATACTGCACCCTGTTCGTCTCGCGCGACAACGACGTACTGACCTGACGGCGAAATATTACTGTCGCTCGGCGGCTCCATTTGTGTACCGCCACTCTCGTTTGATTCGCCCGCTCTTGGTAGCAGACCGAACGTCACCCCGTTCGGAAGATAAAAAACGGCCTTCTTCCAAGTGCGTGCGGGCAATGGGTCCTGAGGGTTCGCGGCGTCGCTATATAGAATCGCTGCACCGCCCGGCAGAGCAAACCGAAGCGTCGACTGCGGCGCGGCGGCAGCAAGGCCAGTCAACAGCATGGGCGTAGCGAACATCATGCTGATATGAACAACATGCACGCCGCATGAGTTGATTCGAAACGAAGCGATACTTGGTTTCAGAGATTTTAAAGTCACGTTTTTCACGAGAGACAAGTCACCGTGCTCATGTCACCGGCCCTCGACCAGGTCGGCAGATCGTGTCCAGCGAACAATCTCTTTGCCATTAGCCTGACGGTAACGAATCTGCACCCAAGCACCAGCTTTCTTAAGTATCACGACGGTATCGCCACGAATCAAATATTCTTTATTTTTCCCACTCTCGTCCGGCGTGCCGTACAAATATGCACGCTCCGCTGCAACATGACGGACAGTCTCCTGACGTCGGTTTTCTTCAGCCGCATCGACCGACTGGCGCGACATCAGCCCGTATTGATGGATCAGCGCAGCAAGATTCGACCGTTGCCGCGCAGTTAGCGGCGCGCCAAAATAATCTTTATCCGACGTGGCTATTTTCCCTTTCGCAGTGTCGATGGTGACTTGCCCTTGATCATAATACACATATGTCGGCTCAAAACAGTAACCATTTTCGGTATTTGCAGGCAGCTTATCCAGCAATACAAACGCACTAGTCCCAACCTGCTGCAACGACGGCGGCGTGCAATACGGACGTGGTGCAAACTTGTCTGGCACCGGCCCTCCTGGGTGTTGTCGCACAAATTGCTTCAGGACGGGGCGGCCGTAAACGAGCTTACTTGCGTGGTTACCTGCGGCATCCGAAAGAAAATTAGTATTTTGCTCTGCCGTTCCAGCATCCTCGCATGTTGTCAAAAAGACATTCTCACCAACGGTCCATCTAATCGTTACAGCTGCGCCGTCACACAAAGCCTCTGCCGCGGCAGGTTTGTCGTTGACAAAAACAACACATTCGCCGTTCGCGCAAACCGACGCCGCGGGTTCGGTCGCGTCGACCGTTTCACACGCGAACAGGCAGAACCCCAGCATGAGCCCCCAAAATTTATACACCACACACCCACCTGTTAAGTTTGTCATTCAGCAATTTAAATTGCGAATTCGCTCTCGCGACTGTTACACCATTCTCCGTCGATGCATATGTCTTTTGCGTCAAGATGCCCATTCGACGGCTAATGCACAAGGAAACATATTGTGATCTAGCCGTTTTTGCACGCTCGATGACAGCCATTTTTATCAAATCAAATTGAGTATTGATGCCACCGGCTGCCATACACCGACGAATCGCCTCCATTGCGCTATTGAGCGATTTTTGCTGGATAGCCAAATCAAACAGCGCGCAATATGTTACAACGCTAATCCTCTCCAGCAAGTCAGGCGCCAACTGCCGCAACTGCTTTAAACATCCCATAAGATTCTCATGTGTTTCGCGCGCAGCCCATCTTACCTGAATCTCTTTGAATGCCTCGACATCAGCCAATTTCTCGAACGGCACCTTCCAACCAGGATTATTATTCTGTTGCGCGATAGCCCACGCCTTCAGGGGCCCGGCTGATGACGACGACAAGGCGGTGTTGAAGTGATCATACTCAGTCTGCGACGGAAAGGCGTCGCGAAATGCTTGTGCATCCGCGGCCTGCATCGCTCTCAAAACAGGCCCTAATGTGTTTTGCCCTGCATTCCATTGCACTAATCCGTAGGACATACCTTGTTGGTCGAAGTTGTCAGCGATCGTGGCGTAGCGCATCGGTACGCCACCCTCGAACGTCGTCGAAATCGCCAACGCAATCGTCTGCACAGCGATCAGCGGCATACACCCCGCGGAATCTGAGAAATTCCCCACGATGCCAACCGGATGCAAGTGATAGACGCTCGGCGTCGAGATCGGCTGTAACGCTTCCTTGCATGCATCCCACACCTGCAAGAGCTTGATCCGTTCTTTCTCCGTCTTCCAGTACGAGAGGCCGTCATGCATGAAGGGGTCAAGCGCATCCCACTTGCTCATCGGCCCAGCCCACTCGCTCTCGTATTTCACTACCAGATGGTCGACGCAGTTCGCGCACCATTTCAGACTCAAGACGGCGAGCAGATCCTGTCCACAAACACGGGCTTGTCGCTGGTCTTTTGGCGTCACGATCTCATCCAGCTTGGCGATCAGTGCATCACTTTTCGCCGTATTGAAACTGGCTTCGAAAGCGGCCTTTTCGTCTTCCGTTAGGCTAGCGCCTTTCAGGTACAGATAACGCTTGTAGAGATCAGCCGTGGTAAGGCTCGACGACAACAGCTCGAAACCGGCCCACGCCCACTTGTTCTGCAAGGATACATTCGGTTGGCCGGATGCGCACACGAAGCCTTTAACGGTGTTCATACTGGCATCGCCCGCGTCGACTTCGTACCAGGTATGCTTCTGGTCGTCGAGGTGCCCTGTCAGGCCAGCGATATTGACAACACGCGTGTAGTCACTGGTTCCAGCCGGTGCTGCCGACAACGACAAAGGAAAGGAATTCCACGCGCGCCGCGCTTCTTTGCTTGCCAAAGCGCTACGCAAAATCCAGTAATGCGCGACGTTGGCAGTTCCGGCCGCTTTGACCTGTACTTTGGTCCACATGCCCGTCTGCGGCGCGTCACTCGCAATCTTCACCGCGGTATTCGCGGGAAGCGTCAAATCGCCATCGGTGTTGTAACCGTACAGATTCGCGCCTTTCAACAACACCAGTTGTGTCTTCGGCTCTTGCGTTAGTTGCTCGGCACGTGCACGGCTTCGCGCGAGGAATGCCGGCAAGTCGTCACCCGCGAAAACCTCGACATGCAGCAATGCTCGTTGCGGACTAGGCGGCAGCGTCGATGCGTGTTCGGCATTTTGATACTCACCCAGATAGCCAACCACCTCGCCAGCACCGATGCGAACGGGCTTAGGCAGCACGTAGGTGCTGTCGAGCGCTGCCGGATTAATCTCGCTATCTAGCCAGGGAAGATATACCCAGCCATTTGACGCGTCCGGCGGCACAGTTTTCCCCGACTCAAGCGGAACGATGTTACCCGAGAGGATGCTCTGAATGCGTCCCCAACCCTTCGGCGCATGTGCGGGAAGTTGAATCTTGACCTTGCTGCCCGATGGCAAAATACCGATGCTCTCGCCCGCATGATTATGGTTATTGCGATGTACATGCGAGCCTTTGACTGCCTCTCCGGTCTCGACATTGTCCTGCTTATCGGTCGCGCGGCTATCGCTGACCCTATAGATCGCTTCGACGTTGTAGTAGCTGGGCCACGTCTTCTTATTCTTGTCCTGTTCCGAATGCTTGTACACCGTGCAGGGTGCTAAATGCATATACAGGCTAAAGAAGACCAGCGAATCCGCCGGGTCTTTGCTTAGTTTGTTCGGTTCGTTGTTGGCGGGCGCTGGCGTCGGTGGATGCGGGGCGTTGTTAGGCGTATTGGGCGCATTCGGTGTATTGGTCGGCGCTGCGGGCAAGGTCAACTTGTGCTTGACCAATGTGAAGCTGCGCGAATACAGCGCCGTCGAATTGTCCGGGTAAGTCAAATGCTGGTAGTCGCTATCGAGTCGATAAGCGACGACCACACCATCGGCAATGCAACGTACGCCGCCGTTGCGATCCATCGCACTATCGGCCGCCGACGGCGACGCGCCAGACTGATCAAGGTGCATCCCGCCATGCCATAGTCCGTTCAAACCCATCGGAAAAGGACCGTCGCTCGCCTGAAACGCGGCCAGATAAGCGTCCGGGTCCACCGTTCCAGTCGCACCTGTCTGCGGAAAAGGATAAGCCCATTGCGAAACTGGGCTCAACGTGTCGCCATTGTCGGCTGCCATGCTGTATGTTCCTGATTGTTCTGGTCAGCGCACTGCGTGTCCGCAGAGCACCTTGCCCTTTGTCAACCGCCTAACCCGAAAACGACGTCGAGCGCTTCGGCTTGCCGTCCGCAGCAACCCATGATGGAAATGTCGGATCAAGGCGGGCCGGTCCCGAAAAGTTATGCGCGGCTCCCTTCACATCGACGGTCCCAGGCGCGTGAATCTCGATATTGCCGTCAGAGATACGAATATAGGCGCCGCCGCTCGCCAGCAGAATTCCCTTCTTGGCTGTAACCGTCACCATGTCGGTCGTCGACATCACAGTCACGTTTTTCTGCGCTGTCAGTTCGATTGCGTCCGACTGTGCCTGAATCTCGACCTTGCCTTTCGCCGCAAACAGCTTCATCCCTGCGTTTTGCACGAACAGGCTGATCTTTTCTGCCACGGCGGCAAACAACGATTTCCCCGCAGTCACCGAGACGTTACGGGCCGCCGTGAGGGCAATGTGCTCACCACCGTTAACATGAACAGTCGCGGGCGTCGTTGCTTGCAGGCCGCTCGCTCCCGCGAGCAGCAAATGCGGCGTGTTCAGTTCGGGAAACGATCCAGCGCCACCGCGAGCCGTCCGCCCCCTAATGCCGTCGACCTGCGCCTGGAGCGCATCGGCCACAGTGCTCTGGTCGCCTCCGCTGTCCTGTGCGAGATGCTGTTGGGCCAGTTTGCCCAATTGGCTGTGCTGCTCCTGCGCTTGCGCCAGACGCGACGCCGGTTCGCTCACATCCGAAATGTGCGACTGCCCCGATCGCCGAGCTTCGGTACTAACCAACATCCCCTTGCCCGAGCGAATCGCCCCAACCGCATCGGTGCGCAACTCGAACCCTTCCCCGCGCGCATCCTGCCGCCCCTGCCAATCCTCGATCCGCGTAATACTCCCCAGCGACAATTGACTTGCTTGATGATCGCTGCGCAGCTGGGTCTGAATGGCATCGGCCGTATCATCAAACACAAGATGATTGCTGCGTCCGCCACCCCGATTACCCGTATCGCCCACCAGTTCACGACTACGAATGCCCGTCAGCGCCCGCTGATGCGGCAACCGCCACGCCGGCAGGTTCCTCGCACTCCCCACGCGCCCCGTTACAAGCGGATGGTCAGGGTTCCCGTCAATCCATTGAACGACCACCTCGGACCCGATCCGGGGCAGCGCACTCATCCCTTGACTGCCGCCCGCCCAGCCGCTCGATACGCGCACCCACGTCGTGTCCTTGCCCTCTCGATCCCAATGGAACTGCAGCAGCACACGCCCGTACTCGTCGGTATATAAGCTCTCGCCCTCGGGGCCGACCACGATCGCCGTCTGCGGCGCCAAGATGCGTGTATCGACGCTGTTCAATCCGCGCATCGGCCGCCACGGCGTGGTTTTCTTCACGCACGTGAATCGGTTGCTGTACGTCGCCTGCGCGCCGACACCCTGAAGGTAGTTGTTCGTCGCAACGTGATGCGCAAAGGTAATCAGATATTCATCGTCGAAATGGCTGGCGCTGATCGAATATCCGAAGTGGTCGGTCAACTGAAACCATCGCCCCGGCATCACGAAGCGGTTGTTTCCGGTGGCCTCCCACTCACGTGCAATCGCCTCGATGGCTTCGATACGGCGACTGGTTTGCCACTCCCCATCTTCCAGGTCGCGGTGCGCATACTGGCCTGCATAGTCGTACCATTCCAGCTTCTGCCCGCGATCACTCGCCCATGAGTCGGTGCGCGCATCGACGAACCCGCCGCTACGCGCGTTCAAATGGGGCATGGCCTTGAAGTCGGTAGTCGACTCACCAATGTGCGTGGACGTGACTTGTTGAATGAACGACCACGACGCGATCCCGTCCGCTTCCTGTGAACCGGCTTGGCTCTGGTAAGGAACCTTGGGGCTTTCACCGTCGATGACCGGCTCCTGGCGCCCCGGATCGGAGATGATCAGCTTGTGCTCCGTCGCCGTGTGCTCGTACCAGTAGCACAGCCCCAAGTGCTCCCAGCGGCGGTGGACGTAGTTATGGTCGTGCTCGCCAAACTGGCACGCCATCGTCATCGAAGGGTCCTTCTGATAGACCTTCCACTGCCAGACCGCCAGCGTGCCGTAATCGGAGAAGATCGTGGCAGTTTGGCCTCGGATATCTTGATCCAGGAACAGCCGGTTGTTCTTGCGTAGCGTCAGGTACCGGGTCCACGGACCCATTTCGGCTTCGTAAAAAACGATGCCCCCGTCGCTCCGCACGAGCCGAAACGAAAAAATGTGTCCATTGAAATACCGATAGCTGCCATCGTTGCGCAGCAATTTCACCGCAATGAGCTTGCCGACGAACTCATTGGGATCGAGCTTTGCGTTATCCGACAGGATCTCGATCACGAATCGGAAATCGCGCGAGAGCGATTCCTCGCCTTCGAGACGATTCACCAATAGGGTGTCGTACGGCGCTTTGCCATCCGGGAATGACAGCGTCAATAGCCGATTGTGCTGCATCCCCATGGCGATCTTTCGTAGATCTTGAACAGACAAGTTCGTATTCATTAGCAAGCCTGACGAAGAAGTCGGCATTCAGAGTCGCGCGATTCTACATAGATTTTCTTCACGCCCAAATACCTTAAAGCATTGTTAGGATCGGTCGATCGTTCGAAAAAGCAAATATTTCCGATCCATTTATGGTATTCGGCAATAGTTGCCCACTTACAGCCCGATGTTCACAATAGTGCCGATCCGCCTCTCACCGGCTCGCCTCGCCATAAAACGGCGCCGCTATGAGTGCTGGAGCCAATGACCAATTGAACAAAACTGTTGGACGGCGCGTACGGCGCAAAGAAGCGCTCCATGACGCGTGCGAAGACGGCGACGCTGTGCGCGACGAAGCGTTGCTCGTCGATTTCCAGCGTGACCTCGATCCCGCGCACCATCGCCGGCTGCGACGCTCTCGCCATGAGTGTCATGACCGACCGGTGCTTGAGGCCCGTGATGCCGTCGACGTGCTGCGCTTGCGAAGGCGAAAGTTGCGCGAATTGCTGAAACAGTTGCTTGAGGGCCGGCAACCCGGCCTGAGTCAACCTTAATGCGTGGGGCGTCTGCTGACCAATGAGCCGCCACAATGCACCGTTGGTACGAGAAAGCTGAACGACCGATGTGGGCACGTGGAGCAACGCGATCTTCTCGGTAGCTGATTTCTTGGCTGCCAGCCGCATGTCCCCACCCGATGCGCCGAACGGCAAGGAATGCGGCAAATCCCCATTGGTACACGTCACGTCGGCTACCAGTGTGTCCATCTCGGGCCCCGTCCTCACTCGATCCTCGGCGCCGTCAAGACGCAGCGCCGCAGCGAGCCCGGTCTCAAGCGATGCGGGACCACTGCGCTGCATGAATGTCCACGTGGGGGATGCGTGACCGGTCATCAGCGCGGCCGACGAGCGCAGCCGAGTGCCTTGCTCGGTGCAAACCTGATCGACCGACCACACCTCGGTGTGTGCGTCGTTCTTGGCCTGCGCGTGGATCGGCCACACACCATTTTGCCGATCGTACTTGAGCGAGACGCCCTTTCTTTCGAATAAATTGACGACCGGTGTGCAGAACAACTTCAGGTGATCCGCCGATAGATGCGCGAGCTGCTGAGCGGCGCGCGAATTCGGCGGCACACCCGTCACCACCCAATGCAGCGTCAATTGTTCGGACTGCGGTTCGCCCGCCGGTTCGCCCTGTGCCGCCGCACACACCGACGCCAAATCGATGTCGACAAAATGGAAGCGCTCGGCATAAGCGAAGTATTCGCCAAGCAGCCCGAACGGCTGACCGGGCTCTTTTGCATCTGTGACTAGCCAATCGTGCGGACCGAACCCCACCGGTGCAATGGCAATCGTCGGCAGCCGAGCCCAGCGTCCTTCACTGTCTTCGACATAAGCCCTCGCCGTGCGCAGCAGCATGGTATCCATCAGCGCCGCGACCACTGACGGTTGGGCGGCGAGATGGACCCGCAGCGTAGCCGGGGCAGCCACATCGAGGCGGCTGCCGATCTTGGCAGAGCGGAAGGTCACGGAGAGCATGCCACTGGCATCGGGCGGCAGCTTGACGCTAAGCGGAGCCGTTGGCGTGGTCGCATACTGGGCTCGGGCGATTTCCACCGGCGCCAGCACGACGTTATACGTGGTTCGAAACAAACACCCGCCCTCCGTCGTCTTCAACTGCGTCCCACGCTCGATCCGGACGGATTCAGTCAAGCTATCGAACATCCCTGCCATGTCGAATTGTGCGACCGAGCACGACGGGAAGGGCCGTAGGTACTGCGCAAAGGTGCGTTCGATCAGTGCCTCGGACAACTCGGGATAGTCGTCATCGATTTTTGCGCTGTGGCGGGCGTGCAAAATGGCTGTCGATTGCACCATGCGTTCCACGCCCGCGTCATCCGAACGCCCATCGCTATTGATGGACAATCGGGTGGCCGCCTCCGGATTTCGCTGTGCGAACGCGCGCAAGTCCCGGCGCAGAATCTCCAGTTCTCGCTCGTAATAATGTCGAAGTAGATCGTCGTCGAACTCGTCGTGGCGTGTCGTCATCGGCAAAGGTCTCCCTTTTCCATCACCCGAGAATCATGTCGCTGCTGCGCGGCTTGCATCGCACAATCGGTTCGCCCGTATATTTCGAAAGGACGACCAGGTGAACAAAGCTATTGAGCTGCACGTAGTAACCGAGAAACATATTGATCATGCCCACGAACGTTGCGATGCTGGCACCGACGAAATGCTTCTCGTCGAGAGTCACGCGCAATTCAGTCCCTGGCACTGCCGTCATGGATGGGTTTCCCGGTAGCTCAATCGCGGCATCGCGCACCTCGACGCCCACGATCCCTTCGATATGCCGCGATGTCACGGCGGAGCGCCGTAGGTCGTATAACACCAATGCCGCCTTGAGCGCGTCGACACCCATATCGGCAAGCGAGAGATGATCGAGCGCAAGGTGCGTAGCAAACCTCAAATGCAACGCGTCGCTGCGTTCGAAGCGCAGCGTCGGCGTCGGACGGCGCAGCATGGCGGCACCGATCGAGGGGCCATCATGCTCGTCGCTGTCCCGCAAGAACAAGTCGCCGCCATCGAGCCCGATGGCGAGTCTGGAGGGCACATTCCGGTTCGTGCAGGTCAGCTCGAGACTCAACGTATCGGTGTGCGACGCCATCGGATCGAAATCGGTGTCGATGACCGAAATCTCCGTTTCATAGCCGGGGCTTGCCAACGCCACCGCTGGGTCGCGGCGGGTGAACCAGTAATGCACGGACCGTGGGTCATCGCCGTAGCGCTGCGAGAAAATCGGCCGGAACTCGATGACGCGGCTACGCGTTTGCGTTTGGCGCACGACGTTCACTGAATCGATCGAATAAATGTCGTAAGAGGCCGCGTGGCTTGCATCCGCCACGACCGGATACGCGACTTCCTGGTGCGTCACGCGGATAGGTTCGCCGGGGCGGCGAAACACGTTGATGACAGGCGTCGAGAACAGGCGAAAGTGCGTGGCCGACAACGAGTCCAGCAGGCGCGCAGCGTGCGGGTTACCGTGGCCTTCCTTCAGCACCACGTACAGCGTCACGCTCCGGCATGGCCCCGCAGTATCGAGTATCGCGCCGAGATCGATGTCGGCGAAATCGTGTTTCTCCGGGAAGCCGAAGTATTCCGCCAGGGGACGGTATGCCGGGTGCGATCTCCCCGGATAGTCGAGCAGTGCATCGTTCTTATCGAATCCGGCCTGCGCGACGGGTACTGTCCGCAACGGCTTCCAGCTACCATCGCCATCAGCTTGCACATAGCCTGCCAGCGCATGAATGAATAAACCATCGGCGAGCGCCGCGATGAATGAGGATTCGCCATTCAAATGCGTGCGGACGGTACGCAGGACGAGCGATCGCAAATCCAGGTGCGGGGCCGTCGATTCGAATGTCATCGACACTATCCCCGCCGCGTTCAGCGGCAAAACGACAGGGGCCGCAGCCGCCGGCAGATAACGCGCCTCGCTGATCGCAAGCGGTGCAAGCGTCACGTCGTAGGCGGTCTTGAATCGACACTGAACACCGTTGATCGACCGGCTGACCAACTCCGTGCCACGTGCCAGCTTATGGGAGTTCGGCTTACCGCCTGTGGCAGCAGTGACGGAAAACTGCGCAATCGAGCATGACGGGAACGGGCGCAGATAATGCGGATGCATCACGTCCAACAGCGCCTCGACACACTGCGGATAATCATCCTTGAGTTTCTTGCCGATGCGAGCATCGAGCAGCGCTATCGCCTGGATCAATTGCTCGATGTGCGGATCGTCGCCGTGCTCGTCGGCCGGCAAAAGGCGTCCCGCAATCTTGGGATAGCGCTGTGCAAAGCCCCCGGAATAACGGCGCAAATGCGATAGCTCGCGCTCGTAGTACGGCAGTAATTCTTCCATCTGGGTCTCAGGATCAGTGTGCTAGCCGGCCGGTGCGGCGCTATCGTGTTCGTGGCCTTCTTTTAGAGCCTCTTCGGGCGTGCGCGGCTGACCGAATATTGCAGCGTGGACGGTTGCAGCATGGCGTCGAAGTTGACGGGCTCCGAGGCCGGATGCACGACCAGCATTGCCTTGATGGCGAAGCACAGCAGGTTCGTGGACTGCACGTTCACTTCCAGTTCGACCTCGACGTGCTTGAGCCTGCGCTCGTGGCGTTCGATCGCGCGTTGAATCGACTTGCAGATGGTCTCCCGGTCGTCGTGACTGGCGAGACTGAGCCCTGCGAAATCGTTGAGCCCATAGGTCAGCACCGACCGCTGGCATTCGTCGAACCCGGCGAGGCGTTCCTCGGTGAATGTAATTCGGGCATTCAGAAGAGACTCGATATGGCGCGCGACCGTACCTTTGAGTTCGTCCAGCGACAGCTGCCGCACAACGGCGGACGCCGGCTGATTCGGGCCGTCGCCGAACAATTTGTCGAGCAGACTAGGTTCGAAACGGTTCATCTATTTTTTTGAAAGAATCCGTAGTGATGCACCCTCTCAAGTGCGAGGCGTATGATACAGGACCACTCCAGCGCCTGATGGAACGCGCGCGCTGCTGCCGAGAAAATCAGAAATATCTGAAAATGCTCGCCAAGTCGCAACGAGCTCGAGATGAAGCCGGCCAGGACTGGCGCTCGAACCATCCTGCTATCACTCGATTTCGTGGCGCGAAGGCACGCGTACCGCCCTGAGGCCCGACGGCAGCGGCGCCGAAGCCGCCGCCCCCGACAAGGGAGGTCGATCCCGCGTCAGCGTGTAAACTGTCAGGTTTTTCGACTCCGCTCGTAAAGCCGTATCGTGACAGTCCCACAGCGCTCAGCACTGAGCGGTCCGACACTCATTCGCCTGCTCGCCCGCCTGACAGACAGCAACGTCGCCGAACCCGCGCAGACGCTCTCGCAGCGCCTGAGCGGGTGGCTCGATTGGACCGACGCCATCGCGCTTTCCTCGGCGCTCGGCGGGGGCGCGTCCGCCACCGTCGTCGCCGACGCCCAACCGTTGGGCACGGCCGAAGCATGCGAAAGCGAGTGCCATCGCGTTCGTGCAACGCTGGCTCGCGCCATTGCGGGCGACAGCATATTGATGCCCGCAAGGCTCGCGACGCGCGGAACGCCCGGGCGCGCATCGATACCCGCGCACGCGCCGCGGCGCAACGACAAGGGCGACGACGCAGCCGATTACACGCTCTTTCGACAGTGCTACCTCTCGCTGCAGCAGAGCATGGAGACCCATATCGGCAATCTGCGCCGCCGCCTGAGGGCGACGCTGGCAATGCGCTCGAGCGCGATGGCCCGCCTTGCGTCGGTCGATGCTGCAATGGAGCGCGCGCTCGAAGCGCGCGAGCAACATCTGTTGAGCAGTGCGCCCGTTGCGCTGCGTGGGCATTTCGAGCGCCTGCGTACGGCCGAAGCCGAACGGTTGGCACACGGAGAAGCACAAGCACAAGCGCAGGCTCAGGGCCGCCTCACCACGATCGAGCCCGGTGCGTGGCTGGACACGTTCCGCTACGACATGCAGTGTGTTCTGCACGCCGAGCTCGATCTTCGTTTTCAACCGGTGCAAGGGCTGCTTGCCGCCCTTCGCGCCTGCTAATCCGGACCCAATGTTTAGGAATCCCATTCATCTCGCAGTGTTCCTGGCCGGTCTCGCCGTTCTTGCCTGGATTGGTACCGGCTATGTCGTCTCGAACCCGGTGGCGCTCATCGTCACGCTGTCGATCGGCGCGTGTTATGTCGCCGGCTCGGTCGAATTGCAACGCCATCATCGGGCGACGTCCGGACTGATCGAAGCAGTCTCGGACCTTGCGGAGCCGCCGCCCGCGCTGGGGCCGTGGCTCGAACGCGTGCCCGCGAGCCTGCGCCATGCGGTGCGCCAGCGCATCGAAGGTACGCGCGGCCCTTTGCCCTCGCCTGCACTCGCACCCTACCTGGTCGGCTTGCTCGTGTTGCTCGGCATGCTGGGGACGCTGCTCGGCATGATGGCGACGCTTCGCGGTACGGGTGCGGCACTCGAAAGCGCCGCCGACCTGCAAGCGATCCGGGCTTCGTTGGCCGCCCCGGTGAAAGGGCTCGGCTTCGCGTTCGGCACCTCGATTGCCGGCGTCGCGACTTCGGCGATGCTGGGCCTGCTCGCTGCGTTTTGCCGACGCGAGCGCACGCGAGCCGTCGAATTGCTCGATGCCAGGATCGCGACGACGCTGCGTGCGTTTTCGCCTGCGCATCAGCGCGACGAAGTGTTCCGATTGCTACAGCGGCAGGCCGATGCGATGCCCACGCTGGTCGACCGGTTGCACGCCATGACCATCGCCATCGAACAGCAAAACCTGAAGTCGAACGAGCGGCAGCTGGCCAGCCAGGAAGCGTTTCACAGCAAGACCGAAGCGGCCTATCTGCGCCTTGCGTCGTCGGTCGAGCAATCGCTGAAAGAGAGCATCGCCGAAAACGCCCGCCACGCGGGGGCCATGCTCCAGCCGGTCGTCGAAACCACGATGGCCGGCCTCGAACGCGAGAGCGTCGCGCTGCGCGACAGCATCGCTCGGTCGGTGGAGCGCCAGCTCGATGGATTATCGAAAGGCTTCGAAACGTCGAGCGCCGCGGTGGCGCAGATCTGGAACGGCGCGCTGGATGCGCATCGGCAATCGAACGAGGCGCTCGTCGCGCGCCTGAGCGCGTCGGCGCAACAGTATGTGGATGCAGCGGCGGCCCAATTCGAGCAGCATTCGGCGTCTTTGCTCCAGTCCACGAGTGAAGCGCACGTCCGGTTGGCCGATCTGCTCGCATCGCGCGACGAAACACGACTCGCGGCCTGGGCCCAACGGCTTGAAGCGATGGCCGCGGCCTTGAGTCAGGAATGGGAGCGCGCGGGTGCCGGCAACGCAAGCCGCCAGCAGGAGATCTGCGATGCGTTGTCCCGAACGATGCGCGAAACGGCAGCCCAGACGCAGGCCCATGCGAGCGAGACGATCGCCGAGATTGCGCGCCTGATGCAAGCCGCATCGGAGGCACCGAAGCTCGCGGCCGAAGTCGTCGCGCAATTGCGTCAGAAGCTGTCCGACAGTATGGCGCGCGATACGACGATGCTCGAAGAGCGCAGCAGAATGCTGGCGACGTTCAATACGCTGCTCGATGCGGTCAACGACGCTTCGACTCGTCAACGCTCGGCCGTGGACGAGCTGATTGCGACGTCCTCGGGTCTGCTCGAACGCGCAGGCCAGCGCTTCACCGAAACGCTCGGATCCGAGTCGGACAAGCTCGGCACCGTTGTCGCGCAGATGACGAGCAGCGCAATCGAAGTGGCGAGTCTTTCGGAAGCATTCGGCGCTGCCGCACAGTTGTTCGGCGACGCGAACGAAAAACTCGTCGCGCATCTGGAGCGCATCGAAGCGGCACTCGACAAATCGCTCGCCCGCAGCGATGACCAACTCGCCTACTACGTCGCCCAAGCGCGGGAAGTCATCGATCTGAGCATGATGTCGCAAAAGCAGATCGTCGAAGATTTGCAGCGGCTCGCCACGCAGCGCACGTCGGAATCCGCCGGAGCCGAGGCGGCATGAGCGAGGAAATCGAAGCCGGCGCCGAAGCGGGCGCGCCGATCTGGGCCGCCTTCGGCGATCTGATGTCGGTTCTGCTTGGTGTGTTCGTGCTGATCCTGGTGGGCGTCATCGGCGTTCAAATGGAGCTCTCCACACAGCTCGACAAAGAGATCAAGGAACGTCAGCTCGAAGCGCAGCGGCGCAAAACACTGGAGCAGGCGCTGGCCGGGCCGCTCGCGGCGGGCCGCGTGACGCTCGTCGACGGACACATCGGCATTAGCGGCAGCCTGCTCTTCGCGCTCAACTCGGACCAACTGCAGCCGCAAGGGCGCGAGTTGCTCAAGAGCCTTGCAGGGCCGCTGGCGGCCTATTTACGAGGTCACGAGGAAATCCTGATGGTCAGCGGTTTCGCGGACGATCTGCAGGTCCGCGAAGGCAACCGGCACTTTGCCGACAACTGGGAACTCTCGGCCAAGCGTGCGCTGACCGTGACGCGCGCGTTGATCGACGAAGGCATTCCACCGTCGTCGGTTTTTGCCGCCGCGTTCGGCTCCCAACAGCCCGTGAGCTCGAATGCGGACGAACAAGGCCGGGCCAGGAATCGACGCGTCGAACTCGCGCCGATGCCAAAGGCGGCGGCCGCCGCGCCGAGGTCCCATGGCTAAGGAGGCCCTCGATCCAGCCTCGATGCTGCAAGCATGGCGCGAAAGCGGTGCCGATCGCCTGAAGCCGGTGCGCTTCCGTGCGATCGAAGCGCTTGCACGCCGGGCCGCGTACCAGACGGGCGAGGTGCGTCGCCTTCTGGACGAGCGAATCGCAGGGCTGATCGACGCCTATGCCGAAGACCTTGAAAAAGCCGCGCCGGTTGCGGTTGAGCGCGACATGCCGATGACGCCAAACCCGCGCCCGCGTAGCGCGCTTGCCGAGCTCGTCGACCAGATGGCCGCGAATCGTGCGCCCAGCGATGGCGATCGTCCTGCAATCGGCGACACGGCAGGTCCGTCGCGGTTCGATCCCGAGCCGGAAGCACTCGATTATTTCAGGCACACGTGGTCCAAGCTCAGCACCGAGCGCCGGTTACGCGAATCGCACGAACAGGTGCCCGGGAATGCGGGGCCGCTCAATTCCGAGAGCCTCGTATATCGCTCCCTCTCGTTGATGCGCGAGCTGTCCCCGGAGTACCTGCGCCAATTCCTGGGCTATGTCGACGCACTGTCCTGGATCGAACAATTGAACGAAAGCGAGGGGATGGCGGCGAAAGATGGCGCGCGTCCCGCCCCCGTCAAAAAGAGCGCGCGCGGCAAATCGCGCTGACGCGAACGCCGTCGCTGCAAACGGCCGCCTCGTGCCCGCACGTTACTGCAACGTGCCCCAACGTTCGACCGCCGGCTCGGCCGACGCCCATTTCCATCGGCTGTCCTGCTGACACGCGCTCGCCGCATACCAGTGCTGCGGCGCGCCGGGCTTTTCCCCATCGACAACCGAGAACACGAACTCCTTGCAACTCACGAGCGGCGTCGCGAAAGCGCGCGTCACGCGTACCTCGCCGTGGCCGTTTTCGAGCGGGATGCGGTGCTTGACGCGCCACGGACGCGTTTGCCCAACATCCATCTCACCGGCCGCGCTGGAAATCGCGTCCTGTTGATCGGTATGCATCGAACGCGTGTAGCGCTTGACTGCCTCGTCCGTTGCGCCCTGCACCGCAATGCCGACGCCGATACCGACGGCAGGATTGGCCGACACCAGACCTGTCGCCGCACCGGCAACGGCGCCCGCCGCAGCCCCCACCGATGCGCAACCGTTCAAAGCAAGACCCGCGTAAATGGAAAGGGTCCCTACTGCGATCAAGCGCATCAACGGCGCGCGTGGGGTCATCGGCCCGCTCATTGCAGCGCGCCCCAACGTTCGGTGGCGGGTTCCGCCGATGCCCACTTCCACGCATTGCCGTCCTGGCAAACGGCGGCGACATAGAACGCGCTCGACGCCGGCGTGTCCTTTTTCGCGGGCCGATCGACCGAGAACACGATTTCCTTGCAATCGAGCGCGCCCTGGCTGATGACACGGCTCACCGTGACACGTCCGTGCTCGTCCTCTTCGATGGGCACCGAATGCGTCGCGCTCCAATTCGCCACTGCCCCGACGCCGAGCGGCCCGGCCACTTTGGCGATGCTGTCCTGGGTGTCGCGATGAACGATTCGCTGGGAGAACTGAACACCAGCTCGTGCTGCTGCGACGGCGCCGAGGCCGATGCCCGCCGCCGTCGCGGCGTTGTGCGTGACCGTGCTGGCGACTGCGGCACCCGCAACGCCGGCGCCTGCTGTCGCGCCTTCCGTATAGAGCGAGTTGCAGCCGGCAAGCGCGGCGCCAAGCGTGGCCGCGACGACCGCCAGCACGGCGCGGGATACGATGAACGAACCGCTGCGCCAAGCGGCATGATGTCCGAGATCTTTCATGCGTTCAGTGTTCGATGGTGGTGCGAGCCCGGCCTCGAGCAGGCGCGGGATCGCCAGGGTTTTCCGTGCCGCAGCATGGTACAGGATGGTGTGCGCCGTGCAACTCGAAAAACGCAAAGAATTGCAAACCGCGGCGAGCGGCAGCAAACGGTGCTTGCGCGTCCCGTATCGGCCAGTATCTGTTCGCGTCACCTCTCGCGCAACTATCTGTCAGGAACTCCGTCCCCTCTTTTCGGGTCACTGACACTGACGTGCGGAAAATCGAGACATCGCGCGCCGCTCACATCATCAGGAGAATGCATGCAACGCCGTCAATTCATTGCGATGACGAGTGCCCTCGTGGCTTCGGGCGGACTCTCGCTGGCCGGATGCACTACCACGCCCGCTTCTTCGAGCGCCACGCCCGAGGCCAATGCCGGACGGCGTCAGTCGATCGATGCCGACGTCAACTCGACGCTGTCCCGGCTCTACGCCACCGTCAACGGTTCTCGGGAACTCGTCGGCAAGGCGCGCGGGGTGCTCGTGTTTCCCTCGGTCATTTCGGCCGGCTTCTGGTTCGGTGGCCAATACGGCCAGGGCGCCTTGCGTATAGGCGAGCAGACGAGCGGCTACTACAGCATCGCGGCCGCATCGTTCGGACTGCAGATCGGTGCGCAATCCAAAGCCATCGTCATGCTGTTCATGACGCAAGAGGCGCTCGACAAATTCGTCAACAGCCAAGGGTGGGCGGCAGGCGTCGATGCCACGGTAGCCGTACTCCATGTCGGGGCGAACGGCAACGTGGATACATCGACGACGCTGAGCCCCGTGGAAGCCTTCGTTCTGACGAATGCGGGATTGATGGCGGGCGTCTCGCTCGAGGGCACCAAGATCTCGCGGCTCGTTATCTGAACTGTGCGGAGGCGCCTGCGGCGCGCATCATTGCGAGGCGAACCGCTCGCGATACGCCTGTGGTGTCGCGCGTAGCAGACGGATAAACGTGCGGCGCATCGTTTCTTCCGTGCCGAATCCGCACCGGGAGGCGATGCGTTTGATCGACCATGACGTTTCGCCCAGCAAGCGCTGCGCGGCTTCCACCCGAAACTGCTCGACCGTTCGCGCCGGCGTGCGGCCCGTCTCGGCGCGGTAGTGCCGCATGAAGCTGCGTTCGCTCATGCGGGCGCGGCGCGCCAATGCCGGTATCGAGAGGTCGGCGCCCAGATGCTCGGCCATCCATGTATGTAGCTCGGCGAATGGGTCGCCCGCTTGTTGCATCGATAGCAACGCGCTGAACTGCGCCTGCCCGCCGGGGCGTTTCATGAAGACCACGAGCTCGCGCGCAACATCGAGGGCGGCAGGCCTGCCGAGGTCTTCTTCGACGAGCGCCAGCGCCAGATCGATGCCTGCGGTCACACCGGCCGATGTCCATATCGAGCCGTCCCGAATGAAGATCGGGTCCGCTTCCACCTGGAGCGCGGGATAGCGTTTCGCCAATTGCTCGCAGCGGCTCCAGTGCGTCGCTACGCGACGCCCGTCGAGCAGGCCGGCTTCCGCCAGCACGAAGGCCCCGCTGCATACCGACACGACACGTCTCGCACCACTCGCCTGCTTGCGAACCCAGCGCGTCAGCCTCGCGTCCTGCGACGCCGCCTCAACCCCCCTGCCGCCTGGAACGATCAGTGTATCGATGCCTTTCGCGGCCGAACGGAGTCCATCGGCTACCACGGCGAGCCCTGACGAGGTGGTTACCGCGCCGGGCTCCGCTGCGACGACATGCGCTGCATACGGCCGCGGCCGCCCACTTTCCGCAGCCAGCTCGTTGGCCGAGGCAAAAACCTGCAGCGGCCCGGTGATATCGAGCAACTGAGCATCGGGGAACGCGAGAATCAGAATCGGAAACATCGCTTGGACAATCGGCTTCTAAATTGGCGTGGCAGGAAATGTGGGTTAAATGGCATTTCCGCCATACGGTACACGCATAGAATGGTCTTGTCGACGGGCGATCCGCGCCGGCCGCAGCGAACCGGCATCGTTCCGTTCCATTCCATCGCCGAGGTACCTCATGACACTGCAAGTAGGCTTTCTCGTTTTCCCCGAAGTTCAGCAACTCGATCTGACTGGGCCGCATGACGTGCTTACATCGCTACCGGATACCACGGTGCATCTGGTCTGGAAAACGCGGACGCCCGTTGCCTCGAGCAGCGGACTCCTGCTGACGCCGAGCATCGCTTTCAGCGACTGCCCTCAGCTCGACGTCATCTGCATACCGGGCGGCAGCGGCGTGACGAACTTGATGCGCGACGAGGAAACGCTCGCATTCGTTCGCAAGCAAGCAGCCGGCGCGCGTTATGTCACCTCCGTTTGCACTGGCTCGCTACTGCTGGGTGCCGCGGGGCTATTGCGTGGCCGACGCGCCACGACGCACTGGGCATTTCATTCGCTGCTCGAACCGCTGGGCGCCATTGCGACGCACGGCCGCGTCGTTCGCGATGGCAATCTGTTGACGGGTGGCGGCGTCACGGCCGGCATCGACTTCGCATTGACCATCGCCGCGGAACTGGCGGGCGACGATGAAGCTCAGGCGATCCAGTTGGAACTGGAATACGCGCCCGCGCCGCCGTTCGAGTCGGGCAGTCCCGATACGGCGCCCGCTCATATTCTGGCAATGGGCAAGGCGCGTTCGGCCGCTTCGCTCGCAAAGCGAGCAGCAGTCGTCGACGAGATCGTAGAAGCGTCACGGGCGTGAGCGTGAGGCGTGGCGTTTTGTATCGATAATCGACGGAGCACTCGTTGAAAGCTATTCGCAGCAAGGCGTTCGAAGGCAGGCGCGCATGGGACGCTATCGATATCGCGAACATGGCCGGTACGACGGTGCGCCTGCACTGGACCGACCAGCCATATCGATGGCACGTCAATGACGGCGAAGAGGTGTTTGCGGTGCTCGATGGCGCGGTGGATATGCACTACCGCAGCGCCGGGATCGAGCATGTCGCGACGCTCGAAACGGGGGACGTCTTCTTCGCCGATATAGGCTGCGAGCATGTCGCCCACCCGCGCGGAGTGGCGCGTATTCTCGTGGTCGAGCGCGAGGGGAGTGTGTAATAGCCGGGAGCGAGTACCTGTAACGCTACTCGCGCTCGAACGATCGCACCTGCAACAACGGCGGAAAAAGCTTCATCCACAGCAACGTAATCCCGATCGTGCCGACACCCCCAACGAGCACAGCCGCCCGCGCCCCCCACCATCCGGCCGTGATACCCGATTCGAACTCGCCCAATTGATTCGACGTGCCAATGAAAAGCGAGTTGACCGCACTCACCCGCCCGAGCATGTCGTCGGGGGTACGCAATTGCACGAGCGACGAGCGGACGACGACGCTGATCACGTCCGAGGCGCCCAGCGTGGCAAGCGCGACCAGCGAAACGAAAAAATTCGTCGACAAGCCGAAGACGATCGTCGCAGCGCCAAACACGATCACGCCGCCGAGCATCGCCGCACCGGGCCGCGTGCGCAGCGGAAACCGCGCAAACCAAAGCGTGCCGATGAGCGCCCCGGCAGCGGGCGCCGAGCGCAGCGCACCCAACCCCCAAGGCCCGGTCAATAGCACATCGCGCGCAAAAATCGGCAACAGCGCGGTAGCGCCGCCGAACAGTACGGCAAAAAGGTCGAGCGAAAGCGCCCCGAGAATGACCGGGTCGCGGCGAATGAACGCGATGCCCGAGAACACGGACTCGAACGTCACCGGCGCACGCGAGACAGGTTTCGCGCGCAACGGGATGGAAACGACGAGACCCGCCGCGGCGAGAAAACCGATGAAGCAAGCGAGATAGACCGCGCTCGGGTCGACCCCGTAGAGGACACCCCCACACGCCGGTCCAAGAATCTGTGCGACCTGGTTCGCGGAACTCGATAGCGCGGTCGCGCGCGGCAACTCACTTCGCGGCACCACAGCCGGCAGCAGCGACGCCACGCACGGCGCCTCGAACGCGCGCGCCGCCCCCACGCCGGCCGCCAGCGCATAAATCGCGGGGGCGGTGAGCCATCCGCCGAGCGTGCCCAGCAGAAAAATACCGGCGGCCAACGCTTCGATCGACTGGCAGACCGCGATGATGCGCCGGCGATCATAGCGGTCGGCAACGTGCCCGACGACGAGCGTCAGTGCGAACATCGGCAGAAACTGCGCGAGCCCGACCAGACCGAGCGCGAAAGCGCTATGCGTCAATGCATACATATGCCAGCCGATCGCGACGGCGAGCATCTGAAACGAAAGCGACGATAACCCCCGCGTCCCCCAAAAACGCCGAAAGGAACCGCGATGTATTGAGCTTTGTGGAGAGTCGAGGGATTCCACGGGTTGCGGCGTTTGCACTGTCATGAGTATCGCCACGTCCGCCCGAAGCGGCGCAGCCTTCGAGTTTTGTTGGGCGCGGTTTTGGTCTAAGCCGGAGAGTGTAGAGCATCTTCCCATTCCGCATCTTCGTAGTCCGTCGAGGAAATCATCCATGCCACGAGAAACCACCCGTTCCGACGATACGAGCGACTGCGCCACGAGTTGCGTCATAATGGCGGACTGCCTGGCGTTACAATCTCGCGGTACCTCTCCTACCCCGAATCAACGGTTTTCCTCATGAGCACAATTCTCGAGAGTCTTCCGACCGGCCAAAAGGTCGGCATCGCCTTCTCCGGCGGCCTTGACACGAGCGCCGCGCTGCATTGGATGCGCATCAAGGGTGCCGTCCCCTATGCGTATACAGCGAACCTGGGCCAACCCGACGAGGACGATTACGACTCGATCCCGCGCCGCGCGACGCAATACGGCGCCGAAGGCGCGCGCCTCGTGGATTGCCGCGCGCAACTCGTCGCCGAGGGTCTCGCGGCCCTGCAATGCGGTGCATTCCACATTTCGACGGCGGGCGTGACGTATTTCAACACCACGCCGATCGGCCGCGCGGTGACGGGCACGATGCTCGTCGCCGCGATGAAGGAAGACGGCGTCAACATCTGGGGCGACGGTAGCACCTACAAGGGCAACGATATCGAGCGCTTTTACCGCTACGGTCTGCTCGTGAATCCGGACCTCAAGATTTACAAGCCGTGGCTCGATCAACAGTTCATCGACGAACTGGGCGGCCGTGCCGAAATGTCGGAGTTCATGCGGCAGGCGGGCTTCGGATACAAAATGTCGGCGGAAAAGGCTTATTCGACCGATTCGAATCTGCTCGGCGCGACGCATGAAGCCAAGGATCTCGAGAGCCTCGAAAGCGGCATCAAGATCGTCAATCCGATCATGGGGGTCGCGTTCTGGCGCGATGACGTACAAATCGCCAGGGAAGAGGTCGCCGTCCGTTTCGAGCAAGGCCGTCCGGTGGCGCTGAACGGCGTCGAGTTCACGGATGCCGTGGAGCTGATGCTCGAAGCGAACCGGATCGGCGGCCGCCACGGTCTCGGCATGAGCGATCAGATCGAAAACCGGATCATCGAAGCCAAAAGCCGCGGTATCTACGAAGCCCCGGGGCTCGCGTTGCTCCATATCGCCTATGAGCGCCTCGTCACGGGTATTCACAACGAGGACACGATCGAGCAATACCGCGAAAACGGCCGTCGGCTGGGCCGCCTGCTCTATCAAGGCCGCTGGTTCGATCCCCAGGCCATCATGCTGCGCGAAACGGCCCAGCACTGGGTGGCCCGCGCCGTGACGGGCGAGGTCAAGATCGAACTGCGCCGCGGCAACGATTATTCGATTCTCAGCACGAAGTCGCCCAATCTGACGTATCAGCCGGAGCGGCTCTCGATGGAGAAGGTGCAATCGACGTTCTCGCCGCGTGACCGAATCGGCCAACTCACGATGCGGAACCTCGATATCACCGATACGCGCGAGAAGCTGCGGATCTACTCGCAAGTCGGCCTACTGACCCCCGGCGAAGCGTCGGCCTTGCCGCAATTGAAAGACGGCGGCGAATAAAAAAACGGGCGCTATAGCGCCCATTCGCATCGCTTGTCTGGCCGGAAGCACAAAAGGGAGCGCCGTAGTGTTCGGCGCTCCCTTTTGTTTAATTCAGCCAATAAATGGTGCAGGGGTCGTCGGGCGACATCGAGCATGCGCCCAGCGGCCACGCGGTACCCGCCTTCACGATTTCATGGACGGCGTCTCGCGCTTCCGGGCTTCGCCCATACACTACGACGGCAAAACACATCAGGCCGAATAGGGTGACGACGGAAAAGGCAAATTTCTCAAAGGCTTTCATCTGGCGAATCGAAACTGGAAACGGGTTCGGTTCGCCATTATATCGAAAATACGTACGGGTTTTCCCTAGTTTTAACGATTAGCAGCAAATGTGCGGCGTGTACGCCACACCTGCGCCCTAATGGACCTATTCCAGCCGGCTGCCGGCAAGCGCACCGAGCCGCCGCAACGCGTCATCCATCTCTCGATCGAAAGGCCGGGGACAACTGATTCGTATGAACGAATCGAATTGACCGGCATTCGAAAAGATCGCCCCGGGAGCGATCCGGATGCCCACGGCCAGCGCGGCTTCGAACAGGCGCTCCGAACGCACACCTTCCGGTAGCGCCACCCAAAGTAACAAGCCGCCCTCGGGCGGGCTGAGGCGCGTGCCTTCGGGAAAGTAGCGTGCGATCGCATCGGCCGTGGCCTCGCGCTGTGCCCGCAAACGCGCGCGAAATTGAAACAGATGGCGGTCGAAGCCGCCCGAAGCGAGGAACTCCGCCGCGACGAGCTGCGGCAGGATCTCGTTGTGACGGCTTTGCGTGAACTTGAGCATCTTGATGCGGCTCGCCCATTTGCCCGCCGCCATCCAGCCAAGCCGAAGCCCGGGCGCCAGCACCTTGTTGAGCGAAGGACAGTAAATCACGTTCCCATCGCGGTCCCACGCCTTGATCGGTCGCGCCGCCGCGGCCTCGACGAGTTCTCGATACGGTTCGTCCTCGATGATGGCAACGCCGTATCGCGCACAGATGCTGACCAACGCCGCCTTGCGTTCGTCGCTCATGATCGAGCCGAGCGGATTCTGCAGATGCGGCACGACCACGACCGCCTTCACGTTGCCGTACGCCGAAAGCGCCATGTCGAGCGCCTCGAGCGATAGTCCCGTGGTCGGGCTCGTCGGAATCTCCAATGCCCTCAAACCCAGGCTTTCCAGGATCTGCAGGAGTCCGAAGAATGCCGGCGATTCAATGGCGATCGTATCGCCCGGCTGTGCCACCGCCCGTAAAGCGAGATTGACCGCCTCGACTCCTCCCATCGTCACGATGACTTCATTGGGCGATACGACGACGCCTGCCGATAATGCACGCCGTGCGACAGCCTGCCGAAATTCGGGCGCGCCGCTATCGGCACCGGCCTCCGTCAGTAACGTTGGGCGGCGACGCAAAAGACGCGTCGTCAATGACTGGAGCCGGGTGGTTGGATAGAGCCCGGCAACCGCCGTCGCACCGCCCAGGTTCAATGCACCGGGGCAGGCGCCGGCCCGCTCGATCACGCGCGACACGCGTTCGTGCAAGCCCACATACCTCGCTGCGTCGGGCAACGAGGCCATTCCGGGCTCTCGTACGGTCTCGAGACGCGTGATGGGTCGGCGCACGAAATATCCGGCGCGCGGACGCGCACTCAGCAAGCCTGCTTCCTCGAGACGCCGAAACGTTTGGACCGCGGTGGACAAGCTGACGCCATGGCGGCTCATGAATGCGCGCACCGAGGGCATGCGGTCGCCGGGAGCAAGCGTGCCCGCACCGATGATGCGGCGATAGTGTTCCGCGAGCCGTTCGTACAGCGGCTCGCCGGGCATGGGCAGATCGAATGGTGGGTCGTCGGGAAATGGCATGGGCCGATCGTGTCCCAAACATCGCATGCAGGCCAGATACAGATCGGCGAATTGAGGACCGATACAGTGGGATCGAACGAAGCGCTGTATCGCTGCAGATTCCCGCATGCTGGGTCTGTCGCGTCCCCTGACTGCGATCGTAAGCTCGAGGTGTCTGCAAACAGCTCGAAAGACCGCTCACATTCAGGACCGACAGCCATGCAAGCTTACGAAACGCGGTACGTTCCAGGTCAAATTCACGTCACCCGATTGCGCCGCGGAAGCTCGATCGTTGCAATCGAGGGCACACTGAGGTTGCGCTATCGGGACGAATCGCTGAATTGGCTGCTCGATGCCGCACCTGTCAGCCGCGTGCGTCTCGGCGAAGGAGACGGGTACCGGTTGCCTTGCGACGCGTTCGTCGGAAGAAGCACTGCAGGCACAACGGCCGCAGTCGGCGCAGTCGGGCCTGCCTCGACAGCCTTCGCGCGCTG